>Ga0268299_1001887_pt1 | contig 30176 bp, 22 predicted proteins | sample NOBtaG_FD_193484 | JGI IMG/M metagenome (GOLD analysis project Ga0268299, IMG submission 193484) | Activated sludge microbial communities from bioreactor in Nijmegen, Gelderland, Netherland - NOB reactor | ecosystem: Engineered > Bioreactor > Aerobic > Activated sludge | place: Netherlands...
CATCTCCTTGTCTGAGGGGTCGGTCGAGTCCTCCCATCTTCAGCAACCGCCATGCCGGAAGTTCCGCCGGCACGGGACTTGCGACGAGTCGCTCATTCGCTAACCCCCGGAGGTTGGATATGAGCACCGCGCAAGCACCCCACCCGGGCACCGTCGGACAGAGCGCCACCGTGCCAGCCACGGTCACGGTGTACGGACATTCGCCGCTCTTCTACTGGTGGCCCGTCTGGCTAACCGGCTACGTCATGGCCTTGATCACCCTGGCCGGCGGCATCCCGGTCCAGCTCGGCACCGAGGCGACCGGCTTCTCGACCGTCGTCATGCACCCGAGCAAGAACCTCGGCGTCATCTACACGGTCGTCTTCGTCCTCGTCATCCTGATGACGAACGTCGCCGTCCGCGGCATCGCCTCGCTGACGGTCATCACCGCCGTCATCGCGCTGACGTTCATCTTCGCCTACTTCGACGTCTGGGACGACATCCTCAGCCTGTTCGAGCGCCTGGCCCTGTTCATGAATCTCGGCTTCTACGTGTTCTTCTCGACGGCGGTCTTCGCCCTGTGGGCGGTCGCGTTCTTCGTCTACGACCGGTTCGATTACTGGACGTTCCGCCCGGGCCAGCTCGTCCACCACAAGCTCCTCGGCGGCGGCGAGCAGGTCTACGACACGCACGGCATGGCGGTCACCAAGCTGCGCGACGACATGTTCCGCCACTGGATCCTCGGCCTCGGCAGCGGCGACCTGCACATCTCGACGACCGGGGCCCGCCGGGACGAGTTCGTCGTCCCGAACGTCCTCGGCATCGACGCCAAGCTGGCCCGCATCCAGATGCTCGTCGCGATGAAGCCGGACCAGAGCGCCACCGTCACGGCCACGGCCGGCGAGCCGGGCTAAACCACCCTGGGAGACACCGTCATGACACCGAACCCGACGTACCAGTGCCCGCACTGCGGCACCGCCGTCCAGGTGACGACCCCGGCCGCCCTGAACGAATTGCTCACCTGCCCGGCCGACGGCTGCGGCAAGCCGTTCAAGGTCGAGGTGCCGACCGCGACCCCGGTCGCCGAGCCGGCCGTCGCGACGGCCGCCCCGGTCGAGCCGACCGCCACGACGCCGGCCGACCAGCCCGGCGAGCGCGTTGTGCTGTGCATGTTCCGCCGCTACCCGTTCCGGTTCCTCGGCTACGCCGCCCTGGCCCTCGCCGGCCTGGTCCTGTTCTTCTGGGGGATCGCCGTCGGCCAGAATTTCCTCGGCCTGGTCGGCGCGGCGGCGGCCGGCTGGGCCGGCTACCGCCTGACGGCGTGGTGGCTGCGCACGTCGAGCACGTCGCTCGTCGTCGGCCCGGAGAGCTGCGTGTTGGAGTCCGGCCTGATGACCCGCCAGCGGGTCGAGGTGCGCCGCGAGGACGTCAAGGAGGTCGTCGTCGAGCAGGGCTTCGCCGGCCGGCTATTCGACGTCGGCGACGTCGTCGTCACCAGCGACGCCGGCGAGAAGTCGCGCCTCGTCCTGTACGGCGTCCCGAACCCGCACGCCGTCGCGGACCGGCTGCGCACCCGGCCGCCGGCCGTCGTCCCGGCGGAGGCCCCAACGGAGGCGGTGCCGGTCTGAGTCACCTTCCGGAAACGCCGAACGCCCGCCGGTCGCCGACCGGCGGGCGTTCGGCGTTCCTGCCCGGGTCACTGCGGCAGCTTGGCGACCTCGCAATCGTAGCACGACCCCTTCTGGTTCCCCGCGCCGTCGTGGCCGCGGTGGTGGGGGGTGGTCGGGGTCTGGCTCGACGCCGCCGGGGCGGGCTTGAGGCCGTTCGCCGCGACGTAGCCGAGGCCGGCCGCCGCCAGCGTCGCCACCACGGCGACGAGCAGCTGCGGGAGGAAGGAACCGGTCGGGGAGTCCTGGGTCGTCTTCATCGATCGCTCCTGCGCGGGAAGGTCGGGGTTACTCGATCGGTTGGCTCGGGTCGTCGCTCGCAGCGGCGGCGGCCGCCGCCCGGCGGCGGCCGCTCGGCGTGACGCGCTCCATCATCTTATTGCGGTCCTCGGTCGCCTCGCGGACCTGGTCGGCGGCGACCCGGCCGCGGGCACCGAACTCGTAAAAGATCGGCGCGCACAGGATGACCGCCGCCGGCAGGAACAGGCCGAACAGCATCGGGAACAGCATCAGCACGCTCGCCCGGCTCGCCTGGGCGTCGGCCCGCTGCCGCTGCGTCGTCCGGTAGTGGTCGGCGAACTCCATCAGGCCGGTCGAGATGTCCTTGCCGAGCTTCTCCGACGACGTCAGCACGATGACCAGCTGGCGGACCTCCGGGATGTTGACCCGGTCGGCCCAGTGGTGCAGCGCGAACTCGAGCGACCGCAGCCGGGTGTGGTGGCGGACGATCTCTAGCTCGTAGGCCAGTTCCGGGAACGCGACGCGCACCTCCTGGGCGACCCGGGCCAGCGACGCATACAGCGTCTGGCCGGCCGTCATCGCCAGGGCGAGCAGATCGACCGCGACCGGCAGGCCGCGCTCGATCTGTCGCTTGCGCGTCCGGGCGACCTGGTTGACGTAGATGCGCGGGATGGCGTAGCCGAGCGCCGAGGCGACCAGCCCGATCGCGAACGTCATCGGCATCGCCTCGCGCGGCACGACCAGCGCGACGCCGAACGTCAGCAGCAGCGGCAGGATGATGAGCATCGCCCGGACGGCGGCGTACTCCATCATGGCGGTGTGGCGGTAGAAGCCGGCCTCGCGGATCTCGCCGCGCAGCTCCTCCTCCGCCTCCTCGGTCAGCGGCAACTGCGCCGCCCACGCCGCGGTCATGTCGCCGAGGACGAGGTCGTCGTCGTCCGGGTCGAGCCCCTGCAACCGGGCCGCCTCGCGGCGGCGGTCCAGGGCCGACTGCCGGCCCTGCCACCACTGCAACGCGACGAACGACCCGCCGACGACGAGCACGAACAACAGCACCAGGCCCAGGCTCTCCGACATCGTCGCCCCCCGTCGGCTCAGTAATCGACCCGTAGGATCTGGTACATCACCACCGCCGCGATCAGCTCGACGAGCAGGGCCCCGGCGATGATGCCCCAGCCCCACGGGCTCTGGAAGAACGCCATGACGTGGTCCGGCTGAAAGACGAGATAGCCGACCAGGAGCAGCGGCCCGACCATGCCGACGAGCAGGGCCGTGAACCGGGCCTGGGCCGTCGTTGCCTTGAGGTGGCCGCGGAACTGGTTCCGGTCGCGGATGCTCTGGCCGAGCCGGTCCAGCAGCAGCGGCAGGTTGCCGCCGTTGGCCCGGTGGAACGCCACCACCGAGACGAACGTGTCGAAGTCGGTCAGCCCGACCTCCCGGGCGACGCGCTCCAACGCCCGCGGCAGCGGCAGGCCGACCCGGAGGTGGCCCAGCAGCGGCCGGACCGCGTCGGAGACCGGCTGGAGGTTCTGGTCGATCGCCAGGCGCAGGGCCTGCTCCAGGTTCATGCCCGCCCGGAGCGACCGGGAGAGCAGGAACAGGAAGTCCGGCATCTGCTCCTGGAGTTCCTGTTTCAGCTTGCCGCGCTGGAACCAGACCCAGCCGACGAGGAGGGTCAGGGCGGCGAACCCGCCGGCGAGGCCGAGCCAGAGCTGGTCGCGCCACAGGTACAACGCCCCGCCGACCAGGACGGCGAGCAGGCAGATCGTCGCCAGGGCCTTGTCGGCCGGCATGCCGAGCCGGGCCCCCGTGACCATGCGCTCGAAGCCGGAGTCCATCCGCTCGTCCCACGGCGGCGGCTCGTCGTCCGGCGAGTGGATGATGAGCGGCTCGTCGTCCGGCGAGGCGACGCGCGCGTCGCGGCCGTCGCGCTTCTCGCCGAACAGGGCGTCGATCAGGAAGTACAGCAGCAGGAAGCCGCCACCGACGGCGAGGCCCACCGCGAACAGCATCGGGTTGTTCATCGCCGGTCGTCCTCGTCGGGGGTGCCGTCCGCCTCGTCTTCGGGCAGGTCCTCGTAGACGCCGTCCTCGGCCACCTCGTCGAACGCCTCCAGCTGCGGGTCGGCCTCGTAGGCGACCTCGTCCTCGTCGTAGGCCGCCTCGTCGTACTCGGCCTGGGTTTCGAGATCGACGTCGTAGTTGCTGTCCAGGGGCAGGTTGACATCGTAGGCGCTGTCGAGCGGCCGGCCGTGCAGGCCGCTGTCGGCCGGCGTCGCGCCGAGGTTGACCTCGACCGCCGACGACGCGTCGCTGAACGGGTCGGCGCTGACCTCCAGGACCCGGGCGGCGAACAGGTCGTCGCCGATGTCGATGCCGCCCGCCCGGATGCGGCTCAGGAACCGCGGCACGTAGCCGGTCGCATAGAACTCGCCGGTCGCGACGCCGTCGGTGACGCCGGTCTGGCGGAAGCCGAAGATCTCGTTGACGACGTAGCCGTCCGGGCCGAAACCGGCCAGTTCCAGGACGCGCGTCACCTTGCGCGGGCCGCCCTTGAGCCGGGTCAGCTGGATGATGAGCGGGATGCCGGAGGAGATGTACTGCCGCAGGACCGAGATCGGCAGGTCCATGTTGTTCATCAGGACCATCATCTCCAGCCGGGCCAGCGCGTCGAAGGCGTCGTTGGCGTGGACGGTCGTCAGCGACCCCTCGTGGCCGGTGTTCATCGCCTGGAGCATGTCGAGCGCCTCCGCGCCGCGGCACTCGCCGACGATGATCCGGTCCGGCCGCATGCGGAGCGAGTTGCGGACGAGGTCGCGCGTCGTCACCTGGCCCTGGCCGTCGATCGACGCCGGGCGCGTCTCCAGCCGGATGACGTGCTTCTGCTGCAGCTTCAACTCGGCGGCGTCCTCGATCGTGATGAGGCGCTCCTCCTCCGGGATGTAGTGCGACAGGACGTTGAGGAACGTCGTCTTGCCGCTGCCGGTCCCGCCGGAGATGAGGACGCTCACCCGCGCCTCGACCGCCGCCTGGAACAGGGTCAGCAGCTCGACCGGCAGGGTCCCCAGGGCGAGCAGGTCCTCCGTCGTCAGCCGGACGCCGAAGCGCCGGATCGACAGGGCCGGCCCGTCCAGGGACAAGGGCGGCAGGATGGCATGGACGCGCGACCCGTCCGGCAGGCGGGCGTCGACCATCGGCGACGACTCGTCGGTGCGCCGGCCGACCTGCGAGACGATCCGCTGGATGAGCTGGCGGAGGTGCTCGTCGCCGGCGAAGACGACCGGCGTCAGTTCGAGCCGGCCGTTCCGCTCGACGTAGACCGTGTTCGGGCCGTTGACGAGGATGTCGCTGATGGTCGGGTCGTGCAGGAGCGGCTCGAGCGGCCCCAGGCCGAGCGCCTCGGCCAGCAACTCCTGGAGCAGCCGCTCGCGATCGACGTCGCTGAGCAGCTCGGTCGAGTTGGCGATCAGGCGCTTGGCCAGGGTTCGCAGTTCGCGCTTGAGCCGGTCCGGGGACAGGCGCTGCAGCTGGGTCGGATCGAGCATCTCGATCAGCTTCAGGTGCAGCTCGGCCTTGAGGCGCTGGAAGCGGACGGCGAACGGGCCGCCGGCCAGCGAGGTCGAGGTATCGACGGGGGTCGTGCTCATCGGTCGGGAAGCTCCCAGGTAGGGCCACTCAGGCGGCGGGCGAGGTCGCCAGCCGCTTGGCCATCTCCGCCAGCGTCCTGCACATCTTGCCGCGCGGGGCGACTTCCTGCAGCGCCCGACCTTCGTTCTGGGCCTGGATCGCCGTCGCCGGCTCGTCGGCGACGACGCCGAGCAGCTGGTAGCCGAGGATCTCCTCGACCTGCCGCCGCGTCAGCTGACCGCGCTGGTTGCCGCGGTTGCCGACGAGCTGGAGCCGCTCGGGGGGGACGTTGTGCTGCTGGGTCAGCACGTTGATCAGCCGCTTCGTCAGGCTCAACGCCGGCACCTCCAGCCGGGTGACGAGGAACACCTCGTCGAGGTGCTGCAGCGACTCGACCGCCGCCTCGCTCAGGCCGTGGCCGAGGTCGAACACGCCGTGGTCGAACAGGTTCCGCGACAGGGCAAGCAGCTGCCGCATCGTTGCCGCCGGCACCGCCGGCGGCGTCAGGCCGGTCGTGTGGGCGCAGAGCACCTGGACGCCGAGCGGATGGCCGACCAGCGTCTGCCGCAGGACGGTCGCATCGACGCGGTCCCAATCGCGCAGCAGCATGCGGAGGGTGTAGCTCGGCTGGAGGTTCAACTGGAGGGCGAACTCCGGCGACCCGGAGCCGACCTCGGCCAGGAGGACCTCGCCGGCCTTGTGCTGCGCCAGGGCGAAGGCGAGCCCGGCGCTGAGGGTGGTGACGCCGGTCCCCGCCGTCGCGGAGAGCAGGCCGACCACTTTGCCCTGACGGTTCTCCACGACGCCGGCCCTCCGCAGACGATCGATCGCGTCGATCAGTTCGTCCTGGACGCGCTCCTGGTCGAGGTATTCCCGCGCCCCGGAGCGGAGCACCTCGACGACGCGCTCCGTGTTGGTCGCCGGGCCGATCGCGAGGATCGGCCGGTCGCTGTAGCGCAGCGCCTCGGCGATGGCCGGCAGGGCGCGCTTGCGGCCCTGCTCCATGCCGACGAGGACGAGATCGACGTTGCCGCGGGCGAGCCGCAACGGCAGCCCGGCGAAATCGACGCAGTCGGTGCCCTCGCAGCGCAGCCCGACGCCGAGGACGGTGCGGCGCACCTGCTCGCGCTGCTGCGGGGACTCGCTGGCCAGCACCACCTGCATTGTCATCCTCCGTCGATCAGTTCGCCAGACGAACCTTGGAAAGATACCGATTCAGCGGCCGGTCCCGGTCGTCGTTCTGTCCGAACGGGGCGGTGACGACGCAGGACGACTGCAGGCTCGCCGGCTGGAGGATCACCTTCAGCCCGAGGCCGGACTGCCCCGGCGAGACGGCCATCACCCGCGCCGCGACGAACCCCGAGACGACCGGCGTCCCGCTCTCGTCCGTCAGCGGGTCGAACAGCGGCCAGGCGCGCACCTCGCCGGAGTTCTGGAGGTCCTTCAGGGCCAGGAGCAGCTCGGCGAACCCGAGGGTGTTCTCGCCCGGGCCGTCCGGCGAGCCGGGGATCGGCAGGCGGTTGCCCGGCCCGAGGACCAGCTCGCCGCCGAGGGCGCGCAGGTCGTCCTCGACGACCCCGTCGCGCACCTGGCGCGCCAGTTCGGTCGGGTGGCCCGACCCGAGATGGAGCAGCAGGCCGTTCGTCGATGGGCCGTCCTTGCCACCCTTGCCGCCCTTGCCGCGCTGGCCGAGCAGGTGGACGGTCATCTCGGCCAGGCCGTCGCCGCGGTCGCTCAGAGCCCGGTACGGCTCGGCCTCGTAGCGGAACTTGTCCTGGCGCTCCTTGCCCTTGCCCTCGACCTGGCCCTCCCACGAGTCGTCCGACGACGGGTCGGACAGCAGCGCGATCGGGACGAGCGGGATCGGCTTGGCGACGACCTGGCGGAAGCCGATCACGCCGCGGTCGAGCAGGGCCGTCGCCGAGCGGGTCATGTCGCTGGTCCGGCCGTTGAGCATCGCCCCGCCGATCAGGGGCAGGTGTTGCCCCCGTTCGCGCGACCGGACGACCCGCACCCGGACGGCGTTGACGAGCGGGAGCAGCTCCGGGTCGTTGAGGTCGACCGGGAAGAGCGGCTGGTTCGGCCCGTCGGCGATGCCGAAGACGACGTCGCCCTCCGGGTCGTTGTCGGCGGTGAGCAGGAGCCGGCTCGCCGTGCCGAGGACGCGGTTGCCGCCGGCGTACCGGACCGCCTCGTCCTGGGCGCGCTGGAAGACGGACAGCAAGGCCCGGGCGTCCCCGCGGAGGCTGGCGTCATCGACCAGGGCGAGCGCGGCGGCCAGCGCGGCGGCGTCGGCCGCCTGCTGGATTTCGCCGCGCGCCTGCTCCAGCTGGGTCGTGTGGAGCACGAGCACCACGACGAGGACCAGGGCCGGCAGCAGCACCAGGAAGACGAGCGCCACGTTGCCGCGACGGGGCGGACGGGCGGAGCGAGGACCGAACACGGACACCTCCCGGGGCACGGAGCCAGACAGTCCCTCCGACGCGGACAGTCGTCGGCCGTCCCTGGCCGGGATGGATCACCCGCCGGTACGCGCCCGCTGTGCCAACTTCGCCTTGGCCGCCTCCCGGGCCGCGTCACACTCGGGGCAGTCGCTCCCCCCCTTCTTCGCCGAGGTGGAGATGTACTCGTCCGGCGAGTAGAACTTGTAGCCGAGCGGCTTGTCGTAGGTCGGCGCGCCGAGGCTCGCCATCGCGGCGGCCATCACCTTGGGATCGACCGGCTTCTGCGGCAGGAGCGTCACGCCGGTCGTGCGCAGGCCGTTGATGTGGACGACCGTGTCGTTCAGCGGCGTCGGCGGCGTCGGCGGTGGGATGTACGGCAGCTGGAAGATCCGCTCCAGATCGCGCGCCCCGACGACCAGCTCACCGCGGACGACGCGATCGACGCGCTCGTCCTCGGCTCGGTATTCGCCGCTGTTCGGGTCGGACCAGATCGGCCGGGCCTTCGTCTCGCGCTTGACCATCTCCTCCGGCGGGATCGGGGCCGGCATCAGGGTCAGGTTGCCGCCCGTCTTGGCGAACTCGACGAGGGCGGTCCGATACGGGTTGAGCATCAGCGTAAAACTGATCGGCTGGTCGCCGGAGTTGGACTGGAGGACCGGCCAGAGCGTGTTGCGCTTGACGACGATCTTCGCGCCGCGGGCAAGGCACGCCGTCTGGTTGAACGGCTCGCCGTCCTTGCCGGCGGTGATCTGCGAGGTGAGGTAGACATCGACGTACTCGCCGACGCGGAGCAGGCCGCCGCCGCAGCGCTCCTTCGGGATGGAGACGTTCGCCGTCCGGTAGTAGGGCGGGACGCGTTCGGTGAAGCCGCCCGGCATGGCGGTGTCCTCGAAGTGCTCCTTCAAGAGTGGCGTGTCGGCCTCGATGTTCCGGGCCGCGATCCGCATGTGCGCCGCCGCCAGCAGGGGCGGCATGTACGACGACTTGTTCTTCTGGTAGTGGGCCTGCTCCTCGGGGTACAGGTCGCGCAGGCGGACCATCGCCTGGGTGACGGTGATGCCCTCGAACAGGGCCATCGACGAGACGAGGACCTTGACCGGCGGTGCCTTCGGCTCGACCTTCGGCTCGGGCCGGTCGAACAGGCCGGCGTACTTGGCCCCGGCGACGGCCCCCAACCCGAGGAGGGCGGCGATCGTGACCGCGAAGAGGGAACTGGCCTTCATGGTGAACCTCACTGGGACGGACGGGCCGCCCCGATGCGCGTTGGGGTTATTCCATCATCACGACCGCGCGGCCGGTCAGTTTCCGGTCGCCGAGGCCGAAACCGATGAACACGAGCAGGTTCGGGACGACGTCCCGAGCCAGGATTTCGATGCGGACCTCGACCGGGTCGCCGGTCCGCAGCGGCGACCCGTCCGGGTTGGCCGCCGTCACGAAGACGTCGGCCCGGTCGAAGCGATACTTGCCCAGGACGCGGGCGGCGACGTCGCTGATGTCGTCGGAGTCGCCGCCCCGGGCCGCGACCCGGACCGCCTGGGCGCTGGCCGACTCGACCAGGTTCTGGTTCGCCAGGAGCATCCCGAACTGGATGACGACGAACAGCAGGGCCAGGATGAACGGGGCCAGGATCAGCAGTTCCAGGCTGAGCGCCCCGCGGCGAGGCGGGCGGTTAGCGGGCATGGTGTTCGGCCCTCGGTTGCACGCCGGCCGGCTCCGGAGCCAGGCCGAGTTCGAAGCGGAACGACCACAGCAGGACCGCCGCCGTCGCCAGGGCGACCGGAAGCGAGTACGACAGCCGCCACGTCGGGACCTTCTCCTGCTGGCCCTTCTTCTTCTTGAGCAGTGGCTTCCCCGTGGCGAGCGTGGCCAGGACGGTGCCGATCCCGACGAGGATCAGCGTCAGGGCCGAGACGAACCAGACGAAGAAGACCAGGACCGGCCCGAGCCAGGCCCCCAGGGCGGCCATCAACTTGACGTCGCCGCCGCCGCAGGTCTTCAGGATCCACATCACGAACAGCCATGCGAACGCCGAGACGAAGCCGACCAGCGAGAAGACGAATCCGTCGAGCAACCCGAGCCAGGGGTTGGATTCGGCAAAGAGGAAGAGGCCAGCGCCCTTCGTCCCGAGCCAGTAGCCGCGGACGAGGTTGGCGAGCAGGCCGGTCGCCAGGATGGCGAAGACGATCGGCTTGGGGATCTTCAGGGTGCGGAGATCGACGTAGGCCGCGACGAGCAGCAACGCCATCAGGACGCTGAAGAACGTCCAGGCGAATTCGAGAGCCGGAAAGAAGGCGGCCATGGTGCGATTTCAAGCTGGGTAAGATTCATCCGGGGGCGAAAACCGACCGCGTTTAGACGGGCAAAGGCATTGACTCCTGAAGAGTCAATGCCTCCGCTTGGCAACTACGCGAACCGATTGGACTTACGAGCAGTAGTCCACGTCGGCCGGGCACGGGGCGACCGAGTTCGCCGTGATATCGACGGGGTCGCAGCTGTCCGAAGCAGCGCTGCCGGTCTTCTCGGCGACGCAGGTGGTGAAGCCGTCAGCGCTGTAGGCCTGGCTGATCGAGCCGATCGCGTTAGCGAGCTCGGTCAGTTCGCCGTTCAGCGCGCCGGCGACGGTGTTGACGCCGACGATGACGCCGAGGCCGACGAAGGTCAGGAGGACGATGTACTCGAGCGTGACGACGCCGTTGTCATCCGCCCACAACTGCGAGAACAGGTTGCGCATGTGCGAACCACTCCCAAAACACTAAGGCCTGAGCAATCCCGTCCGTCCCGCACGATGCCGGATGGATAAGCCCGGGGGGCACTCGGACCTTAAACCCCTGAAGAAAGAACACTCCGACCTGGGGGCGTCCGTGCCCGGCAGCTCGTGGCTTCTGGGAAGCGGTCGCCCCGCCCTGTTGGCGGCCCCGACCTCCCTAACCTTCCCGAATCCACTTGCTCGGCGGCTAGCTTCGTGCTAGCCTTAATTTGCGGAGCAGGTTTCTGTGGTGAACCCCAAACCCTAACACACACCCAAAATCCTGCTCCGCATTCCCACGTTGACTTCTGGTGACTTCTGGCGCGCGGCGTCCCAACTGGGATCCGTGCCTCGATTCCTTTCGTGGACCGACTCTTCCGGCCTGGAAGCCTCTCCGACAGCAACAAATGATCGCCGACCCCGTGTTCCAGGGAAGCTCACCGTTCAGCGAGGAACGGGATCGGATGCGGGGTGCTTGGTGGTTGCGAAACCGCCTCGAAGAGAGCGGACGCTCTCGGCAAGTCGTTCGGGCAATTCTCGAGGCGGGCGCTGGGCAGCATGGTCGGGTCCATCGTCTTGCTGGGCTGCAACGCCGGGGCGGACCACTCCGCTCCGGTGGGCACTCCGTTGCCGGATTCGTTTTGAGAGACCGGGCCTGGGCAGCCGAGTCGTTGGGTGGACTGGGGATGTTCTTACTTCCCTCGGTCTCTCATTCCTCGTTCCGTTTCTGTCGAGCCTAGTGTACCTCGCCTTTTTTCCGCCGCAAGAGCCTTTTTCGCATTTTTCGGCATTTTCTTCCTAGCTTGCCTTGCTTCTCTAGCTCTTAATGCGACCTGGCCCTTACAATCGGTCTTCGCGGAGAAAGTTGAATCATGGACGCGGGGCGGCCGGATCCAGTTCCCTCGATCCCGAAAAAATTCTGGTCCGCGTCGAGCGGCGGCGTTGTGGCCGGCGTCCTCCTCGCCGGTGTCGTCCTCCTCGCTGGACGCATCCCCTTGTGGCATACAGACTTCTGGGGACACCTTCGCTTCGGCCAGGCCCTCCGCGAGGCCGGTTTCTTCACGCGCGAACCGGCCTCGCCCTTCACCGACCCGGACGCGCCCTACCTCCATTCGCAGTGGCTCACCCAGGTCGTCTACTCGTTCGCCTTCGAGGCCGGCGAGGCCCTTGTCGGCGGCGACCCGGCCCAGCGCCTCCACGGCGGCGTCGAGGCGATCCGCCTGCTCCACGCCGGGCTGTGCGGCCTGCTCTTCCTGCTCGTCTACGCCGCCTGCCGTGCCCGAGGGGCCTCGCCCGGCGTCGCCGCGATCGGTCTCGCCCTGGCGGTCGTCTTCGGCCTGAACGCCCTGCTCTACCAACGGCCGCAGCTGTTCGGCCTGGTCGGCTTCGCCGCCGTGCTCGTCCTGCTCGGCCGGTCTTCCACAACAAATCCGCCCGGCTGGGGCACCGTCGCCGGCCTGGTCGCCGTCTTCGTCCTGTGGGCGAACCTGCACGGGTCGTTCGTCGTCGGCCTGTTCCTGCTCGGCCTGTGGGCCGTCGGCCGTGGCGTGGAGGTCGTCACCGCCCCGGACGGGTCGTTCGCCGCCGTCTTCCGAGACGCCGCCTTCCGCCGCCTCGTCGCGGCGGCGGTCCTCGCGACGGCGGCGGTCGCGGTAGTCAACCCGCACGGGCCGGCCCTGCTCTACCACGTCGCGACGTTCGGGCGGCACCCGAACCTCGCCACCCTGACCGAGTGGCTGCCGATCCGCTTCCAGTGGGGCGGCGGCGGCCACGTCGGCTGGCTGCTCCTGCTCGGCGTCGTCGCCGTGTCCCGGGCCGCGACGCGGACGCCGTTCACCTGGCCGGAGCGGGTCGTCCTCGTCGCGTTCTTCGCCCTGCCGTTCCTGCAGCAGCGGATGGCGATCTGGCTGAACCTCCTCGTGCCGTGGGTGCTCGCCCGGCCGTGGCAGGCCCTGCGCGACCGGCAGGTCGCCGAGGGGGGCCTCCTGCCGACGGCGCGCACCCGGGCCGGGTTCGCCCTCGTCGCCGGGCTGCTCGTCGCCGTCGTGGCGTTCCTGCCGGGGGTGCGCTGGCTCTGGCTGGGCCACCCCGGCGTCGCCCTGGAGGCGGCTGTGGCGGCCCCGACGCCGTGGGAGATCGCCCTGCGCTGGGGCGACCGCCCCCCGCGGACGATCTTCACGAGCGAGACGGTCGGCGACTACCTGTTCTGGGCCCTGCCCGCCGGCAGCCGGGTGATGATGACGACGCACGCCCACCTGTTCCCGCCGGGCCACTGGCAGGCGTGCCTGAAGGTGAAATACGCCGAGGACGGCTGGCGTGCCGTCCTCGACGAGTACGAGGTGGATGCGATCCTGGTCGATGCGAGCGAGCACCGCGGCCTGGTCGCGGCCGTCTCGCGCGACCCGGCGTGGCGGGTCGTCGAGGACGGCCGCTCCCGGACGCGGCTGTTCCTGGCGGAGCGGCGGTAGGGCCGCTCTTCATCTAGCCCCGGCCTTGCCCGGGGTCTTCGTTTTCGCAACCGGAACCCCTGGCAAGCCCGGGGCTAAATGGGACGGCTCACTTCATCAGCGTTTCGCGCACCTGCTTGACGCCCTGGCGGACGGCGGCCCGCTCGTCGTCGCCGAGGCGGTCGGCCCGGTCGAGCAGGCGGTCGGCCCGGTCGAGCATCTCGCGGGCCCGGCCGGTGTCCTTCAGCCCCGCCAGGGCGAAGCCGAGGTGCCACGGCAGGCGCGGGTCGTCCGAGTAGCGGAGGGCCGCCGGTTCGAACAGGTCGCGCATCTCCTCCAGGCGCGGCCCCTCCAGCTTGCCGGCCTTGGCCAGGCGCTGGTAGACGTGGCCCACCGTGTCGAGGAAGGACGGGTCGAGCCGGTCGCCGCCGATCATCAGGCCGGTGTGCTCGTTGCGGCGCAGCTCGCGGACGATGGCGTCCGCCTTGTCGGCCTGGTCCAGCTCGACGGCGAGGACGTAGGCGAGGTTGTTGCCGGCGATCAGGTTCGTCGGGTGCTTCTTGCGGATCGCCTCGTACACCGCGACGGCGTCGGCGTACTTCTTTTCTTTCATCAGGATGTCGCCGCGCAGGAGCTGGGCCCCGAGCAGGTCCGGGTCGTCCTTGAGCAGGGCATCGACGCGGGCCGTCGCCAGGTCGGTCGCCCCGGCGGCGAGGAGCTGGCGCGTCGCCTCCTGGTCCATCTCCTGGCGGGCCTTCTTCTCGCTGCCCTTCTGGACCTTCTCGGCGGCCTTGCCGTGGTCCTCGACGAGCTTGTCCGCTGCGGCGGTGGCGGCCGGCTTCTGGCCCGCCTTGGCCAGGTACCAGATCCGCATCAGGCGCGGCCCGATCGCCTCCGGCTCGGCCTTCGCCCAGGCGTCGAGGACGGCCGGCACCTTGTCCAGCTGCTTGTTCTTGTCGAGTAGGCCGACCAGCCGGGCGTTGGCCGCCGCGTCGGTCGGCGTCTTGGCGACGACCTTCTCGTAGGCGGCGATCGCCTCGGCGGCCTTGCCGCGGGCGTCGGCGACCCGGGCGACGGCGGACAGGGTCAGCGGCGCGTCCGGGTGCTCCTTGACGAGGGTCTTGAGGTACTGCTCGGCCCGGTCGAGGTTGGCCTGCTCCGGGACGGCGAGGCAGAGGTTGACCGCCCGGACGAGCGCCCCGAGGTGGTCGCGCTTCTGGGCGAGGGCGCGCTCGATCTCGACGCGCGCCTGGGCGACGTTGTTCGCCAGGGCGAAGAACTCGGCCCGGGTCAGGGCCAAGGCGACCTTGTCCGCGTTGAGGCGGCCCTGCCGCTGCTCCCATTCGGACAACGCGGCGTGCATCGATCGGGACTTCGGCCAGGAATCCGCCGCGGCACCGACGTCGCCCAGGACGAGGGCGGCGTAGGCGGCGGCGAGGACCGGCAGCGGCTCGGCCGCCATCTCGTCGGCGAGCTTGATCGCCGTCTCGCGGGCGGCCTTCGGGTCCTTCGCGCTCATCTCGAACAGGGCCCGCCGCAGCCCCTGCTCGGCCAGGGCCCGGATCGCCGTCACCTCCAGCGCGGCGCGGAAGCGCTCGACCGCCTCGACCGTCTTGCCCTCGGCCAGGAACCGCTCGCCTTCCCAGCAGCGGAACAGGCCGTTGCTCTCGTACTGCTTCAGGGCGGCGGTGAGCTTCTCGTACTTTTCCTCGCGCGACTCGGCGAGCCGGATCAGCAGCGCGTCCAGGCCGGGAGATTCCGGCAGGTGCTTCAGCACCGCGACGCTCTCCTCGCGCTGGCCGGCGGCGAGCAGGGCCAGGCCGAGCATCTGCTTCTGGGTCGCCGTCTCGCTGGGGAAGTTCGCCCGGTCCTTCAGGTAGGCGACCGCCTCCTTGGCGCGCTCGGTGCGCATCAGCCACTGGGCCTTGAACAGCCGGCCGGCCTCGACGGTCGGGTTCGCCGCGACGAACGAGTCGATGCGGCGGTCGATCTCGTCGCGCAGCGTCGGGTCGAGCTTCGTCGGCGGCTTGGTGCCCGGGGCGGGGAGCATCCGCAGCGCGACGTCGAAGCGCAGCACGTCCGTGCTGGCCGGGTTCTGGCCGGCCAGCTCCTCCAGGCCCTTGCGGGCGAGGTCGGTCCGGCCGGTCTGTGCCAGCAGGGCGAGGTGGTCGAGCCGGACGGCCGTCTCCAGGTCGGACTTCTTCGGCAGCTTGGCGATCAGGGCGACGACCGGCTCCTCGTGCTGGCGCAGGATCGGCAGCGCCCCGGCCGGGTCGTTCGGCTTCTCTTGCAGGTGGCGGGCCAGCTTCGCCCGGGCCGCCCCGAGGTGGGCGACGGCGAGCTGGGCGCGGGCCGACTCCGGGCTGGCGTGGAACTGCTGCGCCCAGGCCCGCTCGACCTCGTTGAGCTGCTCGAACCCCTTGTTGATGACGTTATCGACGTAGACGGCGCTGTCGAGGGCCTTCTCCGGCTGGTTCAGCGTCCGGTAGAGCTGGGCGAGCATCAGGTGCGCCCGCAGGTGCAGGCCGATCGCCGGCGAGGCGATCACCTTCTCCAGCTCCTGGCGGCAGCGGTCGAGTTTGCCCTCCCGGTGCAGGAGCAACGCGTCGAGGATGGCGACCGTGGCGACGGCGGTCGGGCCGGTCTGCTTGCGCATCTCGGCCAGGTAGCCCTGCGCCTCGGCCACCTTGCCCCCGAGGGCGGCGCGCTCGGCGGCGAGGGTGAGCAGTTCGAACCGGGCGGCCGGGTTCGACTTGTCCTCGGCGCTGAGCTTGAGCCCCTCGTCGAGCCACTGCTTCGCCTGCTTCTGCAGCTCGTCGGCCCGGGCCCGGTTGCCGCGCTTCCCCTCGACGACCGCCTCGGTGTTCAAGAGGCGCGACAGGGCGCTGAACGTCGCCGACGTGGCGACCTTCTTCTCCTGGGCCTTGGTGGCGAGGGCCTGCAGGTCGTCGAGGGCCTTCTTCCACTGGCCGTCGATCCGGCCCTCGAACTGCGGCTGGACCTTGCCGGCCGCGTCGATCGCCGCCTGGAGCGCCTTGTCCAGGGCGGCCTTGCCCTCGTCCTTGCCGGCAAGGTCGTCGGCGTGGGCGACGAGCCGGCCGACCACGGCCAGGGCCCGGCCGGCGTCGGCCGTGCTGCTCTTCATGTCCTCCAGGGCCCGGTCCAGGGCGAGGGCGTGCAGGCCGAGGATCGCCTCCTGGTCCCAGACCCCCAGCCCCTTCGGCTCGTCGCGCATCGCCTTGGCCAGGGCGCTGCCCTGCGGGTCGAGGACGAGCTTCTGCAGGATTTGATCCTCGCGCTCGGCATCCTTGGTCTTGCCCTCCTTGGCGTACCGGTCGCGCAGCAGCTGGGCGACCTGCGCCTCGAGGTAGAGCTTGCGGAACGGCGGGATCTTCTCCGACCCGGCGGCGGCGAGCGTGTCGCGCGCCTTGAGGAGCCGGTCGCGGCTCCGCTTGGCCGGGTCGGTCGGAAGCGGCGGGCCCTTGCCGTCGCTGCGCGGCTGATCGACGTCGATCCGGGCGGCGATGTACAGCGACCGGGCGTCCTTCGGGTTCAGGTCGAGCATCGCCTTGGCGAGCGTCTCGAGCAGGGGCCAGTTCACCGACGCCCCGAAGCTGACCTCGGTACGGATCGCGTCCTGGATGGCGGCCTCGTCCTTCTGGAGCCGCAGGGCCGCCTCGCGCTGGCAGACGACCGCCTCGTTGCGGGCCGGCGGGTCGGCCAGGCGCAGCACGGTGCGGAACTTCTCGTTCATGCTCGTATCGACCGCGAGCGGCAGCTTCTCGCCGGCGGCGGCCTTGTCGGCGTAGTACTTGTCGCGCAGGGACTGGGCCTTGACCCGGAACGCCTTCCCTTCCAGCTCGATGACGGTCGGCAGCGTCTCCTGCTTCTTGCGCCGGTCGTCGCGCTCCAGCTCCTCCAGCGCCTTCGTCGCGAGGAGGCGCGACTCGTCGAACTTCTGCGACGCCGTCGTCGCCGCCTGGCGGGATTCGTCCGCGGTCGGCTTGGCCTTCTCGTCGTAGACGACCTCGAGGGCCTTGGCCCCCTCGTCGTAGGCCTTCTGGGCCTTCTCCAACGTCTTGTCGCCGGCCGGGCCGTACAGCGACCGGACGTAGATCATCCCGCCGCCGACCAGCAGGCCGGCCATCAGGCCGCCCAGACCGAGCCAGAACACTTTCGCTCGCATGGATGCACCTCGGGAACGCGGCTCAGCGGCGGATCAGGGTGATGGGCATGCGGTCGCACGCCATCCGGGCCGGGCGCGGCAAGTGGGAGGAAGACAGCTGCTGATCGAGCAGGGGGAGGAAGGACTGCTCGAGGGGACCGAGCTGCTCCGGCGACAGGGCCGTCGCAACCTGAATCGTCACGCTCGGGGCCGGGTAGCCCAGGCCGAGGTGGAGCTTCTGCAGGGCGCTCCGCGTCGCCGCCTCGGCCGGCGCGAACGTGTAGTGCCAGTAGTAGACCGTCGTCGCCTTCTGCGTCCCGGTCTTGAACCGGAAGCGCTGCACCGGCCGGGCCTGGTCGTTGCCGAGGTAGAGGACCGTCCGCGCGGCCAGGTCTTCCGGGGCCCCGGTCACCTCGCGGATGCAGATCTCCGGGTGGTGCTTGCGGTCGTCGCCCTGGCGCGAGTGGACCACGTAGACGTAGCAATCGACGCCGGTCCCCTGGAGTTGGTAGCCGCGGCTGAGCAGGTCGTCGGCGTGGAACGGCAGGCTGGCGCGGAGCTTGTCCATGTCGGGGTTGTCGCCCCCGAACCAGGTTCCGTTCGCGCCGCTGAGGGTCAGCGGAAGCTCGCCCAGCGGCCGGGCCAGGGCCGGGTAAGCGTCCGGGTTGGCCGGGGCGAGGTGGGCCAGGAGGAGGGCCTGGCCGACGAGCCCGGCCGCGACGAGGCCAGAGGCGCACAGGATCCAGCGCTGCGCGGTCACGACACGGCCTCCCTCGGCGGGGCTTGTTCCGCCTCCGACGCCGCCGGGGCCGGTCCTTCGAGCCGCACGACGAACTGGTAGACGAGCAGGTACAGGAGCAGGCCAAGCGGGAACGTCAAGGCGGCCGGCAGGTGGTGCGACCAGCCCTCCAGCCAATCCAGGCCGAGCCAGCGGGCCATGAGGGCCATCCCCAGGACGCGGAGGACGTTGGCGACGACGGCGACCGGGACGGCAGCCAGCAGCAGGACGAAGCTCCCCGCCCAGGTCCGGAGGCCGAGGTGGGCGAGCAGCGCCCCCAGCGCGACGAAGGCGACGATCTGCCGCAGGCCGCTGCACTCCTCGGCGACGACGAGCGGGGCGGCGACGCCAGCAATGTGGATCGTCGTCCCCTGGCGGTAGACGACGAAGAACCAGTCGAGGAAGCCGGCCGTGCTGGCGGCGACGGTGTCCTGCAGCCACAGGGCGGCATAGGCCGTCCAGGTCTGCGGCAACGGGAACATGAAGAACAGGAACAGGATCGGGAACCAGAACCGGCCCGCCCAGGCCGGACCGCCCAGACCGACCGCGACGCCGCGGAGGATGAACGCAAGGGCGGCGAAGTCGAGCAATGGCGAGCGGAGGACCACCGCCGGGAAGTGGACGAGCAGGCCGGCGAGGATCGACAGGACGCCGAGCGTCGCGACGCCGTCGGTCGGAGCCAGCGACCGGGCGGCGATGCGCCAGGCGAGCCATACGGAGATCGGTGCGATCAGATAGCCGTGCGAGTAGCTGGGGTCGGCCTCCCAGACGGCCAGGAGCTGGGCGAGCGTCGGCCAGAAGAGGGCAACGACGAGACCGCCGAGCAGGAGCCCGGTCAGGAGCGACGGCCGATCGGGGTGGGCGAGATCGGCGGGAACAGTGGCGGCGTCGGTGTGCGTCATGGGTCGGGGCACGGGCTTAGGGATGAAACCGCCACCGGGCCGACTCGATCGTCAGACCCGGTGGCTTGCTCGGGCGGGGCGAAAAAGACGGGCAGCCCTTTCGCCCCAGTTTTAAATTCGTCCGCTCTGCGTTCAGGCAGCCGCGCGCTGGCGACGGCGATAGGCCAGGACACCACCGGAGACTGCGGCAAAGCCCCACAGGAGCAGCGAGGCCGGCTCGGGGATTTCCTGGGTGATGTTGATGCCGCCCGGGAGAAACGCGAAATCCGCCGCTTGAACCTGCGTGGTGTTAAACGTGAACACAAGCGAACTCACGTTCGAAAAAATGCCAGGGTTAGAAAAGCTGGCGAAAGGCACGAAGATTGAGAAGGGGCTCGGGTTAACGCCAAGGAACCCCGTATAAGTCGAGGCACCCCCGTTTGCGGAGATGTCGAACTGCATCGGCGGATCCGTTGGGCTGATGGTATCGAGGAAGGCGAAGTCAAATTGGAACCCGGTTCCGAGGGCTGTCAAATTGCCCAGAGCAACTCCGCCGGCCGCAGCCGTGCCGTACGAGATCGTCAAGAGAGTCCCGTTGGCCCCGCTCGAGTTAAAGTCGAGGTTTCCGCCGCCGTAGGTGAGCAGAAAAGTTCCCCCGCCCGCCGCGTCGGGAAGGGGGCCAACCTGAGCGTAGAACGTCCGAGCACCGCCGAGGATGGAACCGTCCACGTGGTTCACGGAAACTGGATTCGGGCCGCCGCGAGCAGCCGGCAAGAAATTGGTCCCAGCCGGAAAACTGAAACTATCGAGCACAGCAGCGGAAGCGACGTTGAGCGGCCCACCGAAGAGCAGGGCGAGGGCGAGGACGACTGCTCCCCCAAATCTCGTGGTCATCGGATGTCTCCCCAGGCGATGAAGGCGCGTAATGCAGCTACTGTTCACACCTTTGTTGCACCGAGAGCCGACCGCATCGCGTCGGAAAATGGCTTTCGGAGTCGCAAAGGAATACGCCCACCAATGAGTGTGGCACACCATTGGTGTGGTGACACCCACGGGGACCATACGAGATTTCTGCCCCGAGCTGGCGGTGCCGGTTACGGAACAGGGGTTGGGGTTTCCTTACTATACGCATTTCCGATGCGACCGCAAGCAAAGAGTTCCCGTTTTTTCCGGACCACAAGAAAGAACAACGCAGCAAACGAAATCACGAACTGAACAAAAGAGCACGGCTCCTTTGAAGGAGCCGTGCTGTAACTCTTGTTTCCCGAACGGTTTATCACTTCCCGTCGGACTTTTCCATCCCGGACGAGACGGGCTCGCCTGCTACTTGGTGCGTCGCCGGCAGGACGGCTGGCGAATGTCCGAATCCGAGCCCCGGCGGCAACTCGCCCTCCTCGAACTGGATCAGCGCCACCGTCCCCTGCCCCTCCGCCGGCGGCGGAGCAATCGCCGCAGGCGGAGCGATCGCCGCCGGCGGCCGGGACGCCAGCGCCTGGTTCGGGGGAGTCGTCGTCGGGGCCTGCTCCAGCTTGGCCAGCGCGCCGCGGGCCAGGGTCAGGCCGCCGTCGAGCCGCAGCGCCGCCCGGTACGAATCGGCCGCCTCGCCGCGCTTGCCCTGCGTCGCCTGGACGAACGCCAGGTTGGCGTGGGCCTGCGCCTCCGGGACGATCTTCTTGAAGGCGTTGAGGCTGTCGCCGTAGCGTTCCTGGGCGGCGAGCGTCAGGCCGAGGTTGACCCACGGCCGCTCCGCCTTCGGGTCGAGTTCCAGCGCCCGGCGGAGGTGCTTCTCCGCGTCGGCGAACCGGCCCTGGCAGTAGCAGCTGTAGCCGAGGTCGTTGTGCAGGCTCGCGTCGCGCGGCGTCAGCTTCAGGGCTTCCTGATACTCGCGGTTCGCGTGGCCGAACTCGCCGACCCGGTCGAACAGGACGCCGAGCCGGCGGCAGACGCCGCGGTGGGCCGGGTCGATCTGGCGCGCCTTGGCGTAGTAGGCGATCGCCTCCGGGGTCCGGCCGGCCCGGTCCGCCTCCTGGCCGGCGGTCAGGCAGAGCTTGGCCGAGTCGGCCGGAGGCAACTCTTCCTTGACGTCGCCCTGGGCGACCCGGGCTGGCGGCAAGAGCGACGACGATGTCCCGGTGGTGGACCATTCCGACCGCGGCCCCTGGCAGCCGAGCAGCCCGACGAGCAGGCCCAGGGCGAGCCTCGTCGCGAACACCGTTCGACCGTACCGACTGTTGTTTCTGGAAGACCGCACCATCGGGATTCCCTTCCCATGTTGGCGTCCGGGGCAGCTACCAGTCATCCATCGGCAGGACGCCGCCGACGGATGACTGATAACCGACGGCCGACCGGAGGTTACCGGCCGACGAAGCCGCTGCCGTAGCCGCCGAGGCCGCCGACGTAGCCGAATCCGCCGCCGGTGAAGTTGCCGCCGCCGAAGCCGAAGTTCTGCGGCGCGAAGCCGAAGTTGCCGTAGCCGCCCTGGAAGCCGAGGAAGCCGCCGGTGATCAGCTGCTGGTAGATGCGCGGGGCCTCGTCGCCGTACAGGCCCTCGGCGATCGGGCAGCCGACCATGACGCGCTGGTCGGCGTCGGCGACGCCGGCCGTCCCGAGCCGGGAGACGATCAGCGCCCGGCGGGCCTGGTCGATCTTGTCGAACCCGGTCGATTCGATGATGACCGGGAACGGGGCGTTCCCCTTCAGGCGCATCGCGACCTGGATGACGTGCCGGCAGCCGGCCGGGCCGAGGGCGGTCCCTTCTTCGTTGAACTCGTAGTTGTAGAAGACGAAGTCGTCCAGCTCGGCCTTCTCGGCCTGGCGGCGCTGGACCTCGTTCGCATAGGTGCCGAGCGGGGCGGGGATCGACCCTCGTTCGTAGGCCGGGCAGAAGTTCGGGTTCGACACCTTGTCGGCGGCGTCGCCCGGCCAGGACTGGCACCCGGCCGCCAGGCCGAGGCCGACGAGGCAGACGCCGAGCAGCCACGCCTCCGGCTTTCTCACGAGCCGTCGTGTTCGGGACAGGAAACCCAACATGAGCGCTCCTTGCTTGTTCTGGGTCTTCGCGGAAACCGGTTTCGGTCGATCGGCCTGTAGGGAACGCCCTCCGCGGCGTTCCGGTCCGGGACAGGAACGCCGCGGAGGGCGTTCCCTACAGGACCCTATCGGACCGGCACGGCCTCACGGCAGGGGACAATCCGGGGCCGGGGTCACGACGGCCGGCATGCCGCCGATCGGGCCGGGGGGCGGGAAGATCCGAGCCGGGCCGCCCGGCGGGATCGGCGGGACGATCGACTGTAGGTACGGCGTGTCGGAGTGGCCCGACGGACCGAAGATGTACTTCTCCTCGCACTTGCGGTACTGGAGCATCTTCTCGATGTCGGTCCGGACCGCCGTCCGGTAATCGACCGGCCGGTAGCTCTCGATCCGGCTGAGGAAGTAGAACTCCATGTCGCTCGGCTCGAACAGGTCCGACCCGGGCAGGGCGGGGACTTCCTTCTTCTGCAGCGGGTGGACCAGCTCCGGCGTGACGAGGATGACCAGCTCGCGTTCGTTCGACGCGACGGCGTCGATGCCGGCGAACCGGCCGAGGATCGGGATGTCGCCGATGAACGGCACCCGGGCCGACTCGCCGCGGTGCGTGTTCTGGATCAGGCCGGCGACGGCGAGGGTCTCCCCCTCGCGCAACTCGATCGTCGAGAAGAAGTTGCGCGTCTGCAGGCCGTTGACGTTGCTGTTGCCGATGTTCGTCGCGGTGCCGCTATCCGGGGCGCTGACCTCGGCCCGGACCTGGAGCCGGATCCGGTCCCGGTCGGTGATGATCGGCGTGAACTGGACCTGGACGCCGAACGGCACGAACTGGACGCCCTGCAGCCCGGCGGCGGTGAACCCGGTCACGACCGGGACGGGGAAGCTGCCGCCGGCCTGGAACGACGCCGTCTGGCCGTTCAGCGCCGTCAGGGTCGGCTCGGCGAGCAGCTTGGCGTAGCGCAGCCGGCGCAGGGCGACCATCGCCGCGGACACGTCGCCGCCGTCGAAGTTCGCCCGCAGGTTGGCGGCGGAGCCGAACCCGCCCGCACCACCGAACCCGCCGAGGCCACCGCCGCCTGCCCCGCCGCCGAGCAGCTGGCCGGTCGACTGGCTGAAGACGGTGACGCCGTTGTTGTTGACGACGTTGAAGTCGATGCCGATGCTCCGGGCGGCGGAGCGGTCCACCTCGGCGATGACGACCTTCATAGCGACCTGCTGCTCGCCGGCGATGCGGATCATGTTGATGATGTTGCTGACGCCGCCGTTGAGGTACTCGTTCAGGTTGGGGGCCCCGCCGGGCAGCTCGCCCGGCCCGACGACGACGTTGACGTTGCCGATCGGCAGGGCGGTCGCGTTCTGGCTCGCCGGCGAGTTCGCCTGGACGACGCGGAGGATCTGCGTCGCCTCGGCGATGTCCTTCGCCTGGCCGCTAACGATCACCTTGTCGCCGACGAGGGTCAGGCAGACGTGGGCGTCGGGGAAGGCGCAGTTGATCTCCTTGGCCAGGGCCTTGTAGACGGCCTCGAGGCGGCGCTTGACATCCGGGTCGGGGACGACCCGGAGCAGGTAGCTCAGGACGCGTTCCTTGTTCTCGTCGGCGGGATCCTTGAACCAGAGGTTCATCACCGTCGTGCCGACCTGCGCCCCGAGGACGGAGATCTGCTTCTGGCCGATTACCTCGAGCTGGGCGATCTTCGGGTCGCCGATCTGGGTCTTGGTCGGGTTGTCCTTCAGCCGCATCAGGCGCGGCTGGCCCTGGATCAGGTCGAGGGTCAGGGTCGGGTCGACGACCTCGTCGAGGTAGAGCTTGACGTTCTCGCGGTCCTTGTCGGTCGCGACCGGCTCCCGGGCACCGGGCGTCAAGCAACGGGCGTTCGGGTCGAGGAGCGGCAGGCGGTACGCCCCCGGCGGGAAGAACCCGCCCGGCCCGGCCGGGACGGCCGGCACGGCGGACGCCCCGTTCGCGGGGGGCGGCGTCGGCGTCGGCATGCCGGGCACCTTGGTTGGCGGCGGCAGCGTATCGACTTTGCCGGGCTGGCCGTCCGGCTGGATGAGGGCCGTCGGGGCGGCGAGGGTCGCCGGCAGCCGGGAGGGGACGGTCGTCGCCGGGGCGTAGGTCGAGATGGCGACCGGCGTCGGGCCGGCGACCGGCGTCGGGGCGGGGCCCTGGGCCCCCGCATCGACGGCGACGACCCCGGCGACGACCAGGCCGCCCAGGGCGAGAAAGGCCGCCCGGCCGAGCCGGCGGCCGGTTTCACGGAAAGACCGCCGGCGTCCGGCACCACGGGCGGCGTCCCCCGCCGACCCGGGCGAGCCGCAAGCTCGTACGTCTCTGGTCATTGTCTGCCACCTTGCAGAAGGAGCCAGCAATCCCTGCTGGCGGGTTCGTAGGGGAGACCGGCGGGCGTCTCAGTCGCGATCGGAGCAGGTCGCCGACCTCCGGGACCGGGCGCGGTCCGAGATGGGGCGGGATGCCAATCGTATCGGCTGGCCCGGTGAGACCGCTTGAGCGGGATGTGACCGACGGCTGGGAGGGATGGGCACGCATCGCAAAGCGGCTTCCAGGCGACGACCCCGCCGGCCTATTTCGCCGCGGCGGCTGCCCCGACCGGCCTTTTGCGGATCGCCAGGACGACGGGGGCGCTCGCGGCCTCGCCGGACCAGTTCGGCGTGCCGGGGACCAGCTCCCAGGCGGCCCGGTCGGCCGCCAGGTCGGCGAGCAGGCCCCGGTCCTCGGCCGGCGACAGGACGACCAGGTTGACGCCGTGCCGGTCGAGCAGCTCCCAGCCGTCGAAGCGCGGCGCGCGCATCGCCTGGTGGTCGGCGTAGCGCTCCGGCGGGTGGCGGTGCAGCCGGCTGGTCAGGAACACGGCCTGTTCCTGGGAGGGGCCGTCGTCGAGCAGGAAGGCGATCGCGTCGCTGGCGTACTCGCCGGCGAGGATCGTGCCGACGAAGCGGCCGTCGGGGTAGTGGCCGAAGGACAGTTGCCGCTTCAGTTTCGGCAGGAGGGGGGGCTTCTCGTCGGCGCGCAGCGCCAGCGCCGCCGCCCACGGGACGTCCGGCCGCAGCGCCTGCGCCGCGGGCGTCGAGCCGCGCAGCAGCCAGCCGACCGGGAGCGTGAGCAGGAACAGGACGGCGAGCACGCCGGCCAGTCCGGCCCAGGCCGGGGCCGGCTCGGACTCCCATTCGCGCTGTTCGGCCAGGGCACGCAGCGCCGGCAGGGCGAGCCACGGCACGAGCAGGAACCAGAAGTCGGCGACGCCCTGGACGACGAGCGCCGCGACGGCGAACCCGAACAGCGGGGCGAGCTCCGCGGCGCGGAACGGCCGGCCGCCGGCGAACGGGGCGACGGTCAACACGGCGAGGCTGGCCAGGAAGGCGACGTGGACCGGCCGCCAGTCGCTGAAGTTCATCGGCTGCCAGGGGGCGAACCGCTCCAGGCCGGGGTGCCGCCACGTCGCCGCCAGGTCGGCGAACAGCCCCGGCCCGGCTGGCGTCGCGACGGCGAGGGCGGCGACGCCGAGGACGAGGCCGGCCAGTAGCGGCGCGGCGGCCCGGACGCCGTCGTCGATCCACCGGCCGACGGCCACGACGCCGACGAGGACGACGCCGACGGGGAACCAGCCGTCGAGGTTCGCCCAGGCGACGAGGCCGGCCGGGACGAGCAGCGCCGCCGACCAGCCCGGCCGGGCCGGCGTCAGCAGGCCGAGCAGGGCCAGGAACGACACCCGCCCGAGGAGCTTCGTCTCGACGGTGCCGACCAGGAGCGGCACGACCGGGACGAGCAGGACCAGGGCGGCCGCCGCCAGGCCGATCGACCCGCCGCGGAGGCGGTAGACGGCGAGGGCGGCGAGGGCGAGGGCGAGCGTGAGCAGCCAGCCGAGCAGCCCCAGCGCGGCGACGCCGCCCTCCAACCGGCTCACGGGCGGCCCGCCGACGGCGTCGGCCCCGAGGGCGTAGGCCCGATACAGGACGGCGTCGCCGAGCCAGCCCGGCTCCGTCGAGCCGGCCCGGCCGGACGACAGCTCGGCCCACAGCTCGCTGTTGCCCAGCGGCACCGACCGGGCGTAGAGCAGGAACGCCCCGACGGCGAGGACGGCGACGACGTGGCCGAGCCGGCCGGGATAACCGGCCGGTTCGTCGGGGACGCCAGCGGCGGGCGGGGTCGGCTCGGTCACGGTCGCGCCTCCGGAGCGGCCTGGCGGAAGGCGTCGCGGGTGAACGGCTGGGCCTGCTTGAACAGGCGCACCCGGACCGCGATCGCGTCGGCGAGGGCGTCGTCGCCTTGCCGCGCCACGGCGAGGGCGCGGCGGGCGACGTCGGCCGCCTCGGGATAGCGTTCGCTCGCCGCCAGGGCGACGGCCAGGGCGTCGAGGCAGGCGGCGTCCTTGTCCTCGGTCAGGACGCAGGCGGCCCGGGCGGCGAGGATCGCCTCCTTGCGGAGGCGGTCGCGGCGCGGGCCCTCCGCGTCGGCCAGGCTGGCGGCGAGGCGGCGGGCGGAAAGGGCCAGCGTCCGCGGCGCGGCCTGGTCGCGGCGGAGGGCCTCCTCGCGGATTGCCGCCGCGTCGTCGGCCTGGCGGTCGGCCAGGATCAGGGCCAGGTACGGGTACGCCTTCCCGTCGCGCGGCTCGATCGCGACCGCCTCGCGCAGGCTCGCCTCCGCCGCGGCGGCGTCGCCTTGCACGAGGTACGCCTCGGCGAGGATGCGGTGCGGCGCGGCCTTCGGCGGGAAGAGTTGGTCCATGGCCGGCTCCAGGGCCTCGACCGCCCGGGCCGGGTCACCGGCGAGGTAGAGCAGCCGGGCGAGCAGCGGCCGGTAGCCGCCGCGACGCGGGCTCTGGGCGACCGCGTCGCGGACCTGCTCCAGCGCCGCGTCGAAGTCCCCGCGCTCGGCGAGGCAACTGCCGAGGTTGAACCGGGCCCGGTGGGCGTCCGGCCGGACGGCGAGGTCGGCGAGGTAGAGCGCCTCGCCGGTGCGGTAGTCCTCGTTCCGGGCGATCGTCCGCGCCGTCAGCGCCGCGGCGGCGACGACGAGGACGCCAGCGGCGAGGCGGCCGGCCACGGCCGGGGCGGGGCAGACCGCCCGCAGGAGGGCATCGACCCCGACGACGGCCAGGACGACGACGCTCGCCAGGGGGAGGTACATGCGGTGCTCGAAGACGAAGTCGGCGATCGGGACGAAGCTCGACGTCGGGGCGAGGATGACGAAGAACCACGCCCCGACGAAGCCGTACCACGCCCGGCGGGCCAGGCCCCACGCCGTGGCGAGCAGCAGGGCGGCGACGACCAGGCCGGGGGCGAGCCAGTCGCCGACCGTGACGGCGGCCGGCCAGCCGAGGTAGTCCAGGGCCAGGCCGGACGGCCAGACAGCCAGGCGGAGGTAATGCACCAGGACGCCGGCCTGCGTGAACAGGTAGCCGAGCGGGGTGACGTTGCGGACGTTGAACCCGACCGTGGTCGGGGCGTCCGGGTCGGCGGTGAGCAGCCCCGCGGCGAAGAACGCCCACGCCGCCGCGGTCAGGGCGAGGTAGAACGGCCACCGTCGCCGCAGGAGCGTCAGCGGCCCGTCGGGGCGGAACGTCCAGTCGTACAGGGCGACGAGGACCGGGATCGTGACGGCGACCTCCTTGCACGCGGCGCTGAGGAACGCGGCGGCGACGGCGGCCGCCGCCCACAGGCCGCCGCGAGCCGAATCCCACGCCCGGGCGGCGCAGTAGACCGCGACGAGGAGGAACAGGCCCATGAACGACTCGCAGCGCTGGATGAGGTACGTCACGCTCTGGGTCTGGAGCGGGTGGACGAGCCAGAGCAGGGCGACCGCGAAGGCGAGCTTTTCTGGAAGACCGGCCGACGCGCGGTAGTGGTCCGGCCAGCGCGGCAGGAGGAGGGTGCGACGGACGAGGCCGAACAGGGCCAGGCCAGCGAGGAGGTGGGCGGCGACGTTGACGAGGTGGTAGCCGACGACGTTGAGGCCGCCGAGCTGGTAGTTGACCCAGAGGCTGACGTCGACGAGCGGCCGGCCGCCCATCGTGAGCACCGGCCCGGCCGGGTCGCGCAAGGCGATGTTGCCGGCGATCCAGAGGTTGTCGTCGAAGACGAAGTCCTTCGTCAGCGAGTTGGCGTAGGCGAGCAGGCCGGCCAGGAGCAGGGCCGGGATCGCCAGGCGGGCGAACGGGGTCGGGGACGGCTCGGGCATCGGGACGACCTCCCCGGGACAGTTGGGCCGGCCCGGTGCCGGACGGGCTGTACGGGACAGGATTAGCAAAAAAAAACGCCCCGGCAACCGCTCCGATTTGACCTGCTTACCACTCTGACCTAGAGTGAAAGTGACCGCCCCGTCACTTTCGTCCTTTTGACATCCTGTGGTTTGGGTACCGACACCTACTGGCTTTCCGGCCTCGTGGGTTCGTCGGCTCGTCGGGTCGCCCCTTCGCCGACCCGGCGGCCGCGCGTTCGACTCGCAGGGCTGCGGGACTGGTCGCCACTCGCGGCGACAGCCCCTCCGGGACCGGATCGCCTCAGCGAAGAGACCCGATGACGCACGCACATCGACCGACCGGTAAGGTTCCCGCGCGCCGCGCCGCGCTTTTCCTGGAAGCCCTCGAAGACCGCCTCGCCCCGGGCAGCCTGCTCGGCACGGCCGGCGTCGGCTGGACGGCCGGCCTGCTCGACCCGGGCCCGGCCCCGAGCCACTACGCCGCGACCGAGTCGGTCGCCGTCCTGGCCCCGGCCACGCCGCCGGCGACGCCGGGCGAGACCGGCACCGACTGGCACCAGGTCGTCACCAGCACCGCCACGTCCCCCGACGCCCCGGCGAACGCCGAGCCGGCCGACCCGAACGACCCCTGGGCCGGCGACGACCTCGTCGCCGACCTGCTCGCCGTCGCCCCGTCGGCCGGCCTGACCGCCGCCGCGACGGCCCTCGTCGCGCCGCCGCCCGCCGCGATCCCGGCCCCGACGGCCGACGCCGCGCCGACCGCCCCGGCACCGACCGGCACCGCGGCTACCGGCGCGGCGAGTGACGAGGCGATCCTGACGGCGTTCCTCGCCGGCCTCGACGCGACCGAGACGGGCGGCCCGACCGGCACGATCGCCGTCGGCCTGCGCCCCGGCGGCGCGGCCGCGATGGGCCAGCTCGCCCAGCTCGCCTCGTCGGCCCATGCGACGGTCCAGACGACCGAGATCGGCGACGTCTTCGAGGTGACCGCCCCGACCGCGAACCTGGAGGCCCTGCGCCGGGCGTTCGCCGGCCACGCCGCCGTCGCCTACGCCGAGAACCTCCAGACCCTCGCCGTCGAGGCGACGCCGAACGACCCGAGCTACACCGCCGGCACGCTCTGGGGCCTCAACGGCGGCAACGGCATCGGGGGCCCGGCCGCCTGGGATGCGACGACCGGCTCGACCGCCGTCGTCACCGCCGTCATCGACAGCGGCGTCGATTACACCCACGCCGACCTGTACAAGAACATCTGGATCAATCCGGGCGAGATCCCGACCGCGATCCGGGGGAACCTGACCGACACCGACGCCGACGGCAAGATCACGTTCTGGGACCTGAACGAGTCGGTCAACATCGGGGCCGGCAAGATCACCGACCGGAACGCCAACGGCCGGATCGACGGCGGCGACCTGCTCTACACCACCGCGAACGGCGGCTGGGCGGACGGCGTCTCCAACGACGGCGACAGCTACGTCGACGACCTGGTCGGCTGGGACTTCGCCAACAACGACAACGACCCGATGGACGACAACAGCCACGGGACGCACGTCGCCGGGACGATCGGCGCGGTCGGCAACAACGCCACCGCCGTGGTCGGCGTCAACTGGAAGACGCAGATCATGGCGATGAAGTTCCTCGCCGCGAACGGGTCCGGCAGCGACACGAACGGGGCGGCGGCGATCCGCTACTCGGCCGACAAGGGGGCCCGGGTCTCGAACAACAGCTGGGGCGGCGGCGGCAGCACGACGCTGTTCAACGCGATCAGCTACGCCGGCGGCCTCGGCCAGGTCTTCGTCGCCGCGGCCGGCAACAACGGCCAGAACACGGACACGTCGCCGTTCTATCCGGCGTCGTACAACCTGGCGAACATCATCTCCGTCGCCGCGACGGACAGCGGCGGCAACCTGGCCGGCTTCTCGAACTACGGGGCGACGACGGTCGATCTCGGTGCGCCGGGCG
>Ga0268299_1001888_pt1 | contig 30156 bp, 32 predicted proteins | sample NOBtaG_FD_193484 | JGI IMG/M metagenome (GOLD analysis project Ga0268299, IMG submission 193484) | Activated sludge microbial communities from bioreactor in Nijmegen, Gelderland, Netherland - NOB reactor | ecosystem: Engineered > Bioreactor > Aerobic > Activated sludge | place: Netherlands...
TCGTTTCTTTGTAGCAAGTGTTTAAACATGAAGACCTCCTGCGCTTTGAGTGTGTGGTAATACTCAAATTTACGCAGGAGGTCTCTTTTTTCATAACACCCCAAAATTCGGGATGACTCATGTTTCTGGTTAGAAGGTTTGGGGGTTTCTGGTTACCACAACCAGAAACCCCCAAACCTTCTAACCAGAAACCTTCTAACCCGAAACCTTATTTTTTCGAAGCCAGAGCATCCAGGCGGATCATATCCTGCATGACGCGCAGGGCTTCGTAGAGTTGAATGTCCTTTTTGCGATCCTTGAGCCAGATGTCGTTGCGCGTTACACGCGACGTGTCGCTCTGGATGTGTGCCATGTCGGCCTTCGGATTGGTGATTTGGAACACCTCGATGGGCTGCAACATTTTTTCAAACTGGCCGGCTTCTTCCTCCAGTTTTTTGTCCCAGGCACGGAAGGCTTCCAGTTGGAGCGGAAATTTGCTCATGTCCTTCTGGCGGCGCAGACGCTGGGCGTTTTCCTCGATTTTTTTCAGCGTGGCATCGGTCTTTACGCGGGCGTTGCTTTGCTCGATCAGTTTGCCGAGGTTCGGAACATGGTAAGCATCCTGCGAGTATGCGACCGGTGCAATGGTCGTCGCGTCGAGCGGATGGTCGTTCTCCCGCTCGCCGAGGTCCACATAGTTGTACGAATCCGGCAGCACGATGTCGGGCTTGACGCCGTCCAACTGAGTGGTTTTGCCCGTGATTCGGTAAAATTTCTGGATGGTGACCTTCATTTCGCCCAAGGGTTTCACCGTGGGGTCGTTGGTGGCCATGTCAAGGTCCCAAAAGCGTTGGACGGTGCCTTTCCCGTAGGTGCCGGTGGTGCCGATGATGACGGCGCGGCCATAATCCTGCATGGCGGCGGCCAGAATTTCGGACGCAGACGCGCTGAAGCCGTTGACCATCACGATCAGTGGGCCGCCGTACTGTATGCGCGGATCGGAGTCGGCGTTGATGTCGGGCTGGCGGTTGCGGCTCTTGACCTGGACGATTGGGCCTTGTTCGATGAACAGGCCGGACATGCGCACCACGTCGCGCAGGGAGCCGCCACCGTTGTTGCGCAGGTCGAGGATGACGCCTTTGACATTTTCGCGCTTGAGTTTTTCCAGTTCCTTGGCTACGTCGTCGGCGCAAGAAGTGACGCCTTCCGGGGTGAAATCGGCGTAGAACTTGGGCAGGTAGATGTAGCCCACTTTGTCCGAAACGTCGTCGGTGTGGAGCAGGAGCGATTTGGCCAGGGCTTCCTCCGTGATGACCACGTCGCGCACGATGCTGATGACCTTCACGGAGCCGTCAGGTTTTTGGATGGTCAGCCTGACCGTGGTGCCTTTGGGGCCGCGGATCTTGGCCACCACGTCGTCAATTTCGAGGCCCATCACATCCACCGGATCGGCATTGTCCTGGGCAACTTTGAGGATGACGTCCTTGGCTTCGAGTTCCTGCATTTTCCAGGCGGGGCCACCGGGCACGATTTCGGTGACGGTGGTTTTTTCGCCGTCGCTTTGCAGGCGGGCGCCGATGCCTTCCAGTTTTCCGGACATTTTTACGTCAAAATCCGCTTTTTCCTGCGGTGAGAAGTAGCCGGAGTGGGGGTCGAACACGTTGATGAACGCGTTGAGGTAAATCTCCATGCGGCGGTTGCGGTCGGCCTTCAGCATGCGCTTGAACCAGCGGTCATAGATGTCCAGCACCTTTTTGCGCGTTTCGGCTTCGATGGTCTCGAACGATTTTTTTTCGCCGACGTAATCAGGTTTTTCCTGCGTAGCCAACTCGTCGTTCACGCGGCTGAGCACTTCGTATTTCATCCACTTATCCCAACGGCTGCGCAGTTCGGCATCGTTCTTGGACCACGGGAGTTTGTCCCCATCGGTTTCGAAGGATTCGTTTTTGGAAAAATCAATGGGCGCAGCCAGCACCTCGCGGTACCAGCCCTGGGTTTTGGCCAAGGATGCTTCCAGCAGGGCGACCGCGCGATCGAAGAACTCAAAGGAGCCGGCATGGGCCTGGTCGTCCAACTGTAGCTCGAATGGCTTGATCTGGTCCACATCGCTCTGGGTCAGGAAGCGTTTTCCGCCGTCAATATTTTTCAGGTACAGGTTGAACACCTGACGGGAAAAGCGGTCATCTATGGCTTTGGGTTCGAAGTGGTAGCGCTCCAGGCCGTAGAGAATCGCCTCCATAAGTTTGGCTTCTTTTTGCGGGCTGGGTTTGGCGCTGGGTGTCGGCGCGAGTTGGTTGAGGAAAAAAACGATGCCGAGAACTCCCAGAAAGGAGAAAAACAGCAGGGAAGGCTTCCATTTCATGTCCGAAATAAGTTGATCTGTGTCCGATAGGCCCTTGGGGCGAGAGGAATACATCATGAGCGGGAACGTAGTTTACTGGTGAACAAAGATAAGGCGCGTTGGTTGGCTTGTGCAAACACCGCGCCGGAGCAGCACGGCAAGAACGCAAGAATGCCGGCTTTGTGACGAGCAGGGCAGATATTTTCTACAAAATTGCCATACGATGACCGTTTCGACCACATTTGGGATGCAAACTCTTGCTCGGATGCGAAATCGCCAATTATTCCGACCTTCGCGGCTCTCATCCATCCAATCTTTGCTATGACCAAGAATATTTCGCTCCTACTCAACGGCATCCTCCTGTTGGCCGTTGCACACTTGTATTATCTGAACTTCTCCCAAAAAGGCACCTCCGAGCCAACGGCAACCATCGCGCCGAATTCGGGCGGTGGCGTGAAAATCGCTTATGTCAACGCCGATACCCTTGATGCCAAGTACGAATGGCTCAAACAACAAAAAAACGCCCTGGAGCAGCGCGTGCAAAATGCTGAAAAAAGCATGGGGGTAAAAAAAGAAGCGCTTATGAAGGATTTGGCCGCGTTTCAGCAAAAGTACGAGAGCGGTACCGTGCCCCCGGCTCAACTCGAAAAAGAGTACGCCACACTCACGGAACGCCAACGGAAACTGGCTGGCGAAGAAGAACGCCTCGGCAAGCAACTCTCCGAAGAACAGCGGAAAGCCATGAACGAACTCATGGCCAACGTAGAGGCAAAACTTAAAAGCCTGCAAAACCAGATCGGGTACGACTATATCCTCTCCTACTCCAAAGGCGGCGGTCAGGTACTTTTAGCCAACGACAGCCTCGACATCACCACCCAGGTGCTCGATCTCCTGAACGCGAAAAACTAAGGGTTTTGAGGTTTCTGGTTGGAGGGTTAGAAGGTTTCTGGTTACACAACCCTCCAACCTGAAACCTTCCAACCTGAAACCTTTTTAACATGCTCCGCCCGGCCAATACCGACGACATCCCTACGATTCGCGACCTCGCGCACGCGATCTGGTGGGCGCATTACCCGGACATCATTCCGTCGGAACAGATCGAGTATATGCTGGACTTGATGTACAGCGCCGAAGCGCTACACCGGCAAATGGCCGAAGAGGGGGTGCAGTTTTGGCTCGTAGAGCCGGACGCCACCGCGCTCGGCTTCATTGCCGTCGGCAGCAAGGGGCCAGCCTCATATTTCGTCCACAAGTTTTACCTCCTCCAGCGCGAACAGGGCAAAGGCCTTGGGACGACCGTCTTTCAAGCCTTGCTGGAACAATATCCCGACTTGCGGGAACTGCGTCTGACCGTGAACCGTCAAAATTTCAGGAGCATCAACTTCTACTTCAAAATCGGGTTTCGCATCGAGGCCTGCGTGGACGTGCCTATCGGACATGGCTTTGTCATGAACGATTTTGTTATGGTCCGGCGACGCTAAGGCATTTACTCTGCCGCTTTCACTCCTTTGGAAAACTGGGCGTAGAGGTACACGTTGGTACTGAGTTCCCCCAAGTGATGGTAAATCACCGGACGAACCTCCTCCCAGTCCAACCCGCCTACCCCGGTTGCCAAACGGGGCAAGGCTACACTTTCAACACGATTTTTTTCGATCATCTTGGCCAGCTCCCGCAGGGCATGGTTTACGTGTACGATGGATGCCCTACCCGGATGACCGTGGTCGGTTGCAGGAGGCTCCTGTGTGAGCAGGTTGACAATTTGGCGTTCGCCGCCTTCCCAGCGCCAAATTTCACCGGGTTTGGGATGCGCCTTGTGGCAATACTGCCGAAAATCCTTGTACATGCCCGGAAATGTTTCCCGAAGACTCAGGGCCAAACCGCTATCGAAGTGATCGCTCGGCGCTACGCCATGTGCCAGAACCTGCGCGCCGCTTAACAAAATATCACCATTTACTTCTTTGATCATGGAATGTGCTGTTGTGAATGAAAGAATGTTTGCAGCACGAATTTGAGCGCAACAAGAGGTGCAGGTTATGAGCATCGTCATAGAGAGGCATGACCCTGCTTCGAGTGCCCGATATGTTGCTTTCGGGCAAAAAAAAAGCGGTGCTCGTTTGCACCGCTGGTATTGTCGCCTCGAGAAAGTCCGTAAAGCAAATCTGGCGGTACACTTTTATGCCGCCTTGCCTTATTGATGTTACAAAGGTGCGGGTCAAGCCTAAACCGGGCACCAACAAAAGACAGGATTTTGTTACCTGTCGAGTAGGAGGAAAGTGATCCGATTTTTGAGATATAGTGTTGAAAACAAGCGTGTTGTCCATGCTTGGCATCGTCATTCCGTTACGCCCGCGACGTTCGGACTTGTACAAATTGTTGCGCCACAAAATTTAACAACCGATTTTATTCCAGAAGTAGCCGGAAAACCAGCCTCAAAACTTTTACCTTTTGCAAACTTGCGCCCTGTAAAATTAAAAGCCCTTGTCCATGCCCTCGCGTCCGCTCGTTCGCGCCTACCTGGCACTCGCCGCCATTTGCATCATCTGGGGTACGACATATACCGCGATCAAGTTTGCTATCCGGGATTTTCCGCCCTACCTCTTGGTCGGCATACGCCAAACGGCGGCAGGCGTCCTGCTGCTGGCATGGGCACTTGCGGCTGGCCGGGTGCGCATGGCCGCTGTTCCACCCGGTTTGCTGGAGACGGGCCAACAGGCCGGTCCGGCGCTCACGAGCAAGTATGTGTGGTTACAGGCTTTAACCGGGCTTTGTACCATCACCGGTGGCAACGGATTTATCACCTGGGGCATGCAGCATGTGTCGTCGGGACTGGCGGCGGTCATCGGTTCGCTGACTCCCGTGGTGGTGGTGCTGATCAACCTGGGCTGGAAAGGCACCGAGCGAATCAATGCGCCCACGATCGGGGGCGTATTGCTCGGCTTTGGCGGGTTAGGGCTTATTTTTCACCACGGCTGGGCCGATTTTCTTCAACCGAACTACCGCTTGGGCATACTGGCGTGTTTCGGTTCCTGTGTCACCTGGTCGCTGGGCACGGTGATGGCCAAACGCTGGAACGACCGGCGCGTATCGCCGGTGCTGAACGCCGGGCTGCAGATCACCGCCGGCGGCTTGGGCGGTTTTGTGTTGAGCCTGCTGTTCGACCGCTCGCACACTATCCTGCACAGCCCGGAAGGTTGGGCCGCGGTAGCCTACCTTGCCTTGATCGGCTCGGCGTTGGCGTTCAGCCTGTACATGTTTGCCTTGCAGCATTTGAGCGCCACGGTCTCCTCGTTGTACACCTATATCAACCCTATGGTCGCCATTCTGCTTGGTTGGCTGTTCCTCGGCGAGCAGTTGAGCGCGTACGAAATTGCCGGGATGTGCATCACGATCGGTGGGGTATGGTTGGTAAATCGGGGGTACCAGGCGACGGGGCGTTAGTCTTCGCATTCTTAATACCAACTTAATGGCCCAAACACGGAGATGTTCCTAATTTGAGAACAATTTTGCTGCATCAACAATCATGTTGTTTCACCAGCAAAATTTCAACACCATGCTCACAGCAGAACAATTCGAGGCAGAGGACATCCTCGCCACAGATGCCGTATCCGATAACCAGGAAGACGACAATTTTGAGGTTTCAGAAGCGGACGAAACCGAAGCGTCAGACGAAGCCGAAGAAGGCCCCGACGTGGATTCCGACGACGAAAACGAGGAAGTGGATGAAACGGATGAGATCGAAGCGGAAGACGACGTGGAGGCTTAATCGAGCCTGTTTTTTGGGAATTCTTGGTGGCTTTGCAATGATGGCGGCGACATGTGTGCAGCAGCATCCGGTCGAACGTATCACGGTTAAAGGTTCGGATACCGAGGTAAATCTGGTACTCCAACTCGCCGAGGCGTTTATGGAACGACATTCAGGGGTGTCGCTCAGTATAGCCGGTGGAGGGTCCGGCGTAGGTATTGCCGCTCTGATGAACGGCAAGACGGACATAGCGAATTCCTCCCGCGAAGTCAGTTTGGCGGAAATCGATTTTGCACGCAGGCAAGGGGTGCATATTGTACCGACAATTTTCGCAGCCGATGCAATAGTAGTGGTGACCAACCCGGCAGTCGGGATGGACAGCCTCACAGTCGCGCAGTTGGGCAATATCTTTTCGGGAGATATTCAGGATTGGGCAGCTGTGGGCGGTAAGCCCGGAGCTGTTTCCCTATATGGGCGCCAGAGCAACTCCGGCACGTTCCTGTATTTTCGGGAAAAGATCGTTGGACGCGACTTCTCGCCCACCCTGAAGCAAATGAACGGCACGGCGCAGATCATCGAAGCAATCAAGAACGACAAAGGCGGAATCGGCTACGTCGGGCTGGGCTATGTGGCCCGGCCCGACGGTGCCTTGCACGCAGGTTTGCGCGTGATCCGGCTCAAAGCCGACGCGACAAGCCCTTCTTATTCGCCTTTAGATACCGCAGCGTTGACAAACGGGAATTATCCGCTGCTCCGGCCTTTGTACCAACTGACCAACGGCATACCCGAAGGGGTAGTCAAACAGTTTTTGCAGTTTGAGCAGAGTGCGCTTGGCCAGAAAATTATCGTCGAAAACGGATACCTGGCTGCCGGCCCCGGATTTATTGCACAGGACAAACCTTCACAAACCGAACGCTAGTGCGTATATATATGAGGCGACGCTTGTTCTGGGATCGTTTTTTTGAAAAATCATTTTCATTATCTGCTGTGCTGGCTGTGCTCATTCTGGGGGGAATCTTCGGTATGCTGCTGTACAATGGTCTGCGGGCATTCGGATCCATCGCGCCCGGATATTTTTTTTCACTTGCCGAATGGAACCCGGCGGCATACACGGCCCCATCGTATGGCATTGGAGCCATGTTGACCGGCACGGTACTGACTACGTTGGGCGCCATGGTGTTTGCCGTTCCGGTCGGCATCGGTATGGCTTTTTTTGTCTCCGAAATAGCTCCGCCTCGTGCCCGAGCCATGCTGAAACCCGCTGTGGAGATGCTCGCCGCAGTGCCTTCTGTAGTTGTGGGATTTTTGGGCATTGTGCTGGTAGGGCCCTTTTTGGCCGGACTCTTTCATCTTCCCAACGGTCTGAATGCGCTGAACGGCGCGATCTTGCTGGCAGTTATGGCCTTGCCTGCGGTGGTCACTGTGGCTGATGATGCCATTCATGCCGTGCCGCACACCTACAAAGAAGCGAGCTATGCCCTCGGCGCCAACCGTTGGGAAACCCTGGTGCGCGTTACATTACCATCCTGCTATTCGGGCATTCTGGCCGCCGTAATGCTTGGCATGGGTCGTGCTATCGGGGAAACGATGACGGTTCTCATGGCTACAGGCAACGCCACAGCCTTCCCGAACGGATTTTTCGATCCGGTGCGTACTATAACTGCCACTGTCGCCATCGAAATGGGGGAGGTTCCCGCCGGCACTCCGCACTATTTCAGCCTGTTTGCCTGTGCGCTGGTTTTGTTTCTACTCACACTAATTGTGAATGTGCTGGCCGAACGAATTACTTCCAATTTACGAAAACGCGGACAATGATGGCAAAAAAACATATCCAACTGTTCGGCATCGCCTCTCTGGTTACCTGTGCGGCGATAGTCGTGGGATTTCTGGGGCTGATCTTGTTTGACCTTGCCTGGAAAGGTGGAATCGTGTTAAACTGGGAATTTTTGGTACGCTACCCCAAAAAAGGCATGACGGAGGGTGGCATTTTCCCGGCTGTTTTCGGTACTGCCGTGGTTACCTTGCTTGCCACGGCTTTGGCCGCTCCCTTGGGCATTGCCTGTGCGGTTTGGTTGCAGGAATACGCGCCGGATACGCCCCTGACACGGCTGGTGCGGGCATCTATTCGAAATCTGGCCGGTGTGCCCAGCATTGTATATGGACTCTTCGGCCTGGCGGTTTTCGTGGAAGGTATGGGCATGGGGATGTCGGTACTGGCATCGGGTTGTACCCTGGCGCTTCTGACCTTGCCTTCCGTTATTACGACCACCGAAGAGGCCTTGCGCAATGTGCCCCGACTCCTGCGCGAAGGCGCCCTCGCATTGGGCGCTACCCGATGGGAGACTATCCGGGCTATTGTCCTCCCGGCAGCTGTCCCCGGTATACTCACGGGTATCATTCTGGCGCTGTCGAGGGCCGCCGGTGAAACGGCTCCGATTCTGTTCACCGGGGTAGCGTTTTACTCGCGTTATCTGCCTGCGTCTGTCTTCGACGAATTTATGGCGCTGCCCTATCACCTGTACATCCTGTCCACCCAACACCACGACCCGGTCGCCGTGCGCCCGCTGGCTTATGGTACGGCATTGGTATTATTGGCGCTGGTGTTGATGCTGAATTCCGTTGCCTTTGTCGTACGGGCACGACACCGGTAATCCATTTTGAAGGTCACGAAAAACATATCCTGCGCATGGAAAATTACATTTTGGAAATACGACAACTGAACTTGTTTTTTGGCAAAAAACACGCCTTGAAAAACATCAACCTCGGGATTCCCAAAAACAAAATCGTTGCGCTTATAGGGCCATCCGGCTGTGGTAAAACGGCCTTGCTACGCACCATGAACCGTATGCACGATCTGAATCCAGAGGTGAAAACAACGGGTGAGATTCTGTTCGATGGACACAACGTTTTGCACGGAAATACCAACCCTGTTCAGGTGCGTAGACACATCGGTATGGTGTTCCAAAAACCAAATCCCTTCCCGAAGTCAATTTTCGACAACATAGCATACGGGTTAGAAATCAATGGAATGCGGAAACGGGAAAACGTCCGTGACGCAGTGGAGCGCAGCCTTCGCTGTGCATATCTCTGGGAGGAGGTGAAAGACGAACTGAACAAGTCGGCTCTCGAACTCTCCGGAGGGCAGCAACAGCGCCTGTGTATTGCCCGGGCTATAGCCGTCGAGCCGCAAATCATTCTGATGGACGAACCATGCTCGGCGCTCGATCCCATCAGCACGGCCAAGGTGGAAGAAACCATGCTTGAACTCAAACAGCAGTTCACCCTCGTCGTCGTTACGCACAACATGCAACAGGCGCAGCGGGTGGCCGATTATACAGCCTTCATGTACCTCGGAGCGCTCATCGAGTTTGGCGAAACGGACAAGATATTCGGGCAACCCGAGCATGAACTCACCAAAAACTATGTGCAGGGGCATTTCGGTTGAGCGGGTTACCCCGGTGTCTTGCTCAACCGCTCCATTTCCACCATGATCGCCTCTGCTTCGGCTGTTTTGTGGGCGAAGGCCTTGATATCGCCTTTGCGTTGCAGGTCGCGGGCCTCCAGCATTTTTTGTTCGTACTGTTTACGGAGTTTTTTTACCGGGTCGGTTTTGAAAAAATTGAACATAGCGCGTGTGGCTGTTGGTGAAAAAATGAACTCAACAGCACTACGAACAACCACTTCGCCAATATGTTGCCCGTCGCCGTGTACCTCAGCAAACCTGATATTCCGGCGTAGCCATCAGTTGCAACACGGTCGTTTTGATGCGTTGTTCTTTCGTACTGGTATCGGTATGGCTTTGCAGGACGGCACGCGGTGGCTCGGCCTTGGGCGTTTGCCAGAGGAAACGGGCAAGAGCGGGCAGCACGTCGTTTTCGGCAGTACTGTTGAAAATGGCGAGCATGGGTTTCCAGTCTACATCAAGGGCCAAACGCGCCTGCAGCCTGCCGCCCCGGTTTTGGCCCATGGCTACGTCGTCGTCGGATTTTGAACTCAGGTCGAGCGCACCGTTGGCCGCGATGATGTGCGGCAGCCGCAGCCGCAACATGAGCGAGGTGCTGTCAATCCAGGTTCGGCCGCCCGGCCAGCCCGCCACGTTGGGCGGGTGGAAGAGCACTTGGCCAAGCGCGCGTTGTAGCAGCAGTTGCGCTTCGGGGTCTTCGAGCGCAAGCGGCAGGGTACGCCGAATGCCTACCCACAATTCTACGGGCGACTTGATCTTGCTGCCGATGTTTTCGGTGTCGAAAAACCAGGTGCTGGTGAAAATGGTCTGGAGCAGCGCCATGATGTCGTAGCCGCTGTCGAAAAACCGGTCGCCCAGTTGGCGCACGCGCTCTTCCGGTATTTTTTCTTCGTTGACGAGAAAGCGGTAAAGTTTCCGGGCGATGAAGTGCGCGGTCTGGCGTTGTTCGAGCAGGATGTCGAGCACGTCGTCGCCGGTGAATCTTCCCGATTTTCCCAACACGGTTTTGGAGCCGGCGTCGTGCTGGTTTTTTCGGAACACAAATTCGCCCTGCAGGTTGAAGCCCCAGCCGGTGAAGGCACGGGCAGCCTCTTTGATGTCGGTTTCGGAGTAGTGGCCGCGCCCCATGGTGAACAGTTCCATCACCTCGCGGGCGAAGTTTTCGTTGGGCTTGGCCTTTTTGTTCTGCTGGTTGTTGAGGAAGGCCAACATCGCCGCGCTTTTGGACACGCCGCGGAGCAGGTCGCGGAAGTTGCCGAGGGCATTGTCGCGGATGACGTGCAGCATGTCCTGCTGGAACAGCACGTTGAGGTTTCGGCTGGCGAAGTGGCCGTGCCAGAAGAAGGCCATTTTTTCGCGCAATTGCGCGCGGGTGACCACCATCTCGTCGAGCCAAATCAGGTTCATGCTTTGGATGAGTTCCCGGTTCTGTTCGCGCAGTTGCTTTTTTTCTTCCTTGCTCAGTTCGCTTTTTTTGGCCTGTTCGACTTTGACAAACTCCTCAACGCCCATGGACAGCCCGTGAAAAGCATCGTCGGCAATGTCGAACTTGTCGGGCTTCAGCGACGAGCCTTTCTGGAGCGTAGGCCACCAGTCTTTTTCGTCGAGGGCCAGCCAGCGTTGCCAGGTTTCGGTGGTGGGGCCAAAGCCTGCCCGCCAGAGCAGGTGTTGCAGTTTGAGTTGTTTGGATACGGGCATGACGCAGCGTGTTTTGTGGCCAATAAGACGCGGTTGGGCGGACGAAGTTTAAACACCTCGCACCCTTCGATCCATTACCCGGAACCAAAGTGGCGGCACCAAGGCCAGCAGCACGCTGGTCGGGTAGCCGAAGGGCAGTTGCGGGCTTTCGTCGAGGTGGCGGAGAATCTGGTACTTGCGGGTGGCCTTGTAGTGGTGGTCGCTGTGCCGCGTGAGTTCGTACAGGAAAATACGCCCGAGTTCGTGGTCGCTGTTCCAGGAGTGGGCCGGCGTCACCGGCTCCGGCCTTCCGGAGGGCAGCAGTTTGCGACGCAAACCATAATGCTCGATGTAGTTGATGGTTTCCAGCAACAGCACGCCGATCAGGGCGATGATCACGGCGCCCGCGAGCGCTTTCCAGCCGATGAAAAACACGATACCAGCCAGCCAGGCGGTTTGCCAGACTTGGAAACGCAGCATCTCGTTGCGGATATCCCAAAACGGAATGCCGGCTTTTTGCAGCCGTTCCCGCTCCAGCCTCCAGGCACTATTCCAACTTCCGACGATGGACCGCAGCCAAAACGGGAACAGCCATTCGCCCAGCCGTGCCGAGGCGGGGTCGAGGTCGGTAGCCACGTTTTTGTGGTGGCCGCGGTTGTGTTCGATGAAAAAATGCTGGTAGAGCGCCGGAAGCAGCATCCATTTGGACAGGACCTGCTCGTAGCCCCGCTCGCGATGCCCCAGTTCGTGCGCTACATTGATGCCCACAGCGCCCACGATGAGGCCCGTGCCGAGGGTCAGGCCGAGGATTTCGGCCACAGACAGTTCTTTGTGCTGCACCGTGTACAAGTACCAGCCTACGATGCCGAACAGCAGCGGCAGATTGAGGTACAGCAATATGTCGAAAAGCACGCGGCGGGAGCGCGGCTCCTCCTGTTCGGGCAGTACGTTTTCGGTGGATTGTGGTGTCCAGATTTCCAGCACCGGGATGATGCCGAAACTGAGCACGGCCGTGGCCCAGGCCCAAGGGCCTTGCAAACCCAGAGCCAGAATGGCACTGAGCGGGAGAAGATAGGCGAGGAGGTATTTTAAGTCTTTCATCGTGAGCGGTGTTTACCCAATCGCCGCATCCAGATCCCCAATCAAATCCGACACATCCTCCACGCCCACACTGAGCCGGATGAGCGAATCGGTCAAGCCCACTTTGAGCCGTTCCTCGCGGGGTATGCTGGCGTGCGTCATGCTCGCCGGGTGCCCGATGAGGGATTCCACGCCGCCCAGCGATTCGGCCAGCGAGAACAGGTGGGTGCCGCTTAGCACCCGGTTGGCGGCTTCCGGGGTGTTGTCTTTCAGGTCGAAGGATACCATGGCGCCGAACAGACGCATTTGTTTTTTGGCCACCGCGTGGTTGGGGTGGTGGGCAAATCCCGGCCAGTACACCTTCGCCACCTTGGGGTGCGCGGCCAAGTGCTCGGCAATGGCAGCTGCATTTTCACAGGAGCGCTGCACGCGCAGGTGCAGGGTCTTGATGCCGCGCAGGATCAGGAAGCAGTCCTGGGGGCCGGGCACCGCGCCCGAAGCGTTTTGGATAAAATGTAGCCGTTGTGCCAGTTCGGCATCGCGTACGACGAGGCAGCCGTGTACCACGTCGGAGTGGCCGCCGAGGTACTTGGTGGCGGAATGCAGCACGATGTCGGCGCCGAGGTCGAGGGGGTTTTGCAGGAACGGCGAGGCGAAGGTGTTGTCCACCACCGTCAGGATGCCGCGTTTGCGCGCCACGGCGCACACGGCCTCGATATCTACGATGCTCAGCATGGGGTTGGTGGGCGTTTCGATCCAGAGCAGGCGCGTATCGGGGCCGATGGCGGCTTCCACAGTGGCGGCATCGGTCATGTCCACGTAGCGGCTTTTCAGGCCCCAAGGCCCGTACACGCGCACCATCTGGCGGTAGGAGCCGCCGTAGAGGTCGTTGACGGAAAGCACCTCGTCGCCGGATTTCAGGAGTTTGATGACCGCGTCCTGCGCGGCCAGGCCCGAACTGAAACAGATGGCGTCCGTGCCGTTTTCGAGTGCGGCGAGGTTTTTTTCCAAAACCGAGCGCGTCGGATTCTGGGTGCGGGCGTACTCGTAGCCCTTGTGGTCGCCGGGGGCGGCTTGCACGTAGGTGGAGGTTTGGAAAATGGGGGTCATAATGGCCCCTGTGGAGGGATCCGGTTCGATACCGGCGTGAATGACTTTGGTGGCGAATTTCATGAAATGTTTCTGAACGATATACGTGAGGTAGAGATTAAACGCGGCCTGCTTTTTTATCCGATTGATGTGTGGCAGCCACTCTTTTACGTCTTGGCTTCAATTTTGTCGAGGCATGATCAATTTTAGCGAATACCTGATCCAGACTTTCAGAAACCTCCGCCAGTGCATTAGAACACGACAAGGCAAATAGCGCCTTCTGCTCGTCGCTCATGGGGTCGAGCCGAGCACCTAAGGTGGCCCAAAAAGACTCCCGTTCTTCGGCAGACTTGAGCAACATATATTCATCTACCAGATTCTGCATTGTAAATGACAAAACTATGGTTTGCCCTTTGGCTTTATCTGAAGCAATTGTTTCCTTCGGTGCTTGATCTCCTTTAGGCGATCGAGTCTTTCGTTGATTTGATCGTTGAGCCATTCTTTTCCTTGTATTTCCCGGCAAAAGTAGGGGAGAAGCCTACTGCTTCCAAGTCCCGCCCATTTGCTCCAGGTAATTTTTTATCGGTCCCAGTCCTACTGCCTTTCGGCGGGCATCCAGATTGGCGGGGTCTTCCACTGGGTACAGGACGAATTCCTTTGTCGTCGGGTCGGTGTACATTTGACTGCCGTAGCGTTGGGGTTTGCCCTGATTTTTGAGCACCCGGTCTTCGAGATAGGCCAAATCCGCAGCCTTTGCCTTGCCCGCCAGCACGGCTTCGCGCATGGTGGGCAGCCACTTTTCCTGGTTTTTCACATTTCGGTCGGCGTGCTGGAGCACCAACCAAAGTGCCCTTGAGGCGTATTCCGTCACCTCGTCGGGGCCGAGCCAACCGTGTTTTTCGAGTATTTCGTTCACCCGCAAGTAGTTGAGCGAGTCCTGTAGTATCCAGCGCCGCATCCAGTCCTGCATTTCAGGTGATTCCGGGCTGTGAAATTCGAGCACGCTGTCTCGTTTCACTCGATAATACTGGTCGAGGTAGTGAATTTGCTCCAGTTCGATGGAAAGCGGGTTGGCACGGGTTTTTTCCAACTTTTCCTGCTTCAGGTTCCATTGGGTGATGAGCCGTTGCCAACCAAAGTCGTTTTGTATTGCGACAAAATCCGGCTCCAGCATCCAGTTTTTATTGTTATCCAAAAAGTCGGTCTTGTCCAAAAGGCGCTTCAATTGAAAAACTGCCGAATCCGGCACGTCTGCCCGCGACCATGCCCGAGCCGCCGCGAAACGGTCGTCCGAGTAGCCGCGCCAGCCGAGTACCTCGAAAGCATCCGTGTATTTTTTTGCCGAAGCCCGAAACTCGCCCTGCCGAAACAAGGAATCTGCTTGGCGCACAAGCATCTGATAATCGGTGTCCTGTCCGAAAACCGGGACGCTGAAAAAGAGAAGGATAAAAAATCGGGCATGCATGGCACTTGTCATCTTTAGTCCGTCGCAAAACTAAGTCAAAAAGCGCCTGTAATCCATGTTGTAGACAACCCGTTCGTGCCTTTATCGTTCAATGCCACATGCGTACATCAAGTCCGTTGTTTTTCTGCCTGATTTGGCTTGCCACCTGGTGCCCCGGGCAAGCGCCCGACCGTGCTGCCGACACGTTTGCGCTGCTGCAAACCCTGCCCGTCCAGGCGCGTTTTGCCACCGCCGACAACCTCGGCAATGTGTACCTGATCACTACTCAAAACGCCTTGGAAAAATATGCCCCAGACGGGCGGCTGCTCACCCGCTACAGCAACAACCGCCTCGGACAGGCAGCATGGCTGGATGTGTCCAACCCCCAAAAGGTGCTGGCCTGGTACGCCGATTTTCGAACGGTCGTGGTGCTGGATCGCAGCCTGACGGTGTTGGGCGAACTAAACTTGATCAGCGCAGGCTTTCCGGAAGTCCGTACAGTGGCAGCAGCCGCCGACGGGAACCTGTGGGTGTACGACGAGGTAGCGTTTCAACTGAAAAAGATCACCCCCGAAGGCGGCATGCTTTTTCAGAGCCAGTCACTCAACATGCTTCAAACGGAGCGCATCGCCGTGACCGCTATCCGCGACGACGGTACCCAGGTGCTGGCTGCCGACCCTGCGCTTGGCATCCTGTTTTTTGATGTGTACGGCCAGTATCAGCGCATCCTTCCCTGGCCAGGTATTTCGACTTTTGTTTTGGCGCATAACTGCCTGGAGTACATCACGGACAGCGTGCTGCACATCGAGCACTTGCAGGCATTTGCCTCCCGGGATATTCCCCTGCCGGAGTCCGCAAAATCTTTGGGCGCACAGGTTTGGGCGGCGTCACAGCGCTTGTTCATCCAGCCCGAGGCGGCAGCGGGCATCCAGATTTGGGGGAGGGAGTAGGGGGAATAAAAAAATACTGCATACGGTCAGCGCGGGACCGTATGCAGCAACGTGTGTGTAAGTGGAATAGAAAAATCCGGAGGGACTATTAAGGTACCAGTTCTTCCACGAGGCGGGAAATTTGAGAGAGCCTTTCGTGGTCCAACGAATAGTAAATGTACTTGCCTTGACGGTCGGTTCGCACGACCCCGGCTTTGCGCAAAATGGCCAGATGCTGGCTGGCTACACTTTGTTCGAGCCGCAGTTTGATGTAGATGTCGGTTACCGTCAGCTGTTGGTTTTCCTCCAGCAGGTCAATCATGCGCTGGCGCAATTTGTGGTTGACCGCACGCAGCACAAGGGCTGCCTTGCGCAGTTCGCCATAGTCGAGCGGTACGTCCTGAGCCCCTTTCTTCTGGACGGTGGTATCGGTTTTTGTTTTTCTCATATTATTTGTTTTAAATGTTCTCTAAAAGTATGTGGCAAGCAGACTTTTTATCCCCAAAACTATGCCACTTCAAAATGGTTAGAACCAGTATAGTGTTAAAAAAACAGATGTAAAACTGCTGATTATCAGTACAAAAGTAGAGCACTTTTTTATCAATTTGATTTTTTTTCACATTTTTTATCAAAAAGGCTGTCTCTTGGAAATTGTGATGTTCGGCGGTTTCATGTAAAACGGCTCAAAGTATGCTGTGTCCTGAAAATCAGCGTTTTGGAAATGGAGTTCTGCGATGTGGGCCAAATGCGCTGCGGAGCAAGTACGGATTGAAGAGAAAACCACATTCTCAAAAATATGCGCGTTCATCATTTTTTCCGAACCGTTCCCGGAAATGACGAGCATGTTTTCGGGGGAAAGGCCGGAAATGTTTTTTAGATAATTTTGAAACAATTCGTGTTCCAGAATGAGCGGTTGGGCAGGGAGCAATTCCTGAAGTTTGCTGTCGAACACGGCCAACCAAACCTCCTTGCGCCGGGCATCGAGCATGGGCAAGGCAAGGGCATTGGCGGCCTCGTTGTCGGCGAAAAGGCGCAAACTTGCGGTAGCCAGCGCCAGAAGGGTGTCCACAGCGATAAGCGGTTTGTCCAACGCGTAGCAGATTCCCTTGGCCACAGCGGCGCCCACTCGCAGCGACGTGTAGGAGCCTGGGCCCCTGCTGACAGCCACGGCATCCATATCCGCCAGGGTGAAGCCGGCTTTGTCGGTGCACTCCCGTACAAGCAGGGTCAGAGCGGCAGCGTGGTTCGGCTGCTCGGGGTCTTCGACCAAGGAAACCGTCTCGCCATCAACGGCAATAGCTGCGGAGCAGACCTCGGTGGCGGTTTCGATGAGCAGGATTTTTGCCATGATAGAGGTGGAGAAGGCGGGCGAATCACCCGAAGAAACTTCCCTGAATGATGCCGCCGCCCACCACATCGTCGCCTTCGTAAAACACGGCGCTTTGGCCGGGTGCGATGCCTTTCACGTTGGCGTGGAATTGCACGTCCACGTCGTTGCCGACCGGCAGAATGGTGCTCAGCGTGCCCGCGTCGCGGTAACGCACCTTGGTCACGGCCTCCAGCCCGGAGGCGGGCAGAGAAGCGTACTTCATCAGGTTTGCCTTGCTGACGAGCATGCCGTTTCGGATCAGGTCGTCTTCGCGACCCAGTACGACGGTGTTCGTATCGGGGCGTATTTCGGTGACGAACATGGGTTCGCCCAAGGCAATGCCCAGCCCCTTGCGCTGGCCTACGGTGTAGAACGGGTAGCCTTCGTGTGTGCCGAGCACGCGGCCCCCGACATCCACAAAATTGCCGCCGGCGACGCGCTCGTCGAGGCCGTCCACGCGCCGGCGCAGAAAGCCCCGGTAGTCGTTGTCGGGCACGAAGCAGATTTCGTAGCTCTCGGCTTTTTTGCTCAGTTCGTCCCAACCGCGTTCGGCAGCCATCTGCCGCACTTCGGGTTTGGTAAAAATACCGAGCGGCATGCGGGTACGGTACAGGCATTCCTGGCTGAGTCCCCAGAGCACGTACGACTGATCTTTCTGCCGGTCGCGGGCGCGGGTGATGTACCTGCGGCCGTCCAGTTCGTTGATGATCCCGTAATGGCCGGTGGCGATGAACTCGCAGTCGAGCATGTCGGCGCGACGCAACAGGCTGTTCCACTTGATGTGCGTATTGCACAGGACGCAAGGGTTGGGCGTACGTCCCGCCATGTACTCGTCCACGAAATTGTCAATCACATAGTCGCCGAACTCCTCGCGAATGTCTACGATGAAATGGTGAAAACCGAGTTTCACGGCTACCTGCCGGGCATCGTTGATGCTGTCGAGCGAGCAACACCCGGTCTCTTTTTTGGACCCGCCCGAGGTGGCATAGTCCCAGGTTTTCATGGTGATGCCCACAACTTCCCAGCCCTCTTCGTGGAGAAGGACGGCGGTCATGGTGCTGTCTATACCGCCGGACATGGCTACGAGCGCTTTTCCGAGTTTGGACATATTTTACGGATCAATTGTCCAGCGTCTGCAGGAAGTAGTCCACCTTGGATGCAAGGGCGCCGGCCTCCTTTTCAGTTCCGGCTTGCCGGGCCTTTTCGGCGGCGGCACGGGCTTTTGGTTTGTCTCCAAGGCGTTTGTACACTTCGGCCAAGGTGAGGTAGTACTCGCCAAGCCCGCCGGTTTCGGCTGCCGACTTGGCCCATTTTTCGGCCTGCCCGAGCACGGACTTGTCGTTCGGGAACGCCCGGACAATGCCGACTACCAGATCGTGCAGCTTGGCTGCGTTGTTCTTGACGCTTTTTTTCTGAAACGCCTGGGCCGACTTCAGGTAGTTTTTGGCATCCTTGGTGGCGGCGAAATATTTCATGTCGGCCTCAAAGCCGAACTCTTCGGCGCGCGCGGGCAAGCCGGCCTTCATTTTGTCCTTGGTTTCCTGTAGCAGGCGTTCGTCGCGGAATTCGATGGCTTTTTTCAGGGTGTTCTGGCAGGCCACATTAATGCGGGTGTCCACGGCATCCATGCCTTCCTGGGCGCCGATCTTGTCGCGATGCGTCAACAGGAGGTCAAAAACGCGGCTGTCGGCTTCGATGGCGCCTTCGAGAATGATCTTGTGGTTGATCGGCGTGTGGAGGTCTTTTTGGGCGTTCAGGTAGTCGTTGGTAATTTTCAGCGACGGTTTGTTGGCCCGGTTGAGCGCCCGCACATAGTCCAGTATGAGCTGAGGCTCGCGGTTCCCGGCGGCGTATTCTTTTTCAAAATCCTTGGAAGAATCGGTTTTGCCGGCGGCCTTTTGCCCAAAGGCGATGAGTCCGTCTGCGGCAAGCCCACCGACGTGCTTGTGCACGATTTTGCCTTCCGCATCGAGAATCAGCAGGGTCGGGTATGCACTGACAGGGTACTTGCCCGCGAACTCGCTGTTTTCGGGCTTCTCCATGTCGTACTTCAAGTTGATGAAATTGGCGTTGAAGTAATCGCCCACCTTCGGGTCGGGGAACACGTTGGCCGCCATGCGTTTGCACGGTCCGCACCAAGAGGCGTAAGCGTCCACGAAAATCAATTTTTGTTCGGCTTTTGCCTTGGCCATTGCCTCTGGCCAGGTGCCGTGAAAAAAGTTGATGCCCTGCGCGGTTGCGAAGGCAGGAATAGCGATTGCCAGCAGGGCCGTTGCGAATATTTTATTCATCTGTGCGTGACGTTTTAAAAAATGGGTGCAAAAATACGGGAAAATATGGTTTGGGACGGAATTTGGCGCGGCGGTTACTCCAGCCATGCTGCAAGATTGCTCTGGTACAACTCGAACTCCCGCAGGTTGTTGTGCGCGCCTCCGGGGATGGTGACGAACAGGTCGCCGGGTTTCAGGCAGGATTTGAGTCGGGCAGCGCTCTCGAACGGCACCACACGGTCGGCGGTACCGTGAAACAGCAGAGTGGGCATTTCGGTTTGTCGGAGATGCCGATCGTTCGGGAAAAAAAAAGCCGGGTGGAACGGAACATCGGCACGGCGCAGGTGGGCGGCGATCAGGCCCCGAATGTTGTCGAAGGGCGTTTCCAACATCAGTTTCCGGGCGCGGACATGGGCCGCCAGGTAGCAGGCCATCGCAGTGCCGAGCGAACGCCCGTACAGGACAATGCTGCCGGCAAGATGGTCGGCCAACAGCCAGTCGTACACCAAGCGGGCATCTTCGTAGTAGGTGCGCTCGTTAGGTTCGCCGGTGCTCTTGCCGTAGCCTCGGTAATCGGGCGCCACAAAATCGAACCCGCGTGTGGTAAAATCCGTGTGCATGTTGCCCCAGCGTTGCAGGTTGTCGCGGTTTCCGTGAAAGTACAGTACCACCCCCCGACTTGGTTTGCGATCCGAGGGAAATCGGAGGAGGTTGATCCGTGCGCCGTCGGGAGTGTCCAAAAACAGTTCTTCGAACGGATGGTCGAACGAAAACGCGTAGTCGTCTGCCAGTTTGGTGGGCTGGAAAAGCGCCTTTTTTTGCAGGTACTCGGTAAACGGTTCGAACAGTCCAGTCACGGGGCGGGTATGATTTTACGGTATTCAAAATTCAGGGCAGTCGGGTTGTGGGAATGGCGGCCGAGCTGTCCGCAATTTTGGGGTTTTGGGCGTGTCGTTCGGCGTCCCGCTGTGTTTTTTTTGCCAGGTTTTTCTGAAATGCCTCGGTCAGGTCAACGCCGGTCTGATTGGCCAAGCAGATCAGCACGAAGAGCACGTCGGCCATTTCGTCGGCCAGGTCCTCGCGGGCCCCGGCTTCCGCAGTTGGTGTTTTGAACGACTGTTCGCCGTACAGGCGCGCCATGAGCCGGGCCACTTCCCCGACTTCCTCCATGAGAATAGCCGTATTGGTGAGTTCGGAAAAATACCGCACGCCCACGGTGCGAATCCATCTGTCCACGGTTTGTTGTGCGTCCTGAATGCTCATCGGTCAAGTTGTTTGTAACGGTATTGGTCAGTTGCGCATTCGGGTATCTCCTTTGCTGAAGAACGACGGGTAGTCGCGGAAAATCGGGCCGAAAACATGGTGTTGGGTCAGCATAAACGCCTCGCCGTTGTTCACGTCCGTGAAGTACCGAATGATGAAGGCGGAGCCGTCGTCGACATTTTCTTCTATGGAGACGGGCCAAAACCGTACGCGCTTGGTCGTGCTGTCCGTCTTGGTGAGCGTGACTACCGCAAACGGAACCAATGCCATGACCGAGTCTTTTACCGGGTTGGTGGTTTCATAGGCTTCGGCGACGAGGCGCTCAAATTGCAACAGATAGGCTTCTGCCACGCCCTTGCGTTGCGGGGATTTGCTGGTGGGGGTCGTACTGAAAAACGGACGCACCTCGTACGCGGCATTGCCCACTTTTTCGAGCTCGAACGAGGCGCTTTTTTGTTGCGGGTATTCCACCGACACGAACTGGATGTCTTCTGCTTTTTCGGAAAAAACGGTGCGATCTCGCCAGTTGTCGTCGCCAAGCATGTATCGTACCCGAAGTTGCCCGACAAAAGTGGGGATGTGTACCACATACGGTTGTTCGGCGCCCTCCATGATCATGTAGGTGCCCATTTCGTCACTGGTCACACCGCCCACGTAGTAGTTTTTGAGCAGGGCATTGTCTTTCCCATAAATCTCGACTTTGATGCCCTCGGCAGCCAGACTTTTGATCATGGCCGGCTCGGCAGCCTTGGTGGGGAGATAGCGCACATTTATGTTGTGCATGGTTTCGAGCAGGGTCTGCACGGCGGTGGGTCGGGCCTTGTGCGTGTTGTTGTACAGCCAGTATCCGTCCTTTCGGACCAAGGTGGCGCTGCGGCCTTTGCGGTCGGCCAGAAAAATGCGGGTGATGGCGGCGGTGTCGCGCACGGCAAAATCCATGTCCCAGGACACGCGGCTGCCGCCGGACTGTTTGTTTTTGTATTGAACGGTGTAAAAAACACCGATGCCCAAGAGGAGGAACAGGGCGACAAGTAGCCAGGTACGTTTCATGAAAAATAAATTGGTTGGTTGATTGGAGGGCGACAAAGGACGGCAAATAGTTGCTCCTGTTAAAGAAAAAGTCTGCTCCGCATTGCGCGGAGCAGACACATCAAAACAAAACGAAAAACCAACTTTATCTTGAACCGGACAGGGCCGGGTAGTTATCACTCTTCGCCGCGACTTTTCAGTTTGACCTCCACACTTTTTTCCTTGCCTCCCCGAAGCAGCGTGAGCATCACGGTTTCACCGGCCTTGGAACGGCCTATGATCTCCTGAAGTTCCGGCACGGTGGTAATGTTTTTGCCGTTCACCTTCACGATGATGTCGTCGGGCTGCACACCGGACCGGGCAGCGGAACCTTGCGGATCCAGCGCTTTGATCCAAACGCCCTGCTTGAAGGGAATATTGAGTTCGTTGGCCAGATTGTTGTCCATCGTGGCGATGTCCACGCCGAGGTATGCCCGTTTGTACTTGCCGTATTTGATGAGGTCGTCGGCAATGCGCTTGACGAGGTTGATCGGGATGGCAAACGAATAGCCGGCAAAAGTGCCTGTCGGGGTAGCGATGGCGGAGTTGATGCCGATCAGGCGACCATTGACGTCCACCAAGGCTCCACCGGAATTCCCGGGGTTTACGGCGGCATCCGTTTGGATGAACGACTCGATCGGGGCGCCTTTTCGGATGATGTTGATGTCGCGGCTTTTGGCGCTGATGATGCCGGCGGTGACGGTGGAGGTCAGGTCGAACGGATTGCCTACCGCCAACACCCATTCGCCGACTTTGACGGCATCCGAGTTGCCCAATTCGGCGGCGGGCAGGTCGTTTGCATCAATTTTGAGTACCGCCATGTCCGTGCTCGGGTCGGTGCCGATGAGTCGCGCCTTGAATTCGCGGTTGTCGTGCAGGGTGACGGTGTACTCATCGGCGTATTCGATCACGTGGTTGTTGGTCAGGATGTAGCCGTCGGCGGTGTAGATCACTCCGGAGCCGGTTCCGGCGCGCGGCCGGGCGTAGTCGTCGAAGTTGAAAAAGTCGTCGCCGAAAAAGGAGCGGAAGGGGTTGGTCTGTCGTTGTCGTTGAATAGCCGATTGGCGACTCTCGGAGGCCTTGATATGCACCACGGTTTCCATGGCGCTTTCGGCGGCTTTGGTAAAGTCGAAGGGTACCGGCGCTCCGCCATATTCGTACGCCACCTGTTTGGCAACCGCCTCTTTTTGTGTGGGTTGGGCCGGTTGTTGAACCTGAGTTTTTTCTGTGGATTTGATGGCGCCGAAGGTAACGAGTCCTCCCATGGCACCGGCGAGCAGGGTTGACCAGAATTTATTCATAGCTGTTTTAGTTTAACGATTTGATGTTTGACTACCTTTGTTTCGAGGCATTTTACAACGACAGGGTGCTTAGTTTGCTTTTGGACGGCGGCACTTTAACGTCTCGTTAACGAGGGAAAGCGCCTTAGCCCGCCTTAGTGCTTCCTACTGTTTCTTTTCTGCCATATTCTGCCGTATTTTGCCCACCGCTGCTCGTAGCGCCTCCTACTTGTTCACCTTTGTCTGTACCAATTTTAGTACCAATGAAGCCTCCAGTCATCTCTATCGTCCAACGCGGATACCAGGACCGGTACGGGTTTCAACGGTTATTCCTTCGGTACTCCTGGTTGTACAAGACCAACTACATTGCTTTGTCCTGGAAATTACTTCCCAAGGACTGGGATCAAAAGACACAAACTGTTAAACCGCGCGCCACTCTCGGCGGCGAAACGGCGGCCATCGTCAACGGCGATTTGTCCAAAACGCTCAACAAAGCCTACTCCATTATTGCAGACCTGATTGCGAATGAGCTGCCTCCCACATTTGACGCATTTAAACCAAAAATGGGGGCTGAAAAAAAATCAGCCTTTCTCTTTTTCGACGCAGCCGTAAAAATGCTGGACGAAGAATACGCCGGGAATCAAATCAGCGCATCCACGTTGAAAGTTTACAAGGCATCGCTCAACAAGTTCAAAGAACTCAACGGCGACCTCCGGATGCAAGAGTTGACCCGGGATCAGGTCGTGGCCTTCAAGCGGAATATCGTCCAGGGCGGCAAGGACAATTTGGCGAACCAATACGTCAAATACCTGAAGATCGTCTATAGCCGGGTGCTGAAGCACTACAAACTGGCGGACGTCCACAAACCCTTCGAAGACGTCAGCATCCGGATCGTGAAAATTTCGGAGAAGAAAAGTATGACGATGGGGGAGTACCTGACATTCCGGAAGGCGCTCGCCGACTACACACCTGAAAGCACCGAATACGATACCATCCGCCGCTTTCTCATCATGTGCCGGGGCCTGCGCTTCTCCGATACGACTCAAATCCAGAAAACACAGCACTACTTCACTTTTGAAGATGGCGGCACCAAATTCCAGTACCTGACCGTCAATGCTCAAAAGACAGGCACCAAAGGCATCGTCCCCATTTCGGCATCAGATGAGGTATTGCTGCAATGGCAACCCGACGGGCTGCTTTTTGAAAAATTACAGTATCCCGTCTACGTTAAACGCCTCAAGAAACTGAGCCTCGAACTGATCGGCCGGGAAATCACCACCCACTTCGGGCGCCACTTCACCGGCGATTTTATCCTGAACAGCACCGGCATGGGCCTGGACGACGTGAAAGCCATCATTGGCGTGAAAAGCGACCGCATCGCGGAGATTTATGCGCAGAAGGATATTAAGGAGGTGTTGAAGAAGTTTTATGCCGCCGTTGCTAATTTGGAGTCAAAATCTGATTAATTTTGCTACCAAATCCCGTGTAATGGTAATTGCACCGGTCCGTTTTATCAGAAAACATACGCATGGAAAAACTTACCGACTTAGTATCCGCCCTTCAAACCCAACTCCGCGCCGAAATGGCCCGCGCCGGCGTCTCCTACGAAGACGCAGCCGGACCGCTGCATTACGCCAACAAATCCAGCATTGCCCGCCTGCTGATAAAAGACCGGATGAGTTTCGAGGACACCATAAAACTGATGGTCCTCTGCAAGACACCAGTCATCGTACTTACTAAACCGTTTCGGCTCAAAATCGAAGTAAAAGCCAGCACGATAGCCCAGGCAGACGCGTTGATGGATGCTTTGCGGGTATCTGTTTTCAAGGAAGGCACCACCGAGCGGTACCGCTTGCCCGACGGGCTTTCCTGGGAGCGGGTGGCGGAGCAAGCTGGGTTCGATTCGGGCAAGAGCGCCCGGAAATCCTGGTTTTTGTTGCAGACGCCGGTGTATTTGGTGGTGGGGTTGTTGCGGTTGCTGGGGAAGAGGGAGCATGAAGTGACGGAAGGGAACACCAGATTGCGGATCACACAGAACATTTGAAGAATCTTTAACTGAGGGTGCTGGATTAGATATGCCTCCGGTTCGATCTAAAATCTGTCTATCTCCAAGTGGTAAAAAAGGTTCTCTTTCTGAGTAAAGTAAACTTTAATTTTGTAAACGAGTTGCTTACACTGGTTAGGCAAAAATCTGATATTCAAGATATTAAATTTCGGAATGGCAAAAAACGGAGGTTTTGTGGGTACAAAAATTAGGCGAAGAGTTTTTGTATTTGCTCCACTATTTAATAGGAATGTTGTGACCTAATAAGTTGAAAATCAAAATTAAAGCACGTTGCCTAACAAAGAACTTATTAGGAAAGACCTGGGTTGAGTGGGTAATGACCTTACCTTTTTTTTATGAATAAATATAAAACAATGAACGAACCTATTGGACAACATTATATTCCAAGAAATTACTTAAAGTACTTTACTGAACAAGACAAAAATTCAAATGAGAAGATTTATGTTCGGAGAAAAGGAACAGAGAAACCGTTTGAGACGTCTACTAAGAAGATTTGCTTCCAAAATGACCTCTATACAATTCCCAATGTCGGTATAGATAAAAAATATTCAGTCGAGAAATTTTATGGAGATACGGCAGATAAGTACTTTTCTGAAATCCATGACCTGCTAGTGGATGAAAACGTTTTAACCATAGATTTTGAAACAAGACGTAAGATTATTAGCGCGGCTTTAAGTTTGTATTTTAGAACACCTAAGTTTTTGAATATTAAAAATAAGATGGTAGAAGATATTATTCAAGAAATCGCTAGTAGTTCAAAAAATGAAGACATTAGTATAAGTTATTTTGGAGACACACTTCATTTTAAACGAAATGAGGCAAAACAAATAATAAAAGAAGAAAAGGAGAAAAACAGGATACTTTTTCTTGCACAACACTTAGAAGCATATAAAATATTCATCGAAGCGAAAATTATGAATGTAATATATGTTGATAAAGTCGTTGATGATTCAGAATTGATAACATGTGATAATCCCGTAATTATAAGACCATTTGTAAATCCTACATTACCAGATTATGATGAGAATGAATATTTTTCGCGACCTATCAATCCGTTTGATCCGTCTAATATGATACACCTTACAATTGACAAAAAGCATATTTTGACAATCATGCCCGATACAGAGGAGACCGTATTTAATAAAATACATCGTAAGAAAATATCTTTTCCAGATGTATTATTATACAATAATGATATGGAGAAATTTTCCGATTTATGGGTAATCGGCACACGAAAAGGCCTCTTATCTCATATTGATGACCAAGATGAATACAAAGAAGAAAACGAAAAGAGTATTGACTTGTATGAATTTATGAAATCAAGAACCCTACTAATGTTAAAATTTACTGAAACTCTTGAGGTATATGGAATTAACAGCATAGAATTCAGGAATCAGGTCAATGAGCTATTTGATAATGAAGTAGTTAAATCAGACCCAGGTTTTTTTGAACTGGTTAAGAGTTTAAAAGGACTAACCCACTAGCACCAACCGCTCGCTGACGTGGCGGCTGACAGCGAAGCTCCATTCATGACTCCAGTGCGTTGACACATCCCAAGTACCCACTTTATCTCAGAATAGCAACAAAAGCAGGGTTTTAGTAAACTCCATTTCCTCACACAGCAAACGGATCAAACCCCCACCCCGAAAAATCCCCATCCTTCGCAACCGCATACCCCTTTCCATTCCAAGCCACATCCGGCTTCTTCGATGGATCACAATCCAGGTGAACGAACGTACCATAAATCCCAAACCGGTTAAACCCAACACTTCGCGCCGCCCGCACGATCTTGATCTTCTGCTCCAGCGTCCGAGCCGCGATATCCGCCGCCCAGCCCCGCATATGTGCGGAATCCAGTACGCCGCCCACGGCGGTATTGTGCTCGGGAGTCCGGTAGCCGGAATTGACCCGGAAGGGAATACCTGCCTGCTCCCGAGCGGCATCGAGCATTTCGAGGAATTTGATTTTCATGTAAACGCCACTGCCCGGCTGGTCCGGCGAGTCGAACTCCCGGATGTCAAAGTGGCTCATGATTACGGGGGATTGCTCGTAGCTGAGTTCCGAGCCGGCCACGGTATGCGGTTGCTCGGTGGTACCGCCCTCGTCGTCCCACTTTCCAGTGGGGCCAAGACCGTCGCGAAAGAAACGGCGGTACAGCCACCAGGTCAGACCAGATAAGCCGAGGAAAAGCGATGTGGCCAGGAGGGCGTATTTGGTTTTCGGGGTCATGGGTCAATGGTTTTTAAGCGGTAGTAGAGGATGGCAATCAAGCCAAAAAGCAAAGCCAGGGCCGTCCACACCCAAATCGCATCGTCGCTGCTTTTGAACATTCCGGAAAAACGTCGCTGCCAGAGCTCGACTTGGTAGTTGGACTCGGCAGATGGCATGGCGGGTGTTTCACTGGCAGGCAAGGGCGGGAAAAAGGTATCCATCCGATTGGTCCAACCGGCGGTGTATTGGGTGTTGCCGAGTGATTGGAGGTAGGAAAGCCACGCTTCGCGATAAGCGTTGTAAAGTCCGGTTTTGTCTTTGGCGGTTTCGACGTTTACAGTCGCAAGCGTTTTGCTTCCCATAATGCCATCCGGCGCCAGGGTGTACCCGCGCTGGTTCAGGGTTAGTTGCAGGGTTTTGGCAGCGGCGGAAGGATTGCCATAAAAGGCGTTGAACACCAGTTCGGCAAAATCCTGGTCGTAGATTTCCCATATCCGCCAGCGATTGCCCCACCAATCCATGAATGCCCAAGCCTGCGTTTGGGTAAGGTTTTGCATGGTTTCGAGGCCCGGACACTGCTGGCCGGAATACTCTTGCCAGGCATTGGGCGTGATGCCGTATTTGGTGCCGGCATTGACGACGCAGCGGTTGAAATTACCGCTGTCGGCAGACTGGTTTTGGTACCCGCCCTCGGCAGTGAGGATTTTCTCGAAAAACGACTGGGTGAGCTGGGACATAGGGCGGTTTTTTGGGGAAAAGTTGCGGGGGAAGGACTCGAACCTCCGACCTCCAGATCATGAGTCTGGCACGCTGACCAACTGCGCTACCCCGCTTTATGATGGATTAAAAAGTGAGCGGGCAACCGATTTAAAACCCTCGCCCGCCGCTTCAGTTCAAAACCTTTACCGTTTCCCACTGCGAATCATCGCCAGCGTTTCTTTAAAAACTTGCGCGTAGGTTTTAGTTCCCTCATATCCCTCCCAACGCTGCGCCGTCTGCTGATGCGCCCATTTCAGGTATTCCCGGCTGTGCGCCTTTTCCTGCCGGATACACTTGGTGGCAAAAACCTGGTACAGCCGTTTTTGTTTTTCCGTGGAGCAGGCGCCGTTGCGGTAGCATTCGACATAGAGCGCCTTGCTGACCCGTTTGCAGGATTGCCCGAAGGGATGCCGGTAAAACTCGGTCATGGCAACCTTGCTCAACAGCACCGAGGATGTTCCTTTGCCCGGCTTTTCAGCCTTGGTCAAGCGCCCGCTTTCAGGGCAGACGGTGTAGAAGCGGATGTCGGCAAACAAATCCATCCAATCGTACACCTTTACTTTGAGCAGGACTTTGTTCTCGTTTTTCAGGTAGTACACCCCTATGATCTTGTCCTTGGATTCGCCGTCGTGCCAGCGCAAGCGCATGCCCTCCAGGAAAGTCATCAGGGCCGGCGACTTGGCCTTTTCGCGGGAGAACTCGCATTTGGAAGTAGGCTTTTTCGCTTTGACGGCGCGGTATTTCGTCTCGTCGTCTGCCGGTTTGGACTGCGCGGCGGTTTCGGGCGTTTCGTCGCCGGCGACATCGAAGGTGACAGTGCCGTCCTTCCGGGTTTCGATTCCGGCTTTGCCTTCCACTTCGAAATGCTGGTTCACGGCTTTGCCTTCGATGACGGTCATCGGGGTACCGTCGGGATGGGCCAGTATTTTGTCGCCCTTGGCCGGATCGGCGACGGTGGGCGCGGCGATTTCCACTTTTTCCGTGGGCGTCACCAGGATGGCCTCGTTTTCGTCGCAATCGGTGCGGCGGGCGATTTCGGCTTTTTTGACCAGGTTCTTGGGCAGCCGCATTTTGTACGGTGCTACCGGGGTTTCTTTGCCGGTTCCTGGCGGAGTAGCGGCCGTTTTAGCAATGGCCGAGGGCTGCAACATCGCGGTCTTCTTATTACCGGCAGCATCGGTGTAGCGCACCAGGTGGCCGCCGCCTTTGCGGGCCTTGAGGCTGGCGATGACACCGCGTATTTTTTGGCCTTTGATGGTGGCTTCCACGGCGTCGCCAATTTGGAGCAGCCGGCCGTTTTTATCCAGACCGTATTGAATATTCCCACCCGCATCGGCGCCGACCAGGTACTCCGTGCCGTCGATGGTGACGGTTTCGGAATAGGCGTCGGCTTGTTTTTTAGCGCGTTTTTCTTTTGTCTTTGGGCCGCGTTTCAGGGGTGCTACCGGCTCGGCGGCAGATGTGACAACAGGCTGCTCGCCGGCCAATTCACCTTTGGCCAGTTGGTACAGATCGTTGTCATTTTCGGCAAACACCTCGTACAACTCCGGATCGAAATTGTCGCTGTCGGCTTTCAGGGATGCAATTTCCCGGCGCAGATCGGGGTTGAGTTTGGCGGTTTGCGCATCGGTCAGTTGGGCTATTTTATACATGGTCAGGCTGCTTTTTGGGATTTGAGTTTAAGGATTCGAATGCGGGCTGCTTGAGCCTTGGCTTTGGCCTGGGCGAGTCGCAGGCGCTTCGAATTATCCACCACCGGTGGCACTTCGACGACATTATTTTCTGTTTTGAAGTAGCCGGGCAGGTTCGGGATCGGCGCGCCGACACGTTTGCCATCCAGTTTCCAGGTGGCTAATTTTTGCCCATCACCCACTTCGATCAGGCCGTCGAACTGGTATGTCTTGCCGTTGTTGTGCCGGTAGGATTGCCCTTCGACAAAGCCGTTCCAATCCGTGTGCTCGATGGGAGTAAGGGACTTTTCGCTCACGTTGTCCGGATCGGCCCATTGGTAGGCTTGAGCGAGGTAAACCCAGTGCCGGGCCACGGTGTCGAAAGTGCCCTCGTCCAGGATTTGAACGGGCGTGTCTTTGTACTGGGCCATATTGCCCTTTTTGAATTTGGGGTCGG
>Ga0268299_1001889_pt1 | contig 30152 bp, 29 predicted proteins | sample NOBtaG_FD_193484 | JGI IMG/M metagenome (GOLD analysis project Ga0268299, IMG submission 193484) | Activated sludge microbial communities from bioreactor in Nijmegen, Gelderland, Netherland - NOB reactor | ecosystem: Engineered > Bioreactor > Aerobic > Activated sludge | place: Netherlands...
GAGACGCGGCGTGAGTCCGACCCGCACCGTCGCGCCCCGGGTGGCCGTAAGGTCGACACGGGTGCTGGCCGGCTCGTACCCCGGCTTCACCAGCGCGAGCTCGTGCACCTGCCCGGGGGCCAGTTCGGCCTCGAGCGGTGTCACGCCGCGGTAGCGGCCGCCGGCGGTGACGGCGGCGCCCGGGGGCTCCGTGATCACCCGCACCAGGCCGTCGGCGGGCACCAGCGCCAGGTCCGCCAGCGACTGGGGCTGGTTGGCCACCACGGTGATGCGGCGGACCAGGGTCTTGAAGCCGTCCTTCTCGAGGCTGAGCGTGCGCTCGCCCGGCATCAGCTCGAGTTTCGCCGGCGTCGTGCCGACGCTCTTGCCGTCCGCGAGCACGGTGGCACCGGCCGGCACGCTGGTCACGGAGACGTCAGCCCAGCCCGGGACGAGGGGCACCCGGAGCGTCTGGCGCGCGCCGCCACCGGTGACGTCGAGCGTCCCCGTCCAGTCCTGGAAGCGGGGTGCGACGACAGTGACCTGGTGGATCCCCGCAGGAATCTCCAGGCCGGCGAGCGGCGTCTGCCCAGCCGGCCGGCCATCCACGCTCACCCGGGCGACGACGGCCGGTTCCGTGACGACCTGCACCCGGCCCGGCAACCGCTCGAGGCGGAGGCGATGGTCCTCGCTCGCATCGCCCCGGACCTCGATGTCGAGCGTGGCCGGCGCGTAGCCGTCGGCCTCGGCGGTGACGGTGTAGCGGCCCGGGCGGAGCAGGTAGCGCCCGCCGAGCCTGAGATCCGGCGCGCCGCTGATCGCTATGCGCGCGCCGGCGGGATCGGTGGCGATCAGCACCGCGGATGACGTAAGCAGCCAGAACGCCGCCCCGGCCAGCAGCAGCAGGGCGGCGGCCACCGCGGCCGTGCGCGGCCGGCCGGCACGGCGGGCCGCGGTTGCCGGCGCCACCGGACGTTCGACGGGCGGCGTCGGCCCGTCCGGCGCCGGCGCCAACCCGGGAGGCAGCGTGTCGTAGTCCACGCCGCCGAAGCCCACGCTGAACTCCAGTTTCGCGGCGGACACGGCGCAGCGGATCCGCGCGCTGCCGATGCCGATCTCGTCGCCGTCCCCGAGCCAGCGGGTGCCGGTCACCGGGTCGCCGTTCAGGAGCACGGGCGTGGCGCTGGTCACCTGCAGGAAGGGCCGGCCGTCCAGCACGCCGATCAGCCCGAAGGCGAGGTCCGACACCGGGCCCGGCAGGCGCAGCGCCGCCGCGGGTCCGGTGCCGATGCGGAGCGGGAGGTCCGCGGGTCCGGCGGGTCGCGCGCCCGCCGCGTCCCGGATGGTGATCTGCAGGCTCAGATGGCCTCCTCGCAGCGGATGGTGATGGGCCCGCCCGTGCCGTCCGGCCCGATGCGCACGTTGCGCCGCACGTCCCGGTAGCCGTCCCGGCTGCCGACGACCACGTAGGCGCCCGGGCGCAATTCGACCGTGCGGGAGGTGAACGCGCCGAGTGGCCCCACCTTGTAGATGACCACGCTGGTGAGGTTGTCCGACTCGAACTGCACCGGCACCGGCGTCGCGGCGGCGGCCAGCAGCTCCCGGAGCCGGGCGACCTGGCCGGCGAGGACCGGACCGGGGGTTGCGACCGTTGCAGCGTCGCGCAGGACGGCTTCCGCGCCGGCCACCACCGCGTCGTCGTTGAACCGGTCGCCATTGGCGAGCTGCTCCGTGAGGCGCCGGTCCAGCCCGGCGCGGGACTCCGCCACCGTGAGGCCCTCCTTCGCGGCCGCGAGCGTGGCGTCCAGCCCGACCAGTTCCCGGTACCGGGCCGCGGCTTCCGCCCAGCGCTCCGCACCGGCCAGTTGCTCTGCTTCGGCCTGCAGCGCAACGAGCTGGCGGCCGCGCTGCAGGCCGTCCAGCTGCTCGAGCGCGGCGCGTGCGCCCGGGTCGCCGGGCCGCAGTGCCAGCGCGCTGTTCAGCGCGGCGCGCGACTCCGCAGTCTGCCCGGCGGCGAGCGCCGCGAGGCCCTGCGCCATGGCGCGCTCGAATTCGCCCGCCGCCCGGGCGGCATCGAGCCGGGCGATGGCGGTGCGGGCTGGCGCCCATTCGGCATCCAGCTTCAGGACGGCCGCGTAGCCCGCGAGCGCGGCGCCCGGATCGCCCGCGGCCTCCCGGGCCGACGCTTCGGCCATGGCGGCAATGACCTCAGCGAGGCGCTGGCTGCGCGCGAGCCCCCGGACGGCCGCCGGCTCCGCGGGCCGGATCAGCAGGGCGCGTTCGAAGGCGGCGATCGCCGCCCGCTGGTCGCCCCGCTCGAAGGCGATACGGCCCTCCGCCATCGCAGCGGCGAAGGCCGCCGGCGCGCCGCTGGCGAGGGTGCGGAAGCGCGCGGTGGCCGCGGTCGAACTGGCCGCCGCCGCAGTGAAGTCCCGGGCGCCCAGCTGGCCGTCGCCGAGCTCCGCCAGGCGCCGCGCCTCGAGCCAGTCGGCCCCGCCCCACCGGTCGGCAGCGACGGCCCGCGCCTCGTCCTCCGCCTTGCGTCGTTCCACGAGGGCTGCTTCCGCGGCGGCGCGCGGGTCCGGCGTCGCCGGGACCGCTGCTGCCGGCGGCGGCGTCGCCACCGGCCCCGGCGTGCGCGTCACCAGCGGCCCGCGCCCGGACACCAGATCCGGCAACCAGAAGATGACGGCCAGCACGGCGGCCAGCAGCGACGCCAGGCCGAGGCCGGCGAGCAGCGGCCGGTGGCGGCCCGCCGCCGGGCCTGGCCGGCGGGGCCCAGCCTGCCGGGCCGTGTTGACGACCGGAGGCGCCGCCATCGCCGGCGCGCGCGCCGCCTCGGCCGCGATGTCGGCCAGCAGCGCGCGCACGGCGCCCAGATTTGCAGGCCGCAGGCGCGGCGACTTCTCCAGCATCGCCGCAACCAGCTGGGTCAGCGACAGGGGTATCGGCTGACCCTGGCCGTCCACTCCGAGGCGGGCCGGCACCTCCGACCGAATCCGGTCCGGCGTGATCCCCGGGTGCAGCGGCGGCTGGCCCGCCAGGAGATCGTAGATGACGGCGCCGAGACTGTAGATGTCGTCGGCCACCGTCGGCGTCCCGCCATCGAGCTGGTGCGGACTGGCGGTGGACAGCGAGACCGCGCCGAGGGACGCGGACAGGGACCCGCTCCGGAAATCCGCGAGGCGCCAGCGGCCCTGCCGGTCGCGGAGCACGTTGCCCGCCTTCAGGTCGCCGTGGGTGCAGCCCTGGGCGTGCACGTACTGGAGGGCGTCCGCCACGTCCCGGATGGCCGCGACGACGGCCGGCCAGCCGGCGCCGCGGAGCGTGCCCAGGGTTCCCGCATCCGCCAGCTCGAAGGCGACGCCGACCCGGAGGTCCCCGGTCACGACGGCCAGCGGACGGAGGATGCCGGGATGGACCAGGCGACGAAGCTGCGCGGCGTCGGCCTCGAGGCCTGCCAGCAGGGCGGCCGCCTCCGCCTCGTCCCGGGCCGTCAGGATCCGGAGCGCGACCTCGGCGCCGGTCGTGGCATCGGTGGCCGCCCACACCTCGGTGTTGCCCCCGCGCCCGAGCGGGCGCTGCAACCGGAAGCGCCCGCCCAGTTCCAGACCCGCCGCGAGTGGTGCCATGCAAGCCGGGTGACGGGCCGTGCTACGGGACCGCCGCGGCGGATTCCTGTGCCGGGGTGCCGGCTGCCGGCGACGGGGCAGCGGGCGGCTCGGGCAGGGGAATCCCCGTCTCGGCACGGTAGATCTCCCGCAGCAGGCGTCGCCACTCCTGGTAGCGGGCCTCCGCCGTGCCGGTGAGCCGCCGCGTCTGGCCCTCCACCTCCACGACGAGCGGTTCGGCCTCGGCGCTGAAGCCCGCGCCGGCCTCCTTGATGGCATCGCGGCTGACGTTGGACTCCGCCCGCTTCTCGAGCGCGCTCTTGATGCCCTCGAAGCCGCCGTAGATGCCGGCCATGGTGACCGCGGTGTTGTCGCCGCCGCCGCCTTCGTAGAGCACCGCGGCGAGCAGGGCCAGCGCGCCGGCGGTGCCGCGGATGAAGGCGGACCGGCGCAGGTCCTGGTAGCGGATCATTTCCTCGCGGGACATCTTCCGCCAGTCCTCGTAGGGCTTCCCGATCTCGTAGTAGAGATTCGCGTAGTACTCGTTCAGCGTGTCGGCCAGCGCGTATTCGCGCTCGCGCACGGCGCGCATGCGGGCGACCATCGGGTCGTCCGCGGCCGGCAGGCGCTTCAGCCGGTAATTACCCGACTTGTCCTGCTCCAGGGTCTCGACGAAGGCCGCGGGCAGGAGCGTCGCGCCATAGCGGAGCTCGGCGATGTTGCGGACCGTCGCCAGCTCCTTGCCGGAAAGCCCCTTGCGGAACTTCAGCAGATCGTTGGCAATCTCGTTGTAGAGGCTCTGGTAGGGGTCCTGGCCGGCCTCCCGGTACTTCGAATATGCCTTCTCCGGCACCGTCGTGGCGTACTTCTTGTTGAGCCACTCGCGGCCCGTGGCGTCCCAGGCCCCTACGCGGAGCACGACGTCAAGGCCGTCGGACTGGTCGATGCGGCCCCACACCGTGAGATCCACCGCGTCGGAGCGCTCCGGCACCACCCACACGGAGCCCCACTGGCCGCTGGCTTCCAGGGTGGTCTTCAGCTGGTAGGGCATGTAGCGCGCCTCGGCCTGGCGCACTTCGGGAAAGATGAACTTCTTCTCGTTCTTCTCGTCCGTCTCGCTGCCCGCCTCGACGCCCGCGTCGAACAGGATGATGCCCACGTCGAGGCGCTCGGTGTCGGGCAACTCGCCCGCCGCCCGCACGAGGTCGGTCTCCTCGTAGTCGATCGTCCGGGACACGGAACAGCCGGCGATCACGCCGGGAAGCACGAGCGCGAGCAGCAGGCTGCGAATTCCCGGCACCGTCGTCATTTCTTCCGGATACCCATGATCTTCCGGTACTCGTCCCAGAGGGCGTCCCGAATGGCTGGATCCTTCTCGGCCATGGCAGCCTCGCGCAGCTGCCGCGCCACCTGGTCCTCGCCCGAGCTGTCCACCGGGATGTCCGGCGGCAAGGTGCCCGCCGTGCCGCCCGGAGCACCCGCCCCGGCCGCGCCGTCACCAACCGCACCGTCCGGCGCTGGCGCGCCCGAGCCACTGCCGGCACCCGTGTCGTCCGGCGTGCCCGGCTCGCCGTCCGGTCCGACGCCGCCGTCGCCGCCAGCCTGCTGACCAGCCTCGCCACCACTCCCGCCCTTGCCCGTGCGCGAGCCCGCCCCACCCTGCTCACCGCCGACGCCGCCGGGGGAACCGATGCCGCCGATGCCACCCACGCTGCCCATGCCGCCCATGCCGGGGACCGACACGCCGACGTCGGGGCCCGTGCTGCCCGCGACGCCGGCGGTCCGCACGGAGGTGCTGTCGCCGGCCTCGCGGCCCTCGGCGGCGCGGCCGGAGCCCTGGCCCGACTTCGCCATGGCCTCCCGCTCCCGGCCCAGTTCGCCGTCGTAGTCACCGAGCGACTTGTCGAACACCGCGCCGGGATCGCCGGCTGAACCGCTGACCGGGGATCCAGCCCCGGCGGGAACGCCGGCCTGGCTGCCTTGCTGACCAGACGCCTGGCCCGACGAACCGGATGACGAACCGGAACCGCTCGTGCCACCGCCGGGCAGGCCCGAGCCGGAGGACCCGGAAGAGCCGGAGGAGCCCGAGGAGCCGGCGGAACCGGTGGTACCCGCCGGCGGCTGCATGGCCGAATTGCTGCAGGCGGCCAGCCCGAGGGCAGCGGCCAGCAAGGTTACCCGATAGACCGTCCGGTGCACGCGCATGGCTTGCGGCCCGCTGAGTGATGTGGATTCAGTATAGCGCCCGGCTGGAGCCCGTCGCTCCGCCTTAAGTTCAGCGGGGCGACACCGGCTCAGGGCGCGGGTTCGCTGCGCGGCAAACCTTCGTAGATCCGGTCGGCCGCGGTCGCCGCCACCCGCTGGAAGGTCACGGGGCGCTCGGTCAGGGACTCGAAGGCGTAGTTCACCTCGCCGCCCCCCTCCCAGGCGACGGAGCCGGACTGGCTGTCCCAGATCTGGAGGAAGACGCGGATGTTGGCCTGCTTCGTGTCGACGAAGCGGAGGCCGAAGAGGCTGAAGCGGCTCCGTGACATCTGCTCGAAGCTGGCCAGGCTCAGCTGAGCGAGGTAGCGCACCTGGCTGATTTCCCCGATGTGCCGGAGCAGCGCGCCGTCGAGGATGCCGGTTTCCAGGTAGTCGCGGAACATCTGCTTGTATTCCTGGTCCAGCTCCGCGGCGTTCATGGCGGAGAGGATGGACGGGAGCGGCACGACCCGCAGCTCCGGGCGGGCGGCTTCGAGGCGCGTCGCGAAGGAGAGTGCCAGGGCCTGCTTGTCGGCCTCGCGGCCCGTCGCCGCGGACGGCGTGAGGAAGCCGATGCCGCCGGCCGCCAGCTCGGCGGCATCCAGCGCGATCTCCTTGTGGGTGATCTTGGCGTCGACCTGCGGCAGCATGGAACCGCAACCCGCGAGCAGCGTACAGGTTCCCAGCATCACCAGCACCCCGCCACGGAGCCGGGCGACTTCGCCAGTGCAACGCATCCGCAACATCCGGCAGGAACGACCCGGTGATTCTGCCAGACCTGCGACTCTCTGCTAGCATCGCGACGCAGCGATTGATCCCTCACGTCACGGAGTGATGCCATGTCCCTGGCCAACGCCCTCGAGTCCCTGAAGGCCCGCGTGGGCCAGGAAATCCACACCAGCGACTGGCTCACCGTCGACCAGGCCATGATCGACGGCTTCGCCGCCGCCACCCGCGACCGGCAGTGGATCCACGTGGACCCGGCGCGCGCGGCGGCGGAGTCGCCCTACGGCAAGACCATTGCCCACGGCTACCTCACGTTGTCGCTGTACCCGGCGCTGCGCGGGCTCGTGGACGCGGGCAAGCCGCTGGCGCCCGGCGTGAAGCGCGTCATCAACTACGGCATCAACAAGCTGCGCTTCCCCAACGCGGTGGTCTCCGGCAGCCGCATCCGCGCCCACTGCACGCTGGTCTCCGCGGCGGAGGCCAAGGGCAGCATCGAGCTCGTCGAGGAGTACTCGGTGGAGATCGAGGGCCAGGAGCGCCCGGCCTGCGTCGCCGAGTGCGTGATGCGGCTGTACTTTTGAGCGACGTCCTCCGCATCGAGCAGCGGGGCGACCGGCTGCAGGTCACCATCGACCGGCCCGAGCGGCGCAATGCGCTGTCGCTGGACCTGCTCGACCAGCTCGGCGCGGCCTTCACGCGCCACGCCTCCGACGGTGGGCTGAAATGCGCCGTGCTGACGGCCACCGGCGACCGCTGCTTCGCCGCCGGCGGCGACCTGAAGGAACTCGACGCCGTGCGCAGCGAGGCGGACACGCGGGCCATGTCGCGCCGGGCCCGGGCGTGCCTCGATGCCGTCCGCCGCTTTCCGGTGCCCGTGGTCGCCGCGCTGAACGGGCACGCGCTCGGCGGCGGCGCCGAACTCGCCCTGGCCTGCGACCTGCGGGTAGCCGCCGCCGGGGCGGAACTCGGTTTCCTCCAGGCCCAGCTGAACGTCACGACGGCCTGGGGCGGCGGCATCGACCTGCTGGCGCTGCTCGGCCCCGCCCGGGGCCTCGCCCTGCTGCTCGAGGCGCGGCGCATCCCCGCCGCCGAGGCGCTCCAGCTCGGCCTGCTGCAGCGGGTCTGCAGCGGCCACGAATCCCTCGATGAGTGCCTCGACCAGGTGCTGGCACCCCTCCTCCAGCGCCCGGTGCAGGTCCTGCGGGCCTACAAGGCGCTGGCCCTCGGGACGCGGCTCGCCCTGCACGAGCGGCTCGCGGCCCTGGAAGAACTGGGCTTCACCGGCACCTGGACCCACGCGGACCACTGGGCCGCGGCCGAACAGGCCCTCGCCCCCCGCGCGCCCGACGAACGCCGCGGCACCGGCCCCCGCGAGGCGTAGGGAAAAGGGGACGAGGAAAAGGGGACGGATTTATTTTCCCCCGGGCGGGAATGGAGTTCGCGACTCTCCCGCCCGGGGGAAAATAAATCCGTCCCCTTTTCCTCGTCTCCTTTTCCCTACCGCAGCGCGCGGCGCAGGATCTTGCCGACGTTGGACTTGGGCAGCGAGTCGCGGAACTCCACGTGCCGGGGGATCTTGTAGGGCGCGAGTGAACCGCGGAGGTAGTCGCGGACCTCGCCGGTCGACACGGACTGGCCGGGCCGGAGCGTGAGGAACAGCTTCACCGCCTCGCCGGTGCGGTCGTCGGGCACGCCGATGCACGCGGCTTCGAGCACCGCGGGATGACTGGTGATCGCCGCCTCCACCTCGTTCGGATACACCTTCAGCCCGGAGACGTCGATCATGTCCTTCATGCGGTCGACGATGCGGAAGTAGCCCTGCGCGTCCATCACCGCGACGTCGCCGGTGCGCAGGAAGCCGTCGCCGGTCATGGCGCTGGCGGTGGCATCCGAATCGTTCCAGTAGCCGAGCATCACCTGCGGGCCCTGCACGCAGATCTCGCCGGGCTCGCCTGGGGACACCTCGTCCCGGCCCTCGTTGCCACCATGGCTCCGGAGCGAGATGACCGTGTTCGGCAGCGGCAGCCCGATGCTGCCGTTCCACTCGGTCAGGGTGACCGGGTTGATCGTCACGACCGGCGAGGTTTCGGACAGCCCGTAGCCCTCGTGGATCATGTGCCCCGTGATCTCCTTCCAGCGCTTCGCGGTGGCTGGCATGACCGCCATACCGCCCGCCGAGGCGACCTTCAGCGTGGAGAAGTCCACGCCCGGGAAGTCCGGGTGCTCCACCAGCGCCTGGTAGAGCGTGTTGACGCCGGTGATCGCCGTGAACTTCCAGCGCTTCAGCTCGGCGATGAGGCCCTTGATGTTGCGCGGGTCGGTGATGAGGATGTTGTGCCCGCCCGCGTCGACGTAGCACAGGCAGTTACACATGAGGGCGTACACGTGGTACAGGGGCAGCGGGGTGATCATGATCTCCTCGCCGTCGACCCGCCGCGAGGCGAACCAGGTGTTGATCTGCCGGATGTTCGCCACCAGGTTCGCGTGGGTCAGCATCGCGCCGCGGGACCGGCCCGTGGTGCCGCCGGTGTACTGCAGGCAGGCGAGGTCGGCGCCGGTCGGCGGCTCGGGCTGGCGGAAGGCCTGCGGATCGCAGTCCGCCACCGCTGACCAGCGCACCGCGCCTGGCACGGGCGGCGTCGGCATCCGGCGCACGTAGCGCATGACGCAATTCACGAGCGGGCCGCGGGGGAAGCCCAGCAGGTCGCCGATGCCGGTGACGAGCACGTGGCGCACCCCGACCCTGCCCTGGATCTCCGCAAACACGCCGCCGCGCTGGGCCAAGATGACGAGCACCTTCGCGCCGCTGTCGTTCAGCTGATGCTCCAGCTCCGGTGGCGTGTACATCGGGTTGACGTTGACGACGACCATCCCGGCCCGCAGGGCGCCGAACAGCGCCACCGGGTACTGGATCAGGTTGGGCAGCATGATCGCGACCCGGTCGCCGGGGCCGATGCCCGGGAGGCTCTGCAGCCATGTGGCAAAGCGGCGATGCAGGACGTCCAGTTCCCGGTAGCTGATGGTCCGGCCGAGATTGCTGAAGGCGGGGCGGTCGGCGAAACGGCCGATCGCCCGGTCCAGCACGTCCACGACGGATTCGGTGGGATCGAGGTCCAGGTTGGCGGGCATGCCCGGCGGGTACGCGTTCAACCAGGGCTTGTCCATGGCCTCCTCCATGGGCCTAGGATCGCACAATAGCGGCGCCGCCGGGCGTGGCGGCAAGTCCCCAATCCTGCTACGGTTTGCCCGCCTCAAAGCCAGGCTCGCCCATGACCCGTTCCCGCATACCCCACTTCTACAAGATGTCCGTCGCCGAACGGGTGCGCGCCGTCCGGGACCGGGGCCTCCTGAGCGACACGGACTTCGACCTCCTCTCCGCCGGCCAGGCCACGCTGGACCTGCAGGCCGCGGACAAGATGATCGAGAACGTCATCGGCGTGCTGGGCATGCCGGTGGGCCTCGGGCTGAACTTCCTGATCAACGGCAAGGACTACGTGGTGCCGATGGCGGTCGAGGAGCCGTCCATCGTGGCCGCCATCAGCGCGACCGCCAAGCTGGCCCGCGAGTCCGGCGGCTTCGCCACCACCTCGACGGCGCCGGTGCTGATCGGCCAGATCCAGGTGCTCGAGTTGCCCGACCTGCCCCGGGCCCGCGCCGCGGTGCTCGAGCACCGGCAGGAGATCCTCGACCTGGCCAACAGCTTCCATCCGCGCATGGTGGCCCGGGGCGGCGGCGCCGTGGACCTGGAGGTCCACTCCTATCCGCTGCGCTCCATGCCCGGCGAGATGATGCTGGTCGTGCACCTGCTCGTGGACACCCGGGACGCCATGGGCGCCAACCTGGTGAACGGCATGTGCGAGGGGGTCGCGTCCCTCGTCGAGCAGCTCACCGACGGCAAGGTCTTCCTGCGGATCCTGTCCAACCTGGCCGACCGGGCCCTGGCCCGCGCCGAGGTCACCCTCCCCATCGCCCACCTGGCCGGCAAGGGCTACGCCGGCGAGCGCGTGCGGGACGGCGTGATCATCGCGGCCGACTTCGCCCACGCCGACCCCTACCGGGCCGCGACCCACAACAAGGGCATCATGAACGGCGTGGACGCCGTCGCGCTCGCCACCGGCAACGACTGGCGGGCCATCGAGGCCGGCGCCCACGCCTACGCGGCGCGCCACGGCCGGTACAGCTCGCTGACGGAGTGGTGGAAGGACGATGCCGGCAACCTGCGGGGCAAGATCGAGATGCCGCTGAAGGTGGGCATCGTGGGCGGGCCGCTCGAGTCGAACCCGGGGGTCGCGATGAACCTGCGGCTGCTCGGCGTGGAAACCGCCACCGAGCTCGCCGAGGTGATGGCGGCCGTGGGCCTCGCGCAGAACTTCGCGGCGCTGCGCGCGCTGGCCACCGACGGCATCCAGGCGGGCCACATGACGCTGCACGCCCGCAGCGTGGTGAAGGCCGCGGGTGCGCCCGCCGAATTCTTCAACGAGGTGCTCGAGCGCGTCCTCCAGAGCGGCGAGATCAAGGTCTGGAAGGCCCAGGAGATCCTGGACACCGTCCGGCAGGCCGCTCCCGCGAACCGGGCGACCGCGCGCCGCGCACCCGAGGCCGGCGTGGGCGTCGGCTACGGCAAGATCATCCTGCTGGGCGAGCACGCCGTGGTTCACGGCCGGCACGCCATCGGCTGCCCGGTGCCCCTCACGATCCGCGCGGTCGTCGAGGACGGCGACCGGGGCGTCGAGCTGCTCATCCCGCGGTGGGGCGTGGAGTACCAGCTCGCGAAGCCACCGGAGCAGCGGCGCTCCTTCGAACAGGCCGCCGGCGCGATCCTGGACCAGCTGGGCCTGGCCGACCGCAAGCTCCGCATCGAGGTGTTCCCCGACGTCCCCCGGAGCATGGGACTCGGCGGCTCCGCGGCCCTGGCCGTGGCCATCGTGAGGGCCCTCGACCTGCACTTCCGGCTCGGCCTCTCGGACGTGGAGGTCAACGAGCTGGCCTTCCTGTCGGAACAGACGGCCCACGGCCAGCCGAGCGGCATCGACAACACGCTGGCCACCTACGGCCGGCCGCTCGTCTACCGCCGGGGCTCGCCCCCGCTGGTCGAGCTGCTCAACATCCCGAAGCCGCTGTCGCTCGTGGTGGGGATGACCCGGAGCGAGGGGCTCACCGCACGCACCGTGGCCAACGTGGCCGAGGCGCGGCTGCGCAACCCCAGGCTCTACGAGAAGATCTTCGACGACATCGACGCCCTCGTGCTGCAGGCCGTCTCCGCCATCCAGGACGACGACGTGACCACGCTCGGCGACCTCATGAACGTCAACCAGGGCCTGCTCAATGCCCTGCAGGTCTCCACCCCGGAGCTCGAGCGCCTCATCGGCGTGGCGCGGGAGGCCGGCGCGGCCGGCGCCAAGCTCACTGGCGGCGGCGGCGGCGGCGCGATGATCGCGCTGTGCAACGACGCGGCCACGACGGACGTGCAGCAGGCCATCGAGCGCCAGGGCTTCCGCACGCTGGTGGTCGCGCCGGGGGCGCCGCTGTGAGCCGGGCACTGTCCGCAACCACGCCCCGGCCCGACGGGGAGGACCTGCTGGTGCTGGTCGACGAGGCCGACCGGGAGATCGGCACGCTGCCCAAGACGGCGGGCCACCTCGGCGCGGGGATCCTGCACCGGGCGTTCTCCGTGTTCCTCTTCGACGAGCGGGGCGCGGTGCTCATCCAGCAACGCGCCGCCGGCAAGATGCTCTGGCCGGGCTTCTGGTCGAACAGCTGCTGCAGCCATCCCCGCCCGGGCGAAGCGGTGGAGGCCGCCGGGCGCCGCCGGGTCCGCGAGGAGCTGCAGGTGGAATGCCGGCTCAGCTTCCTCTACAAGTTCCGCTACCAGGCGCGCTTCGGCGACGTGGGCTCCGAGCACGAGCTCTGCTACGTCTACGCCGGCTACCCGCGGGGGAACCTGGCAGCGGACCCTGCCGAGATCGCCGCGCACCGCTGGGTCATGCCGGACGAGCTGACCCGGGAGATCGCCGCCGACCCCGGCCGCTTCAGCCCCTGGATGAAGCTGGAGTGGCAGCGCATCACCACCGACTTCCTCGACCAGATCCTCGGGGACCTGAGGCGGCCGGCGTGAGCAACGCGGTGATCACCGGCAGCACCCGGGGCATCGGCCGCGGGCTTGCCGTGGAATTCCTGAAGCGGGGCCACAACGTGGTCGTCTCCAGCCGGCGGCAGGCCGACGTGGACACGGCGGTCCGGGAGCTTGCCGCCATCGGCAAGGCGCGGGTCGCGGGCAGGATCTGCGACGTCACCCGCAAGGCGGACGTGCAGGCGCTCTGGGACCTGGCCGTCGCGACCTTCGGCCACGTGGACTTCTGGATCAACAACGCCGGTCGCGCCACGTCCCGCTTCGCCGTACACGAACTCCCCGAGGACCTGGTGCACACGCTGGTGGACGGCAACCTGAAGGGCGCGGTGTTCGGGTCCCAGGTCGCGATCGCCGGCTTCCGGCGACAGGGCTTCGGCGCACTGTACAACATGCTGGGCGGCAGCTACGACGGCAAGCGCCTCACCCCCAACATGGGCGTCTACAGCGCCACGAAGGCGGGCGACTGGCTGCTCACCAGGTACCTGGTGGCCGAGAACCGGAACCCGCAGATCATCATCGGCGCCATCAGTCCCGGCATGCTGATCACCGAGAACTGGTTCGACGAACAGAAGGAGATGAGCCCGGAGGACTGGCAGAAGATCCGCCCGGTCCTGAACATCCTCTGCGACTACGTCGAGACTTCCACGCCCTGGCTCGTGGACCAGATGCTCGCGAACCGCACGAACGGCAGGCGCATCGCCTGGATGACCACGGGCAAGCTCATCGGCCGCTTCGCCAGCGCCAGGCTCCTCGGGCGGAAGCGCGACCTGTTCACCCGCTTTGGACTCTGAACCGCTACTGATCGTCCGTGGCGCCCTGCGCCGTTTCGGCGACCGCACGGCGCTGGCCGGCGCGGACCTGGCCGCGCGCAAGGGCGAGGTGCTGGTGCTCCTGGGACCGAACGGCGCCGGCAAGACCACCCTGCTGCGCGCGCTCGCCGGGCGCGTGCGACTCGATGCCGGGCAGATCCGGATCGGCGGTGGCACGCCGGACGACCGCGCGGTGCGCCGCCGCGTCGGGTTCGTGCCCCAGTCCATCGCGCTCTGGGGGCGGCTGCCGGTGCGCACCAACCTGGAGATCCTGGGCAGGCTCGCAGGGCTGCCCCGGCAGGACGTGGCCGCGGCCGTCGACGAGGCACTGGCGTGGTCAGGGCTCGCTGAACGGGCCGCGGACCGGGTCGACGACCTGTCCGGGGGCATGCAGCGGCGGATCAACATCGCCGCCGGCACGCTGCACCGTCCCGACCTGCTGCTGCTCGACGAGCCCACCGTGGGTCTCGACCCCGTCGCCCGCGAGTCCGTGCACCGGGTGCTCGCAAGCCTGCGTGACCGGGGCATGGGGCTCATCCTCACGACCCACGACCTCCCGGAAGCGGAGGCGCTGGCCGACCGGGTGGCCGTGCTGGCCGGCGGCGTGGTGCGGGCCGCCGACACGATCCCGATCCTCGTCGGCCGGCTGTTCGGCTCGGACCAGGAAGTCCTGCTGATGCTCGCCTCGGAGCCGGCGCCGGACCTGCGGGACTTCCTGCGCACGACGCTGTTCTCGCCGACCAACGAGCCGCGCCTGTGGGTCGGCCGGCTGCGCGGCGGGCTGGAGCAGCTCCCCGGGCTGCGCAGCGGCCTCGTCGCCGCCGGCGCCGACATCGACGAGCTGCGGGTCCGGCAGCCCGGCCTGCACGGCGTGTTCGTGGAGCTCACGGGCACGGTGCCCCAGCAATGAGCCCTCCGCCATGAGCCCTCTGCCGTGACCCTGGCCATCTTCCGCGCGGCGCTGCTGCTGCTGCTCCGGGACCGGGGCGCCCTCCTCATGACCCTGGTCGTCCCCGTGGTCTTCTTCCTGATCTTCGCGGAAATCTTCGCGACCGCGGCGGGCGACCAGCTGCAACTGCGCGTCGCCATCGTCGACGAGGTGCGGAGCGAGGACTCGACCCGACTCCTGAAGGCCCTGACCGCCGTCCCCGCCGTCCGGCCGGTTGCCGGCGTGGCGGACCGGGAAGCGGCCCGGGACCTCGTCCGCCGCGGCACGGCCGACGTGGGGCTGGTGATCCGCGCCGACGGCGAGGAACTGGCCACGGCCAACGGCCTCGCCGCGCCGCCCCTGCTGCTGCTGGTGGACCCGTCCCGCAGCGTCACCGCGACGGTCCTCGCCGGCCAGCTGCAACGCGCCTACTTCACCGCGCTGCCCGACCTGGCGGTCGGCCGCGTGGCCGAACTGGTGGGCACCGAGTTCACCGAGTTCACGCCGGCCCAGCAGGCGGAGATCGACGCCGGCCTCGCGGGGTTGCGGGAAGCCGCGGGCGCCGCCGAAGGCAGCCGCCCTGCCGGCTGGACCTTCGACGAGCTGCTGGAGCGGGACGACGTGGCGGGCCAGAACGCGGCCCTGAACAACGTGGCCTACTACGCGGGCGCGGTGGCCTTCATGTTCCTGCTCTTCGCCGCCGCCCAGGGCGCGCTCGGCCTCCTGGACGACCAGGAGGCGGGGATCCTGGACCGGGTCGCCGCGGGCCCGGGCGGCATCGCCGTCGTGACCAACGGCCGGTTCCTGTTCCTGACCCTCCAGGGACTGGTGCAGGCCAGCCTCATCTTCGGCTGCGCCTGGCTCGTCTACGGCGTCGACGTGCCCGGCAACTTCGGCCCGTGGCTGATGATCACGGTGAGCTCCGCCGTGCTCGCCGCCGGCCTCGGGCTGCTCCTCGTCACGGGCTGCCGGACCCGGGCCCAGGCCCAGGTGCTGCCGACCGTCGTGATCCTGATCATGTCGGCAATCGGCGGCAGCATGGTGCCCCGCTTCTTCATGCCCCACTGGCTGCAGCAGGTCGGCTGGGTCACGCCGAACACCTGGGCCCTCGAGGCCTACAGCGGCGTCTTCTGGCGCAGCGAGCCGGCGCTGCAGCTGGTGCCCATCTGCCTCGCCCTGGCCGGCATCGGCGTCGCGGCGCTCGGCCTCTCCCACTGGTTCGGGCAGCGGCTGGTGCGGGACTAGCGTGGACGGCCCCGCCGACACCCGCCGCCGCTGGTGGGCGCTGTACGTCCTGTGCACGGGCGTGCTGATGATCGTGCTCGACACGACGATCGTCACCGTCGCCCTGCCGACCATCCAGGCGGACCTCGGCTTCGCGGCCAGCTCCCTCACCTGGGTGCTGAACGCCTACATGCTGACCTTCGGCGGCTTCCTGCTGCTGGGCGGCCGGCTGGGCGACCTCTACGGCCAGCGGCGGCTGTTCCTGCTGGGCCTCGCCGTGTTCACCGTCGCCTCGCTGGCCTGCGGCGTCGCGTCCACGCGGACGGCGCTGATCGTGGCGCGGGCGGTGCAGGGCCTGGGTGGCGCCGTCGTGACCGCGGTGGCGCTGTCACTGATCATGAACCTGTTCACGGGCGCGGACGACCGGGCGAAGGCCCTCGGCATCTACGGCTTCGTGTGCGCCGCCGGCGGCAGCATCGGCGAACTGCTGGGCGGCGTGGTGACCAACGAATTCGGCTGGCCCTGGATCTTCCTGATCAACCTGCCGATCGGCGTCGCGGTCTACGTATCCTGCACGCGGCTGCTCCCCCGGGACGACGGGGCCGGCAGCCACCGGCAGCTGGATGCCGGCGGGGCGATCACCGCGACGCTCGGCCTCATGCTGGCGGTGTACGCCGTGGTCGGCGGCAACGAGGCCGGGTGGACATCGGTGCGGACCCTCGGCCTGCTCGGCGTCGCCCTGCTGCTGCTCGGCCTCTTCCTCGTCATCGAGTCCCGCGTGGCGGTCCCCCTCATGCCCCTGCGGCTGTTCAGGCTGCGCAACGTCGCGGTCTCCAACGTGCTCGCGGTGCTGTGGGCCGCCGGCATGTTCGGCTGGTTCGTGATCTCGGCGCTCTACATGCAGTACGTGCTCGGCTACGACCCGCTGCAGGTGGGCCTCGCCTTCCTGCCGGCGGACGTGATCATGGCGGTCTTCTCGGCGGGACTGTCCGCGCGCCTCGTCATCCGCTACGGCGTGCGCCTGCCGGCCTTCGCGGGCCTGCTGATCGCCGCGCTGGGCCTCGGGCTGTTCTCCCTCGCGCCGCTCGAAGGCGCCTTCGTCACGGACGTGCTGCCCGGCATGATCCTGCTCGGCATCGGCTCGGGGCTCGCGTTCAACCCACTGCTGCTCGCGGCCATGAACGACGTGGACGGCCCGGAGTCGGGCGTCGCCTCGGGCATCGTCAACACGGCGTTCATGATGGGCGGGGCGCTGGGGCTGGCGGTGATCGCCAGCCTGGCCGACGCGCGCACCCGGGCCCTGCAGGGCGGCGGCGCCGACGCGCTCGTCGCCCTCAACGAGGGCTACCGGCTGGCGTTCCTGGCGGGCGCCGTCGTGACGGCCCTGGCGGCGGGCGGGGCGTTCCTGCTGCGGGATCGTCCGGCAGTCGAGCGATAGCGGACGGGCCGGTCCCGGGGCCAAATCTGGGAGAACGCGGCTTTTTTCTGGCTGGCAATCGCGGGCGCGTGTCGGTCATGGTCTCCGGATGCAAAATCGCCCGGAACCTCTATACGCTTCGTGCGTATACTTGCCGTGAAGCTGCTGTTCATCGAGGCGCCAGCCTTCGAGCGCCACCGGGAGCGATACCTCGATGATCATGACCTGCGCCGCTTGCAGTTGAGCCTCCTCCGGAATCCGGAGGCGGGAGCGGTAGTTGCGGGAACGGGCGGTCTTCGCAAGCTCCGCTGGGGAGATTCCCGACGAAACTTCGGAAAACGCGGCGGGCTGCGTATCTGGTACCGATATCTTCCTGACTTTGGTGAGCTATGGTTCTTCACCCTGTACGACAAAGGCGAGGTCAGCGATCTGACGCCTCGCGAGAAGGCGCTGCTCAGGGCAGCCGTCGAGGAGGAACTCGGGCAAAGGCGAATCCCGTCGTGAAGACCGGACGCAACCTGTTCGATGAACTGGCCGAGGGCGTATCCGCCATGCGGGCCAGACGGACTGGCAAGGTTACGCTTCGAACCCACGTGGTCGAGGAACTGCCACCACTGCTGGTCAGTGGCAGGCAGATCCTTGCAACCCGACGGAGGCTGGGATTGTCACGGGCAGTCTTTGCCCGCCGCCTGCGGGTCTCGATCCGGACACTCGAGAACTGGGAGCAAGGCCGGTCCGAGCCCAACGCCCAGGCTGCCGCACTGATACTCATGGTCGGAGCCTTTCCCGACACCCTCGACCGACTGGCAACCCTGGGCAGGGTTCGCACATGAGCAACAAGCGCCGGAATCCGGTACGGCTGGGGTGACCGGCGGTCGCCGCCTCTTCTTCGCCTTCTGGCCCGACGAGGCCCTGCGCGCCAGGGTCGAAGCGGCGCGCAACCGCCTGTTCCCGCTGTCCGGGCGGCCCGTGGCGGCGGCGGGCCTGCACGTGACCGCGGCCTTCCTGGGCGCGGTCAGCGAGGCGCGGCTGGGGGCCCTCCTCGCACTGTGCGGGCCCGTGCCACCGCTCGCCATCACCTTCGATCGGCTGGAACACTGGCCGAAGCCGCGGGTGCTGGTCGCCGCCACGACCCACGTGCCGGACGACGTCCGCCGGGTCGTCGACGGCCTCTGGCAACGGCTCGATCGCCTGGGGCTATCCCGGGACACGCGGCCCTACCGGCCCCACGTCACCCTCGTGCGCGACGTGCGCTCGGTGCGGTCCGGCCTGCCCTGGGTGCCCCTCGCGTGGCCGGTGGATCGCCTGCAGCTCGTGGAGTCCGTGTCGACGCCGGACGGCGTCGTCTACCGGCCGGTATCGGCGGCGCCCGCCGTCTGATCAGGCGCGGTCAGCCGTAATCAATTCCACAACGACGTCCGGCGCGCCCCGCAGCCCCGGTTCCGGTCCCCGGCCGCTGTCAATGTTTTCGTCGGTTGCAGCGGGGGATGGGGAGAACCAGAATCGGGTCGTCCCGGGGCGTGACGTATAACTTGCCCGGAGGCAGTGCCCGTTCAAGCAGACCGTGTGGTGAGGTGGATCATGGAGTTGTGGGCGGGGCGGGAAAATTATGCGGCACATCTGACGGGTTGTTATCTGTCAGTTTTGACGCCTAATCAGTAGTTAGCTGACTGTGGACGCTAATCTAGAAACTCCGCGTCGAGGTGTACTGCTCTTCGTCACGCCGTTGGCCGTCGTAGTCTCAGCGTTCATGTTTTTCTTCTTTGCCACTGACGAATGGACAACCGCCAGAGTCATCAGCCAAGTTGGATTCACGGCAATCGCATTGGGTCTGGTCGTCGCGACAATTGCGCCCTCGAAGGGCGCTTGGGGCATTCGCGTCGTTACTTTTACGATCTTCGCGGCCTACCTGTTTTATCTGATCTATGAGTTCTGGTTCTCCGGGCAGGAGCTGTCAATCTCGGCTCGAAGATCTCAGGCGAGTCCTTTTAATTCCATTCTCGGTTTCCTCTTTTTTGGTGTTCCCTGCCTTCTCTACACACTATGGGGAAGCACTTGGGGGCGCTTGGGGCGCGTTAGTCCGGAACAAACGACGCGAACGGACATTCTTGTGTTTCTGTTCGCATGGGCGGCGCAGATACTGTTTCTGGGCTTGAGTGCGCTCGTCGTTGTTGTCGGCATCTGGCGGTCGTGGTGACCGGTCAGGGAGAGAGGTGACAGAAAGTCCAGGGACATGGGTAACGGTCACCGGTGTCTGAAGTGCGTGCCTTTGGCGTCCTCGATCCGCGTCTGCCGCTCGTGCGGGCGGCCGAGGCGCAGGGCTCCGTATTCCTTTGCGCCCAGCTCGGCGCCCAGTGCCGCTCGGCCGGCGTGCGGGTGTCGGCGGGTGGTGTCAGCCGGCCGCCACATCCAGGCAATTGCCGGGCATTTGCGACAGGAGATCGGGGTATCGGTGAGACATAGCCCGGTCCATGGACCGGAACTCGATCTTTCGCAGCTGTAGCCCGTCAGGCTACAATCGATCGCCGTGATCCGGAGCTTCCGCCACAGGGGGCTCCGGTTGCTCTACGAGACCGGATCTGTTCGAGGTGTAGCGCCGGCGACGTCTTCGATCTTGACCTCGTTGACTATCACTGAGGATCTGCAGCATGCCGATGAAAGCGCCGGCTCACCCGGGCCGGCTGATACAGGCCGCCTGCCTCGAGCCGCTCGGCTTGTCCGTCAGCGCTGCCGCCCGGGTACTCGGCGTTTCCCGACCGACCCTCTCGAGCCTGCTCAACGGCCGGGCCGCTCTCTCGGCCGACATGGCCATCCGCCTGGAGAAAGCGTTTGGCAGCACGGCAGACGCCTGGGTGCGGATGCAGGCTGCCTACGACCTGTCCCGGGCGCGGGCCAGGGCGGGAAGCATCCGGATCAGGCGGTACCGGGGCTGAGGCGCTCACGCGCGGTCGCCGTCCTCGAGGCCCAGGTCCGGCGCTTCCCAGAGGTCGCCGGCGCGGGGCGCCGACTGGCGCCACCGGTCCCAGGTCACGGCGCGGACCGCGCGGCCACCGCCCGTGACCAGGTAGGCCAGCTTGCGGGGCGTGCCGACGACCGCGCGGGTGTCCCAGGCCCGGGGGCCCCGCTCCCGCACGACGCGGCCGATGTCCCGGTAGACCCCGAGGGCGGTGGCAATGGCCCAGGCGGAGCGGAAGCCCAGCGCCTGCAGGCCGATCGCGGCGGACGCGTAGTAGCGGTCCGCCTCGGCGAGCATCCGGGCCACGACCCGGGCGAGGGCCTGCCGGTGCTCCGCCGCGGCGATGCCGGACGCGGGAATCCCCTCCCGGGCCAGCCACTCGGCGGGCAGGTAGCAGCGGCCGCCCCGGGCATCGTCGAGCACGTCCCGCGCGATGTTGGTCAGCTGGAAGCCGATGCCGAGATCCGCCGCGCGCTGGAGCACGGGCCGGTCCCGGGCACCCATCACCAGCGCCATCATCACACCCACGACGCCGGCCACCCGGTAGCAGTAGAGCAGCGTCTCGTCGAAGGTCCGGTAACGGAAGCCGGTCACGTCCATCTCGAAGCCGGCGAGCAGCTCCAGGGCGTGGCGGGCGGGGATGCCGTGCTCCCGGGCCACCCGCTGGAAGGCCAGGAACGCGGGCTCGGTAACCGGTTCGCCGGCCAGGGCACGCAGGGTTTCGGCACGCAGGTGCGCAAGCGCGGCCGCCTGGTCCCCGGTCCGCGCGGCACGCGCTGGCGTCATGCCCAGCTCCTGGCCGTCGATCGCATCGTCGCAGTGGCGGCACCAGGCGTAGAGCATCCAGGCGTGGTCGCGGGTGGCGGGATCGAACAGACGGGAGGCCAGCGCGAAGCTGCGCGAGCCCTTGCGGATCATGTCGCGGCTGGTGCTGACGACCGCATCCATCTCAGCCTGCTCCCCGGCCCGGGAGGAGATCGGCGAGCATCAGCCCCGCTGTGGCCTTGGCGGAGCCAATGACGCCGGGAATCCCCGCGCCCGGATGTGTGCCTGCCCCCACGAAGTACAGATTGTGGATGCGATCGTCCCGGTTGTGAACCCGGAAGAAGGCGCTCTGGGTGAGGAGCGGCTCCAGCGAGAACGCGGATCCCAGGTGGGCATTCAGCTCGGTGGCGAAATCAGCGGGCGTGAAGATGCGGGAGGTGACCAGGTTCGCCCGCAGCCCCGGCAACGTGTGCTTCTCCAGGGCGTCCAGGATCCGGTCCCGGTACTTCGGCCCCATCACGCCCCAGTCGATGGGCGCCTTGCCCAGGTTCGGCACCGGCGCCAGCGCGTAGAAGCCCGCCTGTCCCGGCGGCGCCAGCGACGGGTCGGTGCGGGACGGGTTGTGGAGGTAGAGCGAAAAGTCGTCGGGGAGAACCCCCCGGTCGAAGATGTCCGCCAGCAGCTCCCGGTAGCGGGGCCCGAACAGGACAGTGTGGTGGGCGATCTCCGGGTACTGGCGCCGCAACCCGAAATAGACGACGAACAGCGAGTTGCTGAAGCGCTTGCGGGTGAGGCTCCTGCCCACGGCCCTGCCCCGGTCGGTGCCAGCGAGCAGGCTGGCGTAGGTGTGCACGACGTCCGCGTTGCTGGCCACGGCGTCGACCGCGACGCTGCGGCCGTCGGCGGTGGCCACCTCGGTGGCAAGCCCGTTCCGCACGCGGATCTCCTGCACGGGCGTGTTCAGCCGAACCTCGCCGCCCAGGTCCTGGAACAACCGGACCAGGGCCTGCACCAGCGCGCCGGTGCCGCCCCGGGGGAAGCGCACGCCCCACTCCCGCTCGAGCGCGTGGATGAGCGCGTAGATGGACGAGACGTGGAACGGGTTGCCGCCGATGAGCAGCGACTGGAAGCTGAACGCCTGGCGCAGGTGGGGGTCCTGCAGGTAGTCCGAGACCACGCTGTACACCGAGCGATCGCTGCGCAGCCGGATGAGCTGGGGCGCGACCCGCATCATGCTCCAGAAGCTCTGGAAGGGCACCGTGCCGAGCTCCAGGTAGCCCGCGCGGAAGACTTCGCCGGAGAACTTCAGGAACTGCCGGTAACCGTCCACGTCCCGCGGGCTGATGCGGGCGATGGCGCTGCTCACGGCATCGGCGTCGGCGTTGTACTCCAGCGTCACGCCGTCCGGCCAGACGAGGCGGTAGAAGGGATCCACGGGGAGCAGGTCCACGTAGTCGCCCGTCGACCGGCCGCTCAGTGCGAACAGCTCGTCGATGGCATTCGGCGCGGTGACCACCGTGGGCCCGGCGTCGAAGGTGAAGCCGTCCTGCTCGTACACGTAGGCCCGGCCGCCGGGCCGCTCGCGCTTCTCCAGCAGCACGGTGGGGATGCCGGCAGACTGCAGCCGGATGGCGAGCGCCAGCCCGCCGAAACCCGCGCCGATGACCGCCACCCGCTTGCTCATGAGCGCCTGCTCATAAATGGCTGCTCGACGGCAGGACGCAGCGCAGGGCGTGGCGCACGGGTATGGGCGGCGTGCCCGTCAGCACGCGGCCCGTGTCGGCGAGCGTCAGGCGGCCGGCGTAGAAGCGCTCGATCACCGGCTCGGGCAGCCGGTAGAAGTGCTGCAGGACCCGGTAGCGGTCGGCCGGCGCGGCGCCCAGGAACAGCATGCGGTTCAGCAGCCGGAACACCCGCTGCTCCCGCCAGCGCCGCACGGCCCGCTCCCGGATCCAGGGCGCGACCGCCGCGCTGCGCAGGTCCGCGAGCCCGGGCAACGCGTCGGCGAGCGCCGGGCTTCCGGCACCGAGTAGCCGGTGGTGTGGTGGAACAGGCCGGCCCGGAGCCCCGAGCGGGGCACGCCGTCGGCGGCGGGCCAGTAGGCCCCGAGGTCGCAGTCGAGCACGATGGGCAGCACGCCCTGCTCCTCACGCACCAGCGACTGCACGCGCCAGCCCCGCCCGGACACGTAGCCCGCGATGCGCTGCCGCAGGCCGGCGGCGTCCAGGTCGCCGCTGTCGCTGTAATAGGTGTCCTCGACCAGCACCTCGCTGGCGGTGAAGGGCAGGAGGTACATGAAGCGGTAGCCCTGCTCCTGGGACACGGTGGCGTCCATCAGCAGCGGCCCGGTGAGGCCGTGGGGACGGTCGAGGCGCAGCACCTGCCCCAGGAACTTCTGGAAGCGGAGCGTCAGGCCGGCCGGGGGCGGCGCCTGCAGCCCGCGCCCGTCCACGACGAGATCCGCGGCCAGCCGCTCGCCGCCGGCGAGCACCACGCCGTCGGCCGCCACGCTGGCGACCGGCGCATTCAGCCGCGCGTCCTGCCCGAGCGCCCGCATCACGACCTCGTGCAGGCGCTCGGACGTCAGTGAGTGGTAGGAACCTGCGAGGCGCCGTTCCCGGCCCGGGAACTTCACGTCGTAATGGGGCCAGGAATGGCTGGCCAGGGGCCCGAGCCAGGCGAGGACCGGCGGTGTCACGTCCGTGCCGTGGAAGGACCAGGTGTGGTTGCCCCCCACGCGGTCAGCGCCTTCGAGCAGCAGCAGCGATACGTCGGGACGGAGCGCCCGGAAGCGCAGTGCCAGCAGGCCGTTGGCCAGCCCGCCGCCCACGAGGATCACTGACCGGCTCACGGTGCCGGCTCCGGCCGCGGAATCGCGGCGGCCACCTGGGAGGCGAGGGCTTCGGTCCAGCGCCCGCGGAAGCGCGCGATCAGCCGGCCGGCCCCATCGAAGACGAGCAGGTTCGGGGCTGTCGTGTCGAGCCCGAAGGCCAGGGCCCATTCCCGCGCGGGATCCATCAGCACATTGACGCCCGTCGGCACCCGCCGCTGCAACGTCTGCGCCGTGCGGTCGAGGTCCACGGGTACGCCGGCCGGCAGGTCGGCGACGTTGAGGAAGCGGATGCCGGGCACGCGCACGGCCAGGTCCCTCTCCCACTTCTCGATCAGGGCGAGACGCTTCACCGTCACGACCACCGCCACGACCGGCGCGCCGGCGTGCCGCGCCAGGGAATCGACGTTGCCGTGCTGGTCGCGGAACTCGCGGGCGGCGATGGGCAACGGGGCTTCGTCCGCAACGGAGCCCGCCCCCATGGCGGCCAGGATCAGCAGGGTCAGCGTCCGGAGGTTCTGCATGCCGCAGCTTACCGCGTCAGGCGGCCGACACTGCCGACAGCCGGGGACCGGACGACCAGCTGGCGGCTTCGACGCTGGCGCGCTGGCCGGTCAGCCGGCAGAGCGCGTCCGCGAACGCGGCCGGTGAGCCGGTGGTGATGAAGGCGTGGCGTCCGGGCCGCGGCATCCGGCGTTCGAGGCCCTGCTGCCGGACGATCGTGACGAGATGCCGGGCAATGGCGGGCGCCGGGTCGATCACCGTCACGGACGGCCCGGTGATGCGGCGGATGGTGTCGATGACGAACGGGTAGTGGGTACAGGCCAGCACGACGGTGTCGGCGCCGGCCTCCAGCACCGGCGCCAGGTAGCCGCGCAGCAGCGCGTCCGTTGCCGGCCCGTCGAGGTCGCCGGCTTCCACGTGCTCCGCGAGCCCGGCGCAGACCTGGTTCACCAGCCGTACGCCGGCCGCGTGGCGCCCGGCGGTCGCCTTGAACAGGCGGCCCTGGAACGTGGCCGGCGTGGCCAGGATGCCGACGACGCCGGTGCGGGTCAGGGCCGCCGCCGGCTTCACGGCCGGCTCCATCCCGACGGTGGGCAATTCCGGGAACGCGTCCCGCAGGTGCTTCAGGGCGGCGGCCGAGGCAGTGTTGCAGGCCACGACGATGGCCTTGCAGCCGCGCCCGATCAGGAAGCGGGTGATGGCGTCGCAGTAGCCGCGGATCTCGGCCTCGTCCCGGGGCCCGTAGGGCACGTGGGCCTGGTCGGCGAAGTAGATCGTGTCCTCGTCCGGCAGGGCGCGCACGATCTCCCGCCAGACCGAGAGTCCGCCGACGCCGGAGTCGAAGACACCGATGGGCCCGTTATCCGACGCCTGCACCGCCACCCAGCCGAACCCGATCCGGGCGCGAGTATACGCGGCCGGCGCCGCGCCGTTCTAGAACTCGAACTGCCAGCCGAGGAACAGCTCCTCGCCGTCGGGATCCAGGGTGAACTGCAGGCCCGGCGACGGTTGGGCCAGGGACAGGAGCAGGTTGGGCTCGTCGTCGAAGCTGAGCAGCGGGGCCGGCTCCGGCGCGTCCAGGCCCAGCGACGGCAGCGGCAGCAGGGCGGCGGTCCAGGTAAGGTCCAGGCTGAACGGTGACGGCTTCGGCAGCACCGGATCCGCCGTCGCGAATCCGGGCAAGAGGCATACCGCAACCCGCAACCAGTTCATCGAACGAACCTCGCCGGTGGGACCAACGGGAACGGGATCAGCGCCGCTGCTGCGGCCTGCTGGACGTGGCTGCGAGATTAGTCGGGCCGGTGCCGGGAATCCCGGCACCGGCTCACTGTTCCGGCGCGCACCGCCGGCGAATGACCGCATTCGGTCAAATCGGCGGGCAAGAAGTCAAATCAGCCGGTGCGCGCCGGCGGGCGGCGGGCCGCTAGCGGATCTGCACCTCGATGGGCCGGGGCTTGCGGGCCTCGGTCTTCGGCAGCCGCACGGTGAGCACGCCATCCCTGCTCTCGGCCTGGATCTTCGTGTCGTCCACGTCGGCGGGCAGCGTGAAGCTGCGCGCGAAGGTCCCGTAGAACGACTCGATCCGGTGGTGCTTCTCGTCACCGGTCCGGTTCTCCAGCTTCCGCTCGCCCCGGATGGTGATCACGCCCTCGTGCACCGAGACGTCGATGTCCTTCTTCTGGACCTCCGGCAGTTCGGCCTTGATGACGTACTCGCCGGCGGTTTCCGAGATGTTGGCCACCGGCCGCCACTCCACCGCGCTGCCCTCGCCGGTCGCCGCCGAGGGCGCGACCGAACGGCCCAGCAGCCGGCCGTACTGGTTGAAGATGTCGTCGAGCTCCCGCAGGGGGCTCCAGTTGACTAGCGTCATGTTCCGATCTCCTCCTGGTTGTGGCACGGCCTGGCGGCCGCGCATGACCGGGATCTAGGGACGGGAAGCGGGATTTCAAGTAGGACCGGCGGGGGGGCCGGCGGGGTCCTGCCGGTAGAACGCCGCCAGCTGCCGGTAGACGTCCGGGTAACCGGCCTGCAGCTCGCCGGGCACGTCGAAGAACAGCTCGGACATCACCGCGAAGAACTCGGCCGGATCCTCGGCCGCGTAGGGGTCGATCCAGGGTTCCTCGCCCCGGCCGAGGCTCCGGACCAGGTCGTCGTAGGCGGCGTCGAACGCCGCTTCCCACTCCGCGACCCGCATGTTCCCGTGCAGGGGGGGCAGGCCGTTGGCCTCGCCGTCCAGCATGTCGAGCTTGTGCGCGAACTCGTGGGCCACCACGTCGTACCCGTCGCCCCGGCCGCTGGCCTCCACGTCGGGCCAGGACAGGAGCACGGGCCCCTGCTCCCAGGCCTCCCCCGTCAGCACGTCGTCGCCCCGGTGCACGACGCCGTCCTCGTCGACGCGCTCCCGGTCGCGCACCAGGAACGCGTCCGGGTAGACGATCACCGACGCGAAGGCGGCGTAGCTGTCGAGGCCGAGTTCCAGGATCGGCCGGCAGGCGAGCAGCGCGATGCGCACGCCCATGACGTCGTCCACGGTCATGCCGTCCGCGGGCTCGATGGCCTTCTCGTGGAGGAAGAGCAGCGCGAGGTCGCGCAGCCGGCGCTGCGCGCCGGCGTCGAGGCGCGCCACGGCGGGCGTCGCCGCGACGGTCGCGTCCCAGAGCGCGTCGGGGATCGAATGCCGCGCGAGGATGCGGCGACGGCGCCAGGCTCTGAACACTTTATTGCTCCCGATCGGGAGTTGAGTCTGCCAGAAACGCCGGTCGGGAGGTTGATCCTCGCGGAAGCAGGTGTTACTTTGGTAACACCTCGCGACCACAGGACAGATTCATGGGTGCCTCGACTTCGCTGAAGCTTCCCGATGCGCTGAAGGCGCGCGTGGCGTCCGCTGCCGCCGCATCCGGCAAGACTGCACATGCCTGGATGGTGGAGGCCATCGAGGTCCAGGCCTTGCTGGCCGAGCGTCGCCGCGAGTTCGTCGGCTCGGCGCTCCGGGCCGAGGAGGAGGTGGCACAGTACGGGCTCGTCCATGACGCGGACGAGGTGGCCAGCTACTTCCTCGCAAGGACCCGCGGCAAGGTCGCAAGGCGTCCGCGGGCCAGGAAGCGCTGAGTACTTTGACCCGGCTCACGTATGCGCCGCGGGCGCTGGCCAACCTCGACAGGCTGGCGGACTTCCTGCTCGAGAACGATGCCACCGCAGCTGCCACCACGGCCAGCGTCATCATCGACGGACTGAACATACTCGCGCGGCATCCCCTGATCGGACGAACCGTTGAATCGGGCTTGCGCGAACTGGTCATTTCGCGCGGCCGCAGTGGCTACGTCGCCCTGTACCGCTACGACGTCGCGAACGATTCAGCGCTGGTTCTGGCCATCCGCCACCAGCGGGAGGGTGGCGACGACTGACGCCCGCCTGATGGATCTCGACAATATGACTCCCGATATGATCGCTTCGGGAACCGGGATGGGCCCTGAACTATATACCTCGGTGGCCTCACGAATTAAAAAGTTCCATCTGGCGCTCGAACCGCGCACCCGAAATGTCCTTATCCTCAAGAACACGCTCGATGCTGCTCTTGAGAGCCCGCATATAATCAGTTTCCACGTTGTTGCTGTAATCGCGGATCGTAATGAACGGTCCCTCTAGGCCTATCGCGACGGAGATATGTGCATTGGATCCCGATAGGTTGCGGACTTCCGACGAGCTGGGTCCCCGCCTCTTGTAGAAGTGCGCACCAATCACGCCCCCTGTCGAATCCACCAAAGGGTCGCCCTCGGTGAACCCCAATGCGAGCAACTTGCCGCGCAAATCGCGTGCGATCTCTTCAGCCTGAGTCCGAGTGACCTCCTGTGACCGTTCCAGAAAGTAAATGCCTGTGTACGTCGAGTAGCATGAGCAAACGAGCCAGCTCAGAACTCCGAGAACAAGCACGCGGCAACCACCGTTCATTGTGCTACCCGTTGGGATTTCGACACTTCAGGGCTTTCTGCTCAGCCCCAACACGTCGCCCACCGCAAAGATCGGTGTTCCTACCGACTGATACAGCAATCCAATCGGGCCCACCGCCATTCCCGGCGTGCTGGGTGACCACACATTGCGAACCCAGGCTCCGTGATTGAAGTAAATGTCGTGCTGTCTGGAAGCGTAGTCCAGACGATTCAGGGGAGATGGCACACCACCCGGAAACTGCCGATCTCCATACCCGGCTCCGCCGTAGAAGCCGTAATTCGGGAATGCCAGATGCACCCCCAACGACAGTATCGACCCCCCGACGGCAAGAGGCTTCCCACTGCCGATTGCGCTGCCAACGGCCCCAACATCCCAACCCAAGGTCATAACCTTACCGACGGTGTTCCCGAACCCAAACGCGAAAATGTCGGTGGCGAGGACGTTTAATCCCTCCGCAAGAATGTCCCAGGGACCATCGTCGTACTTGGTTATGGAGGCAAGCCAGGCATCGATGTCCCCCGACAGCAGTGCTGCAATTTGCTCGTCTTCGTCCCTGTCATCCAGCCAGTTACCATAGGTCTGCAGCCTCTCCCAATTCTCATCTTCATGAGCGATCCGCGCCAGTTCGCTGTTGTTGATCATCGCCTGCACGCTGTTGCCCGCGGAGATCACCCCCATCACCTTGTCGGTGATGTCCGACACGTCGAGCTGGTTGTTGCAGGCGTCACTGCCGGCCCGGCAGGCCGCGGCCCAGGTACCGAAGGACTGCTGGAGGCCGCTGATCGCCCCGTTCAGGTCCGAGAGGGCGCTGTCCGTGGGCAACTCGATCGACGGGAAGCCGCCATCCGCCAGCAGATTGCCCCAGTAGCCGCTCAGGTCCGTGGCACTCAGCGGCCGGTTGCTGACATAGCTGTACGGGTTCAGGCTCTGCGGATTGGCCAGATCCCCCACGTACACCGGATCCGCCGACAGGAACCGCCCCAACGTCGGGTCGTAGACCCGGCCGTTCATGTGGATGGCACCAACGTTGTCCAGGTGCTCGTGGCCGGTGAAGCCCTCCCGGCCGGTGGCGGTGATCTGGGTCCAGTCGTCCTCCAACGGCACGTCGTTCCAGGCCGCCCCCCGCCGCTTGCCGAAGGCCCCGAAGCTCAGGTTCACCAGCGTGGCCCCGCTGCCGTCCATCGTCACCGTCCCCGAGCCCAGGTGGTCGGCCGTGGTGTAGTACGTCGATTCGGTGTCGTTGCCGCGCCGGGTGTACACCACCGTCGAACTGGGCCCGGCCGGGATGTGGTGCCGGTACTCCACCGCGTTACCCCGCGTCACCTTGGTCAGCAAGCCGCCGATGTAGATCGTGGTTTCGGTGGTGCCGCCGTAGTTGGCTACCTGCCTCCAGCGGGCACGGTTCGGGGTGTACCAGAACTGGCTGGCATTCGACGGGCCGAGGTTGATCGTGTTCGGCAGGTTGTACGAGGTCCAGGACACCGCGCTGCCGCTGCCATTCTTCGAGTAGCGCACGGTCTGGTTGCCGTTGGCGTCGTACTCGAACGCGTCCGCCCACTCGCAGCAGCCGCCGCAGGAGCCGAACACCCACCGGACGGCGTGCGGCCGGCTGGCCTCGTAGGTAAAACTGACCCCACCACCGGGGTAGTCGGACCGATAGAGCACGTTGCCGTTGGCAGTGTAGTCGACATTCAGATTCGTCAGGCCGTTGCGCATCGAGAAGTCCAGCCGGTTCAGCGCATCGTAGAAGAACTCCTCGTTGACCGGGGGGTCTTGCCGGTCATCCGTGCGCTTCTTCAGGTTGCCGTTCAGGTCCCACTCGAAGGACAACTCCTGGCGGTTGGTGTCCGACGCGCCAACCCCGGCCGTCCGATACTCCATCAGCCCCGTGAGGGGGTGGTAGCCGCTGATCACGTTGATGTCCTCGCCGAGCTGCTCGTCGAGTGCATGGCCCCGCGCGTCGGTGGCGTTGAGTTGCCAAAACACCGTCGAGGACTGGTTGTAGTCGGAGATCTTGTTCAGGATGCCGTGGTCGTGATCGTACCGGATCCGCAGCCGGTAACCCGACGTGCTGGTCGGGT
>Ga0268299_1001890_pt1 | contig 30151 bp, 23 predicted proteins | sample NOBtaG_FD_193484 | JGI IMG/M metagenome (GOLD analysis project Ga0268299, IMG submission 193484) | Activated sludge microbial communities from bioreactor in Nijmegen, Gelderland, Netherland - NOB reactor | ecosystem: Engineered > Bioreactor > Aerobic > Activated sludge | place: Netherlands...
AATCTCTAATCTAAAAAATGCTGCTGATGATGCTCAAGCCATTTATGACTTTTTACGTAGCGATGAAGGCGGAAACTTTCGTGATATAAGCGAAGGTGGGAAAATGATTCTGCTCAAGGATGAACAAGGAACTAAAGCTAATGTAGAAAAGGCATTAAGCCTCATTAAAGATGCTAAAACAGATGATTATTTTGTTGTTTATATTGCTGTTCATGGAGCTTTGATTCCTCAACGAATTGATAACCGCACAATAGATGTACCTTATTTTGTTCTCTATGATACAGATTTGCGAGATATGCCAAATACAGCACTAAAAATGGAAGAATTCCGCAATGCAGTTAGTAAAGTGTCTGCTCGAAAAGGACTAGTGCTTTCTGATACTTGTCATAGTGCTGGAGTTCAAATGGCTGGACGCGATCCATCTTCTAGTTCACTAAGGGCTAATATTCGTTATTTAGAAGAAATGCAACGTGTTAGTAGTGGTATTGGTTTTATTTCTGCTTCAGATCAATTAGAACAATCCTATGAATTAGATGAGTTAGGACATGGCGCATTTACTTATAGTTTTTTAGAAGCTCTTCGTGGTAATGCAGATGAAGACCAAAATGGAGTAGTAACATTTAATGAATTAGTAAAATATTTACGTGAAGAAGTACCACGCTTAACAGACCAAAAACAACATCCTCACTATAACACAACCTCAATAGAGGCTAATTATTTGCCTCTTTCAGTAGTTAATTATGCTGATACTAACTCAACTAATAATAGCAATTATGGAACTTTAGTAATTCGTACACCTGATATCGATGGTGTAGAAGTTGCCATAGATGGTGTATCATTAGGTAAAATTTCTGATAATGGAGAAAAGACTGTAAAAGTACAAACAGGAGAACGGTTAATTACTTTCTCTAAGAATGAATTAAAACAAAAACTATCAGAGACCGTTTTAGCTGGTCATTCAAAACTTATTGAAGTAAATCTTTCATTTTCTGAAAGTGATGAGGAAGCAATTGTGCAACCTACTAAAAGACAGCTAAATGTTTATTTACAAGAAGATAAACAACCTAATAAAGAGGCTAAAGAGCTTTTCTTAAAAGGTGTTGAATCCTTTAATCAGCAAAAATTTGAGGAAGCTCTAAAATTACTCAACCAAGCAGTAAAAAGCAATAATGGTGCTTATGTTGATGCTTTAGTTTATCGTGGGCGTACAGAACAATCTCTTAAACGCTTTGAAGCGGCTGTAAATAGCTTTTCTAGTGCTTTATCAATAAGACCTTCAGATTTTGAAACACGTGTACTTTTAGCTGAAGCAAAATTTAATGCTAGTTATAATGTCAACGAAATTACCAATGACCTTCAAAAAATAATTAAAAACCATCCTAATTTTGATTATGCACGAGTTGTTTTAGGTGACATACTTTTGTGGCGACGAGATATAATTGGAGCAGAACGTCAATTGCGCCGTGCTATTTTGATAAATCCTCTATCACCTCCAGCACACCTAATCTTAGCTGATGTGTTAACTTATCAAAACAGTAACTTAAAACAAAAAGAAGCTATAAAAGAAGCTGAAACGGCATTAAATCTGTTTGAGGAAGTTTCTAAAAAACAAGTTTCTGCTTTAAGAGGAATAAAAAAACTTTCTATCTCTCATATAATTTTTGGTGGAGGCCGATACGTTAATCAATCAGTAATGGCAGAAGCACATCATATTTTAGCTAAAACGATAAATCGTTTTGTAGAAAGAGATGAAACAATTACTAACCAAACAGAACTCTTAGCACGCGCTCGTAATCATATTGAACAAGCAATGAAATATGCTCAAGCAAGTAATGATAAACATCGTTTGGCTTTATTATATGACCTTAGCGCACAAAATTACTTACTTAAAGCTGATCCAACGACTGCTATTAATGAAGCAGAAAAAGCACTTAAACTTAGTGAAAATATAGTAGATCTTAAAGATTTTCCAGATGCTCACTATACACTTTATTCAGCTTATAATAGCAAACAAAAATTTAAAAAAGCCTCTGAACATTTGGAAAAATTTATTCAAAGTTATGGTAATCAATTAAGTGCTGAAGAACGTAGTAATTTTGAGGCAGAATTAAATAAATTAAAACGTGCAGCCACAGCAAATCGCCAATAATTGCGATTTGAATCTATCCTGAGCTTGACAGTTGAAATCTGGTTCGTAGACAGATTTTTGAGGACACTTTTTTTGAGGCAATCGTGAACCTATGGAACCCAAAATCTACAAAAACATGGTAACTAGGAAGAAAGAGAAGAAGTTTTTAATGATAATTTGGTCGTGTTATATTCATACTGATAATCCTTTCTTTTTTCTCTCAATTTTGATTATCAGTATGAACCTCTACTTTTTCAATCTTTTACCTCGGCCCAGATTAATTGTAGAGCTACCTTTTTTGCTATTTGCTCTTTCAAATATCGGTTTTCTTCTTCCAAATCCATTACACGCTTCTTTAATTTTTCCAATTCATTGGTCAAATATCCCAATACCTGCTTTACGCTCTCTGGCGTTCTTGCCCATTCCTCTTCTGTTATTTTTGGTATTTTTTGCACCTCTTGGTTCATCTCTGCTTTATTAACATGCTATTCTGTTTTTTCAAAGATAACTTACCCCTCTGAACGCTTACGTTATTAGATTGTTTTATCAAACTTAAAAGCACTAATAGTAAACTCTAGTTCTTGTAATTGAGATAGCATTTTTTGACCGCTAGTAGAAAGATGTTCAGAAAGTTTAGCATTACGTTTAGCTGTAAAGTTAATGCGCTCAATAGTTCTGACAATTTCATTTGTTGAAATGGCTTGTTCTTGTGTGGCTGCTTGTATTTCTTGAGTAGTAAACATTAAGGCTTCTGTTGCTTGTGAAATTTGATTAGCTCCAACAGCATATTCTAAAATTACATTGTCAATTTCTTGTATAGTATTAACTACATTGCTAACTACATTATCAATATGATTAAAAGCTTCTACCACGCTAATAAATTGTTTAGAGCCTTCTTTTACTAAAGTGGTTGAGTTTTCCATATTTTTAATTACTTGGTTTACATCTTTTTGAATATCAATAACTAATTTTGTAATGTCACTAGCAGATTGAAATGAACGTTCTGAAAGTTTGCGGACTTCTTGAGCAACTACACTAAAACTAAGACCATAAGAACCAGCCCTTGCTGCTTCAATAGCTGCATTTAAGGCTAGTAAATTTGTTTGATCAGAAATACCATTTATTACTTCAATAATTTTCTCAATAGCTATTGCTTGTTCACCAAGTTTTGTAAGTGTGTAGGCAGTTTTATTAATAGAAATATCAATTTCCTGTATACCTTTAGATGCTTTTTCTCCAGCTATTTGACCATTTTTTACTATTTGTTGGGCATTTAAGGAAACATCAATTAAATTTTTTGTGTTTGTTGTGATGTTATTTATTTGCTTAGCCATTTGCTCTATAGATTGATGTGTTTGTGTCACACTAGCGGCTTGTGATTCTACATTCTTTGCAACAGCCTGAACATTTTTGGAAAGTTCTTCTACTACTGTTGCAGTATTTTCTACATCACCTGCTAGGCTTTCGCTATCAATTTCAAGCTGTTTTCCAGCCTTAACTAAGTTTATTGTGTTATTAATACTTTTAACTTGTTGAGAACTGCCATGTACTTTTTTTACAATAGTTTGTAAGGAGATCACCATTTTCTTAAGCGAATGACCAAAAATATCTTGTTCTGATCTAGGCTTAACTACTAGGGTTAAAACACCATTAGCTATAGAATCTGTAATGCCTGCCGTTTCTTTTAGGTAAAATACCATATTATTTATAGCAAAGGCTAATTTGCCTATTTCATCGTTACGATTATTTAATGTAATGCTCTCTAAACTACCTTTAGATATATTATTTACCAGGTTAACTAGTTGTTGAATAGGTAAAGTAATATTACGAATTAATAAAATAGCTATTACTAAACTAATAAAAAAATTAAATAGAAAAAATACCAAAGAAGTTTTTACAATATAATCATTAAATTGTAATGTTTTAGCCATAACATTTTTAATTTTGCTTCGTTGATTGACTTCTAAGACATAAAGGTTTTTTGTTAAACGTGAAAAAGCTTGATCCATAAACGCCATTTCTTTACTTGCTTGTTGGGCAGCTTGAATTGCACTCTTATTATCACCTGTTTTTTCAGCTATTTCTTTGTTTTTTACTTGTTCAAAAATTTTGCTGGCTTGTTCTAACATATCTTTTAATTCCAGTTCTGCTTTAGCATATGAGTCCAACATTTCTTTATCATTACTTATCATTGTTATTAATTTGTTTGTTTCCTGGTTAAATTCAGATGTGTAATTTTCTAGATTATTTTTTTCTATTTTGTAATCCCAGGTAGCTAAAACATCATTACCAGGAGCATTTAATTTTTGAGCAAGTTTTAATGTGTTGTTGATTTCTTGGGATATTTCTAACTCTTTAGCAATTTGTAAGTTATTGTTTTTATTATTGATAGTCATCCAATAAGTAGCAAGCCATAAAGTAAATAACAGTGTTATTGATAGCATTGCCCAAAGAAGTAATTTGGTTTTTATAGATATATTTTGCATATAGTAAATGTTTTTAAGGACTTAAAAAAGCCTGTTTAAAACTCATAAAATACTAAATATTTTACGAGTTTTAAGTTAAATAAATAAAATATTAATAAGTTTAAATAAAGAAGAAAATTCGTGTAAGGATAAATACTATTTATAGTAATATCAATAATATAGAGTAAATAATTTTAATTTTGCTTGTTAAAATATTAGCTGATTTAATATAAAAAAAATATTGGAATTAGTTTGTAGTAAATAATACTTTTTAAACAAAAAACAAGTATATTTAATTAGATTAAAAATTGTGGAAAATAAAAATGTAGCTTACAGGCAAGTAGATTTATTATTCTGGATTAGTTAATAAGTTGATAATTTCTTGGTCTTTTGCATAATCTAAAGCAATCTTATCATAATTATCTTTAGTTTCAAGCTTTGCATTTGCTTCAAGTAATTCTTTAATAGCTTCTTTTTGGCTGTTAATAGCAGCAAGAATTAAAGGCGTTTGTCCAACTTTATTTTGGTGATCAATAAAAGCATTTTTTTTAATCAACAACTTAACAATATAACTATCACCTCCTTGTGCTGCTAAACTTAAAGCGGTATTTCCTTGATCATCAGTAATATTAACTTGATCACAGTGATCTAAAAGTTTTTTTGTTATATAAGCATTTCCTGTTTCAATACTAATATGTAACGCTGTTTTTCCATTCTCAGTTAACATATTTGCATCAGCATTATTATTAAGTAAATATTTAACTATAGCTAAATTACTTTGTTTAATTGCCCACATTAACGGTGTCCAACCTTGATTAGTTGTAACATTAACATCAGCACCATGACTTATTAATACTTGTAATGTTTCAAAATCATCTTTTATTACCGCTTCCATTATCGGAGTCCAGCCATAATCATTAGCTGTATTGACATTAGCACCATTTTTTAGAAGCGTTGCTACTAACTCTTTTTGTTGCTTGGCATTAGAAACAGCATGAATTAATGGGGTTGTTGTAAACTCTCCATCAAAGTCAAAAAGAGAAGTGCTTATTTTAGCATTGGCATTAGCTCCAACTAAAATTAATGCTTCTACTACGCTAGTAAATCCTCCTGTTGTTGCTAATGTCAAAGCAATATTTTTAACCGATAACCAACTTATGAAGGTAAGGATTAAAATTAAAACTAATAAAGAAGAACGTTTTTCCCTTGTGTAATTCCTAGTATTAAGCTCTAAGTTATTAGCTTGATCTAATTGTGTTTCTTGATTTGGATTTTCTCCTAAAATTATCCTAGTTTTGAAATAAAACAAAACAAATGCAATGGCAACAACAGGATAAACAAGTATTAGTAATATTGCTGGAAGTAATATAAATCCGCTTGGAATAAAAATAAATGCAGCTAAAGATCCTTTTTCTAGTAATAATTTAGATTTTTCTTCATTAATAATAAAAAATATTAAATTTATGAATACAAAGGAAATAGGAGCTATTAGAAGTGAAAAAATAGATAAAAACAGACTACGTATTTCTAGTGCAGTTAAGGTTGGTTTTAAGAAGTTAACTAAAAAACTTGATCTTGCTAAAGCTTCTTTACTAGATTTTTGTTCTAGTAAGATTACTGGCACACATAGAGCGTAATTAAATAAAAGCTGGACATTAGCAAGTAAAGCGGTAGTAATAATTTTTGTAAAATTGGAAAAATAAATTCTTAAAAAAGGTAATAAGGAAATAGGTTTTTGAGGAAATTTTTGTACTTCTTTAACTACTAGGGCAAATATGCCTAAGCTAGTAGCATTAGCAAATAATAATATTAAAATAGCTATTAACCAATAACTATTGTTTAATAAATAAATTAAATAACTAAAATCACTTGGCAATGATTTTGCTACTGCAATAAGTAAAAAATAAAATATTAAATAAGGAAAATAAATAAAAAGAGAAGTCTTAAAAAAAGTATTAAAATTTCTGCGATATAGTGATAAGGCTTCGCGTAGTATTGGTAATTCTCCTTCACTACTTGCTTTTAACTCAGCAGCAAAAGCAATAGCACTAACTGGGCGTTTAACAGGATCTTTATCCAAAGCACTCATAATAATTTTGGCAATGCTTGATGGAATATTGTGATCTTTTTTGGTTAATAGAGGTGGTTGGTTTTGGATATGTTGAACTAATAATTGATTTAAGTTTCCCTGAAATGGAGTTTTACCCGTTAGCATTTGATAAACAATTATTCCTAAGCTATATATATCAGTACGAAAATCTAGTGTTTCTCCTTGGCATTGTTCTGGAGACATATAAAGTGGTGTTCCAACAATTGCCCCAATTTGAGTAATTTTTTCCATTTCTAAAGCAAGTGGACTTGTAGTTTTAGCTTTATTAGTATTTGGATTTAAATTAATAAGAGTTACTGCTTCTTCTTTATTTACTATTGTATTTATTTCTAATAAGTTAGCTTGATTTACTGCCTGAGATTGAGTTTCCTCTTTTATAAATGTATTTGCTTCTAAAGATTTATGAGACTTATTTGCAGCTTGTGTTTTTGCTTCTAAATCTATTGTAGGTATGGAATTAGTTGTCTCATTACCTAAAGAAACTATTAATTGTTGTGGTTTAACTACTAAGTCATGTATTTGTGCTAGACCAAAATCTAACACTTTTACATTATAGCCCCCACGTCCATTTGGTTCTAACCAAATATTATCAGGTTTTAAGTCTCGGTGAACAATTCCTAATTTATGGGCTTCACTAACAGCTAGACAAGTTTGTTCTAATATATCAATAGTTACATTTAGAGATAATTTTTTTTGTTTTCTTAACATATCTCCTAATGTAAAACCATTAAGATACTCCATTACAAGGTAAGCAATTTGTTCTAAATTTACTTGAGCAAAACCAAAATCAGTAACATTAACTACATTGGGATGTCGGAGCCGTCCTGCTGCTTTTGCTTCTAACTTAAAACGTTCAATAAAACGTTTTTCTTGCATAAACTCTGGCATTATAACTTTTAATGCTACAGGTCGTTCTGTTCCTAAATGAGTTGCTTTATAGACTGCGCCCATTCCACCTTGACCCAATTGATGATCAATTTGGTATTTTTGATCTAAGGTTTCTCCTACAAGATTTGCTAACTTGGACATATTTTTTAATGTGGGTTTGAAAGGGTAATTAAAATTAAGGTTGTTTCCAACCAATTTCAATTGCAGTTTTTTCTCCAACTCGGCTTAAATCTAAGTTTTCAGCATCTTTTTCTTTGCCTGGAGATAGAGGAAAAGCTAAAGACATAATTTCAGCAAATTCTTGAGGATAGCGTTTTGTTGGCTCAAAATAGCCATCAGGAAACAGGGTAAAATGATTTTCATCATATTTATCACTTGCTCCAACAGTATGCAAAATTTCATGTGCAATTAAACATAATGTGCGACCTGTTGATTGTTTACCAACAGGCAAAAAAACTACTCCAAAACGCCCTCTAGTTGTTCCTACAGAATGTTGTTTTTCATAATCTTCTCTTTTATCAGCAGGGTAAATATAAAGATAAAGTTTAATGTCATAATCATCAGGGTTAGAGCCAGTTTCAAGTAACTGATTATTAAAGTAGTTAATAAAAGTAGAAGTTTGTTTATATTTTGTCCAAATATTATCGTCTGTTAAAGGGAGTTCAGGAGCTAATTCTTGGCTAAAAACTGGCCCAAGTAACTTAAAACGAAAGGGTTTAATATTACTGTTATAAACTCTTTTTGCTTCTGATTCAAACCATTTTTCTAAGCTATGTTGTAGTAAATCTCTACCTGATATAGATAATGCTCGCGTTTTATCTTTTTTAGAATCATAAACTACTTCTACTAATGCAACATTATAAGTGCGATCCCAATCCAGTTTCCGATGATCAGTGTAATAAATCCTAGCTGATACTAACAGAACTACTAGTAAAATACCAAAAGCAGCTATTTGCCGGTAACGAGTCCAACGGCGTTTATTTTGTTGTTTAAGAAAGCATTTAGTGCAAAGATTTTTATTTTCTTGCTGGCAACGATTACAAGTAGCATCGCCACACTTAACACAACTTGAAGAAATAACTTGTTCTATATGTTGGGAGCAAAATTTTGTTGATGGCGAGTTTATTTGTATTTCCACACCTAATGCTATTAGCTCATTGGCAATAACATCTATTTTCTTTTTATCTTCTGATTGAAAAATAACACTTGGTAGATTATTTAGTATTGTTTGAGCATCTGTTTGGTTAAATACAAGTTTTTCTACTAAATGCTTTTTAACAAAATATTCTGTTCGTTTGTCTTTAATTGATAGTATTAAAAGTTGATATTGCATAAGTGATAGAACTTAAGATTTTAAGATTACTTATGTTTTTTATTAAATCCATAAGGGCAATGACGACACCCCGATTCACAACAATAACCACGTTTAAGCAAATATTTATCAGTTAATACCATATAGCGACCTTCCCAATAAAAATCCTCCCCCTCAACTAATTTTGGAGGGTATGAGGTGGGTTTTTCTAGAGGTTTAACTATTGGTTTTAAGCTTTCTACCTTAACTTCTACTACTTCATCCCCTGGACTAACCACTTTACGTAATTTTTCGTAGAAATCGTCTAACAATTTACCCACAAAAATAAAACTCCAGTTTGGTTAAAAATTAACTTTTGCCAATAGTTTAGTGTATTTTTGAGAACATTAACTAGTTTATCTAGGATAATTTTTAATCCAACCATGAATTACTGCTTCAAAGTAACCAGAAAGTATAAAAGTAACTATTCCAATAAGTATTTGGAAAATAAGTTTTAAAAGTAAACTTGAATTATATTTCCACCAAAATAAAAAAATTGCTAAAGCTTGGCTAAATAAAATTATTGCCAGTGGAATCATCATCCCAAGTTTACCATCATCACACCAAGGACAAGTATGTTGTATGCAGACCATATCCATTGCTCCAATACACTTTTCTGCTGCCCCTGCCCATAACCAAGTACAGCCACAATGAAAAATTAGTCCACAAAATGGTGTAAGGAAAATCCAAGCAAATGCCCAAGCAAATGCTATAGTCACTAAAAGAATAAAGATTGATTTTTTATTCCACATATGTTGCAAACATTATTTATGTTGCAAAAGTAAATACATTGTAAACTAAGTAATCTGATATTTTATCTCTTAAAGCCCCAACGGGGTGGCATAGTTGTAGCGTAGGGTTTCAACCCTACGTATGATTTAATCTACTCGCTTATCAGCCATTGCTTCTACAGATTTATAGATAAGTTCTTTTAATACATCAAGATCTATGTTAGCTAGCTTTTTTATATATAAACAGGATCTTCCAGTCTTATATTTACCTAATTTTTTCATTAAGTCAGCAATAGCTTCAAAACCATACATTCCAGGCACTAGATAAAGAGTTAAATCATTTTTTCTAGGAGAAAAACCTATTATAGGCCATTCTCCTCCATTACCTGTTTTGTAAAGATAACGATAACGTCCAAATCCAACAATACTATCTCCCCACATTACTGGTTCTACTCCGCTAGCTTCTTTCATTAAACCAAGAATAGTAAGACAATCTTTATGTCTTTCTGGATCTGTAACCTTACTTAAAAAGTCTAAGACATTTATATCTGTTGGTTTAGTTTTTAATTCAGCCATAATTCCTCTTATATTTTGTTTATTGGTTAGAATTTGGCTATAATATCCCTATATTTTACTTTAGTCAATATTTCTACCTTAACTAGAGCAAAAACCACTGTTTATTTGGCTATTGGCATTTGCTAACAATCCTTCCATATGTTGTTTAGCCTTCCATGCTCCTGTTTGATTAGCTACTTCAATTCCTTTTTGCCAAATATCTCGTGCTTCAACTAGCTTTCCTTGATTTATTAGTGCTGAACCTAGCATTTGATAAGCTGCTGTATAACTAGAGTTAAGCTTAATTACTTTTTCTAGTGCATCAGTTGCCGCAGTCCAATTAGATAATTTAGTATATTCACTAGCTAATCCATACCAGATCATTACATCATCAGGCTGTGTTTTTAATAATTCTTGAAAAACTTCAATCCTAGATTGTGTCATTTACTTACTCCAATAATTAACTACAAAGATTCTGTCTTATGCTAAAGCATCAAGATATTCTTTCATAGCCTGACGGCCACCATTAATTAATGCCTGCATTCTCTCTTTGCTCATATTAAATTCTGTTGTTCCATAACCTTTAGCAGGCAAGTGGCAAATCAATTTTTCATGGGCTTTAATTTCTGCCTTGTCACTTGCACTAGTTAAAGTGTCCACTAAATTGCTGATTCGTTGTAAGACTTTGATATTTGCTAATCGGCTAGCACCTTGATTAGAAATCTCAATTGGGCTTGTTTGACCAGCATTACTAACAGCTATTTTTTCATCAATTAATAGCCCTAAAGTACCTGCTTCATTAGCCTTAAAATCTCCCATTATATTTTCATGCCCAGTATCAACAATTAAACTAATAGGAAAATTTGAAAGCACACCTCCATCAACAATAGCATTTCCTGTTAAATCTCTTCCCTGATATAAACCCCAACTTTTTTGCCATATTACTTCTTGCCAAACAAAAGGTAAGCTAATGGACATTCTTACCGCATAAACAACAGGACAATCAGGCGCAGTTCTATGATTTAACACTAACATTTCGTTAGCAGTAATATCTGAAGCAACAACAGAAAGATCTTTTCCTGTAGATTTATAAAATTCTGATAAAGTAGCAGTTGCCCAACTTGGGTTTTTAGCTGTTAGCTTTTTTGCTAACCATTCTATAAATTTCTTACCTGAATATAACCCACCTTTTTCTAGTAAAGAAAAAATTTCTCGGTATCCAGATAACTTCATCAACTCATAAGTTACAGACTGATGAATGCGGTTTTCAACTATTTTAGGCAATAATGGAATATCTATTTCTGACAGCAATAAACAAAGTAAGCTAGTGTTAATGTCATTTTCAGAAAAGTCTGTTTTTTCTGGGGTATCTAAAAAAGAAAGAAAGATTGGTTTTTCTAGTCCTGTTTTTGGATCTATAAATTTTTCATTTACAGCTTCAAAAAGTTCTTGGGCATTATATCCAGCCGCTAATAAAACAGCAGTAATACTACCAGCAGATGTTCCAACATAACGACGAATATTTAATTTTCTAGCTTCAATTTCTTGAAATGCTCCAACAAAAACAATACCTTTTGCCCCGCCACCTTCCAAAACAATATCATAAGTATCTTGCATCATTACTCCTAACTAATTTATATGTATAGTTTAATGGTATTTTGTAATTTATTGGGGCAAGCTTTAGAGATAAATAATTAGTTTGTTACCCTTGAACTTAAAAGCAACAAACTAATTTTAACGCAAAGCTTAATACCTACGGAATTATCAATCGCGGGTTAATTGACGGTATTTAATGCGGTGTGGTTGATCTGCCGCGCTACCAAGTCTAGCTTTACGATCTGTTTCATAATCAGAATAATTTCCTTCAAACCAAACTACTTTGCTATCACCCTCAAAAGCTAAAATATGTGTAGCAATACGGTCTAAAAACCAACGGTCGTGACTAATTACTACAGCACAACCAGCAAAATTTTCCAGTGCTTCTTCTAATGCTCTCATTGTGTTTACATCTAAATCATTAGTAGGTTCATCTAGTAGTAATACATTAGCTGATTGAATCAGCATTTTAGCTAAGTGGACACGATTTCTTTCACCGCCTGAAAGAGATCCGACTTTCTTTTGTTGGTCTGTACCAGAAAAATTAAACCTTGCAACATAAGCACGGGAATTAACTGCACGAGTGCCTAAATTTATATTGTCCATTCCGCCAGAAATTTCTTCCCAAATGCTTTTATCTGCATTTAATGAGTCTCGGCTTTGGTCAACATAGGCCATTTTTACTGTTTCACCAATTTTTATAGCTCCTTTGTCAGCTTGTTCTTGGTTTGTAATCATACGAAAAAGCGTAGTTTTACCAGCACCATTTGCCCCAATAATTCCTACAATACCGCCTGGAGGTAGTGAAAAAGACAGATTTTCAAATAGAAGTTTATCACCATAAGATTTCCCTATGTTGTCAGCTTCAATTACTAGTTTTCCAAGTCTTGGGCCAGGCGGGATAAAAATTTCTAACTCTTGGGCGCGTTTTTCAGTTTCTTGGCTTAATAGATTTTCATAAGCTTTAATACGAGCTTTACCTTTAGCTTGACGGGCTTTAGGTGCCATTCTAATCCATTCTAATTCACGTTCTAAGGTTTTTTGACGTTGTGATTCAGTCTTTTCTTCCTGTTTAAGTCTATTTTGTTTTTGTTCTAGCCAAGATGAATAATTACCCTTCCAAGGGATGCCATGACCGCGATCTAGTTCTAAAATCCAGCCAGCAACATTATCTAAAAAATAACGGTCGTGAGTTACAGCAATCACAGTTCCAGCATATTCTTGTAAATGATGCTCTAGCCATGCGACAGATTCAGCGTCTAAATGGTTAGTTGGTTCGTCTAAAAGTAAAATGTCAGGTTTTTGTAAGAGCAAGCGACATAAAGCAACCCGACGACGTTCACCGCCTGACAACACTTTTACAGGAGTATCACCAGCAGGGCAGCGTAGCGCGTCCATTGCCATTTCTAAGCGGCTGTCTAGCTCCCAAGCGTCTAGCGTGTCTAAGCGTTCTTGAACTTTACCTTGACGATCTAAAAGGTCTGTCATTTCGTCGTCTGTCATTGGTTCAGAAAATTTTTCATTAATTTCATCATATTCTTTTAGTAAGTCTACGGTTTCTTTAACAGCTTCTTGAACAATTTCTTTTACTGTTTTGCTATCGTCTAAAACAGGTTCTTGCTCTAAATAACCAACTGTGTAGCCAGCAGAAAGCACTGCCTCACCTAAAAAATTAGTGTCCACACCTGCCATAATTCTTAGCAAAGAGCTTTTTCCTGAACCATTTAAGCCAAGTACACCAATTTTTGCACCATAAAAATAGGAAAGATAGATATCTTTAAGTACAGCTTTTTTATCATAATATTTACTTAGTCCAACCATAGAATAAATTATTTTATTAGGTATACTGCTCATAAGAAAAATTTGCCTCTAGTAGTTTTCTTTTAGTAATTAAATTTAATAGACAATATATTGTTGAGCTAAACGACTGCCTAAAGCCAAAGTAGACTCAATTTCACCTACCATAATTACAACAGCAATTTCTGGCACTTCTGCGGTGTTTAAGATTTCTCTAGCCATTGCTTCAGCTAACCACCAGCTATTTCCTGGATCAGACTTGTTTTTCCAAGCTTTATCATAAATAACAAATAACTCTTTTAAGTATTGCTCTATTTCCTCTTTATTACATTGTCCACTAGATACTTCTTCAATATGCTTAAAAAATTCGTCTTGCAACCCTTTACAAGCACGTTCGCGCACTTCAATACGAAAAATACTTTTTTGTGCTACATGCATTACTAGCCAAAGGCCAGAAGCTAGTAACCCAAGTGTTGCATCAGCAACATTTTCTTTATACTGAGCCAAACTAGCAGGTTTGGTTAATTCTTCTTGGGTTTTTGCAGCGGCTCCTAGAGCCAGTTGATAAAGTGCTTTGCTATAATTAGCAACAGAAATATTATTTTTATTAGTTTTTTTAGGTATCATAAATACTTGATTTTAATAAAATTAAAAATCTCCTGAAAATAAGTTGATGAAATAAGTTGTGGGTTAGACTTAATTTCAATTGGGCAAACTATTATAAACGAGTTATGGCAAATAAAGAAACCTTGCAGCGTGTTGGTACAATAGGCGATATTCATGGCGAAGCTAAAAACTTAAAAATTGCTTTAGAATTTTTAAGCCAAGCTAATGTAGATCAAATAATGTCTGTAGGTGATATTATTGACGGAAAAACGCCTCAAGATGTCATAGAATGTCTAGATTTACTTCAAACTTATAAAGTGCTTACTGTGTCAGGTAATCATGAACGCTGGATTATAAAAGGTCAAAATATGCTATTGCCTGATGCTACACATTGGCAAGAACTTAATGAAAAATCCCAAAAATTTATAAAAAAACTGCCTGCAACTAGGGAATTTGACACTGAGCGGGGTCGATTATTACTTTGTCATGGCTTGGGTAGTAATGATATGGTAGGCGTTTGGCCCGGAGATTATGGAGTAGCCCTAGAATATAATTTAGACCTTTTACGCCTTACTATGGAAGGTCTTTATAAATTTGTTATCAATGGACATACTCATGCAAGAATGGTAAGAGCTTTTGATAGTGTAACAATTATTAATGCAGGTACTTTAGTTGATAAACAAAGTCCTTGTTTTTTAGTTGCTGATTTTACAGTTGGTTATGTCCAATTCTATGACATTAGACAAGATGAAGTAATTGAAGCTAGAAAGGTTGCAATTTAATGAAAAAACTTATTTTATTAGCTATTTTAAGCCTATTTTTATTTACTAACTTAGCAATAAGTAAAACTAATAATAAAAATTTAATTGGCTCTAAGGCAATAGATTGGCAAGTTGGAGATTGGCTAAACTCACAACCTATGCAGTTAAAAGATTTACAGGGAAAAGTTGTTTTAGTGCGTTGGTGGACTACCATATGTCCTTTTTGCAAGGCTACAGCACCAGCATTAAATGAGTTTTACCAGAAATATAAGTCTCAAGGGCTAGAGGTAGTAGGCTTTTATCATCATAAATCATCTGAACCACTCAACAAGCAAGAAGTTTATCAATATTCTAAAAAGCTAGGCTTTCAATTTCCTATCGCAATTGATTATCGTTGGCAAACTTTAACTAAATGGTGGTTGGAAAATACTAATGAAAATTGGACTAGTGTTTCATTCTTAATAGATCGTCAAGGAACAATTCGTCATATTCATCCTGGTGGAGAATATGTTAAAGGTGATAAAGATTATAAAATAATGGAAGAAAAAATAGTTGAATTACTTAAAAAGAAGTAGGAAAGCGATAATAGAGATTAATAAACATAATGGAGAGAATAAAATAGTATCCCAGTAAGCAAATTTTGTATTTTTGATTTTCTTAAAGAATCCTACTAAACGAAATTCTCCTATTGATCTTAGAAAAAATACTAAAGAAATAAGTAGCGTTCCATAGTAAAAAATTACATTTGGGACAAATAAGCCTAAAAAGCCTATTTGTCCTAATATGATAAGTGCTGCAATAAATAGGGCTAAAGCAACTAAAAGTGTTAGAAAAGAGGAAGGGTTAAAGGCTAGTTTCCCGTCAACAGTTGGTAAAACAGCTTCTGAAGCTCCTTTACTCCCAAATGCCCAATAAACATGCATTAACCCTAATATCAAAAATATAAATGCCAAAAAAGTACCTAATACTATAAACATTTGATTTCTAGCTAATCTTTTTTACTAGCAACAGCAAATCTTTCTGTAGCATGAGGTGCGCTTTCTCTTGCACCAGCAGGAGTTATAGTCATAAACTGGGCTTTACGTTGCAAATCTTTAATAGTAACAGCCCCACAATAAGTCATTCCTGAACGAATTCCGCCCATTACATCACGAATTACTTCAACGGCAGAACCACGCAACGGTATTTCAACCGCAACACCTTCAGCGGTTTTCCATTCGCCCATTGACCCCATAAAATCTTCTTGTGCTTCACGAGATGCCATGCCACGAAAAACTTTAAATTTTGCTTCTTTTCCGTCTTGAACCGCGGTTTTTACATCTCCTGGGGTTTCTAAAGTTGCAGCCAGCATTCCTCCTAGCATAACAAAATCTGCTCCTGCTGCTAGTGCTTTTACTGCGTCGCCTGGAGTACGAATTCCACCGTCAGCAATCAAAGCGCGATCAACTTGTCTACACATCATAATTGCCGTTAATTGAGGTACACCAAACCCGGTTTTAATACGAGTTGTACAAACTGATCCGCCGCCAATACCAACTTTAATAACATCTGCTCCGGCAGCAGCTAAATAATCTGCCCCAGCATAAGTAGCAACATTACCTGCAATAATTATAATATTTCCTTTATATTTTCTTCTTAGGTTTTTAATTGTTTGATTTACTAATTTTGCATGTCCATGAGCTACGTCAACACAAATTATTTCTGCACCTGCATCAATTAATGCTTCTGCACGCTCTAGCGCAGCATCCCCAACGCCTATTGAAACACCTACTAAAGACTTATTTTCCGCTTGAGAGAATTCTTCTATATTTTGCTCAATAGACATAAATCTATGTAAAATACCTAAGCCACCCAAAGAAGCTAAACAATTTGCCATTTGAATACCTGTTATTGTGTCCATATTAGAGCTAATCACAGGAATATCTAGGCGTTTGTTTACCATATTTATTGCTGTTGTAACATCTTGACGAGAACGAATTCCATTGTAATTAGGGATTAACAACACATCATCAAAAGTCAACCCTTGAATAAAATGCATGAGAATTTTTCCTTAATACTTTATTTATTTCCGCATACGTAGTTTTTACGTGTTAGTGCGATTTTACCTAGCAAATAAGCTTTTTGTTACTCAATTTTCCTGATTGTTTTCCTGCTTAATTTTTCTCGGTTTTTAAGATTGCACTAAAAAGAAAAATTTATATACTTACTGGTATATGGCAAAAATTAGAAATCAAGATGCAGCACAAACCAAAGCCCATATCCTTGAAGTTGCACGACAACAATTTATGCGCAAAGGTTACGCAGGGTCTTCAATTAATGAAATAGTTGAAGCAACTGATGTAACCAAACCAACGGTTTATTATCATTTTGGTAACAAAGAAGGGTTATTTGCAGCTTTAGTAGCAGATGCTTATGAGCGTTGTTTTCAAGAACGTAGTCGATCAATTGACCCTAATGTTTCAGTAGCCGAGCAGATCTATCAAGTAATTGAAGCCGATTTTTCCTTTTGCTTACAAGAACCTGATCTAGTTCGTTTTGTGATCGCGCTTACTTTTGCATTACCAGAAGATAAACCCTTGGATGTTAGACCTTTTCATAATCGGGATTATGAATTTCTTCGAGAAATTATTGAACGGGGAATTAAAAGCAAAGAACTACGAAATGTTGATGTAGGTGAGGCCGCCCTTTCATTACAAGGGCTAATCACTATTAACATTATGTCTTTTTTGCAGATGGACAAACCAGCAGAATTTCTTTCTCCTGCTCGTGCAAGAACTTTAGCAGAAGTGCTTTTACAAGGTATTAAGGCATAGTCTTAATAGTTCTTTTTGTTTGCAACACCAAGCCATTGTGTTTACATCTCTCTACCTACTAGTAGAGAAAGAGTAAAAATAATTAGGAGTTTCAGTTATGAATTACTGGAAGGAATTTTTACCAGTTTATTTTTACACATTTGTTGCTATGACTTTAGGAGTGGCAGCAAGTTTAACAAGTGCTTATTCTGTAGCTATAACAGGCTTACTTATATTAGCAGGTTTAGTTAGTTGGTTTTTTGTAGAATATGCTTTGCATCGCAGCTTTTTCCATTATCATGCGCGTTCTGAATTTATGAAAAATTTAATTTATAGAATGCACTTGTCTCATCATGATAACCCCAAAGGCTTAGATACACTTCTTGCTAGCGTTTATACGAGTTTTCCCATAGCTACTATTTATTGCTTACTTATTTGGATGTTAACAAGTTGGCAAGTAATGAGTTATATGTTTGTAGGTCTGATAATTGGTTATTTTGCTTATGAGGCACTACATTATCAAGCTCATCATTACACTCCTAAATCATCTATTTTAAAATACTTAAAGAAATATCATATGCTACACCATCATCAAACACCTGAAATGCGTTATGGAGTAACAACACCATTTATTGACTATTTATTTGGGACTTATTTATCAATAAGCCGTAAAGTAAAGTAAGTTTTGGTAGTGCAGAAACAAAGAAACAAAAGAAAAAAAGACGATAAAGAAAGTTAGAAGAATAATACACTCTATTAATACTATTTTTGGTTGGCTTGTTTTTGACTTGGTAACAACAATGAAGAGCCAAAACCACATAATGCTATAAAAACACAAAATACAAAAACTAAATGTATTCCTTCTGCTAAAGAAACTCGGAAGTATTCTAATACATTACTAGATAAATTTACTTGAACTTTAGGATCTAAAGCTATATTCAGATTATTTATTATACTAACAATTTCTCCTGAGCTTTTACTTTGCATTAGCGAAGTTGGAGCAGCTTTTAATAAGTTTATTGTTCCTATACTCATTATTACGCCCATTAGTGTAGCTCCTAGTGATCCACCTATATTTCTTGAAAATATTGCTAGTGATGTTACTACTCCAAGTTGAGTTTTAGGTACAGAAGTTTGCACCGCTACTAACAAAGAAGTTAGTCCTAAGCCCATTCCCATCCCAACAACAGCCATTCCCACATATATATGTAATTTGCTTGAACTCATGTTTAGAAAACTTAATATTGTAAAGCCTACTAACATACTAGTCATTCCAGCCATTACAGCTTTGCGAAAACCTACTTTTAGCATTATCTTTGCCCCTACTATTGATAAAGCCACCCAGCCAAGAACCAAAGGAATTAAAGATGTTCCTGCTTGTGTTGCAGATGTATTTAAGACTCTTTGAGAAAATAAAGTTACAAATGGCATACTTCCTAATATTGCTGTTCCAGCAAATAGATTACCTAAAACTGTTGCCAAAAATACTTTTTCCCGAAATAACCAAAGTGGTAGTAATGGTTCAATAGCTTTTTTTTCTATATAAATAAATAAACCTATAAATATTAAAGCTCCCACTAGAGATCCTTTTATTACCCATGCTGGTATAGTTTGAGTCTGACCTTCTCTAACACAAGCTAACAGTAATAAAGATATAGCTATTGTTAGAGCTATTGTTCCAGCTACATCTATTTTAGGTTTTATGGTTTGTTTTCTTATAGGCATATTTAAGCTGATTATTACTAAGGATATTAAGCTTATTGGTACATTAATAAAAAATATCCATCTCCAGGTTGAATAATCTGTAATAATTCCTCCGATTAGAGGCCCTAATATTGCTGCTGCTCCCCAAACACCACTCATCACAGCTTGCATTTTTGGTCTTTCTTCTAAAGTATATAAATCTCCCACAACAGTTAGTGCTAAGGGAGCTAAAGCTCCTCCTCCTAATCCTTGTATTGCTCTATAAAATATTAAAGCTTGCATTGACTCTGCTAAACCACATAATATAGAACCCAATATAAAAATACCTAATCCAACTTGATAGCATATTCTTCTACCATATAAATCTGATAATTTTCCCCAAACAGGTACTCCTACTGTACTTGTTAGTAGATATATGGAGAATGTCCAACTATATATTGCAAAACCTCCTAAATCAGCTACTACTTTTGGCATTGCTGTTGATACAACAGTTACTTCCATTGCGGCTAGAAGCATTCCTATCATGCTACCTATGGTTATAAGCTTTCTTTTTTGAGGTGTTATTTCTGTAGATGTTTCTACTACTTTTGCTGCTACTTGATAATTTTTTTCTTCTACTTCTAAATTATCATTGCTTAAATCTGGGTGTATGGAATCAAATGCTAGATCTAGTTCTGTCATATAATCTTCTAAATCTTGACTATATATTGCATTTGCAGACACTGCGGGCATATTCATTAATGTAAAACTTGACAAAGCTTGTATCTCAGCTTCTGATCTTGCCATTTGTAATACTAATAGATTCACCCTACGAAGAGCTTCTTGGACTGCTTCCGCAGAAGGTATTCTTTGCCTAGGTGATTTTGAGAGCATTAGTTGTATTATTTCTTCTACTTGTTCTGGTGTTTCTCTTCTTAATGCCCAGATACTTGTTGGAGTTGTAAAAAGGTGTTGGTCTTTTAATTTTAAGTAGGTACTTGCTTGAAAAGGTAAAGTTCCTGTCACCATTTCATAGAATACAACTCCTAAAGAATAGATTTCGGCTGGTATCCTAATGGGTTCACCTTTAAAATATTCTGGTGATTGATAATAAGGTAACTCAAAAATCTCTTCTTTCATTGTTGGTTCTATTTTAAAAATTTCTTCTTTTATAGACCCAAGCCAGAAATCTCCTATCTTGATTTTTTCTTCCCCAACACTATTTATATATATATATATTTTTGTTGACTTTAGATCTTTATTTAATAAAGATCTTTTGTGCATATAGGATAGAGCTTCACAGATTTTTTTCATTAAATTAATAGCTCTATCTATTTCTAATTCTTCTTTTTCTATTAAACTTTTTACAGTAATTTTGGGTGGTATTTCTGTTACTGCATATAGATAACCATACTCACTTTGACCATAATCATATACTTTTAGTATAAAATCATTTTGTATTGTTTTCATTGTTTCTGCTGTATTACTAAATATGATTGGAATTTTTGGTGAGTATTGTACTATGTCTTTTGGTATAATTTTTACTATAACTTCTGTATTTGTTTGTAATTTACTATGATTAATTACTTTCGCTTTATATATTATTTCTAAACCATTATCCAATAATCTTTCTTCTAATCTATAACAGCCTGCTATAATTAGATTTCCTTCTATTGTTTCTTTTAAAGGACTACTATCTATCTTACATTGTTCTTCTTTATCTTCATATATTTGTCTGCATAATAAACATTCTTTCAATGGAGTTCTCCTTATTTTATGAACTAACTATAACAAGAAGTAATTCAAAAGAATAGAGTAATCTCTTAGAGGAAATAATCTAATTTAACTATCAGGAAATAATTTATGTATATTAAAAAAAAGAGTATTAATTTGTTAGATTCTTAAGTAGTTTATTAGCTTTAAAAAATGTTATTTGTCAAGGATAATTTAATTAACTTTCTTCTAACATTCGTTTAAGTTCTTTTCGGTTAATTTTGCCAGTGCTTGTTCGTGGTTGAGAGTCACTAAAATGAATTTCATCAATAATCATATATCTAGGCAGACGTTTTGCACAATGTTGTTTAATTTCTAACAATGTTGGGTGTTTTTGATTATCAACACAAGTTATACAAGCTGCTAAACGGGACTCAAGACCACTACCAATTACTACTACACCAACCTCTTTGATTTTTTCATGCTCTAATAAAGCCGCTTCTATATCACCTAGCTCTATACGATGACCTCGTATTTTCACCATATGATCCCGTCGACCTATATAAATATAATTACCATCAGCTTGTAATCTAACAATATCACCAGTAGCATAAGGTTGGTTATCTTGAGGTGCAAGCCCCCAATAACCTAACATAACGGTTGGGCCACTAACAATTAGTTCTCCTTCTTCTTCTATTTGTGCAATTTCTCCATTAATTTTCATAGGCCAAGCCTCATCACCACAGCAAGGTTTGCCTATAGGCACAGGTACGTTACGATCTTTTTCAATTTCAAAAACTTCATAAGAAGTACAAACATTAGTTTCTGTCGGGCCATACCAATTAAGTAATCTCAAAGTAGGCCAACTGTCTCTTAAACGCCGCAAATATTTGATTGCAAACGGTTCACCAGCAAAAATAATCGCTCTTAGTGATGGCAAGGATTGCTCTAAGAGCTTTGCATGTTCGATCATCAAAACCAAAGCTGAAGGAACACAATAACAAACTGTAATTTGATGTTCTTGCAAAAACTCTACTAATTTTGTAGGTAGGTAAGAAATTCCTTCAGGAATTAAATTTACAGATGCTCCACAAAGAAAAGCAGCATAAAGATCAAAAACAGACAAATCAAAATGAAAAGGTGCATGATTAGATAAACGATCAGAATTAACCAACTTCATTTCTTCAGTTGCCCATTCTATAAAAGCTAAAGCATTACGATGACTAATACATACTCCTTTTGGAATGCCTGTAGAGCCAGAAGTATAAAGAATATAAGCTAACTGATTTTCATCTCTATTAATGCTAGGTATAGGTTCATCAGAAAAACTATTTAACTCTTTCCAACCTATGCCATTTTGCCATTTTTCCGTTGTGCTTAAACTAGGCAAAGAGCAAAAATCATCTACAAGGACTTTTTCTGCTCTTTTATAATTAGTTACTAAAGCCTTTATTTGGCAATTTTTCATAATAGCCTGTACTCTCATAACAGGGCTTTGCGGATCTATAGGTACATAAGCTGCCCCTAACCTTAATATAGCTTGCATTGCTGCTACAGTGCGTACAGATTTATCTAACCAAAGTGCAACTCTGTCCCCCTCTAAAACTCCTAATTGAGTTAAAGCACGAGCAATGCGATTAGCCAGACCATTTAATTCACTGTAAGTTAGAGATCCGTCTTCAGCTTTAACAGCAATAGAATTAGGATAAAGTTTAGAAGAATTAATAACTAAGTCTTGCAATTGCATAGGTTGCTGTAAAAACTAAATAAAAAACTTTATTTAGTATATCCCTCCTCTAAATTATGACGACGAAAAGCAGGCATTTTTATAAAACCCATATAGAATTTTGGTATGTTTTATAGCCATTTCTATAACATTATTAAAATTATATATAAAAGGTTTTTACTGAAAAAGTATTAATTGTTGATTAATTACTTTTAGGAAAACTACAAAATTACATTATTAAACCACCACTTGCATGAAAGAAATTGCCAGTGCTATAAGTAGCTGAAGTAAGTATAAAAGCAACCATTTCTGCAATTTCTTCAGCTTTAGCCATACGTTTCATTGGTATACCAGAAAGTAACCTTTCTTTAGCAGCATCTGTTAAGCCTTTTATCATATCAGTATCTGTTATTCCAGGAGCTACACCATTAACTCGAATACCATAATCTGCTGTTTCTAGTGCTAAAACTTTAGTTAAACCAATTAATCCATATTTAGAAGCAACATAACTAGCTGCACCTTTATGCGCCATAAATCCAGAAGCTGAACCAATATTAACAATTTCACCAGAACGAGACTCAATCATTTTAGGGAGAACTGCACGGCAAAGATAAAACACCGAGCTTAGGTTTAATGCCATAACTTCTTCCCAATCAGCATCTTTCATTTTATGTACTAAAGTAGCACGTTGAATAGCAGCATTGTTGATTAAAATATCTACTTTTTGATGTTCTGATAACACTGTATCTATTAAATTTTTAGCCTCAGTTGGTTTAGACACATCAGCCTTAATAATTTGTACAGAACTAGCCGCGGTATTTTTTACTTCCTCTAATGCTTTGTTAGCTTCTTCTTCATTTGAACAATAATTTATTACTACTTTTGCTCCCATCTGACCAAGCCGTATTGCAATAGCTCGGCCAATACCCCGAGAAGAGCCTGTAACAACTGCAACTTTATTAAGCAATGCTAAATTTGTTTGTTCCTGCATATTTACCCTTTCTTAAGACGGTTTGACACAAATTCTTGCCAAGGAACTTGCACTAATCTATCAAAAGTTTCTATTTCAGAAATCCATGATAAAGTACCTTGATCCTTTTGAGAGTTATTTATAATTTCTTTCATAGCTTTAATGCCTTCAGCAGGTTGTTTAAGTATTTCCAAACAACGGTTGTTAACGGCTATTTCTAGTTCCTCAGCTTCAACAACTTTGCTAACAAGACCCATATCATAGGCTTCCTTAGCACTAAATTCTTTGCCCATCAACAAGGGTCTAGCTCTCATTAAACCTACAGCAGCAATTAAACGAGAAACCGCCCCTGCTGTAGTAACTATGCCAATACCAGTTTCTGGAAACTTAAATTTAGTGTCTTGGCTAGCAATTATTTCATCACAATGTAGTGCTAATTCAAAACCTCCACCCATACAAAAACCTTTTACCGCTGCAATTACAGGTACAGGTAATTTTTCAAAACGACGAAAAGCCCAAGTAGCTGAAATCATAAACTCTTTAGCTTGTTGCGAAGTAAAACTAGTCAAATCTTTAAGATCTGCTCCGCTACAAAAAGAACGTCCTTTTCCAGTAATTACAACGCATCGTAAATTACTAGACATTTTTTGTAGATTTTCTGTTACCTGGTTAAGAGAATCCTTAGTTTGTGCAGTGATAGCGTTGTGGCGTTCTGGTCTATTAAAAACTATTCTGGCAATAGCTTTAGAATCTATAGAAAACTCTAAACCTGTAAGAGTTTGGGATAAATTAATTTCATCATTAATAGAAGATATAGGTATTGTGGTAGAAACTGCTCTCGACTCTGTAAGAGGCTTTGTTTGGTTTTCTGATATTACACCACCTAATGAACTTAAAATATTCTGGATTTCCGTTTCTGATAATTTAGAAGAATCTATTTTTTGTAACTTACTAGTTTGTTCATAAATAGAAGCAATACTTTTGTTGTTTTCAAACAGCGAAGCACAAGAGTCTAATGGTGAATAATTATTAATACTGAATATATTTAAATCTATTGTTTGAGAAAAATCTTCTATTACATTAAGTGTTTTAGTCCATAAAGAAACATAAGATCCAAAAGAATCTTTTTTAGTAGAAAATAATATTTTTTCTAAAATTTCTTGGTCTGATCCTTTGAAACGTACTATGTAAGACACAGGAAATAAATCATCTTGAACACTAAAACAAAAAGATTCATCAGTCAGTGAATTTGACTCTAACTCTATTAATGTAGGGAAAACATAATTGTGAGAATCCCCAACAAGTTGTGAATCTATTTTAGAGCCACCAAAAACTATTTTACCAATATCTTCGGATTTTTTAAGTAGAGCTAAATAAAAATTTAGTTTGGTAGAAACTGACGTTAAACTATCTTCTTTGTTTGCTCTATAACTGCTAGCAATCTTACTTATCTCTTCCAACAACACTGTAATAAACTTGTCATATATTTCATCATGAACTAAAAAACACTTAGGAATATTTAAACTAGTAGAAGAACTTATATTTTTTAAAACATCTGATATAAGTATTTCAACATTACTATCTTTCCAAATTACTAAGTATTGCGTCAGGTTATTTTCTATAATAACTTTTTTATTATTGCTTTGGAAAAGCCTAGCAATCTCATTATTATCAATATTACTACCCAAATATAAAACTGTATTTATATCTAGATTAGTTACAGATTCCTTTAAAAATTCTTGATAATTTTCTTTCAATAAAATTACTAAGTCAGGAGAAAAGGCATATTGTTTTAAGGTAGGTTGAATAATTTCTTCAATGATGTAATGTAAACACAAGTTTGTAGTAGTTTTATTTAAAATTAGCAACCCATTGCCAACTAAAAGAGTAGAAAAAAGTTTTACAAAACTAAAAGAGGGAATACCTGCTTGAATCAATGCTAAAACAACTCCATCAGCTTTTCTTACAAGTATTTCTGAGTTTGTTTGAGTTTTAACAAATTTTACTAAGTTATAAGCTTGTTGCTTAAGAAAAGATATATTTATAAATTGCAAAGATATATCAATAAAGCGTTTAGCAAGTTCATTATTTGTTAGGCTATTTTCTTCAAGAAATAATTCTTGAAGTTTATTTTTATTTGAAACTAATTTCTCTTCTATTGATTTTAAGACTTGTAGGCGTTTACTTATAGGAGATTTTCTCCAAAATAAAGAAGCTTGTTTTACTCTTGAAGCAACCATTTTATTTTGATTTATCATTTTATTAATTTTTACCTAAATATTTCCTCAAATAAGCTTTTTACTTTAATTTGAAAATATTAGTACAATGTAAACAAAGTAAATTGATATTTTTAATTCTGAAACCAAATAGAGCGACATAACTATAGTCTAGGGCTTAGGCCCTAGACTATTATAATTACATTTTTTTAGACCTATAGAGGCAGCATAGTTTTTCTTAAGATTAAAATCTCTTATTGTTTAAGTTACAGTGTAGTAACACAGAATTAAAAACAGCAAACTAGCATTTTTCTACACCATCAATCAATAAAACAGCCGTGAATTTACCTGGGCCAAAAGCTATCAACCTAAAACATGGGGTAATAGTAGCATTTTCATCTAAGGCTTTCTTAAAAACTAACAAGACAGAAGGAGAACCTATATTTCCTGTATCTTCTAATTCAGCAACAGATATACTAGTTGAAGCCGCTAATTGAGGATATTTTTCTCTGACTAATCTCATTAGAGCAATACCACCAGGATGTAAAAAGACAGGGGAATTCAATATACTTTCATTTAGCATTATTTCTAGTTCGCCTAACAATCTAGTTTGTATATCTTTGCCTACAGATACATAAGGTTGGTTAGATTCATCAACTGAAAGAATGTTTAGGTGAGCAGATTCAGGCCAAAGTCTAGTAGATAAGTCGCAGTTTTTATAACTAAGGATGGGTTTTGGGCCTGGTTTTTTGCTTAATACCATTGCTGCTGCTCCATCAGAAGCTAGACAATTAGCAACAATACGAGATATTGGAGGTGCAGCAGCAAATTCTCCTACTTGACCATAAGTTCCCATTGCATCAACACAAACAATACAAATATTATTACACCTACCACTTTGCAACAGCATATTAGCTAGGTAAATTCCTTGTGGTGCGCCAGCGCATCCTGATGCGTTTAAATCATAACAAACTGCTTCTAGTGGAAATTTAAATTTTTCTTGCAATTGGCGACTTAAACTAGGAAAACCAGAATAAGTGCTAGAAACTACTATAAGACCATCACAATCTGAAGCATTAGTTCCATCTCCAAAAAGCTTTTCCAATACTCTTTTACCCATTGAGAAGGTTGCTTGATTAATTATGTTATACCAATCTCTTCTAGAGTTTTGTTCATCAAGAGAGATTTCAAAATGCCGATTGTTTATTTCTGAATGTTCATAAAGAAACTGTACCATTTGAGTTAATGATTTTGTAGTAGGGCTAGACAATGTTGCAGCTAAAGCCATTAAAGCAGATCTTTTTAAGTGACCTTGTTTTGCATCAATCTCGGGTAGTTCAAAACGTGATACTTTATCACACATATCTGCGGCTAATTTACTTTGAGAATAAGTATGTAACCCATGTAAGGTGACAAGTTGCTTTAAAAAATATTGATTTGATTTATTTTCCATCGAAAATTTAACACACAAAATAACACAAAGTTAATATATGCGTTATCCTCCTTAGCAAAGTTACTTGTTTAGCTGAGATTTAGCTAGATTTAAGATGTCATAAGCATTTTCAAAACTAGGTAAAGCATCAGTGGCTATAAAGCGATAAATAAGCAAATTATCCCTACCAAAATCAGCATAAAGAGTTTCTGTAAAATCACTGACAGCTTCTTGAAAGTTTGGATCATCATTGTTGAGAACAAGAGATAGTTTTAGCTTATTTTCAGATGTAAGTTCAATATAGGCTGCTTCTAATCCAGGTGTATAAGCATGTTTAATTCGCCCAGCAATAGATTGAGCATCTTCAGAAGGAAGATTAGCAGGTAGGAATTTTGCTAAAGTACTGTGCATTGCTGTCAAAACAGTTAGTTCGTTTTCTTCAAAAGAATAACCATCAAGTAAATGAATAATATCATTTCTTAGACCACTTCTAGCTTGGCGACCAAATGTAGTAAGAAAATTCCAGAAATAGCGAATTAAATCAGAGGCTATTGAATAGCCATGATTAGAAAAGGCAGCATACTCTTGCAAAGGCTTAATAAAATCTCCTGTATGGAATGCAGTTATAATAGCTTTACTTGCAAAAGTAGCTTCTGTAATAGCATTAGAAACGCCTAAGGATAAAACAGGGTCAAGAAAGCGGTGTGAATCTCCAACACATAACCAGCTTTCACCTACAAAAGGCTCTATACGGTAAGAATAATTATTGAGCAATCTTACTGGGCCTGTCATTTGAGCCTCAGATAAACGTCTGGCAAGATCTGTACTAATATTTTTGATACCCCATTGTAAAAAGTCCTCTGCTGTTTCTCCATACTTTTGGGCAACAACTTGTGGCACAACTACACCTACACTAACTTCTGTTGGAGAAGTAGGTATAAACCATGCCCAATGATTGGGTTCAGAATAAAAAACTATATTGTTATTTCCCATTTCGCCGTCATCACGAACGGCACCTTGAAATTGAGTAAAAACTGCTAGTTGCTGCCAAAGTGTATCGACTCTTCTACGTCCAGCAATACGATTTCTAGATAAAACTGCACCATGTCCGCTAGCATCAACAATAAATTTACATCTAATATGCTCTAGTAAATCAGTGTTACTAAAAGATGGTTTATATCCAACGCCAATAACTTTATGACCATCACGGAAGATCTTTTTTACACTTCCATGACGTAAATTAAGACCTTTACTGACAGCATAATCAAGTAACAACTGGTCAAACTCAGCCCGGCGAACTTGCCAAGTAGGGGACTCTGTTGCTATAAAAACATCTGATTTATTATTAGGCCCAATAAAACTCATTCCAGACTTAACAGGAAATTGGAGTTTTTCCATTTCTTCAGTAAGACCTATTTCACGAAGAAAATTTCCTACTAACCCCGTTAAAGACTCTCCTATATGATAGCGAGGAAAAGGATGTCTTTCTAGTAATAATACGACTAGCCCTGATTCTGCTAGTTTTGCTCCCAATACAGAACCAGCCGGGCCACCTCCTATTATTATTACATCAAAGTATTCACTTTTATTAGAAGGTTTCATTACCATATTCAGTTTTAACACCATTAATATTTAGTGTTAAATTCTGCCTCCATTAAAATTGTAAAAGATCGTTGAGGGCATATACTACTTATTAAATACTTAATATAGATAAATTGAAAGCCAAAGATATTAGATATGTTAAAGTTAATAAATATAAAGAGTTATATTTATTAGCTCAGTTATCATCTTTACTACTTTCTAAATATCTTTTAAGAATTTTTGTATTAAAACTAATGTTTCTTGTGTTCGTTCCACTTGTGGAAAGTGTCCACATCTAGCTAAAAACACAGCTTGAGATCCAGCAATTTTTGCAGCAGCAGCACTTACAGAAGCTTTAGAAATTAATTGGTCATCTTCTCCTGCAATTAATAAAGTTGGTACATCAATATTGTCAAAGGCTGTTTTCATTGGTATTTCTAAGTTTTGCAGAAAACTATTATAAGCAGGCTGCTTAAATGATTCTGTTAATAGCATTTGTAAGGGTGCTACTAACTTAGGGGCCTTATAATAAGTGCTATTTAAGTATTGTTCTAGGCTTTTAGAAATTTGCTTCATTTCTTGGCACCAAGCATTAGGATCTTCAACTAACCCAAAACCTAATATTATTAGGGCTTTAATCCTTTCTGGGTGTCTACGGGCTATTGCTGTACCAATTAGTGCTGTTACTGAACTACAAACTAGTACTATTGGGTTTTGGTCAATTTTTTGCAATACCTGTATTTCTTCTTCTAAATGTTCTTCATAACTATAAGGTTGAGAACGATAAGAAGCAGATAAACCAAAACCTACCAAATCTATTGATACTACCTCTTGTTCATTGATGAGCATACGAAGGAATTCGCCCCAGGATGTTGAAGGATTACCTAAAGCAGGCAATAATACCCAAGTAGGTTTCTTGCCAGAAGTTCTTAGTACATGATGGTCTGCTGTTGGTAATTCAATGATGTCAGATCTAACACCATAAGAAGTTAGTACTTGTACCATAGTACCAGTATGAGCCACAGGAGTAAGTTCTTGTTCTTTTTTTTC
>Ga0268299_1001891_pt1 | contig 30104 bp, 18 predicted proteins | sample NOBtaG_FD_193484 | JGI IMG/M metagenome (GOLD analysis project Ga0268299, IMG submission 193484) | Activated sludge microbial communities from bioreactor in Nijmegen, Gelderland, Netherland - NOB reactor | ecosystem: Engineered > Bioreactor > Aerobic > Activated sludge | place: Netherlands...
AGAATCATTTAATAAACTATTTGATGATAAAGACAATTTTCCTAATTGTTGATCAATCTTTTCTAATAATGCTTCTAGGCTTTGCTTTTGAGAAGCAACTATTGCAATTGCATTATGTAATCTACATAAATTTTCTACTTCTTTGACTGCTACCAAATCACATTTATTAAACACTAAAATTCTAGGTAAATTATTTAACTCAAGTTCTAACAATATTTTTTCTACAGAAGCGATTTGATTTAAGTAACGTGGATTAGCAGCATCAACTAAATGTACTAATAAATCTGAGTCCTCCATTTCTTCTAAAGTCGCCTTAAAAGCTGCTAACAAGGTTTCTGGTAAATCCCGAATAAATCCAACTGTATCATTAATAACAACTTCTTGTAAACGTGGCAGTCTCAATAGCCGACTACGAGGGTCTAAAGTAGCAAACATTCTTTCTTCTGCTAGTACATCGCTATTAGTTAAAGTATTAAGTAAAGTTGATTTACCAGCATTAGTATAACCAACAATAGAAATTACTGGTAAACCCTTACGAGTACGTTTAGCGCGACGAGCTTGGCGAGCAGTTCGGATTTTATCTAATTGCTGCTCAAGCATTTTTATTCTTTCACGAACTCGGCGACGGTCAACTTCTAGCTTTGTTTCCCCCGGCCCACGTCCACCAATACCACCCATAAGACGAGACATTTCCGTTCCCTTACCTGTTAAACGAGGTAATAAGTATTTTAATTGTGCTAGCTCAACTTGAATTTTTCCTTCGCTAGTTGCAGCTTGTTGGGCAAAAATATCTAAAATTAATTGGCTACGATCAATTATTTTTAAGTCCGTTGCTTCATTTATTAATCGCACTTGTGCAGGAGACAAATCTTTATCAAAAACAATCATATTTGCACCTAAACGCATACTACGAATAACTACTTCCTCTAACTTACCTTTACCAATTAAATATTTAGGGTCTAATTCGTGACGACGTTGTAAAATGCTATCAAGTATAACAATACCACTAGAGCGAGCTAATTCTTTTAATTCATCCATTGAATCTTGAGCTTCGGCTAAACCATCAGTTGTAACACCAACTAAAATAGCTCCATCTTTGCCAGCCATTTTCTTTTGTGAAGCAGAACGACGAGCAAATTCTTCTTCTAAAGACTCAATTAAAACTAAAAAATCTTCTGTTAATTCATAAGGGGGCCGAGGATCTAAAAACGCCCAGTTACTATTTTGTGAATTTGCTAGCAAATCATCACTTTCATCTATAGGCATTAAATGTGCTGCTTTGACTAGACCAGGTAGACCAGTTTTAGAATCTACTTCAATAGCTGCCATTAAATCTAGTCGTAACAAAGCTAAGTCGGTTAAGTCATCCTGGGTTAATGGTTCATTATATAAATGAGTATGTAGACAACGAAGGCCGCGAAAACGTTCTTCACCAGCACGTACACGCTTAAAGTCAGGTAGTTCTATTTTCTTGGCATCTCCAACAATTACATACTCTATTTGTCCTCTACGATTAACTAAGACCCCTATTTGACGACCAATTTCATGAGATAGCTCTGTCATTAGCCTAGCAAAATCTTGTGTTACAATTTCTTTAGGAGGAATACGCCGTTGATAAATTTTTTCTAAACGGCGCATTTGATTTGGCTTTAATCCTTTTATATTTCCGTAAACGTTACTAATAATTATTCTCCTATTTTTATAATTAAACCTTAGTAGTAGCTTTTTCTATTATAGGTTTAATTCGGTTACAACTATCTAAAAGCTTTTGCCTAGTAGCAGAAAGGTTACAAGCAGCATCAATTTGTTGACGCTCTCTAGCAGAGACGCTTTCCTTTTCTAGCTCTTCAGCAATTTTTTGTGCTTGTAGTACATAAAAGTTTAATTTCATTAAGTAAGAATTAGCAAGTTGTGTTGTATCTGTATGAAGCCGATACAATGCTAAGTTTTCTTGAATTTCTGCAATTAAAGCAACACTGCGCTTTAATACATCATAAGTTAACCTAGTAAAATAACTATCACTAGAAGAAGGCTTAAAAGCGTCAAATTCCCAAGAAGAAAGCACTAAAGTAGAATGTTCTAGGTTTAATATTTTTACGGCTGATGGTCTTGGGGCAGTTTGAATAGAGCGAATTAGCTCATTAAGCGTGCTTAAACGTTCTTGAAGACCTGTATCATCAACTTGCCCTAAATCATCTAAAGTGCGCTCATTAAGTGCTGTGGCAATACTACTTACATCAGGTTTACTAACTGCATATGGATCTAGCCCATGCAATATAGCTGTACGTTGCAACATATCTCGAATTTGTGATAGCCGCTCCATATAAGGTTGGGTTTTATTGTAGTCATTTGCTAGAAGTTCTAAAGATCGCTGGGAAAATTCTATAGCAGAAAATAACCCTTCTTGTGACATAGGGTTATTTGGATCCTGCATTACTTCTGCTGTTGAATTAAGCAAAGCTAAAGAAAATTGCTTTAACTGTTCGCTTTCTTCCTGATAGAAATAATTAAAACGATTACGCATTTCTACATTAAGCTGTACACATTTAGATAAAACCTGCCCACTATAAAAACTTTCGCCTAAGTCGCTCTTAAATTTTCTTATTTCTCCAATTATTCCACTAGAAATAAGCTGATCATAAGAGGAGGTTGCCCTAATTTGCTCATTATAATAAATTAGCTGTGCTGTTGCACCAAGTGAGCCTACAGGGGTATTACTACGCCATTTACGAGGCAATAGTTTTTTTATTGATTCTTCTAGCTTTTCTTCGCTTTCAACATTTATATGAGCAATGCCATCATCATCAACCCAAGAAAATGCTCTAGCTAGCAAATAATCAGCCTTAGCAAAATCATCTGCTGAAGGGTTAAGTTTATTAAGAAAATATTTAGCTAGAAAACTAAGTTGTGTTTGTTCAAACTCTGGATGTTGTTCAATATAAACTCTTAAATCATAAGGAGAAACATGTTTATCTAATTGATCAAACCACTCATTAGTAGCAACTATTTCATGTGCTACAGACTCCAGACGTGTTACAAGTGCTGGAGAAGAATTTTTTTGGATTACTTCATATAAAACTTTTAGTGTTCCATATAAGCGATTTAGATCAAAAGGTGGCTGCATTAAATCTTCATCGCCTAAATTATAAGATAGAGTTTCATAATGATCTTTAATTGACCAAATTAACTTAAAATCTGCTAATACTCGTTTATAAATTTGTAATAATTTTGGATTTGCGGAGTCTTCAGAACTCACTAGCGTGACCTCCAGAACTCAATTGAAGATAAGATTTTAACTGCCATAATAACACATCCAGCTAAAGTGATTTAACAATTTGTTTAAAAGCCGTAGTAAGTAAATCCGCTATTGTATGGCTAGCTGCACCTAACCAAACACCTATTAGCATTCCCATTAAGTAATATTTAGGTATCACTTTTGCTAAAATTAATATTTGATTAGTATTTTGAATTATTAACCCTTCTAAGTCAGGTGTTTTACTATGAAAAATCAACCAAGCATAGCTAATTATTATAGTGACTAGAGTTATAACTAGAAAAAAGTATCCTATTCTTACTAAAGTTCCTAAAAAAATACCATGTGTAAAAGGTGATCTATGGCTAAAAATTTTTTGGTACGGTAGCCATAAAAATCTAAGCGGCCCCCAACGCTGATATTGTTTGCTATTAATATCTAAGTCAGGGCCAAACATTAGCCCGCCAAATAACATAAATATTGTTACTAAAACACTTAAATTTAAGTCTTGTGTATAAAAATAAGTAGCTAGAAAAGTTGGCAAAACTAATAAAAAGCTAATTTTGTCATGAGTTTTTCCTTTAGGCATATATTTTTAATTTGGTTGCCAAGCTAAAGACTTAAGTGCAGCAATAGCGACTTTTCGGACGTTTTTATCTTGACCTTGCTCTACAAACTTAATTAAATCAGCTTTTAAGTTGTTATCAGTTATTTTTGTTAGTCCTTTAATCGCTGCTAGGCGAGTATAAGGATGGTCACTTTCTAAACAACTTCTTAAAATAGATATAAATTCAGGATCTTTAAGTTCAGCAATTATATTAATAGCATATACCTTAAAATCAATATCTTTCTTTTCTAAGAATTTGATAAATTTAGCTTTATAGCTTTTCTCATTGCTTTGAGCAATTTCTTTATCAAGTCCCTTACATTTCTTTAACAGCAAACAGATTACAAAAGACAAAATATTTGGCTCATATGAGTATTTGTTAGCTGCTTGTGAAATTTCAAGAAAAAAATCATCAATTAAATTAAGTATAATACCTATTCTATTTTTATAACTAGTTATTAGTTTAACAATTTCATCTCTTTCATTATAAGAATACTTAACTTTAGCAGATAGAATAAATATAATATCAGGATCATTAAAATCTATTGGTATATCAAGTCTTGATAATGCAGTAGATGCCGCTTTTCTAACAGCAAGTTTTTTATGTCCAGTTAAAGGTACTAAAATCTTTTTTATCTCAATCTTACTAATATTGTTAAGCTGAGGAACATAATTTAGTGCAACTTCTTTTATCTCATCATTAGGATGATTTAAGGCATCCAGGATAGCTAAAGAGGCTTCTTTTGAAGGATTTTCTGAAATTAATCTAAAAACATAATGAATATTTGGGTTTTTAGCTTGTTCGATGACAGCAGAAAGAGCATCTTTATCTGGAAATTTTGCTAAAGCTTCTAAAACTTTATAGAGTTTTAATTGTTTATATTTATTAAGTAATTTAACTAGGTATGGAATAGTTTTAGGGTCTTGAATTTGCCCTAAAGCATAAGCAGCACTGTCTCTTATCTGCTCAGAGCCTTCTAAATATTTAATTAATTTAGGGACAAATTCAGTAATTTTTAGATCTCCTAATAGCTCAATTATAGAGCAACGTAAATCTATAGAATATTTAGAAGTGTCTTTTAACATTGAAGTTAATAAATCTATAGTTTGAGCATTATTAATAAATTTTTCTAATTTTCCTAATATACTTATTATTCCTCTTTGTATATTTTCATCGCTGCTAGAAATCAGATTAATGATTTTATTAGTAAATTCTGCCTTAATAGATTCATCTTCAATGTTTTCAACTATTTGATTAAAGGCATAATTCCATTCATTGTTTTCTAATATATTTATAAGAGAATTTATAAATTTGTCTTTTTCAAATTCTGAAATGCTGATACTAGAAAAACTTGCTAATGCTTCTGCTGCTTGGCTATGAACATACCTTGATGGATGATTAAGATTAGTGATTAAAGCTGGTGCTAACTCGTCTATTTTAAGTTCTTTCGCAATTGATGCCCCATAAAACTGAGCATTTTCTTTAGTGTTATAAAGTAAATTTCTTAGCCTTGGAATAAGTGTTTGTTCTGGAAAACGCTTAATTAAATTAACTATAGGATTATAATAGCTAAAGCTGTCAAAACTCTTTTCTAGTTCAACAAAAAGTCTATTTATCAAATTTGGGTCTTGTTGGACTATATTAGTCACTAAATCTTTATATTTATAATTATTTAACAACATTACTAATTTATTAAATAACTTCTCATCAGAATTATTAAGAGTATAAATAAAAAAAGGTACTACATTAGAAATTTTGCATTTAACTAAAATTTTAAGAATGCTGTTTTGAACCAGTGTCTTAGTATTTGGCAATAAATTAGTTAATGCTAGAAAAACCTGTGAATCATTCTTAAATTTTGCTAAAGCTTTAACTGCTTGATTACAAATAAATACTTTGTTATCAGATAATAAAGAAATTAGATCTGGAATAATTGAATTATCTTTAAATATTGATAAAAATTTTATGGCTGTTTTTCTTAATTTATTTTCTAAAGTTTCATCTTTAGCCAAAGCTATTAACTTAGGTAAAACAATTGGATCTTTAATTTTGGCTAGTGCTTCTACCGTAGCTATAAAAATTTCTGGATTTGCAGGATCAAGTAATGGCAGCAGGTCTTGAACTGCTGGTTTTGCTAGTTCGCCAAGTTCACCAATTCTAGCTATTAAATCTAGCTTTACTTCCAGTTCTGTAGCAGATTTTAGCTCACTTAACCATTGACTTAACATTTATATTCCTACCTTTAATACGCTATTGAAAAATATTATAGTGACTATAAGAAAAAACAAATAGTTGATATAGTGCTAAGTTTCTTATCTAAAGGAATTGGTTCAAAATTAAAAAATTCTAATGGTCAAACGGCTTTAGATATTGCAAAATTACAAAATCATAAAGAAATCGTTGAGTTGTTAGAGTAAGTATTTTATAAGCTAAAAACTATGTTTTTAATTTTAGTACAACAAACGCTAGAAGATATTTCTAAGCAAATTACTGAAGCTTCTACCCAGGTTTGGAAACGTCTAATTGGCTTTATCCCAGAAATAGGATCTGCGTTTCTTATACTGGTTCTTACCCTTTTGCTAGCACGCTTTGTTCGTAGAACAATTAGCCGTGCAATGGCAACCACTAAAGCAGATCAAAATATTCAATCCCTCGTTGTGCGTATTGGCGGCATAGCAGTTTGGCTAGTCGGTCTAGCAGTAACTCTTAGTGTGTTAAATGTTGATGCAGCAGCACTTTTTGCCGCACTTGGTTTGACTGGTGCTGCACTTGGTTTTGCAATAAGAGACATAATTGCTAATTTTATTGCTGGCGTAGTTCTACTTTCTACAAGACCTTTTAAGATAGGCGATTTAGTAACAATAGAAACTTTTGAAGGCATTGTAGAAGATTTAGCTATACGTGCCACTATTCTAAAAACCGTTGATGGTAAAGAAGTTGCTATTCCAAATGCAAAAGTTTTTAGTGCTGTGGTTGTAAAACATTCCTTGCAAAGCTCTCGAAGAATTATAATAAACTTACCAATTGATGATAGTTGCTCTTTTGAACAAGTAAAAGATATTGTCCTTAATACTCTCAAAAATTTTGAGGAAATAACTGAAGATCCTGCTATTTCCATTAGTATTACCTCTTTTTCAGCTAATGTTATTAATTTAGAAGTTTGGTTTTGGGTAAAACCTGAATTTGGCTTAGGTATAATTTCTACACAAACTAAATTAGCTATTAAAGCTGCATTAGATAAAGAAGGTATTCAACTTGTCCCAGCTAATACCATGACACTTTTTACAAAAAACGAACAAATAATTAAATAAATATACCAGTAAAAATTTATGATTTTGCCAGCTTGGGTTGTCTTTTAAGGTAAGTGCCGTCATAATAATCTGTTTTTTTACTCCCTAATTTTTCTAATATATTATGACTGAACAAATTACCCCTGCCATTATCGCTGATCACGGCCTCAGTAATGAGGAATATCAAAAAATTGAGACTCTTTTATCTCGTAAGCCTAATTTAACTGAATTAGGTATTTTTTCTGTAATGTGGTCTGAACATTGCTCTTACAAGTCTTCTAGAATCCACTTAAAAAGACTACCAACAAAAGGCAAGTCTGTTGTTCAAGGGCCTGGAGAAAATGCAGGTATTATTGATATAGGCGGTGATTGGTGCGTTGCTTTTAAGATTGAATCTCATAATCACCCAAGCTTTATAGAACCATTTCAAGGCGCGGCAACTGGAGTTGGTGGTATTCTACGAGATATTTTTACTATGGGAGCTAGACCACTAGCTATATTAAATAGCCTACGTTTTGGCTCGCTTGAAGAAGCACAAAACCGCTATTTAATGAGCAGAGTTGTTGCTGGAATTGCTAATTATGGAAATAGCTTTGGCTGTCCTACGGTTGGCGGAGAAGTTTATTTTGATAATTGCTATAGTAAAAATCCTTTAGTTAATGTTTTTGCTTTAGGAGTAATGAAACGAGATCAAATCTTTTTAGGTAAAGCTAGCGGACTAGGTAATTCAGTAATTTATGTTGGGGCAAAAACTGGCCGTGATGGTATTCACGGAGCAACAATGGCATCAGCCGAATTTGACGAAACTACAGAAGAAAAACGCCCAACAGTACAAGTTGGTGATCCTTTCCTAGAAAAATTGCTACTAGAAGCTTGTTTAGAAGCTATGCGATCTGGTGCTGTTATTGGTATTCAAGATATGGGGGCCGCTGGCCTAACTTGTTCAAGCTGTGAAATGGGCGCACGAGGCGAAACTGGAATTGACTTAGAGCTAAACTTAGTCCCTATTCGTGAAGAGCGAATGACAGCTTATGAAATTATGCTCTCTGAGTCCCAAGAACGAATGCTTTTAGTTGCTCAACCTGGTCGAGAACGCGAATTAATCGATATTTTCACCCGTTGGGGACTTGATGCAGTAGTAATTGGTAAAGTAACAAACACTAAACACTTAAGAGTTTTTTATAATGGTGAACTAGTTGCAGATATTCCAAACAAAGCTTTAACCGACGAAGCACCTATTTATCAACGTCCAATAAAAGCCGTTGAAATTACCTACCCTTCTGCTACAGAACTTAAAGAAAAGTATTCTTTAAGTTTATCAGACGTGGAAAACGTATTTCTTAAACTTTTGTTTTCTCCTAATTTATCTTCTCGCCGTTGGATTTACCGGCAATATGACTATATGGTAAGAACAAATACTATAATTTTACCTGGGTCAGATGCGGCAGTGATTCGTATTAAAGAGACACGAAAAGCAATTGCAATGTCTTTAGATGGGAATGGGCGATATTGTCAATTAAATCCAAAAGAAGGAGCAAAGCTAGCAATTGCAGAAAGTTGCAGGAATTTAGTTGTAACTGGAGCGCGACCTTTAGCAGCAACAAATTGTTTAAATTTTGCCTCACCAGAACGTGCAGAAGTTATGTGGGCATTTAGTGAAGTAATAGATGGTATTACTGAAGCTTGCCAAGCTTTTTCAACTCCAATTACAGGAGGAAATGTTAGTTTTTATAATGAAACTGAAGGCCAAGGTATTTACCCTACACCAGTTTTAGGAATGGTTGGACTTATAGACGACCTTAAAAACTTAATTACTAGCAACTTTAAGGCAACAGATGAAATTATTTTACTTTTAGGAGAAACAAAAGAAGATTTAGGAGCAAGCGAATATTTATCAACTATTTACGGTCAAATCATCGGCCAAGTACCAAAACTAGACTTAAGTTATGAACAGCAAGTTCAAAAGCTTTGTCTACAAGCAATTAATAGAGGCTTAGTTTCTTCTGCTCATGATGTTTCTGATGGTGGCTTATTAGTTGCTTTAGCTGAGTGTTGCCTAATGACACAAGGAAATAGCCCAATAATTGGAGCATCAATAGATTTAGATTTAACAGCATTTCAAGATATTTCTTTAGCTGCTACATTATTTGGTGAATCTCCATCCAGGATAATTGTTTCTGTAAAATTTGATAATTTGTTAGCAATAGAAGAGTTAGCTAAAGAATATGGTATTTTACTTACTCCGCTTGGGAGAACTTGTAAAGATAGTTTTACCGTTAGGATTGAGCAAAAGGAAATACTCAATTTGCAAGTAGATAAATTACAACTAGACTGGCAAGAAAGCCTAGGAAAACTACTAGCAAAATAGTCTTAATGTAGGAGCTATTATGTCTGATCAAAAAAACAAAGATTTAGCTAACAAAGAGCAAGAAGATCTTGAAAATAAAGAATCTAAACCATTAGTTAAAAGTGAATCTAAGCCATTAATTGGCGCATCAATGACAACCAAAGTAGGTTTAGGCTTTGGTGTAGCTTTAGGAATAACTGCTCTTAGTTCTTATGTAATATTTCGGCTAATGAATCGAGTTAAAATTGAAGGGCTAGAAAACATTCCAAGCGAACATGAAAATGTCTTATATTGTCTAAATCACAACTCAATGCTAGATAATTTTGCTTTTGAAACAGCCGTTTACCTGCCTAAAGTATTTTTTCAGCCAGAATATTTACCTGTTAATCTAGCAGATCGTAAAAATTTCTTTGGCGACCCTGCTTCCCGTAAATTAAAAGATAAAGTGATGAGTATTTTAGGAAAACATTTTTTTACTCATCTACGCGCCTACCCTGTAGATAGAAAAACCCACGATATGGGTCAAGTAGAAAAATGGGTCGAACTCTTAAAACATAATATTGTGGTAGTTTTTCCAGAAGGAACTCGATCCCGTGGCGGTGAAATGGGAGAAGGAAAACCTGGTGTAGGCAAAATGATTTACCTGGCACGACCTAAAGTAATACCTGTAAGAATGATTGGAATGGATGAAGTTTTAGGTGTAGGCCGTATTATTCCTCGTGCTTTTCGTACAGTAAATATTATTATTGGTAAACCTTTAGATTTGACTGAGTGGGTAAATTACCCTATGCCTACAGATCCAGGTGAGCAATATGGTCTTTTTAAGGGTATTGCAGATGAAGTAATTAGTGAAATAAAAGCTCTAAAACCAAAAGAGAAATAACTTAAAATCCAAACAATTTTCCTAGTTTTAAGCTAGGGCGTGTTATAGAACAATCAGCTTTTTTTAACAATCGTTGACACGCACTAGCAGTTTCTTCACTAGCATTAATAGAATTTCTGGCTTCTTTTGTAATTGGTGGAGTTAGCCCATTAAGTTGATAATAAACAAGTAGTTGCCCGTAAAGTTCACCTGTATGGATAACAGATTTTGCCCAGTATTCTTGTTTAATTTCTGTATCATTAGTTTTAGCAATTAATTCTGAGCCTTCTGTTATAGATTCTTTTAGTACTTCAACAATTTCTGTTTTTGTTGAGTAATCTTTGATAGACAAAGCAAAATCTTGATCTACACCATTTACAACATTAACAAATGATTTGTTATGGTTAGCAACATGCAACATTTGTTCTGCAAAGCTACGAGTCTTGCAATCAGGGCGAAAAGAATAACGATCTGCTGGAAAATCTTCAGCCATTGCTAAGAGTTTTTCATTAACACCTTGCCATTGACTTAAAAAATCCTTTGTTAGGTGATAGGATTGTGTTTGAGAATCAATAAAAAAGAAGTTTTTAACACCTTCAAGGCTCATTAATCCTAAGATTAAGAATGCCAATAATGACCATTTAATTGCTAAACGACGGCCTTTTCTCATAACCTTACCCCTTTCCTTTTAGATAAACCCATAGAGAGACTAAACAAATTCTGTGCCATAAAATAGAAGTGTGTTAAGTGTTTATCTTAGTAGGTTTAGGAAACTTAAGGCAAAATTTAGCTAATTTTAGGTGCCCGCTTCTGGGACAAAGTTGTTCATACTCGGATAAAATAAAAATTTTTAATTATAAAATCTATATATTTACTAATAAATACACGTCCGTTATAATGCTTATTATTAATTGCATCTATTTTATGCTTAAAATAAATTAGATATAAAGAATTGTCTTATGTTAATAAATTCTTTATAATTGCATTTTCCTCACAATTCTTAAAAATCATTATTTTATTCATTTTATTTGAGGGCATTATGTTACGCATTTTTAGTGCTATTTTAATTATTGTGTTTTTTGCGCTTCCTTTAACTGCTAATCAAAATTTAACATTTAACTGTCCTTTAGAAATCAAAGATGTGAAGATTACTTTGTCTAATTTAACAAAAGTTCAATCATCTATGGGCAGTATGGGTAACATGAGCGGCGGTATGGATAGTATGGGAAGTATGAGTAATAGTTCTGGGGGAACAGGCCCTTTTTCAGCCAATGATGAACAAAGATTAGTATTTGTGATGAAGTCAAAAAACATCGCAACTCAAAATGTTTCTAATATATATTGGGAATCTTGTTATACCAATAAAAACAAAGAAACTATAGTTAAACAATTTAAGTCAAGTAAAAAAATTAAAGCTAATGGTGAAGAAACTATCAAAGAAGCGGTTTCATTAGACTCTAAATCCTCTCCAGCAACGGCTAAAATTGGTATTCATATACTAAAAATAGAGTATGATGATAAAAGTAGTTGGGAAAGCAAACCTGTAAGTGGAGAGATTCCTTACGTCTACATAGATGTAAAATTTGATAAATAAATACTGGCAATATTGCTTAGTCTTAAATTATCTTGGAAATATTAAAAATATTTCTAAGATTTCCTTTATTTTTTAAGTTATCTATATCTTATTATCCTTATATAAGTAATGTTATAACCAACTCTACATCACTAATTTAATATATTTTTTAATCGTTATTTCTTCTTTATAACTTTTCCTTTTACAATCTTACTTTTTAAATAAGTCTCTAGGTTTTGACTAGAAATAATAAAAAATAATTTCCAAACTTAAATAGGATTTAATATTAAATTCCATTTCCAATAATTCAAATAGTTAATAACACTGTTGTTACTAATTAATGCACTGTAACTTAAATCATACGTAGCGTTGAAACCCTACACTACATATCTATCACCCAGTTGGGGCTTAAGATTAAAATATTAGAACATTTAGTTTACACTGTAATTAATTAAAGCAAGGTTAAAAGCTAAAACCATTGAGCTAAGCTTTATTACTGCTAAAATTGGCAAAAGATATGAAGAATTGATGCAACAAATTGGCGATCAAATCGGTTATAAATTGCAATATCGCTTAACAATTGACCAAAATAAATTACAACAAATGGTAAAAGATCTAATTGCTAGTTACTCTAGTTTAGGAGTTGTAGAGCCTGGTGTTAATTTAGCTAAGCAAGAAATTACCATTAAACTTAATCTACAAATAACTAATTTGCTAAAGCTTAAAGAACCATTTTTTGAGCAAACACGTTGGCAATTGCTGGTCAAATAAGCAATTTTGATAAACCTCTCGCCAATCCTAAAAAATGAGGAGCTTTTATGTCTGAAGAACAAACAGAAGTAAAACAAGAAATTACTCCACCTACAGCAAAACTTGGGCCAATTGAACGCATTATTGGCACTCTTATATCCCCTAGTGAAACATTTAAGGATATAGGTTTAGTCCCTGGTGTAATCGTCCCTGTAGTTTTATCTATAATTATTTCTTTAGGTAGTACAGCAATTATCTTGTACAAGCTTAATGTTAAATGGGAAGCACTTTATGAAAAAGTTTTCTCTGAACAATTAGAAAAACAAGGTAAAAGTTATAAGGATCTTCCACCTGATCAAAAAGAGCAATTTGACACACAAATCAAAACTGCTGCAAAGGCTGCACCTTATCTTAGCTATATTAGCCCAATGGTTTCTTCTATAGCAGTTCCTATGATTTTGGCATTAATTTTTTATGGTGGTGTAACATTGATGGGGGGACAAACACAATATAAAAAGGTTTTTTCCCTTGTTGCACATATTTTTTGTACTGTAACATTAGCTATCCAACTAAGCTTAAACGTGTTGATTGTGTTTATTAAAGACCCTTCAAGCTTTGATCTTACCAAAGGCACGCTAATTACTACTAACCCAGGAATGTTACTTCCAGCAGGTTCTAACAAAGCTTTAGTTGCGGCACTAACACAATTGGATATTTTCACTATTTGGGCATTAATTTTACTAACAATAGGGCTTCCTGCTATCTCTAAAAATCTTTCTAGAGGTTTTGCCACTGCCATAGTTTTTGGTTTATGGGGAGTTTATGCAGCAGTAGCAATATTACTAAAAATCTTATTTAGTTAACCACTATGCTTAAATTGTCTTTAGATCTTGAACAATTTATTGACACGCTACCAGACTCAAATAGCGTTCGTGTTTTTATAGAACGCCTTTTTGAAGAACACCCAACAGTAGCTACTAGATATCTTAGCAATCAAGATCTAATGGCAAATTTATGTACTTTAGCTAGTTATAGCAATTTGCTTTCTGAAAGCTTACTTCAACGACCAGAATATATTTCCTGGTTAGCAAGAGAAAAAGATAAAGATTTAACAAAACTAAAAGACAAAGAAGCTTTATTAGAAGACTTGGCGCGGTTTGTAGCAATTAATTCAACCTTAAGTGAACCTGCACGTTTAGCAAGATTTAAGCGACGTGAGCTTTTAAGAATTTACCTAAGAGATTGTCTAAAACTAGCAACGCTTTCTGAAGTCACAGCAGAATTATCTAATTTAGCTGATAGTGTTTTGAGTAGAACACTACAAGTTTGTTATCAACCCTTGTTAAGCCGTTATGGTCGTCCACAAATTCTTGATGAGCGGGGCCGTTTTGTTGCGGCTGAGTTTGCAATTATTGGACTAGGAAAATTAGGCAGTTTTGAGCTTAATTATTCATCAGACATAGATTTAATATTCATTTATTCATCGGATGGAGAAACTGCTGGAACTAAAGAAACAGTTTCTAACAAATATTTTTTTACCAAACTGGCAGAATCCATAGTTAAAACAATTAGCTCTTCGCTAGTAGGAGAAGGGGCAGTTTTTCGTATTGACCTTCGGTTGCGGCCTAGAGGTCGAGAAGGTGATTTAGTTGTTTCACTAGCTGAAATGCTTCGCTATTACAGAAAAGAAGCTCAAAATTGGGAACGTCAAGCCCTAATTCGTGCGCGTGCTTGTGCTGGAGATGAAACTTTAGTAGAAAAATTATTATCAGAACTAAAAGACCAAATTTACAAGCCTGAGCCATTAATTGAAGCCTTAAAATCTGTACAACAAACCAAAGAAAAGATTGATCGGGATGTAGCAAAACGTTCTGGTGGCTATAATGTTAAGCTTGGCAAAGGTGGAATTAGGGAAATTGAATTTATTATTCAAGCCTTGCAGATTTGTTATGGTGGAAAAGATTCTTGGTTACGCGCCCCACAAACTTTAATTGGTCTACAAAGACTAGCAGATAAAAATTTAATTAGCGACTATGAACATACACAACTAGCCCAAGCTTACACATTTTTACGAACGGTTGAACACCGCTTGCAAATGGAACATGGGCTACAAACTCATAGCCTTCCAACTAGTGAAGAAAAATTACTTTTGCTTGCTCATCGTTGTGGTTTTGAAAATTACCCTGCTTTTGATCAAGTCTTACAAAATCATTGTCAAAATGTACAAAGTATTTACCAAAGGGTTTTTGGTCAAACACAAATAAAAGAAACTAATAAGTTTAGCTCATTAGACCCAGCCGTATTAAACATTTCTAGTAGGACTCAAAAAAACCTAATTGTACCTATTGCTAATTTAGAAGAACTATTTCAAGAAACTATTTTAGAGCTAGCATCTAAAATATCTTTATCCCAAACAGCAATAGCTGAAGCCATTGCTGAAGGGCTAAATTTATCAATAAATTCTGCAAGAGCTTTACGCCGCTTAAAAGATTTTGCTCTTTCTGCATCAACAGAAACAAGTAAATCTTTAGAATTTCTTACAAAAGAACAACTTCAAAAGCTAACCGTCATTAGTGGTAATAGTCAATATTTAATTCAACTACTAATTTCCCAACCTTATTTAATTAATTCACTAGGTCAAGAATTAATTGATCCTATATCTATAACAAGAGAAAGCATTTACCAAAATCTTTCATCTTCACTAGCTAATTTATCACTAGATGAAGCTATGATTAAATTTCGGATTTGCTGGCACCAAGAAATTATTAAACTAGGTTGCTATGATGTATTAAAACCTATAACTAATTTTAATAAAGCTCTACAAGAATTAAGGCAAATAAATTTAGTTCAAACCTCACTAGCTGAAGTTTGTTTAGAACTTGCTACAAACCTGGCTCTTAGCAACTTGTTAGAACGCTATACACCAACGCAAAACCCTATAACTTACAGTATTTTAGGCTTAGGTCGGCTTGGACATTGTGGAATAGATTATCATTCGGACTTGGACATTGTTTTTATTTATTCTGATTCTACAGGTGAAGCAGTAGAAGAAATTTGTAATCGAGAATTCTTTTCTAAGCTAGTAGAGCTTATTATTCAAATTCTTTCCACATTAAAGCGTGAAGGCACTCTTTACCGTGTAGATTTAAGGTTGCGTCCTGATGGCAAAAATGGACTTTTAGCAACAAGCTTTGAAAATTTACAAAATTATTTACAAGAACGTGCTGCGGTTTGGGAATTAATGGCTTATCTAAAGGCTCATGCTGTAGTTGGACAAACAGAATTCTGTAAACAAGTAGAATCTCAAATTCCAGAAATAATTTTTTCAAAAAATGAAAATTACCTTACCAATTTAGCAACAGAAATCAACGACATCCGAAAGCGTTTAGAAACACAAAAAGGGCGTGAAATTGACTTTAAGTTTGGTGCTGGCGGAATGTTGGATGTTTATTTTGTAACACGTTACCTACAGCTAAAACACAAAATAGCAGATCCAGAAACGCGCGGAACTCTAGCATTAATTACACATTTAGCTGAAAAAAATTTATTAACTTCAGAACAAAAACAAATACTTAGTCAAGGTTATGGATTTTTAAGACTTCTTGATCATCAACTACGCTTGCAACTTGAACGCCCACAAACATTTCTGCCTCATAATGCTAGTCAAAGGATGGAAATCGCTAAACAGCTTAGTTATCAAGATGAGGCTAACTTTAATAACGATTATCAGCAACATCTATCATTAATTCGGCAAGTTTATCAGGAAATTATTGCTTAAGAGGTTTTAAGAAGTAATTTTGAGAACCTAAGATAAGTGTCTTAGGTTCTCAAGCTTAAACTAGAAGGTAAAGCGAACACCTAATTGTAATTGGCGTTTTGCTGCGGCTGAAGTAAAGCCAAGAGGTTGAGTAGGTGATTTAGTATTATCGCCTCTTGCGTCAAAAGTTGTAAGTCTAGTTGTTCCAATAATGTTATTGATACCTGCAAAGTTAGTGCGGTTAAAAAGATTGAAGGCTTCAAAAGTTAATTCAAAATAAACACTTTCTCTAACATTAATACGGCGTGCAAGTCTAGCATCAAAACTATAAAACTCTTCACCTCGGCCTGTATTGCGCCCTACTGAGCCTGGTCTATCAGATTGAGAACGACCGTCTCCATTAGCATCAAAGCCAAGTAATAGATTAAATGGACGACCTGAACCAGCCGTAAATATAGGAGCAAATTGGAAATCTTTGAGCAATTTTGCAGTTAAAGAAGTTCCTTTAACTGGGCTAGAAAAAATACCACTAATAACAGCGCGATGACGTTGATCAAAAGAGGATAATGCACGATCAGCAGATAAGTTAAGTGGATTTTGTGCCGCAAAATCACTATTAAAATCTGTTACTTCATCTATTGATTTTGAAAATGTATAGTGAGCATTTAAGCTAAAATTGTTAACAAAGCGACGTTGTACAGCAATTGTAAAGGCATTGTAAAAAGATTTAGCTGTAGATTCATATACATTATCTTGAAAACGTAAGGGATTGCGAAAATCACTAGTTAAGCCTGCTGCAACTTGTGTTGGGGTTGGAAAACGAATAAAAGTAGCTTGTCCAGTGATTGGATTAACTGGGCCTGTAGCCTTAAACTGATTTATGTCTCGTGGACGTGTAATATTTTGTCCTCGAGTAAATAAATAGCTAAGTTCAAGTGAAAATCCTTTTCCTAGGTTTCTTTCAATACCAAAACTTGCTTGATAAGTAGTTGGTGTTCTGTAATTTGGCCCAAGTCGAAAACGGACTTCTAAAGGACGGCCCGGGCCCGGACTAATTCCAAATGGAGCTAGATCGGCTGCTGTAATAGGTCTTACGCCTAAAATCCCACGTGCTAATAAACTTTGGTAAACTGCAAATGAAGAAGGAAGCCCTAAAGCACCCGAAGTTGCAGTAGCCAAAACAATATTAATTTCTGTAGGATCTCCAAAACCTGCTAGTTCTGAAGTTACATTAGCTATTGAATAAATAACTGCTCCGTTAAAAATTCCTGCTCCGGCTCGAATGATAGTCTTACCATCAGAAAATGGATCCCAGGAAAATCCAACTCTTGGCTGAATATCATTTTTATCTGTTGGAATATTAAGTGCTTGATCATCTATTGAATAACGCAAACCATAGTTTAAGGTAAAATTTGGTCTAATTTTCCAAGTGTCTTGACCATAAAAAGCATAGCGAAATACATTACCTCCGTCTGATGGGTCGCCAAAACCTTGTTGATAAACTATTGGTAAATTTAAGTTAAAAGCTTGTAGTGCATTAATTGGAGTTGCTAGGCTTGGAAGTAAAGCAGGGTTATTTGCTGTAAGAAATCCACTTATAGCATTAAGCACATTTGGCCCTAATTGTGGATTACCAGCAATAATATTTGCTAATGGAATATTTGCACCAAAATTAAAGCGTCCGCCTCCAAAAGTTTCGTTAAAAGCGTCTACTGATGTAGCTAGCATTGAACCGCCAAACTTAAATGTATGATTACCTTTAACTATTGAAAGATTGTCTACAATATCATAGTGACGTTCATAGGTTTTTGAAGGAAGAAAAATATCTCTCCCAAAGTTACCAAAACCTTCAATATTAATTTCAGGGCCTATTTGCTCATTTGGTACTACTTCAAAGCGAAAATAGGTATATTGTAATTTTAACTCATTAACAATAGATGGGCTAAAAAGATGATTTTCTGATAAAGAAATATTTCCATTAAAACTATCTAGTTTTCTACCTCTAGAAACTGCTGTAAGTGCGCCACTTGCTTGGTTTTCAAAAACAGAATCATTTAAGTTGACCCGTAAATAACCACTATCGTTACTACTGAAAGTTCGGTCAACTCTTGCTGAAAAATTAGTTTGATTTGATTCAAAAGGAAACTGTCCGCTAGCATTGCGGAAAAGACTTACTGTTCTTGGGTAAAGTGTTGATGTAGTAGTAAGAGCATTTCGTAAGCCTGATGAAACCGCACTAAAAGGGCTTCCATCAAGAAAATTAAATAATGCTGTTTGTGATGGGGTAATATTAAAAATATTAGGATCATTGAGAAGATTTACAAAAGTAGTTTGATCTTCCTCAAACCTTTCAAAAGCTCCAAAAAAGAAAGTATTACCTTTTACTAAAGGCCCGCCTAATGAACCTCCATATTGCTTACGATTAAAAGGAGATTTATCCCCAGGCGCAAAGTCAAAAACATTACGTGCATCTAATGTCTCATCTCGAAAATATCCAAAAGCACCGCCATGAAAGTTATTTGTACCCGATTTTGAAACAATGCTAATTATGCCTCCAGCAGCACCGCCAAACTCTGCACTATAGCTATTACGCAGAACTTGAAATTCTTGAACTGCTTCTTGGCTAACGGTTGGTAATACAGCACCGCTAGTAGTATTTGTTTCCGAACCATCAACCGCTACATAATTTCCACGACCATTATTACCTCCAAATGAAAGTCCAGATTGTGGTGTTTGTGCTACGCGAAAATCTGAAGCATCAGCAATATTATCTGAGTCTATAACACCTGGTGTAAGCTGTGCATAATCAATATAATTACGTCGTCCAATTGGAAGATTAGTAATTTGTCTAGCATCAATCACTGTAGATTGTTGAGTTCTATCTGTTTCTATAACAGCATTATTGCCTTCAACAACAATAATTTCTTCAACATTAGAACCAGCACTTAACTTAAAAAGAAGACTAGATTGCGCACCTACAGTAAGAACAATTGTTTGTGTACTTTCTGCAAAACCCTCTACAGCTTCAACAGTAACATCATAAGTGCTTGGTAAAATGGCTAAAAAAATAAAGTTGCCATTAGCATCTGTTGTTGTATTTCGAGTTGTATCTTTGGTTGTGTCTTTAAGAACTACACTAGCACCAGCAATTACAGCACCTGTTGAATCTGTAACTTGTCCACGCAGTTCAGCCGTGGAGCTAGAAGCTTGTCCAAAAGCAACAGAAGTACAGGCTAATAAAAAACATAAAAGAAAAGAAATCTTTGTTAGTTGAAACAAAGAAGTTAACTTTAGAAAAGAAATTAATTTTAACAATGTACACCCTCCTTATTAGAAATTATTTACACTAAGTATAATTCATTGAAAACATAAGATTTATTGGGCTATAAAATAAATTAGCACAAGCAAATATACCAGTTATTTAAGACCAAAAATTAATCTTAATTTCTTCTAAAAAATAATTAAGCTTTAAATATTTATAGAATTTTTGTGAGGACAAAAATAAATTGTAAGTATTTAATTTTAGAATCTTTGTAGGGACAAAATTTACTGTATCTTATGATAATTTTAGTAAAAGCGTCAAGCAACTACACTAGAGTTTTTTTCTAGTATAATTATTAGGTTAAATATTTCTGGTAATTACATTTCTAAGGATTAAAAGATTCTAGTTGCTAACTTTTTTATTTCCTGTGCTAATATAAACGCCACTCATAACCCAGCTAAAATTTGGAGGATTTTGGAATGCTTGATTTATTAATTAAAGGCGGCAAAGTCATTGATGGTTCAGGAAAAGAACCCTTTACTGCTGATATTGGTGTTAAAGATGGAAAGATTGTTTCTGTTGGAAAAATAACTGATACAGCAACAGAAATAGTTAATGCTGATGGGGCAATAATTACACCTGGTTTTGTTGATATTCATACACATTATGATGGGCAAGTTTCTTGGGATGAAACATTTAGCCCAAGTATTTATCACGGTGTTACTACTTTAGTAATGGGTAATTGTGGTGTAGGATTTGCGCCTGTTCAAAAGGGTGCAGAAGACCGCCTTATTTCTTTAATGGAAGGTGTAGAAGATATTCCAGGTTCAGCCTTAGCTGAAGGGATCAAATGGGGTTGGACAAGTTTTGCTGAATATATGCAAACCATAGAAGCAATTCCACATTCAATTGATTTTTTAACACAAGTTCCACATGACGCTTTAAGAGTTTTTGTTATGGGTGAGCGAGCAGAAAATCAAGAATCAGCTACAGAAAAAGACGTTGAACAAATGAAAAAACTTCTTCATGAAGCTTTATTGGCTGGAGCAGCGGGTTTTTCTACAGGACGAACAGACCTACATCGAACAGCAGACGGAAAAGCTACCCCAGCATCAGAAGCTACACTTCAAGAACTTATTGGACTAGGGCAAGCTTTCCAAGGAATAAATCATGGTGTGGTGCAATTTGTCTCTGACTATAATTCTCCAATTACAGATGGAAGTTTTAATACAGAAATAGACCTACTTAAACAAACAGCTAAAGCAGCACATAAACCTCTTTCGGTTTCTTGGACACAACATAGCCAACATCCTAATCAATGGAAAGACGTTGCTGCTTATGCAGAAAAAGTTAATGCTGAAGGCATGACAATGCGCCTTCAATCTGGAGTTCGTGCCATTGGCGTTATTACTGGACTTGATACAACACTTCATCCTTTTATAGGTTTTCCAAGTTATATAGAAGTGGCCCATTTACCTTTAGCTGAACGTGCGGCACGACTTCGCCAGCCAGAAATTAAACAACGCATTTTGTCAGAAAAATCTAATAAACTTGCTGGTGATGGCAGTCCTGTCCCACCAATTGTAGATATAATAATTGATACAATTGACACTATTTCTGCTCGGATGTTTCCATTAACAGATGAACTTGATTATGAACCTGGAATAGAAAAATCTTTTGCTGCAATGGCAAAAATAAAAGGTATCCGTCCTATGGAAGCCCTTTATGATTATCTATGCCAAGGTAATGGAGATAACTTAGTTTATTTTCCTTTCCATAATTATCATAGTGGCTCGCTAGATACAGTTTATGAAATGCTAAATCATCCATTAGCACTAGTTAGTTTAAGCGATGGTGGCGCACATGTTGGAACAATTTGTGATGCTAGTTTCCCTACTTCAATGATGACTTTTTGGACTAGAGATCGTCAACGTGGCCCCAAAATACCTTTAATTCAAGCTGTAGAAATGCTTTCCTCCCGAAATGCTCGTTATTTTGGCTTGTCTGACCGAGGCTTATTAAAAGAAGGTCTTAAAGCAGATATCAATGTTATTGATTATGAAAACTTAAAGCTAAAACGTCCAAATTTAGTGCGTGATTTACCTGCTGGCGGCAAACGCTTTGTTCAACATGCTGATGGATATATCGCTACTTTTGTATCTGGTGTTGCAGTAACTAAAGAAGGTCTAGTCACATCTGCAAGACCTGGTAAATTAGTTAGAGCTAAATAACTCAAATAATCTAGGTTTTACACTAGCACCCAAACTAGATTGGATAGGTGATAAAGCTGCAAAGTAGACCGAGAAAAGAAAAAAGATTTAATAAGGAAAAAGTGAATAATCCCACTACTTGCAGTGGGGTTTTTCACTTACATATTCCCCGCTTTACAAAATATTTTTCTGCTTTTGCCTTAAACCCATTTTTTATTGCTCTTTAGTTGACCAGAAATTGCTGAAGAAAATTTAGACATTTGTTTAATAGGTGTAAAATACGGCAGTAACTCAAATACAGATAAGGTAATCTTTGTTATAATGCTTTATTTTTTATTGCCTTCCTACTTGCTTAAAGGAGAATTAGCTAGATGCAATCGCGCTATTTATTTTACTTATCATCAGTGTGTTTAACTATTTTATTTGTAATTACTTACCTATTTCTTTATCCTAATATAAATAACCTTTTACCAAGCAAAATTGATAATAAAAAATCCTTTAACAATGTTCAACCATCATTATTGCAAAACTACTCTAAACTGCCTTTAAGCTTTGAAGTAAATTTTGGACAAACAGATTCTCAAGTAAAATTTTTTTCCCGTGGAAAAGGCTATAACCTACTTCTTACAGAAAAAGAAACTTTATTAACTCTAAAAAATGATAAACAAAAAATTCCTACAACGGTAAAAATGCAGTTTGTTGGCAGTAATCCCAAACCTAAACTTGAGGCAATAGGCGAGCGTGCTGGAAAAATAAACTATTTTATAGGTAATGACAAAAAAAATTGGCATACTAATTTATCAGAATATAATAAGGTAAAATACGAGTCCATTTATCCTGGTATTGATGCAATTTATTATGGAAACCAACAACAACTAGAATATGACTTAGTAGTTAGCCCTAGTGCTAGTCCCAAAGAAATTACAATTCAACTTGATGTTGATAGCCCTAACACTGCTTTAAGTATTGACACGGATGGCAATTTAATTATTCCAACTAGTTCAGGAAATCTTTATAAACATAAACCTATTATTTATCAAGAAATTGACGGGACTAAAGAATTTATTGCAGGTAGTTATCAGCTAAAAGGAAATAATATTTTTGGTTTTGAAGTTGCCGATTATGACTTAACTAAACCACTAGTAATTGACCCTGTGTTTATTTACTCTACTTACTTTGGTGGTACAGATAGAGATCGGGGTTTTGGTATTACAGTTGACAAAGACAACAATGTCTATCTTACAGGTGAAACACTTTCAATAAGTTTTCCTCTTAAAAATCCTTTTCAAAATAAAGGTGGTGGCACATCAATAGATATATTTATCACTAAATTAAATTCTACAGCTACAGAAATTTTATACTCTACTTATGTAGTAGGTAATGATATTGATAGTGGTTTTGCTATTGCAGTTGACCCACAAGGAAACGCTTATGTAACTGGGGAAACCTATTCAACTAATCTTCCTGTTGTTAATGCTGTTCAATCTACAGGCGGTGGTGGAGTTAATATAGACGCATTTGTTGTTAAACTAAATCCTACAGGTAACGAGTTACTATATTCTACTTATTTGGGAGGAACTTTAGTAGAGCGTGCATTTAGCATTAAACTAAATGCTGCTGGTAATGTATATATCGCTGGGGAAACTACTTCTCTTGATCTACCTGTTAAAAATGCTTTTCAAACTCAAAAGTCAGCTTCTTTTGATGCTTTTGTTGCTCGTTTAAGTGTTGATGGAAGTAGCTTAGATTTTTGTACTTACTTAGGTGGTAACGATCTAGATAAATGTCATGATATGACACTTGATTCTGACAGTAATGTTTATATGGTTGGTGAAACTGTTTCATCAAATTTCCCAACAAAAAATGCTGGTCAAGCTGAAGGTGGTGGAATTAATAATATCGATATTTTTATTACTAAACTAAATCCAACAGGCTCAATAATTTTCTCTACTTATTTGGGCCCATTAGACCTAGATCGTGCCTTTGGTATTGCTGTAGATTCACAAAAAAATATTTACATTACAGGCATGACTAATTCTGTTAATTTTCCAACAGTTAACCCTGCCCAAACAACTAAAGGCGGGGCTATAGATGCTTATGTAATGAAGCTAGATCCAACAGCTAAAACCATTCTTTACTGCACTTATATTGGTGGCAGTAAAGACGAGGTAGGCTTTAGTGTTGCTGTTGACCAAAACAATAATATTTATGTTTATGGCGAAACCATGTCTTTAACAGATTTTCCTATGCAACGTCCTTTACAAAACAGTAGCACAGGAGGATTTTTTGATGCTTTTTTAGCCAAATACGATAGTAATGGTGCTTTAGTCTTTTCTACATATTTAGGTGGTAATAATCCAGATCGCGCTGGTCAAATGGTTATAGATTCTCTAGGGGATGTCTACTTAATAGGCCATACTCCTTCACTAGATTTTCCTGTAGCAAATGCTTTACAACCAGATAAGGGCGGAGATGATGATATTTTTTTAGTAAAAGTTAGTGATCCAGCTATTACTTGTCCACAAGTTTCTTTTCTTCCTAGTAGCTTAACTGACGCATTGGTTAACACTTTTTATAACCAAACCATTAGTATTGCCAACAATACAACAACTTATACATTTTCTATTACTTCTGGCAAATTACCAACTGGATTGACGTTTAACACAAATGGACTACTTTTTGGTACACCAACAGAAACCGGTACTTTTAACCTAGTAATTACTGCTATTGATCCTAATGGTTGTGTTAGTAATCAATTATTTAACTTAGTAGTTAGACAAGTTTCTGGTGATTTTACACTTAATGTTAATCCTACTTTGCAAAGCATTGTTGCTGGTAGTAGTACAAGTTTTAATGTTGAAGTTCTAGCATCCAGTAATTTCTCACAACCTATTACAATTGCGGCTACAAGTAATAATTCTACAATTTCCATTAGCCCTGTATCTGTAACAATTAACCCTGGCAATCGAATTACATTTACAGTAAATACTTCAAATAATACGCCTCTATCACAATATCCTATTACTTTTACTGGTACAGTAGGAAGTTTAGTACGTAGTCAAATGGCTATATTAGAAGTAACTTCTAACGCTCCAGACTTTACACTTTCATTAACTCCTAGCACAACAACTTTAATGGCTGGTGCTTCAGCAGATTTTACAGCTAGAGTATTACCTATTCGTGGTTTTGCTGAACCTGTAATGCTTCAAACTTCTATTAGTCCTAGCACAAATGATCTAACTATTTCTCCTCAAACAGCAGTTGCAAGCCCTAATAGCAATACTACATTTAACCTTAAAGCTTCTAATATTGCTTCTGGTAATTTTACTCTAACAATTACTGCTACATCAGGCCAAATTGTACGTACTGCAACAACAAATTTTAATGTTTTGCTACCAGACTTTCAGATTAGCTTTAACCCTTCACAAATAAATATTACACGTGGTCAATCTGGTCAATTTAATGTCAATATAACTCGTAGCGGCGGTTTTACAGGTAATGTAACAGTTAATCCTGATGCAACACTGCTAAAAGCATTAAAAATAAAAGTTATGCAGCCGTCACAAACAACTAGTGCTGCTAGTGTTAGCTTTAACTTTAAGGTAAAAAATAAAGCTCCACTAGGTCGCCAACAGTTAAGCTTTACTGGTAGAGATGAGCTAGGAAATGTGCGAACAGGTATACTTACCTTAGTAATTCAGTAATTAACTACTAATTAGCCACTATTTTTGCTTGGTATTTATCTGTAGCATAATTCCTAAAACACTTAGCAATATTATTAAAATTAAGCCTAATAAGCCTAATATTTGGTCTAAAAGCTTAATTCCAGTCCATTGTAGATAATGGATTTTATAAAGAAAATCAATAAACTTAGTATCTTTACCTGTTTGTTGTAAACTTAACCTATTCCAATCTAAAGATATAGTTATATTCGTATTAGTCACTATTGCCTGTTTGTTAATACTTAAGATTTGACCATAGCGATTTGGATTTAAGGAAAAAGCATCTGTAACCAAAGTTTTTATTTCATTTTCTGTTGGTGTTTGTTTTGGTAATAAAGTAATTGGATCTAAATGTTGCCAACCTTCAAAGGTTTTTACCAATAAGTGAGTACCTAAGATAGTTTTAAGATATCTAACTTCTAGCCAAATGGGTTTGGGACTAATATTTATCGGCTCATCTGAATCTATTGGGTAAGTTTTTATTGCTAATAACTCATATGCTTCTTGATAACCCGGTTTAAGAAAAAATATAAACCCAGTGATTGCCCATCCAAATAAGGGTAAGAGCATTGCTATTCCTATTATCCTATGTATTTTTCTAATCTTCATATAGCTAGTAATTATCCTGTTTATAAGATATTTAATTTGTTAGGATTATCAATCAAAATTCTACTTAACAGTATTTTTCTTAAAAAAATCCGTAAACTTGCCGAAAAAAATCAACCTTTCTTATCTGTTTTTAATCCAAGATGTTGTACAATATTGGCTAATAACGCAAAGATATAATCAGACCTAGTAAATTAATAAAGTTTTTATAATCTAGGAGTTTTTATGAGCAAGTATTACAAAGTTTCCCTACTCGCTGTTATTATGTTATTTCTCTGTTCTGCTGTGCCTACTTATGCAGATAACAAAGACAATGATAAAGATAAAAAAAATGCTACTACTAGCAAATCTAAGCTAGAAGCTAATAAAGATCCAGAAAAAGTTGGTAAACGTGACATCAATAAACGCCAAATCAATTTCTACTCAATAGAAAAAGAAATTGCTGTAGGCCAAGGTTTAGCAGCAGAAGCCGAACGCCAACTTAAATTTATAGATGATCCAATAGTCACAGAATATATAAACCGAGTAGGACAAAATATTGCTCTTAACTCTGATGCTAAAGTACCTTTTACAATTAAAGTTGTTGACTCTGAAGAAATAAATGCTTTTGCTTTACCAGGCGGTTTCTTTTTTGTTAACAAAGGCTTAATCCTAGCCGCAGATTCAGAATCTGAAATTGTTGGTGTGATGGCACATGAGATTGCTCACGTAGCCGCCCGTCATGGTACAGAACAAGTATCTAAAGGACAATTAATTAACTTTGGTTCTATTCCTTTGATTTTCCTAGGTGGCCCAATTGGAATTGCTGCTCGTTCTGCTGCTAATTTGGCTATTCCCTTAACATTTCTTAAGTTTAGCCGTAATGCTGAAACTGAGGCTGATGTTTTAGGTGCGCAATATGCTTGGGCAAGCGGTTATGACCCAATGGGAATGATAACAGTATTTGAAAAACTAGCTAAAAAAGATAGTAAAGGTGCTTCTGTGTTTAGCTCTCATCCAGCAACAGGAGATCGCGCAACAAATCTTCGTCAATTAATTACTTTATTCCCACAAAAAGATGAATATGTTGTTAATACTTCTGATTTTAATCGAGTAAAATCAAGACTTTTAGCAATTTCTGGTGGTAGCCGTCAAGGTGGTATAAACAACGGTGATCCTACTTCTGGTGGTGGTGATAGCCGACCAACCTTAAAACGCCGTCGTGATGACAATGGAAATATTGGTGATACAAATTCTGATGATAACACTTCAGATCCACAAGGTCGGCCAACCTTAAAACGTCGTGATGATGGTGGTGGTAGTAGTGTAGATTCAGATAACAATAATCAATCTAGCTCTCCATCAGGCCGGCCAACCTTAAAACGTAGTACTTCTAATAGTGGTGATGATGGAAGTTCTAGTAGTGATGATAATAACTAATTTTATCTAAAAATTTTTTTCAAAATAAAAAAGTGAGCTTGCAAGCTCACTTTTTTATTTTTACCAACTTTATTACTTATGCCAGGAACCCTTTATTTAGTATCAACTCCTATAGGAAATTTAGAAGACATTACCCTAAGAGCATTAAAAATCTTAAAAAGCGTTTCTTTAATCGCTTGTGAAGATACTCGCCAAACCAGCAAACTGCTTCACCATTACCAAATTAACTGTCCAACAATTAGTTATCATGAACATAATGAACAAGAACGTAGTCAATATTTATTAAGCAAACTAAGCTTAGGTGAATCAATTGCGTTAGTAAGCGATGCTGGAACACCTGTAATTTCTGACCCAGGTTTTGTTTTAGTTCAAAAAGCTATTGAAGCTCAAATCTCTGTTGTATCAATCCCTGGTGCTTCAGCCATTTTACCTGCTCTAATCGGCTCAGGTCTTCCAAGTCATGAATTTCTTTTTATAGGTTTTCTTCCTTCTAAACAAGCTCAAAGACGCAAAAAACTAGAAGAAATAAAATCATTGCCTTATACAGTCGTTTGTTATGAATCACCTCATAGAATTTCGCTAACTCTAATAGATGCCCAAGAAATCCTTGGGATAAGAAAAACAGTTATTGCTAGAGAGTTAACTAAGTTACATGAAGAGTTTTTGCGAGGAACCTTATCAGACCTAAGTACCTGTATACTAGAACATCCTCTTAAAGGTGAAATAGTTTTAGTAATAGCCCCTGCTGATCAGACTACAGAAATACCTAATTTAGATAAAAGCTTAAGCCAAATGATAGAAGATCAAATGATAAATAATAATTTAGATAAAATGGCAGCGTTAAAAGCCGTAGCGCGAAGCTTAGGAATAAGCAAAAGTGAGGCTTACCGACGCTTACAAATGGAGGAAAAAAAATAGCTTGCTAAAAAGAAAAAAGCTTAATGAAAATTCACTAAGCTTTTTTAGATGTCCTTTTGTAGGACAGGGGGCATGTTTTTACAGAAAGATTTGAAAAATTTTACTAATTAATAACAACCCATTTACCTATTTTTTTAATAAATTCTAGCCCTATTGCCCAACCACCTTCATTATGACTAGCTACATGTCGAACCTTTACAACGGCTGAAAACTTGCCATTTAACCCAGAAAATATAAGCTCTGCTCCTTGTTCTAAAGGCACATCACAAATAATTTTTGCACCATTGAGGGAAACATTTTCTGTTTTTACAGCACGAAAATAAGTAGTGTTATTGATTGTTCGTCTTAAGTACATTTTTAAGCTTAAGCTTATTCTAGCTTCTGCTCTATGTTCAGCAGGATTAGAAAAATTTATAGCCTCTTTAATAGCTTCTTTGATCTTATTTTCTACAGTATTATTAATATAAGTAACTTTTGCAGTATTTAACATTTGTATATCTCCTCTAAACTTTATTTTTGTTTATTTGCAGATAAACTATGGCAACTCTTGGGCCAAGAATTTTTAATTTGTCCAGAAATTTTATAAATATTGCATCTATTAGATTTAATATTTATATATTTTAATTTTAAGTTCTTATTTATATGTTTTGGCTTATAAAATGTCACTTTTGTCATTAATTAATTATGTCAAAGCTGGCAGAGTTGTCATTTTTGACATAATTAATTTTTAAGCTTAAAAATTTACATTCCTTAAATATCTGTTTTTCTAATACATAACATTGTTTTTTCGTCTAAATGTGTTGGCAATCTTTTAATCTGAAGTAAAATACTTCTTTTATTAAAACTTCTATTTCTTGAGGTGCAAAATGAGTAGTACCAGTAAAGCTAGCACTATCTGAATTAATATTTACGATATATTTGATAGTGCTTCCTCCTATGGTAGTTATAAAATTAGTGGTTTTGGTAGAGAACAAACTTTAGAAGCATTTAATTTTTATACCCAAACTAAACTGTTTGGATAAATCTTAACAATTAAGTTTTTTAGCCTAATGGCAACAGATTTTAACCTAAGTGAAGATATTAATATGACAACAAAACAAGAAAATACTTCTGATTTATTGGCAAAAATTACTGCTGAATTTGGTCATAATGCCAGCTATGTACTGTCGCTACTATCACAGTTTCAAGCTGACCCAAATAGTTTAACAGGAGAATGGCAAAATTATTTTCGTGCCATAGTCCCCTCAACAAATGGATATAGCCAATCAAGTAGCACTGCCATTGCCCCCACTTCCAACAATGGAACAACTAGTAAAACTACTCCAACAGCAGAAGTAAAACCAAATGCTGAACTTATACCAATGCGTGGAGCAGTACGTAAATTAGTTGATAACATGGAAGCAAGCTTGTCTGTTCCAACTGCAACATCTCAAAGACAAATTCCTATCAAAGTCTTAGAAGAAAATCGCCGTTTAATTAATGAACATTTAGCCTCCCAACATATGGGAAAAATCTCTTTTACCCATG
>Ga0268299_1001892_pt1 | contig 30103 bp, 17 predicted proteins | sample NOBtaG_FD_193484 | JGI IMG/M metagenome (GOLD analysis project Ga0268299, IMG submission 193484) | Activated sludge microbial communities from bioreactor in Nijmegen, Gelderland, Netherland - NOB reactor | ecosystem: Engineered > Bioreactor > Aerobic > Activated sludge | place: Netherlands...
GTGAACGTGCCCGTGGCGGGTGCTTCGCTCAGAGTGGCCGTGACTGTGATTGCACCGTTGACCGGGTCGCCCGCAGCCGAAGCGAGGGAGATCGTTGGGGCGACTGAGTCGAATGTACGCGAGAGCGTGTTCGACGCGGTGTTGTTGTTCAGCGCTGCATCTGTGAACGTGCTGGCGTTGACCACGCAGGAGAAGAGGCCCTGTGCCGTCGGCGTCAGTGTCCAAGACCACGAGGTGCCCGCGCCCGAGAACCCGGAGACCGTCGCGTTCGTCGGCGTGACGTCTGCCGAGGTGAACGTGCCCGTGGCGGGTGCTTCGCTCAGAGTGGCCGTGACTGTGATTGCACCGTTGACCGGGTCGCCCGCAGCCGAAGCGAGGGAGATCGTTGGGGCGACTGAGTCGAATGTACGCGAGAGCGAGTTCGACGCGGTGTTGTTGTTCGTTGCCGCGTCCGTGAACGTGCTGGCGTTGACCACGCAGGAGAAGAGTCCCTGTGCCGTCGGCGTCAGTGTCCACGACCACGAAGTGCCCGCACCTGCGAAGCCCGACACCGTCGCGTTCGTCGGCGTGACGTCTGCCGAGGTGAACGTGCCCGTGGCGGGTGCTTCACTGAGTGTGGCCGTGACCGTGATCGCACCGTTCACCGGATCGCCTGCCGCTGTCGCGAGAGCGATTGTCGGGGCAACCGAGTCGAATGTACGCGAGAGCGTGTTCGACGCGGTGTTGTTGTTCAGCGCTGCATCTGTGAAGGTGCTGGCGTTGACCACGCAGGAGAAGAGTCCCTGTGCCGTCGGCGTCAGTGTCCACGACCACGAGGTGCCCGCACCTGCGAAGCCTGAGACCGTCGCGTTCGTCGGCGTGACGTCTGCCGAGGTGAACGTGCCCGTGGCGGGTGCTTCGCTCAGAGTGGCCGTGACCGTGATCGCACCGTTCACCGGGTCACCGGCTGCGGATGCGAGTGAGATCGTGGGGGAAACCGAGTCGAAGGTACGCGAGAGCGCGTTCGACGCGGAGTTGCTGTTCGTTGCAGCGTCCGTGAACGTCGATGCGTTGACGACGCAGGAGAAGAGGCCCTGTGCCGTTGGTGTCAGCGTCCAGGACCACGAGGTCCCTGCGCCCGCGAAGCCTGAGACCGTCGCGTTCGTCGGCGTGACATCTGCCGAGGTGAACGTGCCGCCCGCGGGTGCTTCGCTGAGCGTTGCGGTAACTGTGATCGCACCGTTGACCGGATCACCGGCTGCAGAGGCGAGGGAGATCGTCGGAGCGACAGTATCGAAGACGCGGGAGAATGTGCCCGCGGCTTCGTTCGGATTCGAGGCGCCATCCATTGCGACGCCCGCCGCGATGTCGGCCGAGACCAAGCCCTGACCGGACGGCGTCAGGTTGAACGAGTACGAAGCGCCAGAACCTGAGAAGCCACCAACCGAACCGTTGGTCGGCGTGATGTCCCCTGCGATGAACCCAGTGACGGGTGCACTGAAGGTAACGGTGACCGGGATCGGCGATGTGTTCGTCGGGTCAGGTGCGACGGAGCTCATCGCTACCGTCGGGTTGACGTTGTTGTAGAGGCGAGAGAACTGCGCGGAAACCGTGTTGAGGTTTCCTGCCGAGTCCTGCGCAACGCCAGCGGCGATGTCCGCCGTAACGGTGCCAGCGCCCAACGGGAAGAGGTTGAACGAGTAGTTGGCTCCTGTTCCAGCGAAGCCACCGACCGTCGCGTTCCCCGGAACGATGTCTACGGACGTGAAGCCTGTCACGGGTTCCGTGAAGGTCACGGTCACAGGGATCGGAGAAGTATTCGTCGGATCGGGCGCAACGGACGCCATCGAGACACCCGGCTGGACCGAGTCGAACGTACGCGAGAGCGTGTTCGACGCAGTGTTCGGGTTGGATGTAGCGTCGGTAAATGTAGAAGCGTTGACGATGCAGGAGAAGAGGCCCTGCGCCGTCGGCGTCAGCGTCCAGGACCACGACGTTCCTGCACCCGCGAATCCAGAGACGGTCGCGTTCGTCGGCGTGACGTCTGCCGAAGTGAACGTGCCACCTGCGGGAGCTTCGCTGAGTGTGGCCGTGACCGTGATCGCACCGTTCACCGGGTCACCGGCGGCGGATGCGAGGGTAACTGTCGGGCCAGCCGAGTCGAACGTGCGCGAGAGCGTGTTCGAGGCCGTGTTCGGGTTGGATGTGGCGTCTGTGAAGGTCGCCGCGTTGACAACGCAGGAGAAGAGGCCCTGCGCCGTCGGCGTCAGCGTCCATGACCACGAGGTTCCCGCACCAGCGAATCCAGAGACGGTCGCGTTCGTCGGCGTGACGTCTGCCGAAGTGAACGTGCCACCTGCGGGAGCTTCGCTGAGTGTCGCTGTCACCGTAATCGCGCCGTTCACCGGGTCACCGGCGGCGGATGCGAGGGTAACTGTCGGGCCAGCCGAGTCGAACGTGCGCGAGAGCGTGTTCGAGGCCGTGTTCGGGTTGGATGTGGCGTCGGTGAATGTAGAAGCGTTGACGACGCAGGAGAAGAGACCCTGCGCGGTCGGTGTCAGCGTCCATGACCACGAGGTTCCTGCACCAGCGAAGCCTGAGACGGTCGCGTTCGTCGGCGTGACGTCTGCCGAAGTGAACGTGCCACCTGCGGGAGCTTCGCTGAGCGTCGCAGTCACAGTGATCGCACCGTTCACCGGGTCACCGGCGGCGGATGCGAGGGTAACTGTCGGGCCAGCCGAGTCGAACGTACGCGAGAGCGTGTTCGACGCAGTGTTCGGGTTGGATGTAGCGTCGGTGAATGTAGAAGCGTTGACGATGCAGGAGAAGAGCCCCTGTGCCGTCGGCGTCAGCGTCCAGGACCACGACGTTCCTGCACCCGCGAAGCCTGAGACGGTCGCGTTCGTCGGCGTGACGTCTGCCGAAGTGAACGTGCCACCTGCGGGAGCTTCGCTGAGTGTCGCTGTCACCGTAATCGCGCCGTTCACCGGATCACCGGCGGCGGATGCGAGGGTAACTGTCGGGCCAGCCGAGTCGAACGTGCGCGAGAGCGTGTTCGAGGCCGTGTTCGGGTTGGATGTGGCGTCTGTGAAGGTCGCCGCGTTCACAACGCAGGAGAAGAGGCCCTGCGCCGTCGGTGTCAGCGTCCAAGACCACGACGTTCCTGCACCAGCGAATCCAGAGACGGTCGCGTTCGTCGGCGTGACGTCTGCCGAAGTGAACGTGCCACCTGCGGGAGCTTCGCTGAGTGTCGCTGTCACCGTAATCGCGCCGTTCACCGGATCACCGGCGGCGGATGCGAGTGTGACCGTCGGGCCAACTGAGTCGAACGTACGCGAGAGCGTGTTCGAGGCCGTGTTCGGGTTGGATGTGGCGTCTGTGAAGGTCGCCGCGTTGACAACGCAGGAGAAGAGACCCTGCGCGGTCGGTGTCAGAGTCCAGGACCACGAGGTTCCTGCACCAGCGAAGCCTGAGACGGTCGCGTTCGTCGGCGTGACGTCTGCCGAAGTAAACGTGCCACCTGCGGGTGCTTCGCTGAGTGTCGCCGTGACCGTGATCGCACCGTTCACCGGGTCACCGGCGGCGGATGCGAGTGTGACCGTCGGGCCAACTGAATCGAACGTGCGCGAGAGCGTGTTCGATGCAGTGTTGTTGTTAACTCCGTCGTTGAATGTGCCAGCGTTGACGACGCAGGAGAAGAGACCCTGCGCGGTCGGTGTGAGCGTCCAGGACCAGCTCGTTCCAGCACCTGCGAAGCCCGAGACAGTGGCGTTCGTCGGGGTGACATCTGCTGAGGTGAAGGAACCACCTGCGGGTGCTTCGCTGAGTGTCGCCGTGACCGTGATCGCGCCGTTCACCGGATCACCGGCTGCGGATGCGAGAGAGATCGTCGGAGCAATCGAGTCGAATGTGCGCGAAAGCGAGTTCGATGCGCTGTTCGGGTTGGATGTCGCGTCGGTGAATGTAGAAGCGTTGACGATGCAGGAGAAGAGGCCCTGCGCGGTCGGTGTCAGCGTCCAGGACCAAGAGGTGCCTGCGCCTGCGAAGCCAGAGACGGTCGCGTTCGTCGGCGTGACGTCTGCCGAAGTAAACGTGCCACCTGCGGGTGCTTCGCTGAGCGTCGCTGTCACTGTAATCGCACCGTTCACCGGGTCGCCGGCGGCGGATGCGAGAGAGATCGTCGGACCAACTGAATCGAACGTGCGCGAGAGCGTGTTCGAAGCGGAGTTCGGATTGAGAGCAACGTCCGTGAACGTGGCCGCATTGACAACGCAGGAGAAGAGGCCCTGTGCCGTCGGCGTCAGCGTCCAGGACCACGAGGTGCCTGCGCCTGCGAAGCCGGAAACCGTCGCGTTTGTCGGCGTGACGTCCGCCGAAGTGAACGTGCCGCCTGCCGGAGCCTCGCTGAGTGTCGCTGTCACCGTAATCGCACCGTTCACCGGGTCACCGGCGGCGGATGCGAGAGAGATCGTCGGACCAATTGAATCGAACGTGCGCGAGAGCGTGTTCGACGCCGTGTTGGCGACGGTGCTGCTGGTGAACGTGGAAGCGTTGACGACGCAGGAGAAGAGTCCCTGAGCGGTCGGTGTCAGCGTCCAGGACCAGGAGGTGCCCGCGCCTGCGAAACCTGAAACGGTCGCGTTCGTCGGGGTGACGTCTGCCGAGGTAAACGTGCCGCCATCGGGTGCTGCGGATAGCGTGGCGTTCACCGTGATGGCACCATTGACTGGGTCACCAGCCACGGAGGTGAGGTTGATCGTCGGGGCCGCTGCGCCCGGCACGAAGCCAAGTGCGGAACTCTGGAAGATGCCGCGCGTGGTTTCGATCACTTCGACCGAAGTTGCGAGGCCCGTCGATGTGTTGAGCGTGTAGAGATTCTGGAAGTCCGTGCCGCTGAATCCAGTCCAGTAGAGGACACCGGTCGACGGACGGAAGGCCATGTCCGTGAAGAAGGTGCCCGTCACGTCGAAGCCAACACCGCTGCCGATCTGGGCGACGACGCTGGTTCCTGTGTTGATCGAGCAAAGCGAATCCGTGAAGCCAACACCGCCGATCGCGAGCGTGTAGAGCGTGCCCGTGTTCGGATCGGATGCGAGCGACAAGAGAATCGTGTTCGCGGGAATGCCGGTCAGGTCAGTGCCTGTCGGCGTGAGCACGGCGGTCGTGGTATTCACCGTGTTGAGGCGAACCGCGCCGGTCGTACTGTTGCGTGTCATGATGCGAGTCACACCTGCGACCTGATCCCATGTCATGCCGAGGGCCTGGTCCTGACCCGCCGCGAAGCCGCTAAGGGCAGTCGAGCTGATAACGGCACCCGTCGTCGTATCGACGCGACGAAGGGTCGCTGCCGTGAAGTCCAGCGCGTAGAATGTCGTCGCATCCGTCCCGACGAAGGTTCCGCCTTCGATGGAGTTCGTGAGGATTGCTTCGGCGGAACGACTAAACGTCGGCCCGATCGAAGTCGGATCGAAGAGGTAGAGTCCATCGTTTGATTGATCGTAGCCGAAGGCGTAACCCGGGACAGGTGCGTCGTCGTTGTTCACCTGTGAAACACCCGAGCCATCGGTGATGAGTGAGTTCACCGAGTTATTGGAGAGAGAGATCAGGACCTGTTCATTCGTTTCCCAAGTCGTGTCACCCGAGATGGCGATGACGACGTTCTGAGTCGCGTTCGAACCTGAGATCGGGAAGTTGAGCGAGCCGGAGAGGGCACTCGCCGTGTCCGAGGCATTGATGCCCGTGACTGCCCAATCGACGGTGACCGCTGCGACGTTGGCGCCGGTCTTGGTCACGGCAAAGGTCAGGTTCTGGGAACCTGAGTTGCCTTCTGTGATCGCTGCTGCGTCTGCGACGCTCAGTTGCGCGGTCCCTGCCGGGAGGCGTGCGAACGTGAAGCCGGAGATGGTTGCGTAGTTGGACGGCGTGAGCGCGTCCATGTTCGTGATCAGCGTTGCGGCAAGGCCAGGAGTACCGACCGTTCCGAGGCGATAGAGATTGTTGAGGAAGGTGCTCGCTGCGTACGCAGACATGTAGAGCGAGTTGTCGAGCGCGTCGAAAGCGAGATCGGTGTAGTAGGTCTCAAGCGCTGTTGCGCTTCCGCCGACGGTCACGTTTCCGACCTGGGCCATCACACCGGAGCCTGTGTTGACGGTCCAAAGTGCCTTCGCACCTGTTCCACCGGCCTGCGGGCTGCGAAGAACGTAGCCAGTGGTTCCGGTCGGTGGGAACGCGAATCCGAGGAAGAAATCACCTGTGTTCGGGACGCCGGTCTGCGACTCAGCAATCTGGGTCAGCGACGCCGCTCCCGAGGTGAGGTTGTTGACGAAGGAGAGACGGCAACGGCGGTTGGCGGGGGTGCCCGTCGTGTCGAGAGTACAAACGACCATTCGACTGTTGGGCGTGTCCCACTTCATGCCGACGACGTACTGACCACCTGTCGCAGGATTCGGTAGAGCGACGCTTGAGGTCGAGAGCGTCTGACCGTTCGAGGAGTCGATGCGGTAGAGCGTCTCGGTGCCGCCGATTGTTGTGCGGGTGATCGTGTAGAAAACGGAACGATCTGTGCCGGCGAAGTCACCACCGAGGAAGACCGTTCCCGCGTTTGCCTGAGTGACGACGTCTGGATTGATGAAGTAACCAGCGGTCGGGCCTGGGTTGGATGGATCGAAGAGGAGGAAGCCCTCGTTGTCGGCGGCCGCGGACGATTCCATGCTCACGCCGTAGAAACGGTTCGGATAGTCGTCATTGTTGATCGTTCCGGTGGCTGTTGCCTGGGCAATCGTCGGGCCGGAGGAATTCGACAGCGTCACCGTAAACGTTTCGTTCGGTTCGAGTGCTGTGTCGCCAAAGATGGGGACGTTGATCGGGCGGGTGGACTGCCCCGGGCCAAAGGTGACCGTTCCGCCGGTCGCGTTGAAGTCCACACCTGCTGTGGCGGAGACGCCTGCCAGCGAGTAATCCACCGTGACGTTCCCCGGGCCAGGGTTGGCTGGCGCGAGGGTCACCGTGAATACCAGGTTGGAAGAACCGGAGTTCCCTTCCGCAAGCGAGGCATCCGCCACGGAGAGCGAGGCGCCGATTGCGATGTTCTTGTTGAAGCCGAGCGATCCGGTTGTGCCGGGGGTCGCGAGGCTCAGCAGAGCGTCGATCGTGTTTGTCGCGGCGTCGCGAATCGTGCCGCCGTTCAGCGAGAGAGCCGAACCGTTGGCGTAGTCGAGATCCGTAACGAAGTCGCCCGCCGTGATCGTGTAGTTAAACGTCAGCGTTGTTGTTCCGCTGCCGCTCGAGTACGTCGCGTTGCGCGCAGGGGTTGTGTTGAGGGCGAGAAGGGGCGCGCCAGAAACCTGAACCGCCGAGTTGAACGTGACCTGAATTGGGATCGTTCCCGAGATGTACGTTCCATCGAGCGACGGGCTTGTGACGTTCGTGACGACGGCAGCTCCACCAGCATAGTTGATGGTGAAGTTCGCGTTCGACATGTCCCAATAAATGTTGCCTGCCGCCTCGACCTTGATGCGGCACTGGTTGCTGTTGACCGTCGGGAGTGCGACCGACTGCGTGCCGTCGTTCGGCGTGTTCGCGAGCAGGACCGTCGGGAACGTGAGGCCGCCGTCCGTCGAGAGGAGGATGTTGACGTTGGCGGTGCTGACCGGTGCAGCCGTCGTGTTGGCGACGTTCCATGTCACGGTCTGCGGGGACGTGTTCCATGTCACGGCCGTGTTCGGCGCAGTAACGAGAAAGGGTCCTGCACCTGCATTGACGTTGATGACCATGTCGTCGGAGTGAATACCGCCGCCGCCTGCGCGGTTGTCGCGGGCGACAACGCGAAGGTCGAGCGTGCGGGCCACGGCCGGGTACTTCTCATCATTTGTCGTGACGTTGTTGATGATGTTCGAGAGACGCGGGAAAGTACGCGAAGGACTCGTGGTCGGGGTGAACGAGCGGAAGATCGGGCTCGTTCCGTTGTCGGCAGCAGAGAGGGCCTGTGCTGCGCCGAGGTCGCGTTGCTCCCAGCAATAGGTCAGCGTGTCGCCGTTCGGATCAGAGGCCGATGCCGTGACGGTGAACGGCGTCCCGATGGGAATCGTGTAATCCGCGCCAGCGTTTACGGTGGGGGGCGTGTTGCCCGTCGCTGTGGGGACGTCGCAGGTCGAGCCAGAGCCGCTCGTGATGTTCGCTACGATTTCATCGAGCGAGACAGAGTGGAAGTAGGCATCGCTGTTCGACTGCAGGTCGTCCGGAGGGCAGATGCCCGCGTACGCCTGAATCGTCGAACCAGATCCGATTTCGTAGGCGGTTGCAGCGTTGCGGTTCGTACCAGAGCAGTTGCCACCCGTTCCGTTGAACGTGTGGTTGCCGCCCCACTGGTGACCCATCTCGTGCGCGACGTAGTCGATCCAGAATGGATCACCCGTCGGCGAGGGGGCCCCCGTCACGCCGCGCGCTTTGTTCGCGGTGCAGGGGGAGTTCAGCGACGCGATACCGCCGCCACCGGTCGAGAAAACGTGGCCGATGTCATAGTTCGCGGAGCCAATCACCGCGTCCACGTTCGCCTGGTTCTCGCCCAACATCGTCACGCCGTTGTTGTTCGTGTACGGATCCGGGGCGGCGAAATAGACGAGGTTGATGTTGTTCGCGACGAGGTTCATGCGAAGCGCGACTTCCGCCTCGTAGACCTGATTGACGCGGTTCATCGCTGTCACGATGGCGGCCTGGCCGAGGGCCGCCGTCCCACCGTGGAAGGCCGTGTACTCGACGGTGGCGGCGCACGCGAGACGATAGCTGCGGAGTGTGGCGCCGTTCAGAATTTTCTCAGAGCCGGTCGTGGATTCGAGCAGGCCGCCGGAAGCCTCGACGAGGCAGCGGAAGGCGTTGGCCTGCGCGCGGAAGTCGCGCTTGTAGTAGGCGGAGTAAGTGGTGGTTTCACCCTGCCAGTAGGGATCGACGAACCAGGCTCCATCCGCTGATAGCACCGAGGCGTGGAAGCCCGAAGGTGTCCAGTCAAAGCGAATGTGCGCGGTCGGATCGTCCAGACACTGACCCATGTAGGTCATCGTGTCCGGCATCGTCTGTTCAAAGCCGGGTTCCCAGATGGGGGACTCGATGGCTTCGAAGCGCATGAAATCGCCGTCGGGTGTTGGCAGGGTAAAGATGACGGGATTGGCGGCCTTCGGCGTGAACTCGCGCGGGGCGTCCGCGAGCACCTTGCGAAGCTGTTCGGTATCGAGCGTAAAGACGGCCGCTCCGTCAGAGCGGATCCAGTCCTTCAGGTCCGCCTTCGGTTTCGTGGGAGCAACAGCGTGATAAGTCCACAGACCATCTGGAGACTTGGCGCCGTCTTCCGCAGCGAATCCGTGAGCGGTCGCCAGTAAGGCGACAAAGACACCTAACCGCGTGGCTGAACGAATAGGGTGTTTCATAGGGTGACTTTCATGGTTTGCCGCAGGCCAAGCGGCGAAACCGGGTTCGGTGCGCCCCAGTGGAGGCTGGGTATCACCATGGGTACTGACTGAATTAACGGGCATTGTGGCGCACCCGCGCACCCTCTGCAACGCGAATCGCTCGCGGATTCGACGAAATTCTTACGATTTAGGTGGACATTGTTCGCGCAGTTGAAGGAAAGGGCGCGCAATTCAGGGCAAAGAAAAAGCGCGGCCTCACATCGTAAGGCCGCGCTCGTCAACTGTCCGCATGGGTGGTCGCTCTAGTAGCTCGCCCAGCCGGGGGCATCTGCCGTGATGTTAATCGTAAAGTTCGCGTTCGACATGTCCCAGTACACACTGTTCGTCGCCTGAATCTTGATGCGGCACTGAGTGGCGCTCAGGGGGGGGACGACGACCGTTTGGCTGCCATCGTTCGGGGTTCCGGCGAGCAGGGTGATCGGGAACGTGTTCCCGCCGTCGGTCGAAAGAAGGATGTCAACGAACGCCGTGCTTACGGGGGCGGCCGTCGTGTTGGCGACATCCCAGGTTATCGTCTGGTTCTGCACGGTCCATGTCGTGGCGGCGTTCGGCGAGGTGACGCGGAAGGGCCCTGCCGTCGACACGACATTGATCACGGTATCGTCGGAATGGATCCCTCCCCCGCCTGCGCGATTGTCTCGCGCGACCACGCGAAGATCCATCGTCCGCGCAACCATCGGGTACTTATCCGCAGCCAGGTTGATGTTGAAGATGACGTTGATCAGGGTCGGAAACGTCCTCGATGGGGAGAGATTCGGGAGGTAGGAGCGGTTGATCGGGCTCGACCCGTTGTCCGGCGCGGACAACGCACGGGCCACACCCAGGTCGCGCTGTTCCCAGCAGTAGGTCAGCGTGTCGCCGTCGGCATCCGAACCGGTCGCCGTTACGGTGAATGGCGTGTTGATCGGGATGGTGTATGAGGGACCCGCATCCACGGAAGGAGGCGTGTTGCCGGTCGGGATCTCGACATCACAGTTGTTCCCGTTTCCAGTCGTGATGAACGCCACGATTTCGTCGAGGGAGACGGAGTGAAAGTAGGCGTCGCTGTGGGACTTTACGTCGTCCGATCCGCAAATCCCGGCATATGCCTGAATCGTGGTGCCGGAGCCGATCTCATATGCGGTGGAGCCGTTGCGATTTCCACCGGAGCAGCTTCCGCTGACGCCGTTGAACGTGTGATTGCCCCCCCACTGATGCCCCATCTCGTGCGCGACGAAATCGATCCAGAAGTTATCTCCGGTCGGAAAGTCCTGACCGGTGACACCGCGCGCCTTCGAGCCTGTGCAGGGTGATCGCAAGGAGGCGACACCTCCCCCGCCGGTCGAAAAAACGTGCCCGATGTCATAGTTGGCATCGCCGATCACGTCGTCCAGATTCGTCTGGTTCTGCCCGAGCATGGCACTCCCGCTGCCATTGGAGTATGGATCAGGCGCGGTCGCGTATACCACGTCGATGTTGTTCGCCACGAGGATCATGCGGAGGGCGACTTCATCCTCGTACACCTGATTCACCCGGTTCATCGCGGTTACGATGGCGGCCTGGCCGAGGGCCTGGGTCCCACCGTGGAATGCGGTGTACTCGACGGTCGCTGCGCACGCGAGGCGGTACGTCTTTAGGACCGTGCCGTTCAGGACTTTGTCATCGAGGACCGGAGCGTCGAAGGTGTCCATGTTGGGGTACTCGACCAGGCACTGAAAGTCTGCGGCCGCGCCCCGGCGACGATTGTCGCTCGTGTGGTAGCTCGAGTACGTGGTCGTCTCCCCCTGCCAGTACGGGTCCACGAACCAGGTACCCTCGGCCGATCCCCGGACGGAAGCGTGGAAGCCGGCGGGGGTCCAATCGAAGCGCACGTGCGCGGATGGCTCGTCGATGCACTGGCCGTAATACGTCATTACCCCGGGCATGCGTTGTTCGAATCCCGGTTCCCAGATGGGGGACTCGATCGCCTCGAAACGCATGAAGTCCCCGTGCGGGGTCGGCAGGGTGATGATGATCGGATCGAGCGCCTTCGGAGTGCCCTCGCGCGGTGCCTCGGCGAGGACCTTGTGGAGCTCTTCTTCGTTGAGTGTGAAGATGGAGGCGAGGTCGGGGCGGATCCACTCCTTCACGTCGGCCTTTGCGGGCGCGGGAACCTGAGCATGAAAAGTCCAGAGATTGTCGTCGGACTTTGCTCCATCTTGCGCTGCGGAAGTGGGTGAGGGGGTAAGGCAGCAGGACGCGATGAACGCGATTCCCGCCGAACGGATGGCAAACTTCATGAAGTGATCTTTCGAGCCTCCGCGTGGCCGTGCGGAGAGGGGGTGAGCCGTCGAGTCTAGGATGGCACGCAAAGGCGCCAACGTCAGGTGCGAATAGTCCTAATCCGGCGGTTCGCCACGGCAAGCAATATTGATTCCACGACCTGTCGCTTTGGACGGGCCGTGGAATGATCCCCTCACATGATTGAGGTTATGGGTGCCTCCGGGTGGCGATGCAGGTGATCGGTTGTCGAATCCGTGTGACAACAAGGATGCAGCGCTGCGAACCGTGCCCCAATGTTGGCCTAGTGGAGGCGAGAATCCCTACCAGCGTTGCTGCGATCATGCGTTGTTTGTTCATGACTCACTTGCTCCCAGAGGTGGTATTGGATGTGTTGACGACTTTGGGGGATTCTTCGGCGACGGGGGGCGGCACCGCCGCGATGTCCCCCTCCACGGCAAACTTGCCGTTCAGCGGACCTCCCGGATAGAAGCTCGACCACGAGTACCAGTAGCAGCGCGTCGCGATGATGTCCTTCGGTGGATTGACGACGACGGGGGCATCGAGTTCCTGATCCCACGCGATGTGAATCAGCTCGCCGTTGAGCGGTTCGTAGATCTGTTTGCGATGTTTGATTTCCTCCAGCGTCCACGCGACCGAGTTCTGCCCCATCGCCACGCCGAACACCTCGCGCCCCGGCGAGAGCCGCTTGTCGCGCATCTTGATCGTGCGATCGCGATCCCTGAGGATCGAGTAGCCTTTCGGTTTCGCGTCGTACTCGGCGTACTTATCGGCGAATTTCGGGTCCGGCTGGAGGACGAGTGTTTCGGGGTACTTGCGGCGCCACGATCCATACTCCGCAATCACCGCGGGGGGCCCCAGAGGCACCGCACCGCCGCCTTGCGAGTTCGGTAGCGGAGCCGACGGATTGAGCTGCGGGTAGATGCGCTGAACAATCAGATACGGGTCTGCGAGTATGTAGTTTTCGGTCAAAACGAGTGTTCCGGAGTATGAGCCCGCGACCTGAAGCTCGACAGGATACTTGCTGCCGCCGAAGGAACCGAGTGGCTTGAAGACGACAACGGAATTCGCCATTGCGCAGTAGGTGAGTGAGTTCTTTTCGCCGTCGATAATGACGTCCACCACATGGTGATAAGCCATGATGCGGATCGGAAAGCACCAGTTCCCCGTGGGGGTGCTCAGGCCGATGACCAACTCACTGTCATCGAGCTCCGTTTCGTGCACCGGGTGGAAGGCTGGACTCTGGATGGTCACGTACTTCCGCCCAAATCGAGGCTCATTCTGATCGCCCGTGAGATAGAGAATTCCCAGATCCGATTCGCCGTTTGTGGGGCTCAGTGCCCCGGGCCCGATTGCGCTCGCCATGCCTCCCAGTGCCACAAAGCCTGCCAAAATGATCGAGGTTATGAAGTGATCCATCTCTGCGACTCCCTCTATCCTGGGCACCGGCCCTGCGGGGTTACGCGCTTGCATCGTGCGTCGCGCGTCTGCACCGCAAGGGGCGGCGATCTCCGCCTCGGTGTTGCGTCTCTGCACCGCTCCGCAGCCAACTGCACCTGAACTGGCAATCGCCGGACCGCATCGAAAAGAAAAGCGGCGCGACCGAGTTGGCCGCGCCGCTTGAATGCGCCTGGGATGGGACCGGCTGGAGCCGCTTAGTAGATCGTCCAGTCCGAGACACTCGACGTCGTGTCGGTTTCGTTCAGCGTCACCGCGCTGGTGACGACTCCCGTGCCGACGAGTTGGAAGGTGGCTGTGTCATTGACCGCATCCGTGTCGATGTCCTTGCGGAAGACGACCTGTTGATCGTTGGCGAAGTTGCCCGTCGTGAAAGCGAGCACACCGCCGGAGACGACGACGAACTTGTCCGCGTTGGCCGTTCCACCGCTCGGCACAACCGAGATCGAAACCGTGCGGCCGGGGTTGGCGTCGAGGTGGACATTGAGCGTGACGTTGGCTCCACCCTCAATGAGGGCGAGCACCGAGTTGTCGAGCGCGATGTCCACATCGGGGAGTTCAAATGCAGCCGCGACGGCGCCGGGGTTGTATGGGCCACCTGCGGCCAGCACGGCCCAATCGGAGTTTACATCCGTGTCGATCGCGGCGATGCGAGTCGCGCCATCGCCTGCCGGTCCGATGTTGACCGCGTCGGAAGCGAGGGTCGTCGTCACCGTTGGTCCCCAAACGATCATGTCTGTCGAGTTACCCGCCGCATCCGGTTCCCATCCCACGCCGTCAATCACGTCTGCAGCGGTGTAGGACCCCTCAGAGCCATCGCCCATGTTGATGGCAGCGATGACGATCCCTTCGTTGTTGCTCAGTTGCGGCGCGCCGCCGGTCCCCGAGGTCAAGGGCACCACAGGATTGCCGTTGAACGTAAGCGAGCCGGTGGTCGCGAAGACTTTGACTGGGGCACCATTCACGTTTGAGGTAAGCGGAATCGAATCCACAAACACCTGAGTCACCTCGTCGCGGACGAGACAGACGATGATGCCATAGGGCTCGATCGTCGTACCCGCGGGGAACTTGACGTAGCCTTCGCCTGTGTCCACGGGGCCGTTGTCGCTGATCATCAGGTTGTCCAGGATGAATCCCTGATTCGAGTTGTTAAAGATCTCGACGAACTCGTTCGTCGCGACGCCGCCGACGCGGTGGGCGCCTTCGGTGATGAGCAACTTGCCGAGTGCGTTCGCCTGGGTCGCAACGATGTAGGTCTGTGTCCCCTCGACGGTGTAAGCGGAGGGTGTGCTCGCGCCACCTGCTGGGAAACTGGTCGCGTTCGCCCCCGTGTCCGTGGCAGTCACGTAGTACTGAACCGTGATGCCTTCGAGCTGGGCGGGGATCGGCGTGTTCGTCTGCCAGGTGTTGCCGCTAAAGACGCTCATCGGGATGGAGTTGTAGGAACCACTGCCGATGCGCCAGAACGCGTTCAGCGTCAGGCCACCGAGGCCGCCGTTGTCGGTCGCATCGACACGGAGATGCACGGCGTCGAATTCCGTGATGGAAATTGGGTTGGTCACGAGGTTACTGACGACGGGGAATTCGCCGATGACGGTGTAACTCGCCGGCGAGAGCGACCCGAGCGTCGGAGCGAACGCCGTGTTGGTCAGCGTGTCTGCTGCCTCGACGTAGTACTGGACGACGGTGTCCGCTGCTTGTGCGGGGATGACGCCCGTGTAAACGGGGCCGGCCGGGGTCATCGAGACGCTGTTAAAGCCGCCCGCTGTGCCGAGCCGCCAGCGCAGCGTGACTGCGCCCATGCCATCCGGGTCGGTCGCGTTCACGGTGACCGTGACGCTCTGCACCGCAGTCGGCGAAGTCGGCGAGCGATCAAACGCGGTCAGCGTCGGGGCGCCGCTCGCGACACCACCATAGACCAACCCAACCCACGAGGGGTTGTCGATGTAGGGATTGCGGTTGTTCTGATAGGCGAAAACACGGTCGTTGCGGAGCTGTTCCGCCGCGTCCACGGGGTCCTCGTTGTGCCACTGGATGAGGATATCGCGGTAACCGAACTGATTCGTGCCAGGCGTTTCACCCGTGCTGATCAGGCTGAGATGCGAATAGCGCGTGTCCATGTAGAGAAGCCCGCGCGCCACATTACCCTTCCAGTTGTTCGATACCTGAAAGGTTTCGCCGACGCTGTAGCTGCGGTCGTTTACGCCAAGCGCCGGATAATAAACCGTCGCGGATCCGATGTTCACGTTACCGTAAAAGTCGTTCCCCCGGCTGGAATTCAGGGCTGAATCGCAGAGGAATACATGGTGCATGTCCGAGTTGGAAGGACCAGAGCCCACTCCAAAAGACTGCGGCCATGTGTGCTCGCGGTTGATCGTCGAGCCCCACTGGGACGCGGAGCGGATCTCGCTCGTGTAAATGAGTCGCACGTTGCCGCCGCCGACGCTGTCCACATCGTTCAGAAGGATGTCGCGAATGGCGGTATAGCTCTTCACCACGACAGGGTAGCCGCGAAAGCCGGAGACAATCGCCTGCAGCTCGTCCTTGAGGGCGGTTCCCGTCTGTCCGGTGATGGTCTGGTAATAGTCGGCCGGTGGCGCAGCACCAGCAATGGTTGCAATCGCGAGGGCTGCGGTTAGCAGCAACGATGCGCGCAATGATCGGAACGAACCAAAAATGCTCTGCTTCATACGGGGGGAATTCCTCACCGGAGGGTTTCGGAAAAGGCGGTGTTCTGTTCCTTTTCCTGATCCACGAGCGAACACGAGACGGCACCCCTCGCCAAGGGGAATCCCTGATCCCGGGATGCGATTGTGGCAGATTGTGGGGAAAAGGTCCGGCTATTCGGAACCCGGGGGGGCGTCCAGAAAGCTCCCCGCGCGGTGCATCTTTTCGGCCATCTCGCGGATCTTGCGGCGGTCCGCCGGGAGGCCCCACTCGATCGTCACGAGGCGTTCGAGGTGCATGACGATGTCCAGCAGGGGGACGCGTTTCTTTACCTGAACCGCAACCGGCCCGATGAATTCGTCATAGTTCTTCTGCCAATCGCGCAGGCCCCGCAATGCGAGCGGGTCCCACACATAGAAGAGACGCGCCACGTCGTTGCGAATGTTGCGCATGGCGGCCTTGGCGTTTTCGGCGGCCTGCTGTTCGGGTGATTGACTCATATCGGTAAAGGCAATGTCCTACTTGAGATTCCGAAGCACCGTGCGCAGGTAGTTCATCTGGTCGAGCGTCGCACGGATGGCCTTGAGCACATCCTTGGCCTCGGGTTCGGCGACGTCGGCTGCTGCATCGTATTGGGCAAAGAGCCCGGTCAGTCCGTCAACAAGCCCGTTGCGCGTTTCGGTCGCGAGCGCGCGCAAGGGTTTCACGCGCTCCTCGGCCTCGGCCAGCGCATCTGCATCCCCCGCGAGACGCGCCGCGCGCAACTCCTCCCCAGCCTCCTGGATATCGAACATCTCCTCCAGCATGTCCGGCGGGACGTTGTTCGTGCCCGGCTGGATCTCCGGCGCCACGACGGAGATGAGGTACTCCGCCCTCGGCTGAGGATCGCGCAACGCGCGGAACGCCGCGTTGACTTGCGCCGTCTTTTCCAGCGCGAGCCGCTTCACATCGTCCGATGCCGTCCCGAAATAGTCCGGGTGGAACCGACGCGACAGCGCGTAGAACACAGTCTTCAACTCGGCCTCGTCCAACTGCAACCGACGCGGCAGTGCAAAGACCTCGAAGTGATCCCCCGCGAGCGGGACGAGTTCCTTGGCCGCGTTGAAGTGCAGCCCTTCGAGGCGTTCGAGTTGGGGGGCGTAGGTGGCCATGTCGGAGGTCAGGGTTTCAAGAAGTGGCGGGGCGGGTCGAGTACTTCCGAGGGGTCACAACACACAGGCTCCTTTGCACGCCGAACTCGAGGGACGTTCTCAGAGTCGGACGCGGGACAGGGCGCTCTGCTTGTTCGCAAGACGAGTCCGCATCGCAACGAAGCATTGCGGACGGTGAGAACGTCCTGTTCGCTTTGCGCCACTGCGAGGCAGGTCATGCCTCGACCCGCGATTCTCTCTCATGGAGCGGATGTCGTGCCCGATGCACCGAGGAAGGTGGCCCTTCTCACCTGCACCAAATTCCCCGCCCTGTATGAGGACGATCACCTGCTCGTGGCCGCACTCGAGGAAATCGGGATCGATCCGGTGCCCGCGATCTGGAGCGACGCCGCCATCGATTGGACCGCGTTCGACGCCATCGTGATCCGCTCGCCGTGGGACTACTTCGAGCGCGTCGCCGAGTTCCGCGCGTGGCTCGCAGCACGCGCCGCCGACGGTTTCCCCATGTGCAACCCGCTCGAGACGGTCGTGTGGAATTTCGACAAGGGATACCTGCAGGACCTCGCGCGCGCAGGGGTCGAGATCGTGCCGACGATCTGCATCGCGGCGGGGGAAACCGCGGACATCGCCGCGCTGGCGCGGGCACGCGGCTGGGATGACATCGTGGTCAAGCCGACCATCTCCGGCGGTGCCTACCGCTGCCATCGCTTCCGCGTCGAGGATATCGACCAGCACGCGCCCGACATCGCCAAGACGCTCGAGGGCTGCGGCGTCTTGGTGCAGCCCTTCCTCGAGGAAATCCTAACCGAAGGCGAGCTGTCGCTTCTGTTCTTCGACGGAGTCTTCAGCCACGCCGTCCGCAAACGACCCACGCGCGGCGACTACCGCGTCCAGTTCCAGTACGGCGGCACAAGCGACAACGAACAAGTCGGCGCGGAACTCATCGCGCAAGCCGCCAACTGCATCGCCCACGCGCCCACCGCCACCGTGTATGCCCGCGTGGACGGCGTCGTGAAAGACGGCCGATTCCTCCTCATGGAACTCGAGGTCTTCGAACCCCTCATGTTCCTCTCCCGCCACCCCGAGGCCGCTGGGCGGTTTGCGAGGGCGATTGGGAAGCGGTTGGGTGGGGGGTCTTAGGGCGGGGAGCATAGGGGAAACCGGTTTACTGCCCCCGGTTACGCGCGTTTACGCCGTCTTTTCAAAACTCTCGTAATCGCACCGACAAATAGGAGCGCACTCATGGTAACGAGGAAGAAGACCGCATTGCGACGAAGCCACGAGACTGCTCTCCCGGCGACTTCGCCGGTACCTGATCCGCTCGCAGTCGCCCGCTCCTTCGCTGCGATCCGGAGAATCTCCTCCGAGTCGCCGGGCGGAACACGCTTCATATCCTTCGTGAGCCTCGCAGAGACTTCCAAGAAGGTCTCGTCCGGAGTCAATGGTCGAACCGAAACTATCGTGTGCTCGATGCGGCTATCCTCAACGAATCCCGCCTTGAAGTCCGCACCGGCAAAGTCGTACGAGACAAACTCCACCGTCGAAGGCACGTCGGGAAACCCGGGAAACGGCGATCCTACGGCGAACTCGAACTTGGGTGCGGTTCCGGGCGGCCCGACGATCGACACATCGTATGCACGGAACAAACCTGACGCCACTTCGACTTGCGCGATCGACTGGAAACCCGCATATGCGCCGTCCATGTCCAGAAAAGACGCGAAAACCGTGGCTCCATTCTCCATCGTCGAGGTTTCGGTGTTTCCGAGATATGCTCCACCCGGCTCAAATCTTCTTGCGATCAACCGAAGGTGGCCGAGGGGATGCAGTGCCATCTCGATCGGTGAGCTACGCGAGTCTGCGAATCTTGCCGTAAGCGTATTGATTCCAGATTTCCAAGGAGACACCCCCTCATCGGGATCGATGACATAGACCAGCCTTCCCTTCGGAAGATCGAGTTCGGTGACCATGCCGCGGCTCCAGCACCACGACCGGACTTTGGCGCTGTGCTGCCCCTGAAAAAAGCCCTTCATGTTTGTTGCCGAAATCTTGACCGTTCCCTCCAGGTAGACGCTTGGGACTTCGAGTTCAAGAGGTTGCGCGCCAGCATGTCGAGTGAGGCCAGCCAGAGCGAGGAAGGATATCCAGACGTACCACCTGTACGCGATTCCGGATCGATCCGCCCGCATGCAGACGGATCGATCCGATTGAGCCTTGGTGGCGAAGCGCGGCCGCCAGCAGGTCATATCAAGTCCCACCAACCGGGCCGGGGCGTGATTGTGGTCTGGCATCAACACCGGTTGGCGCCCGTATCAGGATCGGGCGGGAGGGGATCGCAAGTCAATGGGGCCACGCATCCCCCATTTGCAGTGAGGCATCCGGGGCCGAAGGCGGCAGCGTAACAGTATCTCGACACCGCCGCGTGAGCCGTCGTCGCCGTCAGGAACACCAGAATGCCGATCACAAGCGCGCCACCTGCATACCAACAAGTCTTTCCGAAGCGATCATACTTGAATTGAACCATCGTCGAGGGAACCTTCCTTTGGCTGAATTCGCCATTTCCATGGCCCGCGACGTGTAAGGCGGCGGCGGCGGCGTCAACCACCTTCTTGTCATTTTAACACAAAAGAGGAACAGGGACCGTTGGATAATCGGGGACATGAGGGACATGGGCACGCAGGGTCCTGGAAACCGGGGACAGCGGCTGTCTTGGAATCAAGCCCATTTAGGGCCGGTTCCCGAGCCGGTAATGCCGTGCGCCATGGGGTTTTGTCCCTGAGGATCGCGTTGCGGGTGACGAGGAGTTCTCTGGCGACGGCAGCGAGGGCGAGTTTCTTGAAACCCGGGATAGGAACCGGCTTCTTTCCGCAAAATGAAAGGCCGGGGCCGAGCCGTGCTGGCTCGAATCCCCGGCCTCGAAACTGATGCCTTCATTTTACGCCGAGAACGACGTGCCGCAGGAGCAGGATTTCTTCGCATTCGGATTCACGAATTTGAAACCGCCGGTGAGGAGTTCGTCGGAGAAGTCGAGCGTCATGCCGTTGAGGAAGAGGTAGCTCTTCGGGTCGCAGAAAACTTTGACGCCTTCGAAGTCGAAGACGCTGTCCACGGGGCCGGCCTTTTCGTCGAACGCGAGCGTGTACGTCAGGCCAGAGCAGCCGCCCCCCTTTACGCCGAGGCGGAGGCCCCAGTCTTCCTTTTGCTCCTGTTTGAGGAGACGCTTCACTTCCTGCACGCTGGATGGTGTGAGTTCAATCATGGGGGTATCCTTCGATGAAGTCGGCTCTCAGTGGGCGCCCGCTGTTTCGCGGTCCACCGGGATGCCGTTCTTCTCCTTGAAGTCAACGATGGCCGCTTTGATGGCGTCTTCGGCCAGGACGGAGCAGTGGATCTTGATCGGCGGAAGCGAGAGTTCCTCGACGATTGCCGTGTTCTTGATTTCCATCGCCTCGTCCACCGTCTTGCCCTTCAGCCACTCGGTGGCCAAAGAGGAGGATGCAATTGCCGAGCCACATCCGAACGTCTTGAACTTGGCATCCTCGATGATGCCGTCTGCGTTGACCTGGATTTGGAGCTTCATCACGTCTCCGCATTCCGGGGCGCCGACGATGCCGGTGCCGACGTTCTTGGCCTTCTTATCGAGAGAGCCCACGTTGCGGGGGTTCTCGTAGTGTTCGAGTAGTTTTTCACCGTATGCCATGTCTTGATCTCCTTGGGAGGTGTGTCGTCGTGTCCGGGGGACGGTGTTTCGTTCTGCGTCGCTTAGTGGTGCGACCACTGGACCGTTTTGAGGTCCACGCCTTCGTTGTGCATTTCGAAGAGGGGGGACATCTCGCGCAGGCGGGCTACGACGCCCACAAGCTTGTCAGCGATGTAATCGACCTCTTCCATGGTGTTGAATCGCCCGATGCCAAACCTGAGGGAACTGTGCGCGAGTTCGTCTCCGATGCCCAGACTCTTGAGCACATAGCTTGGTTCGAGGCTGGCGCTTGTGCAAGCGGAGCCGGAGGAGACGGCCACGTCCGCGATGCCCATGAGGAGGGATTCCCCCTCGACGAATTCAAAGGAGACATTGAGGGATTGGGGGAGCTTGCTCTCCGGGGTGCCGTTTTCATGCACGTGGTCGATCTCCGTCGTAAGGCGTTTGCGCAGGTGGTCACGCATCGCCTGAAGACGCTTGGTCTCCTCGGGCATTTCGGTCACGGCGATTTCAACGGCCTTTGCGAACCCGACGATGCTTGCGACGTTGAGCGTGCCGGAGCGCATGCCGCGTTCGTGCCCGCCGCCGTCCAGCATCGGGGCCACGCGTACGCGCGGCTTGCGGCGGCGGACGTAGAGCGCGCCGACGCCCTTGGGGCCGTAGAGCTTATGCGCCGTGAATGATGCAAGGTGCACGCCGAGCTTTTGCACGTCGAACGGGATCTTGCCGACGGCCTGTGTTGCGTCCGTGTGAAAGAGCACATCGCGTTCGGCGCACATCCTGCCGATTTCCGCCATCGGCTGGATTACGCCGATCTCGTTGTTCGCGGTCATGATGGAAACAAGGATCGTCTTGTCCGTGAATGCCGCGCGGAGTTCCTCCAGGTTGATCAACCCATTGGGCTGCACCCCGAGGTAGGTTACGTCAAAGCCCTGCTTGGAGAGGCGCTTGCAGGGATCGAGCACGGCCTTGTGCTCAGTGACCACGGTGATGATGTGGTTTCCCTTTTCTGCGTACATCTCGGCGACGCCCTTGATGGCGAGGTTGTTGGACTCGGTGGCGCCGCTGGTGAAAACGATTTCCTTGGGATCCGCGCCGATGGCGCGTGCGATGGTTTCGCGTGACTTTTCAACGGCCTCCTCGGCTGCCCACCCGAAGGAGTGGTTTCGCGAGGCCGCGTTGCCGAAAACCTGAGTAAAGTATGGCAGCATCGCCTCGACAACGCGGGGATCAACCGGCGTCGTGGCGTGGCCATCCATATAAATCGGTGTTTTAACCGTCATTGTGTCATCTCCGGTGATTTGCCTCGGGTCGGTGGCACGTTGGCCGGGGTCCGGGCTCGAGGTCCCTCAGGTACAGGTTGGAGCGCATTTCGTGCCCAAAGCTGCGTCGGTCGGCGCGGCTTGGGCATGCTATCGCTTCGCGAGCAACAGGTTGCTCCCGGGTCCACCACCTGTCAAAGCAATTCCCGTGAACGCAAGGACACCCTCCCCCGCCACGGTCGGCGCCCCGCGCGGCCCGTCCGAAGCCCGCCCGAATCTGCGCGTTTTGCTCGCGATTGTGGCGGGGATGTCGCTGCTCGCGGTGCTCGCCGCCCCTCTTCTGGACGAGGTCGAACAGCTCTCGTACGACCTGCGGCTCCGGGCTCGCAACGCGCTGATGCCGCAAAGCCTTCGTCCAGAGATTCTGGTCGTGGGGATCGGCGAAAATGACGCCGCTTACGCCGCCGAAACGGCCGCCGCGGACGACGCCTTCGCTACGCGTGGGGTCTACAACGAGTTCATGAACCGGACTCGCGCGTGGGGAACGGACGTCGTCGCGTTTGACATCTTCTTCGAGGATGAACGCGGGCTGGATGATGTGCTCGCGCTGTCGATGTCTGGCTCGAACACGGTGCTGGGTTACCGATTCAAGACCCAGCGGGACGTCGTGCGCAGTCCGGAGGGCGATCCGCCTGGCGACATCGCCGGGCTGCTCTCGCGCGCGGAGGGTTCGAGCGATCCCTCCGAGATTTCGATGCTCGCGACGGGGGCGCTGCTCCCCTATTCGCGCCAGCTCGCCACGATGCTGCGCGTCGAACGCGACGCCCAGGACCGCCCGCTCAGCCCGGAGGCCCGGAGCGCTGCATCGACCGCCTTGCGATGGGCTCGGCATGCGACCGCCAAAGTGATCGAGCGTTGGTTTGCGCTTCGATACGGGATCATTCCCCCTACGGGGGGCGACCCGTGGCGCGCGGAGGAGTTTCAGCCGCTCTCTCCCTCGCTCATGTTTGCGGCTTCGTCGCTTGGCTTTGCGAACATTGAGAAGGGAGAAGAGAACGTCGTGCGGCGCGCGCCTCTCGTGTACGCGTGGGGGGACCGCATCTACCCCAGCCTCTCGCTGGCGGCCGCGCTCGAATACTACGATGTGCCCTTCTCCGAGGTGAAAGTTGAGTGGGGACGCGCGGTCGAGTTCACCCCCAAGCGCCACGACACGCGCCCGGTCCGGATACCGATCGATGCACGCGGGGATTACCTCGTGAATTTCCGAGGGGGGGAGGAGTGGCTGAACACGCAGACGCAAGTCACCCCAATCGTGAAGGCCGAATCCCTGGTCGATCGCGACCGCGAGCAGTTGAAGCAACGATTCGCGGGCGCCATCGTGTTCGTTGGCGAGCTCATCACCGGTGGCGGGGGCACGGACATCGAGCCGATTCCGCTCCACGCCAAGTTCCCGATGGTTGGGCTGCATGCGAACGTGATGGACAATATTCTGCGGCGCGACTTCCTGCGCACGCCCCCACCGATGAGTGGTAAAGCGATCTCGGTGGCAATGCTCGTGTTGGGCGCGGCTCTGTTTCGGCGGCGAACGGTGCGCGTGACGGTGGTGGTGCTGGTCGGCGTTCTGGCGCTCTATATCGGCGGTGCGATGCTGGCGTTCATGTACGGCAACCTTGTGATGCCGCTGGTGGGGCCGATGGCATCGGTTCTCGGTTGGGGCGCGATGGGTGCCTACACGTGGAATGTTTCGGAACGCGACCGCCGCGTGGTGCGGGAAATCTTTGGCAAGACTGTCTCGCCACGCATCGGCGAGGAAATCCTGCGCAACTATAACAACGAGGCGCTCTGGGGTTCGACGCGCACGATCACGGTGCTCTTCGTCGATATCCGAGGGTACACGACTCTTTCCGAGAGTGCCGAGCCGGCACGCGTGCTCGAGGTGCTGGACCGGTTCTACGACACGGTATCCGAGTCCGTGTTTCGGCATGATGGCCAGGTGAACAAGTTCCTCGGCGATGCGGTGTTGGCATTGTTCGGGGCCCTGCCGGATGAGCCCGCGAATCACGCCGAGCGAGCCATCCGCGCCGCGGCGGATATCCAGCGCGCACTTCTGGCCATTGCGAATAGTCAGGAATTCAGCGGCCTCGGCTTGCGACTCCAGACCGGCGCGGGCATCAATACAGGTCCCGCGACGGTCGGCATCGTTGGCCGCCGCGAGACGCGCATCGAGTACACCGCCATCGGCGACAGCGTGAACGTCGCCTCGCGATTGCAAGGCAACGCATCCGAAGGGCAGATCGCCATCGGAGGCGAAGCGATCTCCGATGTGGGTGGAGTGGATGCGCCGCTGTTCAAGGAACTCAAAATCACGCTGCGCCACGCGGGCTCCGTCCCGGTCAAGGGGCGCCGCCAGCCAGTCGAGGTGTACATTGCCGAACTTCCAACAGCTTGTTAAATGCGTCGCGATGCTTTGCATGACGCTCATGTTCTCGGGTTGTCTAACGCACTCAGTTTCATTCAACACCAACGCCCCCTATTCGCCGAGCTACAATCGCAGCGGCTGGGTCGCCGTGACCTATCCCGAGGGACTCGCCGAGGAAATGTACGTGGTCCGGACGTCGGGATCGTTCCTCAGCAAGAGGTACAAGACGTACTGGGGCGGCGCGGTGACAGCTCAGGCGTCGGCGAGATTTTCGCGTGTGTTCGAGGGCGGCGTTCTTCTCATGACGGAAACAGACGCGGCAGAGATCGAGCGTCTCGTCAAGGCCGCGCGCGCCGAGGTCAGCTCTCCTGCGGCCAGCCCGAACCGATGGAAGGAAGCAGTGCGCCGCGCCGCGGGATTGACCGACCCGCTCGAGATACCAAGCACCGTCGTCCGCCACGCGGAGGATCCACCTGCCTATGTTGTTCGCATTCTGAATCCGACGTTCTCGACGGCCGAACTGAAGCCCATCTACACGATGGACGTGCGAGTCATCGAGCCGCTCTCGACGGCGATTTTGCTCGATGCGCATTACTCGGTCGCGGGGCGCAAGATCCGCCCGAAGAACGACACCAACATGATGATCGCAGAGCTGCGTGAGGTCGTCTCTGAAACCGTCAACGGCGCGATGATTCAACTCGCAACCGGGCTGGAAGAAGAAACGAGACCCTAACAGCCCATGGCCCGCCCCGGATCACCCCCCGGAGGAACGCGCAAGCCGGAGCGCCCACCTCCCCCGCCGCCTGTGGATACTGCGCCGAACGATTCGGTGCCGTGCGAAGGCATTCAGGAAATCGAAGTCACCCCCGCTGCGGTCGGCATGCGGCTCGACACGTGGTTGTCGCGGCTCGAGGGATTTCCATCGCGATCACGCATCCAGCAATTGGTGAAGGACGGGCTGATCACGATTGGTGGCGTGCCCGTCGGCAAGTCGAGGTCCCTCGAAGGTGGCGAGACCATCGTGGTGGACTGGCCTCCGCGCGAAGACGCGTGGCCGCGCCCCCAGAACATCCCGCTGGATATCATCTACGAAGATGCCGAGTTGCTCGTCATCAACAAGCAGGCGGACCTGATCACGCACCCTGCGCCCGGAAACCCGGACGGCACGCTAGTGAACGCCGTGTTGTATCACTGCCCGGACCTGCCCGGAATCTATGGGATCAGGCGACCCGGCATCGTGCATCGTCTGGACAAGGACACGACGGGACTCATCGTCGTCGCAAAGACAGAGACCGCGATGCGTTCACTCGCGAGGCAGATTTCCGAACACACGGCACGGCGGACGTATTGCGCCGTGGTGATCGGCGATCCGCAGTGGGATGGAATCGTCGTGGATGCGCCGATTGGCCGGGACGAGTCCAACCGGCTGAAGCGCGCGATCGACGGCGCGTTCTCGCGCAACGCGATTAGTCACTTTACCGTTTTGCGACGCGCGCATCACCACACGCTGATCGAGGCACGTCTCGAAACCGGGCGCACGCACCAGATTCGTGTACACATCGCACACATCGGACACCCGATCCTCGGCGACGACACCTACGGCGGGCACTCGCAGCGATCTCTCGAGCGCATCCGGCATGCATCGTCGGCCATGCGCACGATGTTGTCATCCTTTGGGCGTCCGATGTTGCACGCGAGACGACTCGAGTTCGTGCATCCGACGTTGCATAGCGCGTTCGCGTTTGAGGCACCCCTCCCGGAAGACGCGCAGGCGCTGTTCAAGATGCTGTGGCCCGACCAGGAAGTTCCTTTCATGGAGCGAAAGGTGGAAGGCGCGTGAGCATCGACGCCCCGTGGATTCGCAATCTCAAGGGAGAGCGTGCCATCGTCCTCGGGGGAGGCATCGCCGGACTCTCGGCGGCGATATCACTCGCATTGCGTGGCGCGCGCGTCACGGTGCTGGAGCGCCGACCCGTCGTGGGCGGCAGCGTGGGCCGCATTGAACGTCACGGCTGGACATGGGACGCCGGGCCTGCGTTCGTTCGGTACCCGCAGGCGTTCACGAAACTCTGGTCACAGGCCGGTCTGCGCTTTTCTGACTTTGTGGATCTGAGGCCGCTCGATCCGCTCTATCGAGCCGTCTTCAGTGCGAATGAATCGATCGACGTGTGGTCCGACCCGGAGCGGTTGCGTGATGAAATCGCGCGGCTCGACACCACGGACGCGGAGCGATTCGGCCTGCACGTGCGGCGCGCGCAGAAGGCTCGCGCGGCGGTCGAGCAGCGGCACTTCCTCCTGCCAAAAAGAGGTTGGGGAAGTGATGCTCCAGGGGGAGGAGGCCTCTTTGGCGCGTCGGCCTCTCCCGGTGGTTATCTGGCTTCCCTGAAGCGACAGTTCAAACATCCGCGCACGGTCGCGCTGCTTGCATTCGAGGCGAACGCGCTTGGCTGGGGTCCCGCTGCCACGGGTTCGATTGCGCGGTTTCTTCCCGCGCTCGAGTGGAAGCACGAAGCGTGGTATCCTGCGGGCGGAATGAGCGATCTCGTCGCAGCGTTTGTGCGTCTTGCGGAACTCACCGGAGTCGGCATCGAGACCCAATGCGAAGTCGAACGCATCACTGCCAGCAAAGGGGGCGTGCAGTCGGTTTCTGGCACAGGGTTCGAGACGATTTCTGCGCGCATCGTGGTCTCGACGATCGACCCGGAGACCCTCGCAGAGGACCTGCTCGACGGAGTCGGCGCGGCGGTGCCCTTGCGACGTCGCGTCGCGAAAGGCCGCCCCGGAATGGCGACGCTTGCCGTGCATCTCGGAACGAAGAAGCGCTGGCCGATCCTTCGTCCGAGGACCGTGTTCTTTTCCACACTCGGGAACGAAGAAGAGTTCCGACAAATCTCGGGGTGGAACACGCCGGCGTCCATGCCGACGGTCGAGGTCACCTGCCCGGGATTGATCTCCTCGCTTCCGATGCCCGAGGGGAAGATGGCGCTGCGGCTTCAGGCCTCCATGCCCTCGCTCTCGTCCGCGTGGCGCTGGACGGATTCGAGCGTGCAGGACACGCGCGACCGTATGGTTTCCGTGATCGAGAAGTCCGGCATCCCTGATATGGAAAAATCGATCGAGGCAGAAGTGATTCAGTCGCCGCTCTATTTCCGCGACGAGTTTCTCTATGCAGACGGCGACATGCACGGACGTGGTTATGGCGATGGGGCGGAGTTCATGGTCAAGGCCCCCAACCGCGTGGCGGACATTCCGGGGCTGTTCCTCGCCGGGCGCGGCGCGCACCCTGGTGCGATGCCGGCGCTCGCGTGCCTCGGCGGAATGCATGCGGCGAATTGCGCCGCGAAGGACTTCGGCCAAGGGCGCTGACGGCAGCCGTCAGTTCGCGAACAACTCATCCAATCGCGCAAAAGTTACCGGGTCCACGATGGCCTTGGCGGCGCGGCAATTCTCGACGAGTTGCGCAGACTTGGAAACGCCGACGATGCACGCGCTGATTTCCTCGCGTCTCAGGATCCACGCCAGCGCAAGTTGCCCGATCGTGATTCCCGCCGAGGCCGCCAGCGGCGCGATCAACGCAATTCGCGCAAGCAGGTCGCGGTCCTGCGCCTTGGCCTTGATGAAATAGTTCTGCTTCGGATCGGCGGCACGGCTGTCCGAGGGGAGAGATTCGCCGGGCTTGTACTTTCCGGTGAGCAAGCCCTGCGCAAGCGGTGACCAGACGATCTGACCGATGCCTGATTCCGTGCAGACAGGAATCACGGCGCGTTCGATCCCGCGTGCAAGAAGGTTGTACTGCGGCTGGCTGCTGATCGGCATCGCATAGCCACCTGCGCGGCAGATGTCCACGCATCGACGAATCTGCGACGCGGTCCATTCGGAAAATCCCCAGTAGAGAATCAGACCGCGCCGGATGAGATCGTCCATCGCGCGCACGGTTTCTTCGAGCGGGGTTTCCTCGTCGTAGCGGTGGCACTGATAGAGGTCGATGTACTCCATGTTCAGGCGCGCCAGGCTGGCCTCGCATTGCTCGTGAATGTGTTTGCGAGAGAGGCCACGGTCGTTGGGGCCTTCGCCCATCGGGAAGAATACCTTGGTCGCGAGCACATAGCTGGAACGCGGGCGCGACGCGAGCGCACCGCCCAGGAACTCCTCACACTTGCCCTGCGCATACACGTTCGCTGTGTCGAAGAAGTTAATACCGAGGTCGAACGCGGTCGCGATGATTTCGCGCGCAGCCTCGTCTTCGACAGCGTTCCCAAATGTCAGCCAACCGCCGAGCGCGATCTCGGATACTTTAAGCCCGGAGTTTCCCAGTTTGCGATACCGCATTTATTTTTCCCTGATGAACTTGTTGTCCTTCGGAAGTCGAAGGAGTTTCCAGCCGCGCAAAAATACGTCCTCCGAAAATCCGAGGGCACGTTTAATCTGATAGTCACGTTCGATCACATTCGGGATGCGCTGCAGGCGGCGGTAGGTCTCCCAGTCGATCATGCCACGCAACCACACCCACAGCCCTGTGACGGGCACGGGATAGTCGCTACCGTGCACGAGACGACTCGAAATCAAGTCGTCAAACAGGCGCGAAAACAGGCGGGAGCGAATCGGCAGATTCAGCGCGCTCTGGTCCGTGTAGAGATTCGGAAACTTCTGCATCAGCCTTAGGAGGTCGTCGAAGTACTCCGGATCGCCGATGCCACTCTTGCCCGCGCAGTGCGCGGCGATGAGCGTCACGCCGCACTCGAGCGGCAACGTCATTGTGCTCGGGTCGGAGTACTTCGCATTCACGACATCGAGCGTGTTCTCGCCCCCGGTGTGATTGAGCAGGGGCAGTTTCGCATCCGCCATGCGCTGCCAGAACCTGCGATACTTGGGATCGTTGCAGTTCACATTATGGCAATTCGGCAGCAGCTTCATCATCACCGCGCCGAGCTCGATGCAGCGGTCCAGCTCGTCAATCGCATCAGGACGCGCCGGGTGGATCGAACACACCGGGAGAAGCTGCGGGTATCTTCGGCAGACCTTGAACACGAACTCGTTCGGGACATAATAGGTGCCGCGCGATTTCATCCGCCGCCCAGCCGAATTGTATACATTGTCCTGAGCAAACACCGCCGCGCCGCCGAGGGACGACTTGCTCATCAGCCGCGCCAGATGCGCGGAAAACACATGGTCGAGGTCGCCCTTCATCGCGCCCGCAGGGAGCCCCACGTGGCGCTCCATATACGCATACAGCAACGAATGAATCGGCCCGCCGCCCGCCAATGTGCACCCGCTCTTGCGCGAGCCGTTGCCCACGATGTGCACATGAATGTCGAGCGGCTTGGTGATGTCGTACATTAGTAGACCTTGTGGAAGTAGGCAGATTCTCCACGACGTCGTGGTGCTGCCGCAAGCGCACTGAGGCGAGGGAGGGTCAATACTGACGGTCAAAATGTAACCGTTCACGCCCCTACCGGTGCGTCTTCGCTCCGAAGTTGGGAGACCTCATGTCCGGCGATTGCGCGGGCCAGCGTGTCGAGCATTTCGCGGCCTTGCAGTCGTAGCCTTGCGCTCGCGGTGAGCATGCGTTCGGCGGCGTTGTTCGTCGGTAACCGTCCTCCCCGCACCTTGTTGACCAGAATGTCGGTGGCGGAATAGGCTCTCCCTTCATTCTGATTTCTTGAGGCGGTCATGGCGGATGAAGTCGCGATTGATCGTGGAGGTCTCGAGGCGAAATGGCGGGCGGTGTTTGCAAAGTATGTGGCTTCTTG
>Ga0268299_1001893_pt1 | contig 30078 bp, 39 predicted proteins | sample NOBtaG_FD_193484 | JGI IMG/M metagenome (GOLD analysis project Ga0268299, IMG submission 193484) | Activated sludge microbial communities from bioreactor in Nijmegen, Gelderland, Netherland - NOB reactor | ecosystem: Engineered > Bioreactor > Aerobic > Activated sludge | place: Netherlands...
ACGACTTGATCAGATGGATACCGACAAACCCGGCCTCCGTCATGCCCGCCATGTAGTTGGTGAGTGTGAGGGCACCAGACAGGCAATCGCCCCATTTCTCCGCATCATGAACCAGATACTGAGGTACGGGCTGATCCGCGACGATGTCCGAAATAGTAAACCGTCCGCCCGCCTTCGCGACACGGAACATTTCACGGAAGACCTTGCGCTTGTCCGGGGCCAAGTTGATCACGCAGTTGGAGATGATCAAATCAACCGTGCCCTCTTCTACCGGCATGGAATCGGCCATGCCTTTGCGAAACTCGACATTGGAAGAGGGGTAGCCGAGATTGCCGGCCACGATCACGGCGTTCCTGCGCGCGATCTCCAACATCGTATCGGTCATGTCGATGCCGATCACGCGGCCCGTCGGGCTGACAAGGCGCGACGCCTCGAAGCAATCGATCCCGCCTCCAGATCCGATGTCCAGGACGGTTTCGCCGGCGCTCACGGTTTTCAGCCCTGCGGGCGTGCCGCAGCCATAGGAAATTTTGAGGACTTCTTCGGGAATGAAGGTCTTGAGGTGGCTCATGTCATAGCTGGTCGGACAACACATGTGTTCACCCGAGCTGGCCGCCCGGGCGTATCGATCGCTGACGGCCTGAGTAATGTTCTCTCCTGGCATGGCTCCCCCGCTAAGTCATGAACATATGAAGATACGTCTATGTATGAAACTGACCGAGTTGCCTTCAATCTCCAGCCGGGCACCAAGATGAATGCGTCAGAGGGGAAGGATACAGCGAGGAGGACGAAGGTTCTGTAAGCTGGCTTACATTGAGTCGTGCCCTGTAAGTGAGAGCATCGCCGCGCGAGGGATCCATCACCAGCGCAGAGAACTTCTGACAGGGTAGAGAGTAGCTCAGGTAGGTTCCTCGTCCCCTTGACTCGGTACCATAGTATCAGGTGTAGCATCTTCCCACGGAGCGACTATGACATCCCAACGAACGATTGGCTGGCTCGCAAAGTCGGCTGGTGTTCATGTCCAAACGGTTCGGTACTACGAGCGGCAACAGCTCCTCTCGCCTGTCGGCCGTCGGCCGTCCGGATATCGTGTCTATGACCACGAGGCAGTGGCACGACTCCGATTCATCAGAAACGCGAAGGCACTGGGATTCACGCTTCGAGAGATCGGTGAATTACTCCGTCTCCGAGTGAATGGCCGGGCGCGTTGTGGCGACGTGCAGCGGAAGGCAGAAGCTAAATTGCATGGCGTTGAAGCGAAGCTGACAGACCTCCAGGCTTTGGCCCGCGCGCTGCGCGGATTGATCCGCATGTGTCAGGCTGGTCAGCCCATCGATCATTGTCAGATTCTGCGCCAGATGGAAAGAGAACAACCCGCCTCACAACAATCACAGAAACGGAGGACATCGTGACAAGTCCGAACGACACACGGTTTACGGAATTGCGTCGCCTCAGTCCGCAAGTAACAGGCGGGTTGCTTCGCATGCGCCAGGCAGCCTATCGCGATGGGGCGGTTCCCGCCAAACATAAGCTCCTCACCGCGATGGCGATCTCCATCGCGATCCGATGCGATCCCTGCATTCGCGCCTATGTCCGGATGGCGCACGAGAAAGGCAGCACACAAGAAGAACTGATCGAATTCCTTGAGGTAGCTATGACCATGCAAGGTTGTCCCGGCGAGGAATGGGCGCTGAAGGCTTATGCGGCCTATAAGGAATCTATCGGTTCTGAGACGACTTCGGATGCCGTAGGTTGCTGCGATCACCAAACGCCAAGCGATACCGATGAAGAGGAGGCACTATGAAACGACGATTCGCTCCCCTGCTCATGACCTTCACAGCGCTCGTCTTGAGCACGGGACTTTGGATTCCTGCAGCATCCGCAGCCAATATCCTGATCCATATGAAAACATCGCTTGCCGTGGACGATGCACAAATCTGCGCGGTACCGAATGTGGCCTGGGCAGCCGTGAAGGCTGGGCATAAAGTGACGATCCTGGTGGATGCGAGCGCCGTCACGTCGGTGACGAAAGGCTTCGGGTGGTTCAGGAAGCTGATCGGGTCTGAGTCCACCGCGCTGGATCGAGCTGGCTTGCCGGAGCGAGAACAACAGAGCCTCTCCGAACAGATGGGCGTCCCGCTGGAGCAAGTCCCGCACAATTACGGCGAGTACGTCGACTTCCTCAAGAACAAGTTGGGCGTCGACATCTATGGGAATCAGACCATGATGCTGCTCTACAAGATCGATCCGGATCGAGTCGCTGCTTCAGTCACCCCAATTCCACTCGCCAAGATGGTGCAGTTGTTCGAGGCAGCGGAACAGATCCTGGTCTATTAGGCAGAGGCTGTTAGAGGCGCACCCGACTTCTGAAGTAGTTCCAAACATCAATCGTATCGAGCACCAAGGAGATGGCCATAGAGACCGACAAGACCAGCAAATAGCGTTTGAACGAATCCTCAGCGGCAGGAATCTGCGTGACAACATAGGCCAGCAGCGGAATCCAAGGGATGTGGCCGAGCCCAAGGATCTTGGTAAATCCAAATCGCGCATAGAGTCCCATCATCAGCATCGCGCTTGCGAGAAAGTTCGTGAGAATAAGCTGTGCGACCGCTTCCCGCCAGAAGGCGAGACTCGTCATGTTGACGAGCATGAGCACCAGGACCCAGAGGGAGACCCATACGGGTTGCTGGATCAATTCGATGAAAAATCGTAACGGATTTCTCATGGCCTGGTCTCCTTCCAATGATTGGGATCGGCAGTGTGTTGACGCTCACTGAAAGGGGCGGACACCCGGCCGTGGTGATTGCGCCGTCCGGATGTCCGATGGTTCACGATATTAGAACGTGATGACCTGATACCCCTGGGACACGAGCTTCTTGAAGCTCGGATGACCGTCGTATTCTCCCGTCAGCTTCACGCCGCAGGCCACGACCTGATCCTTCACCCCGAACGCGCCCGCGCAAAAGTCGCAGGCCCCGCTGATGCGATCTTTCACCGCCACATACAGCCCGTGGGCCATGTGATCGGGCTTCTCGAGTTCCGGAATCCACTTGGGTCCCGCGCCGTCGAAAATGAGTTGAACATCGTCGTGGGCGTCCTTGAATTCTTTGACGGCTTCCATCGCGTTCACCACACGTCCCAATCCTTCATGGGTGTCTGTGTCGGCTAATACGACAATCGCTACTTTGGGCATGCTGCACTCCTTTCATAACAGGTGAATGTTGAGAACTCTCTCCGTCTCATCGGTGGGACGGCCGCGGCGTGATCCCGCGATAATTTTTGCACTCTACTGCGGAGCACTCAGAAGTTCTGTGGGCTGGATTACAAGTGCACGAAGAAAGAATGCAGAATACGTGAGGTACCTTACAGATCGGCGGCGACACACCCGCTAGGATCGTAAGCAGGATAACCACATGTCTCCCATCCACAAGGAGGTGAACCGTGACCTGTGAACGATGCAACGGACTGATGGTACGGGAACAGATTTGCGATCTTCAGGGACGGAGCAGCCGCCTGTGCGTGGACGGCTATCGCTGCCTGCTCTGCGGCGATCTGGTCGATGCGCTGATTCTTGAACATCGAAGACGATCCACGGCACCGACGGAGTCCATTCAGTTCACCAGTCCTCGTATGCCGCGGCTCGTCGCGGCATAACTGGAGAGCGATCGAAACCTAGCCCGTGCATCTCGTTCAACAGGGAGGCCCGCCATGACAGTTCTCGACGACCCCGTAATGGCCTTACGTATTCAGCTCCACCACCTCCCCTGTCCGACTTGTGGAGCTCATGAAGTGATCCCGAAATTGCAGTGTGATTACTATCCCGATGGCTGCCTCTGGTTTGTGCGCTGCGGCCATTGCCAGCCGCAGTACCACTTGGATCATCGGACTGTGCCTGCCGGGGAACAGCTCCCGAGCGGCGCGGGCATCGGAAACCAGACCAGCATCTCAGGTCTATGAGCGAAACGAAAGGAGGCTTCCATGCGAATCCATGAGGTGATGTCTACGGGAGTCGTCACAGGCACACCGATAGAAACAGTGCGGGACGTCGTCGTGAAGATGTTAAGCCGGCATTGTGGGGCCGTTCCGATCGTCAGCGCCAATCAGGAATTACTCGGGATCGTGACGCTGCGCGACGTGATGCTGCCGATGTACCCCAACTATGGCGACTACATTCACGACGCCGTGCACAGCCGGGACTTTCTGGAAATGGAGCACAACTATCCCGAGGTGCTGGGAAAGAAGGCCGAGGAGATCATGGTGCGCAACCCGCTGACGGTCTCACCGGAGACGCCCATCCTCGAAGCAGCGTCATACATGGGGTTGAAGAATTTTCGCCGTCTTCCGGTCGCCGACCACGGCACGCTCGTCGGCATGGTCAGCATCGGCGACATTCACCGAGGCCTCTTTTTTGCTCGTGGCGGCTGCGAAGTAGACGCATGAGTCGCCAGCTACCTCCATACGGTTCCAGACCGGTCGCTCGCAGAACACTCCTGTCTTGGCGCGACAGCGGGATTCTCCCGCGTCGCGTTCCGTATCAGCCACTCATCGGGCCGATGCCGAAAGAGAGCTAGAAGGAACAGGGAATCACGCTTGATAGATCTGGAGGGAGTAGGGCCCTCGTTAAAGAGACGGCGTCCTACGTCTGCGGTCATGTGACGTAACCTGTTCCTGGCCGATGAGCCCAGGCGACAGAATTCAGCAAGAAAGGAGGTGTTGTCATGCCACTTGCACAATTGAAAGGGCTCAGTGGGTATCTCAGTCTGGAGCAGAAGCAGGAATTGATCCGAAAGGTCACGGACGCGATCGTCTCTGTCGAAGGAGAAGGGCTGCGACCCGTGACGTGGGTCATTGTTGAAGATGTTCCCTCAGGCCAGTGGGGCGTGGGCGGCTCCCCCGTCACGACCGAAGGGCTGAAAACAATGGCTGCCCAAACCAAGTAACCGGTGTTCAGATCACGAAGGAGGACGATCATCATCATGAAGTTTCAGATTCATACGGCGGAGACGGCTCCGGAGGCGTCACGGGCGACGCTCGAATCCACCGCGAAGAAATATGGATTTGTGCCCCATTTATATGGCGTGCTTGCGGAATCGCCCGCGGCGGTACAGGCCTACGCGGGGATCAATAAGGCCTTGGAACAGAGCGCCCTGTCTCCGGTGGAACAGCAGGTGGTGGCTTTGACCGTGAGCACTACCAACGACTGCGCCTATTGTGTCGGGGCCCACTCCACGGTGGCGCAGATGGTGCGCATGCCCGAGGACGTGCTCGCGGCATTGAGAGAACAGCGATCCCTCTCGGACCGGAAACTCAATGGCTTGCGGACGCTGGTGCTGTCCATTCTCCGTCATCGCGGCTGGGTGCCGGAAGAGGATCTTTAGCGCGTGGTGGCCGCAGGCTATACCCAGCGGCAGGTGTTGGATGTCCTCACACTCGTCGCACTGAAGACATTGAGCAATTATGTCAACCACATTGCCCATACGCCGCTCGATGTCCAGTTTGCCGCGCAATCATGGAAGTCGCAGGTTGCCACGGTTGCCTGACACAGCCTGGTATCTGATTGCATCCGGCACGAATGATGGAGGGCTCGCGCCTGCAAAGACGCGGGCTCCTCCAGGACATCCGGAGAGGTGTCGGTGCACTCTATACAGGCGATGAGCTGAAGCTTCGCAGCGATATCTACACACTCACTGCTGTCGGACGGTTTCAGCAGGCGTTCGCACGCGTGTCGACCGGAATCGATTGGCTAGTTCCGGCCCGCCATGACCCCGCCATCGACATCCCAAATAGCTCCCGTCACCCATTGGGCGTCGTCGCTCAACAGAAAATTGATGGTCTTTGCCACATCTTCCACGGTGCCGATCCGGCCAATCGGATGAAAGCTATTGAACGTGGCGAGGGTCTCGTCCATGTCCTGCGGATCAATGAAGGCCTGATAAATAGGCGTCTTGACCACTGCCGGCGACACGGCATTGACCCGAATGTTGTGGACGGCCAGCTCCATCGCCATATGCTGCGTGAGGGCATGCAGCCCGGCCTTCGCCATGGAATACGCAGAGGAAGGGGTCGCTTTGATCGCCTGTTTCGCCCACATCGATCCGATATGCACGATAGAGCCGCCACCATTCGCGGCCATGTTCTTGGCGACGGCTTGTGAAATGAAAAAGAGAGCTCGGTTGAGATCCAGATAGGCGTCATAGTCTTTGGCGGTATGGTCAAGAAACGGCGTCGGCTTGAAATAGCCTGCGGCATTTACCAAGTACGTGATGTGGCGGCTATGGTTCTCGGCAAACGCAATGATGCGTTGGGTGTCATTCGATTCGTACAAGTTGGCTTGCAGCATTTCAACTGTGCCAAGCGAAGACAGTTCGCGTTGAGCCGTCTCCAGCTTTTCCAGTGAGTTGCCTGCAATCACCGTTGTGACTTCCCGCGCGAGCAAGAGCCTTGCGGTAGCGAGGCCTATTCCGCTGGAGCCGCCGACGATCAGGGCAAGTGGCTGATTCGCGTGTTGCATGAGATCACCTCCTTACGTTAAAGAGCGAACACAATTGTGTGAGGGCAGTCTATGACGCACTCCGCCCGAGTCCAAGCAGGTACCAAGCGGTTCAGTAGGCACTAAGCGGTACATCTTGATGGGAAGACAGGCGAAAATATTTTCCCGGCGATCCGCGCCGGAACAGGGCGCTCGAATGGTGGAGACCATTTATGGGTGCAAATGGTCGCTGACAGTCTATCAACTCTTGGCCAACGGTATTAAACGGCCGCGGGAGATGGTTCGTAGCATGGATGGCCTGACGACCAAAGTCCTCAATGAATGTCTTCGCAAGAACGTGGCATTCGGCATCATCGAGCGCATCGCGTACAACGAAATCCCTCCTCGCGTGGAGTATGTCGTCACGCCGTTCGGCAGGAAATTCATCCGTATCCTGGATGACCTGGACAAGCTGCAGAAGGAAATAGAAATCGACCGCTGACGGACGCCTCAGTGAATGAGACGTCTGCGCATGCCAGGACGCGCTGGCGAGCGGCGATGGGATTGCGCGATTAAGAATCCACCTGGCTCTTCTTGATCCGCAGCGCCTTGATCCGTGACGCAAGCGTGGTCGGTTTCATGCCCAACAAGACGGCCGCACCGTCCGAGCCAAAGATCTTGCCTTTTGTGAGCCGCAAGGCCTGAGAGATATTCTCCCGCTCCTGGCGTTTCAGATCCTCCCGGGTGGCCAGCCGCGCCGCCGAGGAGGCGGGCGGTGATGAGATACCATTCTCGCGCGCCGGCGAGGATTGAAGATGAATATTCAGGGTGCGGCCTTGGGAAAGAATGACGGCGCGCTCCACAACATTTTGCAGTTCACGCACATTACCCGGCCAGTCGTGGGCGGCCAGCTGGCTCAGCACCGCCTGAGTAATGCGTGGCACTCGGCGATTCATTCGCCGGGCGCTCTGAGCGATGAAATGCAACGCCAGCTTCGAGATATCCTCACGGCGTTCACGGAGCGGCGGAATGTGGACCGGGAACACGCTGAGACGATAGTAGAGGTCTTCTCGAAAACGACCGGCTTCGACCTCGCGTTTAAGGTCGCGATTGGTCGCCGCGACGATCCGCACATCCACCGATCGGGTGCGCATGTCGCCGACGCGCTCGAATTCTCCCTCCTGAAGCACACGCAGTAGCTTCGCCTGCATCGCCAGCGGCACTTCCCCGATTTCGTCGAGAAAGAGCGTCCCACGATCAGCCACTTCGAAACGGCCCGGTCGATCCGAGAGCGCACCGGTGAAGGCCCCTTTCACATGGCCGAAGAACTCACTCTCGAACAAAGCATCAGGCACGGCACTGCAATTCACCTTGATCAACGCCCGGCTTTGGCGCGGGCTCCGGTCATGGATCGCACGGGCCACGAGCTCTTTGCCCGTACCACTCTCGCCGGTAATCAACACCGCGGCATCGGTCGGCGCGACCAGATGGACTTGACGTAAGACGTGCTGGAGCGCCTGGCTCTCTCCGATGAATTCTCCCATCCCAAGAGCAGCAGTGACCTCCTCGCGCAGATAGAGGTTCTCCTCTTCCAGACGGGTGCGCAGCAGGCTGATCTCATCGAACGCTCGAGCATTCGCGATGCTGACCGCCGCGTAATCGGCGAATATGCGAAGCCACTCGAAGGCTTCCTCGTCGAGCAAGCCGCGGTCGAAGAGCGCCAGCACTCCGAGGACATCATCCCGGAAAATCAAGGGCTGCGCCGCGAAGGTCCGGACTCCCTCGTGCGCGAACCAGGCAGAATCAGCGATCCACTCCTCATCACCGCGAAGCCCAGCTAGCCGGAGCGGCTCGCCGGTCGCAGCCACACGCCCAATTTTTCGCTCTCCCAGGGGAAACCGATGAAAGGCGCCGTCCAGGCGACCGTAGTCGGCCTGCGCATCACGCGGCACCCCAGCGCTGGCGACGAGGTGCAACCACCGGCTGTGGTCGGAAGCATCGTCCCGGCCGCGACACACTTCGCAGAGGTGGTTGGGGGTCGCGAGCCAAATCCGCGTCAGCACCGTGTTCGGACATTGGGCAATGCCGTCGGTAATCGTGCGCAGCACCGCATCAAGCCCGCGTTGTTGAGCAGTGGAGACCATCGCTTGTGGGAGCTTGCGGGGATCCATTGATGCGTACAGGCTACGAGATTTCATGCTCGCATGCAACGACTATTCGTAGATTACGATTAGTCGTATCCGTTGTCGGCCGAGCAAAATCAATTTATTCCCTGTCTTTTCAACATCGTACTACGCATCTCCGATCAGGCACGCCATCTGCTTTAGCGATGGCTATTGAACGCGGCTGCAACAAATCAGATCAACTCACAAAGGAGGAACGTATGAATCGCATCGCACATCTCGATCCCCAGGCCACCATCGGGCCGGCCAAGGCGCTCTTTGAGGGCGTCCAGAAAAAGTTAGGTGTGGTCCCGAATCTCTTTCGAGTCTTGGGCAACGCTCCGGCTGCGCTCCAAGGCTACCTCAGCTTCAACACCGCGCTTGCGGACGGAAGCTTGAGCCCGAAGGTCCGTGAACTGATCGCGCTCGCGGTCGCCGAGACCAATCAATGCGCCTACTGCCTCAGCGCCCACACATTCATCGGCGGCAAGCTGGGGCTGGCCCAGCAGGACCTCGCCGATGCCCGGCAAGCCAACGCGGCTGATCCACGAACCGATGCCATTCTCAAACTGGCGCGCAATATCGTCGTGCAGCGCGGGGAGCTCGGGGCCACAGAGCTTGAACTGGCGCGCACGGCCGGGCTGAACGATGGCGAGATCATCGAGACGGTGGCCCATGTCGCGCTGAATATCTTCAGCAACTACGTCAACCATCTCGCCGGCACTGTCATCGACTTTCCGGAGGTCACACTCACGCATGGGTGTTCCACCTCTTCTTGCGCCTGCGGCTAAAGACATAAGGTTAGTGGAGTCTCAAGCAATGCACCGTCATCAACGCCGAAGAAAGGATGCCGTCATGACCATGCTCATTCGATCAATTGTCGCGTCACTCACAGCTGTTGTCGTGAGTCTTCCCCTGACACCATCATTGTTCGCACAGGACCAGAAACCGACCGTATCGCACTATGCCGGACCACGGGAGGATGCGCCGGTTCCTCGTCCCGGCCTGACAATCAAGAAGGGTCGAGTGGCCGTGGTGGTCACCGATCCCCAAAACGATTTCCTCAGCCCTAAGGGAGTGGCCTGGGGCGTGGTCGGTCAGAGTGTGCAGGAGAACCACACGGTCGAGAACATTGAGAGTCTCTTCAAAACAGCCAGAGCGAGCGGCGTGCCGGTCTTCGTCAGTCCGCACTATTACTACCCCCATGACCATCAGTGGAAGTTCGGCGGTGCACTGGAAGTGCTCATGCACAACATCGGGATGTTCGACCGCAAGGGGGCGTTGACGCAGGAGAGTTTTGTCGGATCGGGCGCCGACTGGCTGGACCGCTACAAACCGTATATCGAAGACGGCCGTACGGTTGTGACCAGCCCACACAAAGTGTTCGGGCCTGAGACGAACGATCTGATTCTGCAACTCCGCAAAACCGATATCAGCCAAGTGATCCTCGCCGGGATGTCGGCGAATCTCTGCACGGAATCGCATCTGCGTGAGCTGCTGGAGCAGGGATTCGAGGTCGTTGTGGTCACCGATGCCACGGCGGCCGCCAAGCTGCCGGGGTTCGACGGCTATGAAGCGGCGTTTGTGAACTTCCGCTTGATCGCGAGTGATGTCTGGAGCACGGCTCAGACGGTGAAGATACTCTCGACGATCAAGTAATGATGCGCGCTGATAGTTTCACTATTTCTAACCAAGGAGGACCCATGAAAACAGCCATCATTATTATGTCTGATCCAAAGAGCGGTTCGGAGGAAGCGCTCGGGCGAGTCTTTAACGCGCTGGCCCTCGCATCCGAAAGCAAACAGAAGGGGGATGAGGTGGCCGTGGTGTTCAACGGCGCCGGCACGCGGTGGCCGGCTGAGTTGACCAAGCTGTCGCACCCGGCCAACGGCCTCTATAACTCCGTACGCGATGTCGTGCAGGGCGCCTCCTGCGGATGTGCGGATGTCTTTGGGGCCAAAGACGGCGTGGAATCGTGCGGTGTGCCGCTGAAGAAAGACAACGCCCTGGCCGGAACGTCCGGTCTCTTGAGTCTGCGCCGGTATGTGGCGGACGGGTGGCAGACGATCGTATTTTGAGCCTCGCTCATTGAGGCGGCCAGGAGCGGACTTCTGGCCGCCAGGGGGCTGACGGCACGCGAGGGGGAACACGATGGCAACGAAATATCTCGATCTGACGTTTACGGATTCGGTGTGCCGCGCGCAGAAGCAGTATTACGGAAGCACGGGCGCGATCACCGGCGCACCCGAACGGGACCCACTCGGCCAGGCCGAGGCCGAGTTCATTGCGGCGCGAGACAGCTTCTACCTGGGGTCCATCAGCGAAAGTGGATGGCCCTACATCCAGCATCGCGGGGGCCCTCAGGGGTTTTTGCGAGTAATCCACGAAAAGACCCTGGCGTTCGCCGATTACAAGGGGAATCGCAATTGCTTACGACCGGCAACGTCTCCATGAACGACCGCGTCGCGCTGTTTCTCATGGACTACAAGAACCGCGAGCGGCTGAAAATCCTTGGTCATGCCCGCGTCGAGGACGCCCGTGTCCATTCGGAACTCGTCGCGGAGATCGCCGATTCGAAGATGCGGTCGAGCGTGGAGCGCCTGGTCTTTATCGATGTCGTCTCGTTCGACTGGAACTGCCCGAAATACATCACGCCCCGCTACTCGATTGGCGAGGTCGAAGAGCTGGCAGAACCGCTACGAAAGCGGATTGCCGAACTCGAGGCGCAACTGCGCGCCCATAACCAATGATCGGCTCCGGCGCGACCGCCCGCTTGTCATCCGGGCGGGCTTGGCATACTCAGGTTCCGGCATGCGCACCCAATCGCGCATCACAACAGGTGAGGTGAACCATGGATACGATTTCTCGCAGACGTTTTTTGCAACTGGCGGCGGCGACCGGCGGCACACTGGCGTTCGGCGATCTGGCCGCGCAGATGTTGAGACTGTCACCAGGAACACGCGTCGTTTACGCGAGCGAACCGATCAAGATCGGCATCCTCGACCCGCTGTCCAGCCCCTATAAAACCTCCTCAATCCACGACGTGCATGGGGCCAACGTGGCCGTGGATCTCTTCAATAGGAGCGGCGGCGCTCTGGGACGTCCGGTGGCAGTCCTGGAAGCCGACGATGCCTCGAATGTCCAGACCGCATTGAACGCCGCCACCAAGTTCATCAAGGAAGACCGCGTGGATGTCCTCATGGGCACCTTCAACGGAGAGGTCGCGCTCGCCGTTTCTGACCTGGCCAAGAAGGAGAATACGCTCTTCATGGTGACCGGAGCGCATGTGCCGGAGTTGACGGGTCCGGGGTGCAACTCGCACACCTTCGTCTTCATGCCGAGTGCCAGGATGTTGTCCAGAGCCGTCACGCCCCATCTCGTGAAGACCTACGGGAATCGCTGGTTCATGGTTACGGCTGAGACGATGGACGGCCGGGCCGCAGAACAGGCCATGGCCGAAGCCCTCCAGGCTGAGGGGGGTGAAGTGCTCGGTTCGGTTCGCACGCCCTTCGGGGCAACCGACTTCACGACCGCGCTGGCTCAAGCGAGAACGGCCAAACCCAGCGCCGTCATCCTCAATCTCTACGGCTGGGATCTCGTTCATGCGCTGAAGGCCTATACAGCGGCGGGGCTGGCCAAGGAGCAGATCGGAGTGGGTGGGATGATCGGCGGCGAGCAGATCGGCCGCCCGCTCGGCTATGCCAACAACGCGGGGATCTGGGGGTTGATCTGGGATCCGAAAGTCCAGAGCGAAAGCTCTCGACGATTCATTCAGGGCGTGATCGAGAAGTACCATCACACCCCCACCTCGCGCTGCTACCACGGCTATGCAGCCATGACGCAGATTTTGGAGGCGGTCCAACGGGCCGGCACGACCGACACGCAGGCGGTCATCAAGGCGCTGGAGGGCCACGAATTCGACGGCTTGAAGGAGGGGGGCTCCTACTTCCGCGGTTCGGATCACCAGCATGTGCAGGACGTGCTGGTGGGGAAAGCCTACGGCAAGGAGTTGGGCCTGGGCCACTACCAACTCCTGGCCACGGTCTCGGGTGATGCTGTCGTCCGCAGTCATGACGAGAAGACTTGCACGCGATAGGAGCACGTCATGTCACCATACCAGAACAGGCGTCCTCCTGTTCCACCCTTTACCGAAGAGACCGCGATCCGGAAAGTGCGCATGGCCGAGGACGCCTGGAATAGCCGCAATCCTGACATGGTCGCGCTTGCCTACAGCATTGACAGTCTGTGGCGGCACCGCGACGAGTTCCTGTCCGGCCGTGAGGCGATCGTGGCATTCCTGCGGCGTAAATGGGCCAAGGAGTTGGACTACCGGCTGATCAAGGAACTGTGGGCATTCGGGAGGGCACGCATCGCCGTGCGTTTTGCCTATGAGTGGCACGACGATTCCGGGAATTGGTTTCGGTCCTATGGCAACGAGAACTGGGAGTTCGACCAAAACGGCCTCATGCGCCAGCGCCTCGCGAGCATCAACGACCTTCCTATTACAGAGGAGGAACGCCAATATCGCTGGCCGCTGGGCCCTCGTCCCGATGGCCACCCTTCTCTGTCCGACCTCGGCCTGTGAGGGACAGCGTGAGCGAGGCACGCAATGGCCTGCGGATATCCGCCATGGCAGTGAATCGAGATGCGATCAAGAAAGCACAACTATCCCGCAATCCGGCAAGCAAGGAATGTAAGAGGGCCGGACCCCTGATCCCATTTCCCATCCCCACCTTCGGCTCAAAAAAGGCACATCCGGCTGGGCTCGCTCGACGATCCCAGCCGATCCTCCCACCATCATCGTCGTTCGCTTTCTTCTCCGAACTGTAAGCTGCCTCACAGCGGATCTTCGGCCAGACCGGTACGGTGTGATCGTGCCCCCTTGCTCTCAGCGCATGTCAACCCGGGAGCATAATGTGCTCGCCGTCTCGAAAGGAGGCTTGTCGATAGCGCATCGCGATGTGAGGTCGGGGAGCAAGCCCATTCAGCAGTTTGATGGAAGGGGTCGCAATCACACACATCCATTCAAAGGAGAGTCACATGAACGCAACGATGAAGAAGCATGCCATGATCCATTCCGCCCTGTTGGTCGCGTTGAGTTTCGCCGGCGCCCAGGCGGCGAGCGCCGCTCCGAAGATGGCCGAGATGCCAGCCGGATGGGAGGCCTGCGGAGGCGTGGCCAAGGCCGGGATGAACGATTGCGCGGTCAAGACCAGCCTCCATTCTTGTGTGGGCCAGTCCAAGACCGACAATGAGGCCGATTCCTATGTGTTCCTGCCGAAGGGGCTCTGCGGGAAGATCGCCAAGGGTACCGTCCTCGCCATCACGAAAGAGGATCTGGCGAAGATGAAAGAAATGATGATGAAGAAGATGTAGGACGACGAGCGATGTCTGTTCAGCATCCCGCCCCGATCCCGGCACAGGCCGGGATCGGACTGCGGGCCCATCATTTTCGGGACATTCTGGACGCGCCGCCGCCGGTCGCCTGGATGGAAACCCATCCGGAAAACTATTTTGGCGAGGGCGGTGCGCCGCTGCGTATCCTCGAACGCATCAGAGGTCGATATCCGCTGAGCTTCCATGGCGTCGGCCTCTCCCTAGGCTCCACCGATCCGATCGACCATGCCCATCTCCACAAACTGAAAGGCTTGATCGATCGTTTCGAGCCGGCATTTGTATCCGAGCATCTGTCCTGGAGTTCCGTCGGCGGCCGCTTCTTCAACGATCTTTTGCCGCTTCCCTATACGACGGAGAGCCTTGACCATCTGTGCGCCAGGATCGACGAAGTCCAGACGATCTTGAAGCGTCCTCTGTTGATCGAGAATATCACCCGGTATCTGACCTGGCAGGATTCCCCAATTCCGGAAGGTTCCTTCATGGCCGAGGCGGTCAAGAGGACCGGTTGCGGGATTCTGCTCGATCTGAACAACGTTTACGTCAATTCCGTCAACTTTCACCTGGATCCATTTGAGTTTCTGGATGTGATTCCGCCAGAGGCGGTGCAGGAAATTCACCTGGCAGGCTTCGATCGCTTCGGGCGCATGCTGATCGATACCCACGGCCAGCCCGTGTATCCGGAAGTCTGGGGTCTGTACAAGTGGGTGCTTCATCATTTCGGACCCCGCCCGACGTTGATCGAATGGGATACCAACATGCCGCCGCTGGCGGTGTTGGTGGAGCAGGCCACGCAGGCTGATGCCATTCTTAGAGGCTGCCATGCTGCGGCTCTGTGACCTGCAACAGGCCTTTGCCGAGGCCATCGTCGAAGGGAAATACCAGACGGCCACGGCAGCGATGGCAGCGGATGGATCGGCTCTGCGAAGCGTCGCGCTCTACCGCGGGTTGATCCGGAATAACTTTGTGCAGGTGCTGAGGATTACCTATCCCGCGTTGCATCGACTGGTCGGCGACAGCTACTTCGGTGTACTGGCGCGCGGGTACATCAAGAAATACCCCTCGACCGGCGGCGATCTGTTTCCCTATGGGCGTCAGCTCCCTGCCTGGCTGCAACACATCGAGGCGCCCACGCTCCTTGTCGAACTGGCTCGGCTGGAATGGGCCTGTCATGAGGTTTACCAGGCGGCGGACTCGTCGCCGCTGGCCCCTGAGCAGCTTCAGGCTATGGTCTCGGAAGATCCCTCGCGCGTCACCATCCAATTCCATCAGACAGCGCGGTTGCTGTCCTTTCCCGTTCCGGTCCATCGCGTCTGGCAGGCGCTTCAACCGGACGCTTCGCCGGACGAGGGTGTCGATTTGCCGCTTCCCGAGCAGCAGACCGGCGTTGTCGTGACGCGCCGTGAGGGAATGATCCAAGTGACGCCGTTGAACTGGTTGGATTACCGCTTGCTGGAGTCCCTGTCGCAGGGATCCAGCGTGGCGTCGATTGAACGATTCGCTCGAGAAGCCGAGTCTGGTTTCGATTTTACCCGGCTGATGACCACCCTGCTGAACCTGCAGGTGATGGCTGGAATTTCTGTGAAGGAGGGCGTATGACGCACCCCGTTGGTCTTCTGACACGTGCCGCTGATCGCGCCGTGCTTCTGTATCTGTGGCTGGTCCATGGCCTGGAAGCGCTGCTCCCGCTATTCGACCTGTCCGTTCGCTTGTATCTGGCGAACATTTTTTGGAAAGGCGGGATGGTCAAACTCTCCAGCTGGATGTCCACCGTGATGCTGTTCACTATGGTCTACGATGTGCCGGTTCTGCCACCGGAGATAGCGGCCTATCTCTCCACCGCGGTCGAATTAGGCGGCTCGTTTCTGCTGGCGATTGGCCTGGCTGGACGCTGGGCAGCCCTCTCGCTTTTTGGTCTGAACATCGTTGCGGTTCTCTCCTATGGACAGTTGTCCGAGGCCGCACTGCAGGAGGCCTTCTATTGGGGCATTCTCTTTCTCTATTTCGTCCTGCACGGACCGGGGTTGATCTCGATGGACGCCTTGCTGGAGCGCTTCTATCGACGAAGGCACGCCATAAGCATTGCCAATGAGGCTGCAACAAACAGCCCGTCCCTCACAGGGCGTGATGTGGAAATGCCGGCGCTCACAACATTTCGACTTTCAGACTTGTGCTTCATCACAGCCAAAGAGGTCAGACTGATTGATGCGAAAACCGTGACTGAACCGGGGGACACATGAGCTCACCCGATCAAGAGAAGTCCGATCCTTCGAATCGAGAGACGCCAGCAGAGGGACCCGTTGGCCGGCGGACATGGCTCACTCACGCAGTTTCGGCAATGGGCCTTACGGTTACCAGTTTGATCGCCCCATCGATTCTTCAAGCCGGGGAACAGGACCAGGCCGATCCCACTCGAGTTCCGGGCCGCGCTCCCAGTCTCTATGGCTCGCGCGCACCGACAGAAACCGCCCAGCGCCTGACAACCGCAACCCATTCACTGACGCCTCATCAAGTTCTGCACGGCATCATTACGCCGTCGGCCTTGCATTTCGAGCGCCACCATAATGGCGTGCCGGCCATCAATCCTGATCGCCATCGGCTCCTGATTCATGGCTTGGTTGATCGGCCGCTCATATTTTCAATGAGTGATCTCATGCGGTTCCCTTCCGTGACGCGCACGCTATTCATCGAATGCTCTGGGAACTCGGGGAAGGAATGGAAAGGTCCAGTCGGAAAGACCGTCCAGGAGACGCATGGGCTCATGAACACGAGCGAATGGACGGGCGTCCCGCTTATGACTGTGCTAGCCGAATCCGGAATCAAGCCGGAAGCGGCGTGGATACTGGCTGAAGGCAGCGATGCCGCAGCCATGACCCGTAGCCTGCCACTGGCTGAAGTGCTGAAAGATGGACTGCTGTGCTATGCGCAAAATGGCGAGGCCCTACGACCGGAGCAAGGTTATCCGCTTCGGCTCGTCATTCCCGGCTGGGAAGGCAACACCTGCATCAAGTGGATCAGACGGCTGAAAGTTGGGATTGCCCCTTTCATGACGCGCGAAGAAACATCGCGCTATACCGACCTCATGCCGGACGGCACGGCCAGGCAATTCACGTTTGTCATGGAGGCCAAGTCGGTCATCACCAGTCCTTCAGGCGGCCAGCGGGTCGAACCCGGCTTCGTCGAGATCCCCGCGGGCTGGCTTGGAGCGGGCGCGGAAAGATCGTTACGGTCGATGTCAGCACGGATGGCGGGCTCACCTGGCACACGGCGCAACTCCAAGACCCGGTGCTTGCACACTGTCATACGCGCTTCCGGTTTAGATGGCGTTGGGACGGAGAAGAGGCGATCCTTCAAAGCCGCTGCACTGATGAGACCGGCTATGCCCAGCCGGCCAGAGCATCGCTCGTGGCTGCCCGAGGCATCCATTCTTCCTACCACTACAATGCGATCCAGAGTTGGAAAGTCGGTCGAGACGGACAGGTGACGAATGTCCAGGTGTAACGTGGTCTCTCGTTGGGTGCTCGCGCTTGGCTCGTCCCTGCTTTTTGCCGGAGGGGCAACCGCTGAGGAGCCGCTGCAGTATGGATTTGGACGGGCGGCCACTGAGGTAGAGATCACGACTTGGGATATCGATGTCAGTCCGACCGGTGAAAGGCTGCCGCCTGGCCAAGGGACGGTTCAGCAAGGAGCAGCAATTTATGCGAATGCGTGCGCCGCCTGCCACGGACCAACAGGAACGGAAGGGCCAAAGGATCGGCTGGTCGGCGGCCACGGTTCGCTGGCCACAGAACACCCGGTCAAAACCATCGGCAGCTTCTGGCCCTACGCGACGACTCTCTACGATTACATCCATCGCGCCATGCCCTTGAACGCGCCACGATCGCTCACGCCGGAGGAAGTGTATGGCGTCGTCGCCTGGCTGTTGCATCAGAACGGCATCATTCCCGCCGACATGATTATCGATGCGCAGACGCTTCCCGCTGTGAAGATGCCGAATCGAGGAGGGTTTGTCTCCGACCCGCGTCCGGATGTCCCGTCTCGTTGATGGCCCGAGGCTCCACCTGGTTGTTGCCCCTCGTTATTCCAACCTTTTCTTGAACGCAATATCCCCGTAATAGGCCTCAGCTGATTCGCCCGTGTTGTCCGTATCCGTCATGATCGCCACGCCGGAAATCATGGGAGGGTCTTGGCCGAAGGCCCGCTTGTAGTCTTCATAGACGTTGCGTGTTTCCGTGATCCAGGTATTGAGCTTGGTCGAACCGCTTTCCACCACGATCATCTGCACCTGATCGGTAAAGGGATTCGGCACGACGGCGCCTACCGGCGCCCGGCTTTCCCAGATATAGTTGATGGCGCCCAGCGGCGGGTAGCGGCCATAGATCAACTTGGCCGTCTCGTACTTCGCCTTGCCGAAGAGGCCGACTTTCTCGCTGTCGTACTCAAAGGTGACATAGATACGGGCGGGATAATCGTCGCCCGCCTTCTTGGCCACATCGCCCGTCCTGAGCACGTTGGAGACTTTCCACTGCCATTGAATGATCGGATATTCCCTGGGGTCGATGCGAATTTCTCGCGTCATGCCCGAAGAGGAGGCCTGGCTGGACGCTTTGACGACGACCTGCTCCCCCTCCTTCACCAGGCTGTAGGTCGTGTGCTGCGGGATCTTGGGGAAAGTGAGCGGCTTCCAGCTGTCCGGCCAGGGGCCATCCGGGGGCGCCACAGAAAACACGCCGATCGCTAAGGCCTCCGGGGACTCCGCTTGCAGGCGGTTCGGCTCGCCGAGAATCGTGCCCACAGCAACCAGCAATGCGATGCGGATCATGACGATCGAAATACGGAATGTCATACGCTGCGTCCTCTCGCTCAACGGTGTGAAACGTCCAGAAACCGTCCCCACGTCTATTTTCTCATCCATGAAAACCACTTACCCAAGATGTGCTGTTGGCCTGCGGTGAAGGTGGTTTTTCGCCACGCGTTGGCGACCTTCTTCACGACTTCACCTTGTGTCGGATACGGGTGGATGGTGGATGCCAACGTCTTCAGGCCCAGCCCCGCTTTCATGGCAAGCGTGAACTCATTGATCAAATCGCCGGCATGGGCCGCGACGATCGTGGCCCCCAAAATGCGATCCGTCCCTGCCTCCACGTGGACCCTTGCAAAGCCCTCTGCTTCCCCGTCGAGCACCGCCCGGTCCACCTCATCTAAGGAAGGTCTGATTAATTCGAAATCTCAGACAGCCACGAGTTAAATTCCCTGTGTTTTGGACACCGACCGATCAAAATCGGGAATTAATCAGAGGTTCCCTAAACGATGCGTGAAGGTCTCCACCCTGTGTCCCTTCTCCTTCGCCTCGGCTTCGTACAAGCCCACATGGGCGATCTCCGGATCCGTATAGGTGGCCCAGGGAATGACCAGCGAGCTGACCTGTGCTGTGCCGAGCCCGAAGGGATGGGGAAAGAGCGCGTTCTGAATGACGATCTGGGCCATGGCGTCCGCCGCATGCGTGAACTTATAGCGGGAGCAAATGTCGCCGGCTGCATAGATATTCGGATTGGTCGTGCGGAGGTGGTCGTCGACCGTGACGCCCGTCTTGTCATAGCCGACACCGGCGGCTTCCAAGCCAAGCCCGTCCACGTTCGGCGTACGCCCGGCGCCCACGAGAATGTCGTCGACCGTAATATCGTACGCCCGGCCATGCGAGCCACCCGTCAGCCGCTTGCCGGTCTCCGTCTTCTGGATCGTCAACTCCTTGCCGCAACAGAATAAGGTCACACCGTCGCGAACCAGGGCTTTCTCAACAATGTCCGCCGCATCGCGATCTTCGTTCGGCATGATCCCGTGCAGCGCCTCAATCAGATACAACTGACTGCCGAACCGGGCGAAGGCTTGCGCCAGCTCACAGCCGATGGGTCCTGCGCCGATGATGGCCAGCTTTGCCGGCAACTCGGTCAGCGAAAAGATTGTTTCGTTCGTCAGATAGCCAGCTTCCTGTAACCCTGGGATGGGTGGAGCAGAGGCCCGCGCGCCGGTGCAGATGGCGGCTTTGGCAAAGTCTAACGTCGCGCTGCCGACTTGAACGGTCTGCGCGCTCGTGAATTGGGCCTGGCCCAGGTACACATCGACACCCAGGCCGGTAAACCGCTGGGCCGAATCTGTCCGGCCGAGTTGGGCGCGCAATGTCCGCATGCGCGTCATGACGGCGGGGAAATCCTCCTTCGCCTCGCCGGAGAAGCGGAGGCCGAACCCTTCACCTCGCCGCACATCCGCCCAGGCCCGCGAGGCCCGGATCAAGGCTTTGGACGGTACGCAGCCGACATTCAAGCAATCCCCGCCCATCAGGTGCCGTTCGATCAGCGCGACTTTCGCACCCAACCCGGCCGCGATGGCCGCTGTCACCAGCCCGGCCGTTCCGCCTCCAATGACCACCAGGTTATATTGATCGGTCGGTGTCTGGTTCACCCAATGAGGCGGATGGACGTAGTTGATCAAGCGTTGATTATGTTCATCGTCGGGTAGCATCACGTTGGAAGGAACAGTCTTTTCAGGCGCGCTCATGGGCGGGGTCCTTTCGGGTTGATGAGGGGGCATCGAGTCTCGTTCATGGGTGAGAGGGAGCCTCTGTACGATTCACCGGTTCAACCGGCTTGCCGGCGAATCGCCGGTACAGCATCGGCACCAGGGCGAGTAGTCCCAGCAAGGTGAACGCCAGGATCACGTGGGGTGAGGCAATTTCCTTGAGTGAATTGATCGTGCCCAACTGACGCCCGGCGTAGGCATAGACGAAGCTGCCGGGCACAATGCCCAGGGCCGTCGCGAGTACATAGGTACCGAGGCGAACCCGGGTCAGGCCCGACACCAAGTTGACCAGGAAGAACGGAAATAGGGGAACGAGCCGGAGCGTCACGAGGTAGCTGAACGCATTTTTTGCAAACCCCTCTTGAATCGGACCCAGCTTCTGGCCGAACCTCTGCTCGACCCACCCGCGTAAGAGATAGCGGGCCGTCAAGAACGCGAGCGTGGCCCCGCTGGTTGCCCCGAGATTGACGAAGACGGTTCCCAACAGACTCCCGAACAGAAATCCTCCCGTGAGGGTCAGAATCGTGGCGCCGGGAAGAGACAAGCCGGTCACCAGGCTGTAGGTGGCGATGAAGCTCGCCACGGCGGCGGCGCGATGTTCGTCAGTGAAGGCCAAGAGCCGGTCTCGGTTCGTCTTCACCGTCTCCAGTGTGAGATACGCATCCAGGTCAAACCAGAAGAATGCGCCGATCGCGAGTCCGATCGCTGCGGCGAAGATAATTTTGCCGAAGCGTGCCCCATTCGCTGATGTGGATGGCAACGAGGCCGGATGAGATGGTGATGTCGGCTGTGCCGTCTCGCACGTGCACGAATGTTCTCCTGCACACGATATGTCCTTCATGAGGCACCCTTCTATTGACGGACTGAAGCGTGGCGCCGGTTCTGTTTTAGCTCGGTTTTCATGAGGGATAGGTGACTTCGTCATGCCTCCACAGTACCGGACTTCGGGATGAGATTCTGTGAGCTAATTCACAATGCAGAACGGAAGGGAGGTCAAGACGGCGCGCCACTCACGGAGCGGAGTTCCCGCCCTATCGCCCGGCTCAGGCGCCGGGCGATGGGTTCTATGAACGTTGTGGCAGTGCGAGGACGAAATGATTCAGCAAGGCATGCCGTTCGTAGCTGAGCAGATAGAGATGGAGAATCGAAGAATCATCGGCATCCCAATGGAGCAGCGGCCCATCCAGGCCGATGGCATGGTGGTCGAGCCAACGGTCCTGTGCGTCGAGATGGAATCCATAGAACGTACGGTGGATCGGAGGACTTGCCACGACCTGTTCATACGACTCAAAGAAGCCGGGGTTGCCGATACCAAGGGGAACCTGCCAGCCACGGTCGTACTGTTCCGGGGACGCGACCGGAATCGTGGCCCAATCGAGCCCGCCGAGAATCAGGCGCGTCGGTTCGCCGGTCTGTGAGCTGCGAAAGTCGAGTTCGATCTCAAAGAGAGAGGGTGTTCCTCCGGATAGTTTCACCTGCCGTATCAAGGTCCCAGTCAACTCGGCAAGATAATGCAATTGAGTCTCTCGTGGATGGGCGCGGGAGTAGCGTCCAGGCGGAATAAAACTCGCGAACCGCACCGGTCCGCTGTACCAATCGCGATAGGTGGCGGCGACCGGCGTGAGAATGTTTGTTCGCTTCCGACGTTGTTCGCCATTCGTAGCCACTGGTTCATTCCACCGTGCTGTGGCCAGGATTGGCCATTCCCGCTCAACCGTCCTGAGCCGATCCAGTCGAACCGGCGTCCCTGACGGATCGACCCAGTGCTCGAGCGACCACCAGTAGGACCAATACGATAGTCCGTTCACCTGTTCAAATAGCTGCTTGTACAATCCGAGGGGGAACGTGAACCACACATGTTCATAGACGCGCTCTTCGCCATCTTCCGTCGTGAACAACAACAATTCCCACAAACCCGCGTTCAAACAGTTACGCGCGAGATCCACACGGGTCAGCGCTCGTTGCTCGAACCCGTCTCCGCCTTCGCGTACGTCAAGAAGGGGTGAGGGGCGATCAAATCGGACCTGTTGCCGGTTCCATTCCCGGTCGATCAACCCGATTGTCGTTAAATCCGGATCGATCTTCGCCCAGGGGGGAACGGCTGCAACGACATGCGCGAGGTCGACATCGGTCAGTTCGATGGCTGCGGATTTCGGCGAAGCGGGTTCGAGGAGGAAGCGGAAACGAGTGCCGTCCAGTTGCTCGACGATCACTTGCCGGTGAGAATACGTGTCGAAGACCGGACTCGTCTTCTCCGGATTTTCTGGATAGGCGTCTTTCGAGAATGCCGTCAGGGCAACAGTTTGCTGAGGCCGGTCGTCATAGCGAAGGGCGAACCAGGCAGATCCCGCAATTGCGACGATCGCGAGGCAGGCCAGCGACGCAATCGTCGCTCGTCTCTTGCCGCGAGCGGCTGGTGAGGCCATGGCCCTTATGCTCCAAGGTGAGGTCGCATACAGCACCGACGGACAGAGTGGCTGACTATAGCGGGATTGAAGCCTCGGTTGCGAGATGGGACCGTGGAGGCACCAGGCCAGTCCAGAGTGGCAGATAGCCTTGTGCCCTGGCGTTGCCGGTCGGCTGGAACTGTAAGCTACCTCACAGTTTGTTCCGGGCCAGATCGAAGACAATCTTGATTGGATGATTCAGCGGTTGCCTTCATGCAGGCAACCGAGTAGGCTCATACCATCTCAGTGAGCCAATTCTGATGAACCAACCAGACACCGCTCCCAACAAACTTTGGTTCCTCAAGCACATTCGACTTTTCGACGGGATTTCTCCTTCCGAAATGCAGGAAATGGAGAAGATTACCCGCATGGAAGAGGTTAAGAAGCGGCAGCCCTTGTACCTCCCTGGCGATCCGAGCAGCAATGTGTATCTCCTCAAAAAGGGGCGCGTCAAAATCGCCAATACGGCCTCAAGCGGGAAGGAAGTCACCTTCGACATCTTGGATCCAGGAGAAATCTTTGGTGAGCTTGATGTATTGGAAGATGCCCCCCGCTCGACTTCGGCGGAAACTCTCGATGACGCGCTCATCTGCGTCATTCCACGAAAAGATTTCGATCAATACTTAGCCATGCACCCGACCGTGATGTTCAAGCTGACTAAGCTCATCGGTCTGCGGCTCAAAAAAATCCAGAGCCGCGTCGAGGATCTGGTTTTCCGCGATGTGCCGGCCCGCCTCGCCCATCTACTTGTAGAGCTGAGCAAAACCGAGGGGGTTGCTGAGAAGCAAGGTATTCGACTCAAGGTGAAGTTGACCCACCAGGAAATGGCCAACCTCATCGGTTGTAGCCGGGAGACGGTGAGTAGCACGCTTGGACAGTTCCGCGATGAGGGGCTTCTTCAACTCGATGGCCGGACCATGACGATTCTGGACCTCAAAGGGTTGTCCAGACTGCTTGGTTGATATGGTTTCCCTCAGGCGACTCTCCTCCAGGGCGACGTGAGGTCCTCCGCTCATGCCAGCTGCCTCAGTCATTCCCGAATCGCCTTCGCCCGCTTCTGCAAATACGCGTTACGCACCGCCGCATAGAGATCGAGCGTCGCTTCCTCCACGCCTTGGAATTTCTCCAGATTGAGGGCTCGGTCATTGGTAATTTCTCCGACACGCCTGCCCAGCTGGATCACGGAGGTCGTGGTCCGATTTTTATGGGCGATGGCCGAGGGCACCCCCTGGATCTCGATGAGCGGCAAGACGAGCCAGTTGATGGGGTCGAGAAAGATGTCCGCGAGGTATCCAACCCCGTCGCGGAGCGTGAGAGGCGGCATAAGTGGAAGTACGAGGTACGGACCCGGTGGGACACCATAGTAGCCGAGCGTCTGACCGGTATCCTCTTCTGGCGTCCGCAAATTCATCCGGGTGGCGATATCCAGGAACCCGCCCGCGCCGAGTGTGGAGTTCACAAGGAATCGTCCGGTTTCCATACCGGCCCCCGTGACTTTGCCCTGAAAGACATTGTTCACGAAGCGAGGCACGAAACGAAGATTGTAGAAGAAGTTGCTGACTCCGATTTGGACCGCATCGGGCACGAGAAGATTGTAGCCTTGAGCGGCCGGTTTCAACACGAAGCGGTCCGCCTTGCGGTTGAATTCGAACATCGTGCTGTTGAACGATTCCCACGGGTCGTACTCGCCATCCGAGGGTTCCTCCGACTTGGCAAAGGGATCGAAAAACTCATCGCGGTCCGATGCTGCGCCCGCCGACGAGTCTGCTTTTTTGATCGAAGCAGGCCGCGTCTCCGAGACGGCGGACCGGTTCGCCTGATCACTGGGTTGAAGAGCCGCAGGAGTCGTGCTGCAGCCTGTGATCCCCAGGCTGATCGCTACAACAAGGGAGAGCTCCCATCTTGCGACCAGCCACCCACGAACGCCATGCACGATCCTCATCGCTTGGATCGTCCTTCGACGCGCTCGAGCACCCGCCGTTCGGCCTCGGCCCAATGTTCGAGATCGTGGCCGTGCTCGTAGCCGCACAGGCAGTAGAGTTCGTACGCCAACTTCTGAATCTCCTCCTCCAAAGGAGCCTGATTCGCTTGTACCGGCTGCACCGCCGCAGATTTCTTATGGGTGGCTGCCATTGTCTGACCTCCCTTCATGAAGTGTGATCCCATTGACTGGGCCATGGTTTGTTCGAGCGTGCCTCAGGCTATCACTCGTGCCTCTTTCACTCTGTTACCTGGTTCACACTTTGAAGGTTTTTTAATGTGATGGACGGTCTGTTCAGGAGATTCTGTTCCAGGGCCCGAAGCAGAGGGTGTCTTACGGCCTCGGAAGCGAAGTAGGACCTGGCGCCTGTCGGCGATGCCGGGTAGGCACAGGAGGCTGCTGGTCAGAGATGCAGCTCGGTGAGGGAGAGTCCGTCGTCGTCAGCGCAACGGTCCGCCGCAGGAATCGCATCGGGAGACGAGGCGTTCAACTGCAACAGCAGGTTGGAGGGCCGGAACCGGCACAGGAGCTTCCGCCGGCATCTCGCCGCGTAGCAGACGAACCCACCGTGCGGTCGGGTAGCGGAGCACCAGCTTGGGAATGAGCAGCATCATGCCCACCATCGCCAGACCGGAGAGGATCAGCAGCCATGCGCCCGATACCACCTGACTGCCCGCATAGGTCAGCGCCAGGGTCGGCGGAATCATGCCGGCAAACGTGACTGCGGCGAATGTCCGGAGGGACATGTTCGTCAGGCCGGCGCCGTAGCTGATGATATCGAACGAAAAAAGCGGAACCAGCCTGGCTAGAAATACGAAGATTGCCAAATGGCGATCCGAGCAACGTTCACAAAAGGCGACGTTGGTACGCAGGAGCCGGGTCAGAACGTCCCGGCCCAGCGCCCGGCCGATGAGAAAACTCGCAATCGCGCCGATTTCTGCGCCGATAACTGCATAGGCCGTTCCCAACATCGGGCCGAAGGTGGCGCCGGCCGCGATGTCTAGCGGTAAGCTCGGGATCGGACTGATCACCACGGCAGCGGCCATGAGGGCGATGAAGACAAGCGGTCCGAACGGGCCAGCCTCTCTCAGCCAGTCGGCAACCAGATGCGGCTGGAGGATTTCCTGGAGATCGAACCAGAAGACCATGGCTAAGGCGGCGAATGCCAGGGTGAAAAGGGCTCCGAGCTTTAGCCAGAGGGTGTTGAGTTTCATGACCTTGCGCCTGTGGTCTCAGAAAAGTCCGGGTGTGAAGAATGATAGGCCAATGTACGGCAGCACTCCATTGATTCCGGTATTTCTGTCGCCGAGATTCGAGTTGGAAATGTGATGGAACCGCACGCCCATTAGCCATGTCATCCGGTCCGTCACAAAATACTGCAGGCCGGGACCGGTCTCCAGTACGAACTCGAACTGGGTACTTTGTTCAGGAATCCGCGGCGCCAGATTAGTCCAGACCATCCCGGCGCCCACGTCCCAGAAAGGCATCCACCGTCCGAACGAGAGAAAATTGTATTTCAGGACGAACGACCCTCCGACCGCCTCGGCGGCAAACGGTTTGGTAAACCGCGCAACCACCGGCTCAATCATCAGTTCGACATTGCCCTGCCACCAGTTCCTTCCCAACGGTTCAGTCAAGATCATTCCCGCGCGCGGCATCACAAAGACCGCGCTCCTGTTCGCCGACTCAGCGGCACCGATCGCCGTGGTACCTTGTGCGTATCCCACCGTCCCGCCGAGTTCGAAGACGCCTTTCCGCATGACCTCGCGAGCGTCAATCGACGATCTTTCCCCCGCGACCCCGGGTGAAGTCCACAGCACAATGCCGAGGAACATGGCAACGAGGAGCCCAGCCTGCGTAAGGCGGTGCTGCTCGCTCATTGTGGCCCTTCGTTGCCCGTCCTTTCGTGTCTCCGTTCTCCCCATGATGCCTCACACGGTCCTTTCTATCCGGCAATGGATGATGACAGGCTATCGCGCAGGCACCCCGAAGATCTGTGACGGTTCTTACAAACGGCGGACAATGTTTGGGGAGCAGAGAGTTGAGAGAGAACCACTCGCAGGCCTATTCGGCGATCGTCGCTTGCAGAGCATCCCCCATTGGGACGACCTCGAATGTCTTGGTCGGAGTGTGATGGGAGCAGCCCATCTTCGGAAGGAGGACTTGGTGCTTGCCGGTCAGCGATCCGGCCCGCCGTCCTGCCTGTGGTGTGACGCACCAGGAGCAGCACAGCCCATGACACGTATGACGGTGGGAAACAGGCGTGCGATGGAGATGGCTTGGGCCAGCTCGATGATGCCCACCTCGCCGTAGCGACGCATGATGGCTTCGCGCCAATGGTCCTCTTCACCGCTTCCCCTCGCGACCGTTTCGGCAAAGAAATAGACTTCCGCCAGCTCCGGCGGCAATACGCCAGGAGATTCGTCGAGCACTGCATGCAGGAGTGGAAGTCTGAGACCGGCCAGTTGCGCGAGCCCTATCTCCATCTGAAGGCAGGTTCCACCGTGCTCATGCCGAGCCGTCACGATGCGGGCCAGGTGATACGCCTCCGGGGGCAGAGCGCGCCGAAACCTCGCCAGCGGCATGATCTTGATGAACGTGAAAAAGTGGGTGGGCGACACACGAAGCATCTGGCGTAGGTAGGACAATGGGCTGCCTTGGTCGTGTTCGATGGCACGCAGGCGCTTCTCCCCGAACCAACGCGTCACGGAAATCATGGGGAGTTCCCCGTCGGTTGCGTAAATACGTGCGTGTCCGGATGAAACGCATACCAGGCGAACCAGAAGGCCATGACGGAGGGGAGCGGTGTGCCGTCGGCATCGATGACGGAGGCGCTGCGGGATTTCTGATTGAACCGTACCGTGATGCTCCTGCCGCCGACTTGATCGCCGACGGGCGTGCCGGCCTTCTTGAGTTCTGAAAATGGGTAGGCTTTGGCGACTCCGTCGATCTCCACTCCGACGACCCATTCCTTGGGATGGTAGCTGGGATCAAAGTGCGTGGTGTCGAACATCAGGTCCCGACGCTCGCCATATCCCAGATACGGATCGTCATCGTAGTTGCGGAAGGAGCCGGTTCGTGTAGACAGGACGAGGGTGGCAGGATGGGCGGCGCGCCATTCCGCCCACGTCGTATGTTCGAGGAAGAGGGGCGCGAGCGTCTCCCCGGTCAGAGGACCGGCCACCGCGTGCATGCCGACTTGCGACCAGAGGCTTTCCGTCTGATGGTCGTACATAAGGAGGTCGCTTTGATACAACAGGCCGGAGACGCCGAATGTGTGTCGCCGTCCCTGGAGGGTGGCATCGAACGCGATGCCGGTTCCGCAGAGGGGGCAGTAGGTGACGACAATGGGTGTCTCTCCCAGCGAGTCGTTCACAATTTCATGCCAATTCAGAATCTTGATCGGGTAGGCCTTGGCAACTTGTCCGAGCGTAAGACCGAGCACACGATCGCCGTCGAGAAGAAACGACGCATCTCCGGCCGGCACGAAACGCGGCTCAAGAATGGCGGGGATGCCATCCTTGCCCGGTCCGCCGTCCACAATCTGGTCGAGCGGCACGTTGTGGCGGGTGAGGTCGAATGTGGTTGTCGGACGTTTCTCGAGTCCCAGCCAGGCCGCAAGAATCAAGAGTGCGCCGATTGCCAGGAACACCGTCCAGCGTCGGTCCGGAGACATCGGCCGCCGATAAACCGTCTCGCGGGAGACCGCTGCGGGGAAGGGGTTCGGTTGTGGCCCATTCATCGGATGAACCAATAGATGGCTATCGCACACGAGAGCAGGACGATCACGGTGATCCTGCCCAGGATCCCAGCGCCCGCCTCTCGGTGTTCTTCTCCGGAGAGCGCGAGTTGGCTGACTCGCGTCGCTTCATAACTCAGATATTCTTCGCGCAAATAGTTGTTCACGACCGTGACGGCGTCCGAAAGCGATGGCCGGCATGATTCCGGACAGGTATCGGTCGAATGCCTTGAAAAAGCGAATGGTCGACAAGAGTTTTTCGCCTGTGGCTGGGTCGAGCGCGCTCCGACAGAATGCGTCGGGCATGGCCGCGATGAAAAAGTTTCCGGCCTCGTTCGTCGAGACCGCTAAGGCGATGACACGCTTGGTTCTCCGATCCAGACATTCCAGGTTCATCTCGTCTTTGAAGAGCGTCCATGCCGTGTTGAGATACGACGGCCGATGGCGCATGTCCTCAAACAGTTCGGGTACGAACGAGATCTCGAACGTCTTGGCGATGTCCTGAAAGACGGTCTGAACAGCGATAGGGCGGGTGATGTCGGAATCGACCGGCGATGGCTCATCCCTTTCCGCTAAGGGGTGTGCAGCCCTAACTGTCCTGGTCTGGAGAACAGAAGACCGATCACTCATCGCTTCCCCGTTCCCAGGCGCGCAACCGTTCCACCAGCCAGTCCTTCCTCGGGACCCCTGTGGCGAGGACGCGTCCGTCCAGCAAGAAGGCTGGAAAGACTATGACTCCGGAGAGGTCCGGATCACCTGGTACTGCAGTCTTGACGGTGATGTCCCAATTCGGCAGTTCGTGCCGGATCTCCTCCGCTAGACTTCGAGCTGAGTGCTCGGACAGGCATCCCCCATGAACGAGAATATCAAGACGAGACATTGGGCCATTCTAGATTGAGCGCCCACAGCAATCTGTGAGGGGGCTTACATTCCTAGAAAGTCAGTTTGCTGGATAAGCATTCACCTTGCCAGAGGCTGCATTGTTGGGTGTAGTTATGTGAGGTGTAATCAGCGGCATAAATCATCGTTACACGGCAGGATCACTTCAGCGTGCTACGGAAGCTATGTAGTAGTAAAAGCCCTACTGTCTATATAGACGGTCTGTTTGCTAAGTGCTGGAAAAACCTACGAGTTGATGCAAGGCAAGAAATATATAAGTCATTGGAATTATTACATTTAAGGTGCCTTGCCAAGGCGAGGGTCGCGGGTTCAAATCCCGTTTCCCGCTCCAATTCACACTCCTCTCTAGCTCGCTCGTGGCCCATATCGTTCTGGACAACAACGGTCAGTCCTTGGCCCGTCTCTTTGCC
>Ga0268299_1001894_pt1 | contig 30054 bp, 28 predicted proteins | sample NOBtaG_FD_193484 | JGI IMG/M metagenome (GOLD analysis project Ga0268299, IMG submission 193484) | Activated sludge microbial communities from bioreactor in Nijmegen, Gelderland, Netherland - NOB reactor | ecosystem: Engineered > Bioreactor > Aerobic > Activated sludge | place: Netherlands...
GCATGAAGCTGGGGGCGAACATCTGGCCGGCGCTGCCCCAGCCGTAGGCCCGGCCGTGGAGGGCGTCGCCCGAGACGGGGGCGGCGGCCCGGGCGCCGGTGCCCCCGATGCGCACCTGGCTGAACCCGTTCATCGAGCGGAACACGGCCACCGTGTCGCACATGCCGGCCTCGATCACGCCCATGGCGATCCCGATGAGGGCCTCGGTGGACGAACCGCCGCCGAAGCAGTCCATGTAGAAGTTGAGCCGAATGCCGAGGTCGCCGGCCACGAAGGGGGAGAACGTGGAGTCGTTGCCGGAGTAGGACAGCATGCCGTCGACGTCGGCCGCGGTGAGCCCGGCGTCGGCCATGGCGTTGCCCACGGCCCAGGTGGCCAGGCTGCGGGTGGTGTGCTCCTCACCGGGGGCGTAGCCCCGTTGGTAGGTGGTCTCGCCGATGCCGGCGATGGCGTAGCGGTTGCGGAGGTAGGGCGGGCTGGTGCCGTCGATATCGGTCACGGGGGCAGCTTTCCATGTGACAAACGGCCTCGCACGTTGGCCACCGGTGGTTCATACTGATGAAGCGATGACAGGCAGCTGGGGCAGGTTGCCGTCGGGCATGAGCACGGCGGAGCGCGCCGCAACCACCGCGCCCCCTCCGTCCGGGCCGAGCTACGACGTGGCAGATACACCGGCTCCGTGCGGCCCCGAAGCGACCGCTCCGGCTCCCCCTCGCACACCGCCCTACCTGGTTCCGCCGCCGGTCCTGGCGCCGGGCATCCGCCCGGCCGACGAGGCCCGGTACCGGCAGGCCGAGCGGCGGTGGTGGGACGCGATGAAGCTGGCGCCCACCGAGCACTGGGTGGAGCTGCCGGGCCTGGGCACGGTGGTGCGGGTGCTCGAGGTGGGGGAGGGCGGGCCGCCGGCGCTGTTCCTCCACGGGGCCTCGAGCGGCGCCACCGGCTGGGCCCCGTTGGCCGCCCGCCTGGCCAGCCGCCACCGCTGCCTGCTCGTCGATCGCCCCGGGTGCGGGCTGAGCCCGGCGTCGCCTGAAGCCCTCCGGTTCGGATCGGGCAGCGGGCGGCGCCGGGCCGACGCCTTCGACGGGTTCGCCGCCCTGGCCGACGAGCTGGCGGTGTCGGTGCTCGACGGGCTGGGCGTGGAGCGGGCGGCAGTGGTTGCCACCTCGCTCGGCGGCTACCTCGGGTTGCGGGCAGCAGCCGCCCACCCCGACCGGGTGGAGCGGCTGGTGTGCCTGGGCTGGCCCGTCGGTGCCCCGGGCGAGCAGGTGCCACTGATGATGCGGCTGGCCTCGATCGGGTGGCTGGGCCGGGTGGGTGCGCAGCTGCCGGTGAGCGCGCGGCAGGTCCGCCGGATGCTGAAGGCGATGGCGATCGGGGCCGACGCCCTCGGGCCGGCCGGGGTCGGCTGGTTCCAGGAGCTGCTCCGGCGGACGCCGACGGTGGGCAACGAGCTGGCGGCCGTCCCGTCGGTTCTCGGGCTGCGAGGTCAGCGGCCCGAGGCGTTGCTGGCCGACACCGTGCTGCGACGGGTCCAGGCCCCGACGCTGTTCGTGTGGGGCACCGACGACCCCTTCGGCGGCACGGCGGCGGCCGAGGCGTTCGCCCCCCGGGTGCCGGGGGCACGGTTGTCGCTCGTCGGCACCGGCCATGCCCCCTGGATCGACGCCCCCCAGCTCGTCGCCCTCACCGTCGCCAGCTTCCTCGCCGGCCACGACGACCCCTGACCGGCCCGAACCGCGCGACGGAAATCGCGCCTCTGCCGGCTTCTGCGTCACGTTTTCGACGGAATCCGCAGAAGATGTGACGCAGATGGGGCGAGGGGCGCGGTTTGCGTGACACGGTTGGGGGCGGGGGCTCAGCCGACGACGACGGTGGTGGAGGCGGAGCGGCCGAAGGTCTCGGGGGCGTAGACCTCCTCGGCGGGGGGCACCACGAACGTGCCCGGCGTGGTGGCCCGGGCCGTGTAGGTGTAGGTGTAGGTGCCGCCGGGGAGGTAGCTGGTGAAGGCCTCGGCCCGGTCGTCGCGCAGGTTCTGGTGCTCGTACCACTGCCAGCACCAGCACCACCCGATCTCGGGGAGGCCGGGCGACTTGTCGCCGCCGGTGTCGGGTGGCGGTGGGGGTGTGGGCGACGCCGCCAGGGCCGGGTTCAGGGGCTCCAGCCCGGCCGGGAGCGGGTCGATCAGGGCCACGTGGTGGCGGGCGGCGTCGGCCACCATCGTCACCGTCACCCGCACCGTCGCCCCCGGCTTCACCCGCCAGGTGCCGTCGGCTTCGCGGGTGACGTCGCCGGGCTCGCCGGTCGACTCGTACGTGCGGTCCACCACGAAGCCCTCGTCCCGCGGATCCAGCGTCAGGTCGGACGGGGCGTAGCGCAGGCCCAGGCGCCAGTAGAGGCGGCCCGGCCCGTCCTTGGCCACCACCAGAAGGCGGCCAGGTCGGTGCCGCTCACCTTCCACGCCGTCACCTGCAGCGAAGGCTGGTTGACGGTGGAGACCGTGAGCCCGGGGCGGGCCGCCATGGGGTCGGTGGTGAGGTACTGGCGGGGGAACGGATCGAGGCGGGGCTGGGCCGGGCCGATCTCCACCTTCTCGCTGTGGGCCGAGCCGAGGGTCTGGCCGAAGACGTCGGTCAGGTCGGCCCCCACCCGGACGGTGTAGGTGGTGCGGCCCTTGGTGGCCCCGGTGACCACGAGCTGGTTGCCGCTGGCCATGACCCGCAGCCCGGGGACCTCGGGGCTGACGGTGACGAGGGCCGGGTCGAACCGGTCGACGTCCACCGGGTTGTTGAGCTCGATGGCGATGGGGGTGGCGGGTTGGCACGGGCCGCCGTAGTTGCACTGGTGGCCGGTCACGGCGAAGGCGTCGAAGGTGCGGCCGGTGTGGCGGCTGGCCTCGTCGGTGGTGCGGGGGCCCTCGGCCGAGGGCGTGCCGGGCCCGATCTCGATGACCAGGTCGGCCGCCGCCGGAAGGGGATCGGTGGGTCGGAACGCCACCCACCGGCCGTCGAGGGCGCCGTCCACGGCCCGGGCGGCGGCGTCGTCGGCGTCGATCTCTTCGGCCCTGGCCAGGCGGAGGTCGCGCTCGTCGCCGTCGGCGGTGAGCGTCACCGTGGCCAGCACGGCCTCGGGGTCGACCTGCTGGTCGAACACGGCGACCAGCACGGGGGTGAGCCCCACCGGCTGGCTGAGATCGGTGAACGAGGCCACCTGGGGGGCCGGGGTGGCGAAGGTCCACGTCCGGTCCTCGGCCAGCTCGCCCCCGTTGGCCGACCGGGTGCCGGCCGGCACGGTGACCGTGTACTCGGTGGCCGCCGGGAGCCGGTCGGGGGTACCGGCGCCTGCCGTTCCCGACGCAGTGGCGGCCCCGGGCACGACCTCGAAGCGAAGGGTGCGGGTGCCGATCCAGCGCCAGCGGCCCTCGATCTCCGGCTCCAGGCGGACCGGCACGTCGGCCGTGGCCAGGTCGTCCAGCGTGCCCACCGGGACCATGGGCTGGTCGAAGGTGACGGTGAGGAAGGGGGCCACCCCCACCGCGCCCTCGGGCTGGACCCGCAGCACCTGGAGGGGGCCGTCGACGGCGGCGGCCGGGTCGGCTGGCTCGGCCGGCGCCGGGGGGAACGGCACGGCGATCGTGTCGCCCACCAGCGGCGGGGCCAGCGACTGGGCCGGCCGGTTGAAGGCGGTGGTGTCGCCCGGCTCGGCCGTGCCGGGCCCGCTGTCGGGCAGGCGGGCCAGCAGCGCGTCCACCTCGGCCGCCGACAGGGGCGTGCCGTCGACCACCGGTGTGCGCAGGGCTTCGGGGGCGAGCGGCTGCCCCTCGCTCAGCCGGATCCGGAACCGGCCCGACCCTGTTCCGCTGTCGGCTGCTCCCACCGGTCCTCCTCCGCCGCCTTCGGGGCCGGCCTCATCATCGCCGAACAGGGAGCAGCCCGTAGCCACCAACGCCAGCGCCACGGCGCAGGCCAGGGCCCGCCGCCATCCCGCCGCCCGTACCGCCCCTTGCCTGCTCGCGACCATGGCGCTCTCCTCGTCGGTACTCAGACGATGCCCGCTCGCCGCTGGTTCCCGGTGGAGAGGGTCAGATTTTCCGGATAGGGGCGGCGCCCCTGCCTCCCTCCGCTCCGGCGGCGCCGGTCAGAAGTGGTAGGGGAAGCCCGACCAGTCGGGCGGTCGCTTCTCCAGGAAGGCGTCGCGGCCCTCCTGGGCCTCGTCGGTCATGTAGGCCAGGCGGGTGGCCTCGCCGGCGAAGACCTGTTGGCCCACCAGGCCGTCGTCGATCAGGTTCAGGGAGAACTTGGCCATGCGCTGGGCCGTGGGGCTCTTGGCGCAGATCTCCCGGGCCCACTGCAGGGCCTCGGTCTCCAGGTCGGCGTGGTCGATCACGGCGTTGACCGCGCCCTGGAAATGGGCCTGCTCGGCCGTGTACGTGCGGCCCAGGAAGAAGACCTCCCGGGCGAACTTCTGGCCCATCTGGCGGGCCAGGTAAGCCGAGCCGAAGCCGCCGTCGAAGCTGGCCACGTCGGTGTCGGTCTGCTTGAAGCGGGCGTGCTCCCTGCTGGCCAGGGTCAGGTCGCACACGGAGTGCAGGCTGTGACCCCCGCCGGCGGCCCAGCCAGGCACCACGCAGATGACAACCTTGGGCATCATGCGGATCAGGCGCTGGACCTCGAGGATGTGGAGCCGGCCCGAGCGGCCGGGGTCGATCGTGTCGGCCGTCTCGCCCTCGGCGTAGCGGTAGCCGTCACGGCCCCGGATCCGCTGGTCGCCGCCGGAGCAGAAGGCCCAGCCGCCGTCTCGGGGCGACGGGCCGTTGCCGGTGAGCAGCACGCAGCCGATGTCGGTGCTCATCCGGGCGTGGTCGAGGGCCCGGTACAGCTCGTCCACCGTGTGGGGGCGGAAGGCGTTGCGGATCTCGGGCCGGTTGAACGCCACCCGCACCGCACCGACGTCCTTGGCCCGGTGGTAGGTGATGTCGGTGAAGTCGAAGCCGGGCACCACGTCCCACGCCTCAGGGTCGAAGATCTCCGACACCTTGGGCGTGGGGGATGCGGCGGTGGGGGACGATGGGGAGTTGGGCGCCGCAGCTTGTTGGTCGGTCATAGGCGAACAGGCTATTGGCCGGCCCGCCCTTGGGGGCGGGGGCCCGACTGACGCTCTGATGCATCCACTAGAGGCGATGCCCGGCCGAGTCGCCCCGAGTGGGGAGCTCTGACGCCAGCGTTCAGATTCGAGCGTTTGGCGTCAGACTTCGCCCTTGTTGTCCAGTTCAGCACGGGACGGGCGGGCGCCCGAGTCGTGAGCGACCGAGGGGCCGGTCGTGAGGGTCCTGTGACCCCACGGCGACGAGGCTCCTCAGGCACACCGGAGGCGGCTTTCAAGGGAGCAGGTTGAGCTCGCCGATGCTCGATCGGACGACGGTGAAGTGCCGTCGGTCGAGGGTTGCGATGTCGTTGGTGCCGAGCCGCTCGGCGGCAGCGATCACGGATGCGTCGACCGTGCCGAGTGGCAGGTCGTGATAGCGCGCCACCAGCTCGGCAACGCGCAACCAGTCCGACGCCGCGACCGGTTCAGCGATCAGATTGCCGGCGGCGAGATCACCGAGGAAACGAACTTCGGGCTCGACGCCCAGCCGGGTGCCCAGCAGGTAGGCCACCTCGGTGATGACGAGGCTCGGTACAACCAGGGGGCCGGGATGCGTTTCGAGCAGGTCGAGGCTTGCGGCGTGATGACGGTCATCGCGGTCGATGTAGGCGTACAGCGGGCCAGCATCGACGATCAGAGCGATGAGCCGACCTCGCTGGCGAGAAGCTCCTCGATCCGTTCAGAGATGTCGGAGCGTCCGCTTGCGCCGGCACCGGCTGCGAGGAGTCGGCGCCTTCCTTTCGGTGCGGCGAGTAGGGTCTCGATCGCCTCGCGCGTGAGTTCCGACACGGTGATACCTCGACGTTCTGCCTCGTGTCGCAGCCGGGCATCGAGATCGTCGGGGAGCTTGACCGTGGTCCGTCGCATGTATGCCAGCATATCCGACCGTCAGCTCGCGCTCGGTATCACGCCCCGCCGGTTGGGGCAGGGTGAGACCTGCCCTTGCTCGAGGCGCAAGTCCGGCGGGTGAGGCCCGGGGTGGCGCTGAAGACCGAATCGCTGACGACCGAATCGGCGGTGAGGCTGTCCCGCGGGAGATCCGGCTTGGGATACGGGCCACGGTGCGTCCGGATCATCGAGGCGGCCTCGATCCGAGATCGCTCGGCCGTCGAACCCCGCACGGCCTGCACCTACCCTTCACCGGGTGGACGTCGTAGGCGAAGTGATCGAAGCCGAGTCCGAGGGCATCGCCATGGCGGTGCTTCGCAAGCGGCGGGCGGAGGGTGCAAGGGCGCCGAGGGTCGTGATGTTCCACGATGGCCCCGGCATCAGGGGTGCGACGCACGAGTTCGCATCCGAGCTCGCCCGGGCAGGCTTCGAGGTGCTGGTTCCGGATCTCTACCATCGCCACGGTCGGATGCTGGGCTGGGAGCTCCATGAGCGCGAGGCTGACCCGTCACTCGTCGATCGATTGTGGGAGATGCTCCGCACCTTGACCGACGCCGGCATCCAGGCAGACCTCGACGCCACACTGGCAGCTGCCGGTGTGGAGGCGGACGAACCGTTGGCCACGATCGGGTTCTGCGTGGGGGCTCGAGCCGTGTTCCGATCCATCATGCGGCTGCCGGACCGGTTCGTGGCCGGGGCCATGTGGCATCCCTCGTTCCTGGTCGACGACCGGCCCGACTCGCCCCATCTCAGCGCCGGCGGGCTCCGGGTTCCGCTCTTCATCGGTATCGGGGAGGCCGACCAGATGCAGCCGCTCTCGTTTCATCAGCCGTTTCTGGAGGCCGTCCGGTCGCTGGACGACATCGAGGTCGCCGTCTATCCCGGCGCCGACCATGGCTACACCTGGCGGGGTTGGCCGAGCTACCACGAAGCGGCAGCGACCGCCTCGTTCAACTCCACGGTCTCGCTCTTCCGGCGGGCCTTCGAGGCGAGGTGAGCAACGGGCATCAGCGCGCAAACCCGCCGCGCCCGGTCAACGCTGGCCGAACTGGTCCCAGTGGGTGAGCTCGGCCGCCGGGATGCGGGGGGCGGGCTTGAAGTCGTGGCCCTTGGTGTAGGCGACGGGGAACAAGCCGGCCTGGGTGTAGCGCTCGTAGGGAATGCCGAGCAGGTCGGCCACTTCCCGCTCGTCGGGCAGGTGGAGGGTGGTCCACGCCGAGCCCAGCCCCCGCTCCCGCAGCGCCAGCATGAAGCTCCACACCGCCGGCAGGATCGAGCCCCACTGGCTGGCCTGCGCGAACGTGCCGAGCCCCTCACCCAGGCGCCCTTCGATCAGGGGGATCACGAGAAAGGGCGCCCGATGGAAGTTCTCGGCCAGGTATTCGGCCGACGAACGGACGAGCGGCTGCCGCTCGGCCCGGGTGTCGCCCTCGGCGTAGACCCGGCCCGGCTGGGAGGTGTACCGGTAGAAGTGGCGGGCGTAGACGTCGGCCACCGCCTTCTTCTTGGCGGCGTCGCCGATGACCATCCACTGCCAACCCTGGGAGTTCGACCCGGTGGGGGCCTGGAGGGCGATGTCGATGCAATCCAACACGACCGAGCGTTCCACCGGTCGGTCGAAGTCGAGGCGCTTGCGAACCGACCGGGTGGTGGTCAGGAGCTCGTCGGCGGACAGGCCAAGGTGCATCGGGTCGGGTCCTTTCGGCAAGGCCGACCCACCCTAGCCGAAGCGGCGGGTCGGACGCCGTGGCCGGCGCAGCAGGGCTATGACCCGACCCGGACGATGGTGGTGCCGACGGTGCGGCCGGCCAGCAGCTCCACGAAGGCCTGGCCGGCCGACTCGAGCCCGTCGAACTCGGTGACCAGCGGCCGGAGCCGGCCCGCGGCCAGCCACTCGGCCATCCGCTCCCGGCCTTCGGCGTACCGGTCGGCGTAGTCGAACAGCAGGAAGCCCTCCATCCGCACCCGGTTGTTGACGAGCAGGCCGGGGATGCCACGCGGGCTCGGATCGGGGGTCGTCGTGTCGTACTGGCTCACCGCGCCGCAGCACACGATCCGGCCGTGGACCGCCATCCGGAACAGGGCCGACCCGAGGATGTCGCCGCCGGTGTTGTCGAAGTAGACGTGGATCCGGTCGGGGGTGGCGTCCCTGAACCGGTCCCGGAACTCGGGGTCGCGGTGGTTGACCGCGGCGTCGAAGCCGAGGTCGTCCACCAGCAGCTGGCACTTGTCGTCGGTGCCGGCCACGCCCACCACCCGGGCGCCCAGGTTCTTCGCCATCTGGCCGACGAGGTGGCCGACCGAGCCGGCGGCCGCCGACACCACCAGCGTCTGGCCCGGCTCGGGTCGGCCCAGATCGTGGAGGCCGAAGTAGGCGGTGAGGCCGTTGGTGCCCAGCGGACCGAGCGCGTCGGCCGGGTCGGTGCCGGGCGCCAGCGCCTCGACCTGCGCCGCCTTCATCGTCGGATGCGTCTGCCAGCCGAGCTGACCCCGAACCAGGGTTCCTTCGGCCACCCCTTCGGCCGCCGAGGCCACCACCCGCCCCACACCGGTGCCGTCCATCACCCGCCCCGCCACCGGTGCGCCGGCGTAGCTGGCCGACCCCTGGAGGCCGGCCCGCTGGCCGGCGCCGATGGTGAAGGCGAGCGTCTCGACGACGACCTCGCCCCCATCGGGCGGGCGGACCGGGACCTCGTCGAGGGCGAAGTCATCCGACGACAGGGCGCCAGCGGGCAGGTTCGCGATCAGCATGCGGCGATTGGCGGTCATGGTCCCGAAGCCTTCCCCACAGGCAGCCCGGGTGCAACCGGTCGGCTAGCGTGATGCTGGAACCAGCTGCCACTGCCGGGAAGGCACCGCCCGATGAACCTCGGAGACCCCGATCTCGACGCCTACCCCGATCGCCGCACCCACACCGACGAGGAACGCCGGAACATCGCCCAACTCGAGCGCTGGCGCGACCTGTTCAACGGGGACGACATGGAGCGGTTCGTGCGGGAGGCGTACGCCAGCCGCTTCCGGGTCGTGAACTTCGACGGCGCGGCGTGGACCGGCAACTCGACCCACCGCGAGAACATAATCGCCGATCCGGACCTGTTCGTGCGCGCCGAGCGGTTCATCAAGGCGTTCGCTCCGGGCCGGCGGATCCGGTTCAACCGTGTCATCCCCGCCGGGAACGTCATCACCCTGGAGGCGTCGCTGCTCGATGACGATCGCCCCGGATGGGAGCTGTCATGGTGCGGCGTGTACACCTTCGACGCCGACGGACGGATCGTCTCGGATCACACCTACCTCAACCACAACGACTGGCCAGGCATCGCGGAGCTGCTCGGCCGCCGGTAGCCCGCGGCTGCCCAACCGGCGGGAACTCCCGCGGCAGATCCGCTACTTGACCCGAGCCGTGCCCAGGGCGCCGGCCCGGCGCAGGGCGGTGATCCGGGCCTCGTCGTAGCCGAGCACGGTGCGCAGCACCTCCTCGGTGTGCTGGCCCAGCTTGGGGAAGTGGGTAGGCCGGGGCGGGGTGCGGGACAGCTGGATCCGGGTCCGCTCGATCGGCACCCGCCCCCGGTCGGGGTGCTCCACCTCGGCCAGGTGGCCGAGGTGGGTCATCTGAGGGTCGGGCGGCATGCCGGCGTGGAGCACGGCGTGGGCCGGCACCCCGGCCGCCTGGAGCGCAGCCTCGGCCTCGGTGGGCGGGCGCTGGGAGGTCCAGGCGGTCACGGCGGCGTCGATCTCGTCGGCCCGGGCCCGGCGCTCGGCCAGCCCGAACCGGGCCCACTCGGGGCGCCCGATCACGGTGCACAGCCGGGCCCAGTCGTCGTCGTGGCGGCACGCCACCGCCACCCACTCGTCGTCGCCGCCGGCGGCGTACACGGCATGGGGGCTCATGTCCTCGTCAGCATTGCCCACCCGGTCCCAGGGCGAGCCGTTGACCTGGTGGTCGAGCACGGCCGGCATGGCGTAGTTGAGGGTCGACTCGATCTGGCTCTGGTCGAGGTACTGGCCCTCGCCGGTGCGGCGCCGGTGGTCGAGCGCCGCCATCACCGCCGCCACGCTGATGCGGGGGGCGCAGTAGTCGGTGTAGGCCCCGTAGGGCCCCGACGGCTTCATGTCGGCCCAGCCGGTGGGCGTCACCAGCCCGGCCGCCGCCGCCCCCATCGTGCCGTACCCGGCAACGTAGGCGTGGGGGCCGTCCTGGCCCATGAGGCAGGAGCTGATCATGATGAGGTCGGGCTTCACCTTGCGCAGCGACTCGTAGTCGAGCCCCCACTTGGTCATGGCGCGGGGAGAGAACGACTCGGTGACCACGTCGGCCCACTGCACCAGCTCCAGCAGCACCTCCCGACCCTCCGGCGAGTTGGGATCGACCGTGATGCTCTGCTTGTTGGCGTTGATCGAGGCGAAGCCGAACGACCCCTCCTTCGACACCTTGCCGTCGTACCACGGCGCCAGCAGGCGGGCCGTGTCGAGGCGCGCCTCGTTCTCCACCCGGATCACGGTGGCCCCGTACTGGGCCAGCACACCCGACGACTGGGGCCCGGCCATGACCCACATCATGTCCAGCACCTTCACCCCTTCGAGGGGCGGGCGAGGGGCGGCGCTGTCATCGACCTCGGCCACGGGGGCCGGCGCGGGAGCCGAGGCTGCGGCCGTCAGCTCGGCCAGGACCTCGTCGGTGTGCTGGCCGATCGAGGGGGCGGGGGAGCGGGGGCGGCTCCGGGGCCGGGTGGAGCGGACGAGGTGGTCGGCCAGCAGGGCCTGGGAGCCGTCGGGGAGCTCCTCTTCGGTCCAGAACTCGCGGTGGGCCAGCTGGGGGCTCTCGTACAGGTCGTCGAAGGTCGACACCGGCACCAGCAGCAGCTTGCGGTCGAGCGCGGCCGAGAACAGCTCGGCCTTCGTCCGGGTGGCGAGGAAGGCGCCCACCGCATCGCGCAGCGCGACCAGGTCCTCCCGGGGGGCGTCCCCCGAGCGGATGGCCCGGAGGTGGACCGTCCAGTCGCGGTCGGTGATGCCCTCGGCCCCGTGGCCCTCGGCCACCATGAACTGCATCAGCCGGTCGAGGAACGGCTTGTTCACGGGGTCGAGGGCCAGGGTGACCGACACGTAGCCGTCGGCGACCGGCCAGATGAACGGGAAGTCGATCCCCTGGAGGGTGAAGCCGCCGGCCCGTGTGATCGGGTTGTGGCCCACCACCTCGGCCGACTGCATGAACTGGGCGGTGAGGTTGGTGGCCCGCTGGGCCGTCACCTCCACCTTCTGCCCCTGGCCGCTGCGCTGGGCCTCCCACAGGGCGATCAGGGCCCCGCCGGCGGCCTCGGCCGCGGCGTGGGTCCAGGCCGGCACGGCGGCGGCCCGCAGCGGCGGCCGGCCGGCTTCGCCGGTGAGGGCCATGGCCCCCGAGGCGGCCTGCACGATCAGGTCGGTGGCGGCGTAGGTGGCCTTGGGTCCGTCGGGCCCGAACGGGGTCATCGACACCCACACCAGGCGGGGGTTGGCGGCGGCCAGCTCGTCGTAGCCCAGGCCCCGGGCCTCCCACTCGCCGGGGTCGGCCGACTCGACGAGGATGTCGGCCGTCCGCACCAGGTCGAGGAACGTCCGGCGCTGGCTGGCGTCGTCGAGGTCGAGCACCACGCTGCGGTCGCCCCGGGCCATGGCCCACCAGGTGAGCGACCTCTCCGGGTCGGGGGTGCCGCCGGCGAAGCGGCCCCGGTGGCGGGCCGGGGAGCCGCCGGGGGGCTCAACGTGGATCACGTCGGCCCCCAGCTCGGACAGGATCCGGGAGCAGAACAGCCCCCGCTCGTCGCTGAGGTCGAGGACCCGGTAGGGCTCCAGCATTGGCGTGCTTCTCCTGAGTGCGTGCTCCGCCCGGCTCGCCCGGGCGGACCCCCTTGGGGGCCGAACCTAGTGCCCCAGGGCCTCGAGTACCGAAGCGGTGAGCCGACCGTGGAGGGCCACGTTGGCCGCCCGGTCGGTGTGGACCACGCACACGCGCACGCCGGGGGCGGGTGCGCCGTCGGAAGCGGTCGGCCGGGGCGGGAGGGGCCAGGGGACCACCTCCAGGCCGTGGGCCCGGGCCAGGGCGGCCAGGTCGGTGCCGTGGGGGGTGCCGAAGAGCTGCTCGAACCGGTCGGCCGCCACCTGGGTGGCCTGGGGGAGGAAGGAGAAGATGCCGCCGCCGTCGTTGTCGACCACCACCACGTCGAGGGCGATCGGGCGGTGGCGGAGGGCGGTGAGCGAGGACGAGTCGTGGAGGAAGGCGACGTCGCCCACCAGCACTGTGGTGGGCCGCCCCGTGAGGGCGACGCCGATGCCGGTGGCGATCACGCCGTCGATCCCGTTGGCGCCCCGGTTGGAGAAGACGTCGATGTCGCTGCGGTTGGGGCCGTACCACTCGACGTCGCGCACCGGCATCGACGACGACACCACCAGCGCCCCGCCCGCCGGCACCCCGGCCACCACGGCCCGGGCGATCTCCACCTCGCCCACCTCCGCGTTCTTTTCACCGGAGCTGTCGCCGGTGACGGCCTCGGTGAGAAGTTGGCGGCGGGGCTGGTCGTCGGCGTTCTTTTCACCGAGGTCGTCGCCGGTGACGGTCTCGGTGAAAAGTTGGCGGGCGATGGCGGCGGCGGCCTGGCGGTCGGCGTCGAGCCAGAGATCGGCGGTGGGGGCGGGCTTCACGTCGGGGTCGACCGCCTCCAGGAAGGCGGCCAGGGCACCAGGGGCGGCGACGACGGTGCCGGCCACCAGCTCGGGGTCGATCCAGCGGCTGTCGTCGACCACGGCCACCACCCGGGCCGGGGGGTCGAGGGCCGGCAGGGCGCCCAGCCACTGGCCCAGCACCTTGCTGGCCAGCGGCTCGCCCAGACGGAGCACCACCTCGGGCCGGGCCGCAGCCAGGAAGCGGTCGCTGCGGAGCAGGGCGTCGAAGTGGGTGACGGCGTGGCTGCCGCTGCGGCAGCCCGACCGGTGGTCGGCCAGGATCGGCCACCCCAGCAGGGCAGCCACCGCCTGGACAAGGTGGTTCGGGCCGCTGCCCCGGCCGGCCACGATCACGCCCGGCCGGGCCCGGTCGCCGTAGGTCAGCAGGGCCACCAGGTCGGCGGCGGCATCGGGATCGAGCCCCGCCACCGCCCGGGCCGGCACCACCTCATACCAGGGGGCGCCGCCGGGCCGCCCCGGGGGCAGGTCTCCGGGCAGCCCGACCAGCGGGTCGCGGAAGCTCAGGTTGGCCTGCACCGGGCCGGGTCGCTGCGACCAGCCCATGGCCTCGGCCACCAGCCGGGAGGCGAGAGGCCGCCAGGTGCCGGCGGTGGCGGCGTCGGGCACGCCGGGCTGGGCGAAGAACCGGACCGAGGGGCCGAACAGGCGGGTCTGGTCGATCGTCTGCGGAGCGCCCAGGTCCCACAGCTCGGGCGGGCGGTCGGCGGTGCAGGCGATGAGGGGCACCGACGACAGACCGGCCTCCACCACCGCAGCGTAGAAGTGGGTGGCGGCGGTGCCGCTCGTGCACAGCGCGACGGCGGGCCGGCCGGTGGCGAGGCCCTGACCGAGAGCGGCGAAGGCGGCGCTGCGCTCGTCGGTGAACACCGCCACATCGATGCGCTCATCGGCCGCCAGGGCCAGGGCCAGGGGGGTGGAGCGGGAGCCGGGGGCCACGCAGGCCAGGCGCACGCCGGCCCGCACCCACTCGTCCACCAGGGTGGCGCAGAAGGTGGCGGCCACGGTCGTCTCGGTCACCCGGCCCACGGTATCCGGCGCCCCCGCCCGCCCCGGGATCGGCCCATTCCCGATCCGGTGTCCGGGGGTGTCACCGGCGACGGTCCCGAGCACCAGATCGAGGGGGGTTGCGGGCATGCTGGGACGATGAGCGAGCAGGGTCTGGCGGCGGAGGTGTGGGGCCGGGGCGAGCGGCTGGTCCTGGCCCACGGCTTCACCCAGAACAGCCGGTGCTGGGGGCCGTTCGGCCACGAGCTGGCGGCCGACCACGAGGTGGTGGCGGTCGACCTTCCCGGTCACGGCCGCACCGACCCGGCCCACGACCGGGCCGATCTCACCACCGCAGGCCGGCTCCTGGCCGAGGCCGGGGGCCCCGCCGTCTACATCGGCTACTCGATGGGGGGCCGTACGGCCCTCCACGCCGCGCTGGCCCACCCCGAGCGGGTCCGGGCCCTCGTGCTGATCGGGGCCACGGCGGGGATGGACGACCCCGCCGCCCGGGCCGCCCGCCGTGCGGCCGACGAGTCCCTGGCCGACCAGCTGCTGGCCAGCGGTCTGCCGGCCTTCCTCGAGCGGTGGCTGGCCAACCCGCTGTTCGCCGGGTTGCCCCCGTCGGCCGCTGCGGTGGAGCAGCGGCTGGCCAACCGGCCCGAGGGGTTGGCTGCCAGCCTCCGCCACACGGGCACCGGCACCCAGGAGCCGTTGTGGGGCGAGCTCGAGCGGCTGACGATGCCGGTGCTCGTGCTGGCCGGGGCCGACGACGCCAAGTTCACAGCCGAGGGCGCCCGGCTGGTCGAGCACCTGCCCCGGGCCCGGATGCGCACCCTGCCCGGCACCCACGCCGTGCACCTGGCCCAGCCCACGGCGGCCGCCGCCGCCGTCCGCTGGTTCCTGGCCGCTGAGCTCGACTGGGAGTACTGAGCCGTACCGTCTGCCGCCCGTCGTGGCCCGACTTCGTCGAGAACTACGGCGCTACGCCGTAGTTCTCGACACGGTTCGGCGATCGGAGGGGGCGGCGGGGCAACGGGTTACAGCTCGGCCCGGCGGAAGGTGTGGTGGGCGAGGACGTCGGGATCGGGGTCGGGGGCGACGCCCGGAGCGGTCGGCACCTCGATGCGGCCGCCGGTCATGACCAGATCGGGCCAGGGGTCGGCGGCCAGCCAGCGGCCGGCCGGCGACACGTCACCGGTGAGGGTGAAGCCGGGGAGGGCGGCCAGGGCGGCCAGGGCGTGGCGGCCCAGCCCCGTCTCCACCATCCCGCCGGCGGTCAGCTCCAGGCCGACACCCCGACACCAGTCGTGCAGGGCCCGGGCGGCGGCCAGGCCGGCCAGGCGCGACGGCTTCACCGCCACCCCTCGCAGCGCCCGGCGGCGGTGCAGCGCCTGGACCGCGGCGAGGTCGACGGCGGCCTCGTCGGCCACGACGGTCAGCCCCGACCCGGTCGTGGCCGCCACCAGCTCGGCCGCCAACTCCGGATGGTCGGGCGGGAACGGCTGCTCCAGGGCGCCCAGCCCCTCGGCGCCCAGCGAGGCCAGCAGGACCAGGTCGTCGGCCCGGTAGGAGCCGTTGGCGTCGGCGTGGAGGTCGAGATCGGGGCAGCGTGCCCGCACGGCGGCCACCACCGCCCGGTCGTGGCCCGGCATGATCTTGACCTTCACCCGGCCGAACCCCTCGGCCGCCAGGGCCGCCACCCGGTCGGCCACCTCGGCCGGTGAGCCGAGGCCCACCACTGCGCCGGCCGGCACCGAGGTGGCCGGTTCCGCCCCGTCGGCCCCGCGCACCCCGTCGGCCAGCCACGAGGCCAGCGGGCGGCCGGCCGAGCGCAGGGCGGCGTCGAGCAGGGCCATCTCGACGGCCGCTCTGGCCATCGGGTTGCGGGGCACGTCGGCCACGAGGTCGAGTGCGCCGGTGACGTCGACCCGTCGGCCGACGAGGCGGGGGAGCAGCGTGCCGGTCAGCACATCGAACGCCCCCGCGGCGTGCTCGTCGGTGTAGGTGGGCTCGGTGAGGGCGGCGCACTCGCCCCAGCCGTGGCCCTGATCGGTGTCCACCCGGAGCACGGTGATCTCCCGCCGCTGCACGGTGCCGTGGGCCGCCCCGAACGCTTCCCGCATCGGCAGCGACAGGAGCCGCACCTCCACCCGTTCGATCAGCACCCGGTCACCGTAACGCCCCAACCCGCCTGTTCTGGGCGACGGATTTCGCGCCCGTCGACCGAACTGCGTCGCGTTCTCAGCGGAATCCGTGGAGAACGCGACGCGGAAGGTGTCGGTGTCGCGGTTTCCGTCGCGCGGAACGGAGCCACGGGCCCGGGCCCGGTCAGGCGCTGGGGTGGAGGACGGGCTGGAAGCCGTGGGTCAGGGCCAGCACCGACGTGGGCGGGGTGAGCACGGCCACCTCGCCCGTGACGGGCGGCGGCTCGATCGGGCCCCAGCCCTCGAAAGCGAACGGGCGCAGGCCGCCCGGCACCACGAGCCGAGCCCGCCCCGGCCCCTCCCCGGACGGCGACGCGATCACCGTGCCGGGGGGCAGCGAGCGGTAGGGGGCTGGCCACAGCTTCCGGTGGCGGGCCCGCTCGAGACCCCGCCCCCGGTCGAGCCGTTCAGCCGCCAATCGCCGGTTCAGTTCCCCCGCCCTCACCTCCCGGGCCGGCAGGCCGAGGCCGGCGGCCACCCCGTCCCGGTAGGCCCGGTAGGCGGCGGGGCGGCACTCCCCGCACGGGCGGTGCCCGGCGGCCAGGGCCACGGCGTCGTCGAGGAAGAACAGCGGCGTCCACCGCCGGGGCTGGTCGAGCTCGTGGCGGCGGCCCCGGTACTCGGTGACACAGGTGATCCACAACGAGCCGACGTGGTGGCGAACCAACCGGCGGCCGTCGTTCACCAGACACCCCCGGTTGCCCGTGAACAGCCCCCGGGCCGTCTCGGCGTGGAGGTCGCCCCACGGATCCACCCGGTTCCGCCTCGGCCCTTCCGTCGACGTCGACATCGCTCCACGGTAGACCGGCCGCTCGGCTACAGTCCGCAGCGTGCTGGCGGCGGATGAGCACCCGGGTGCGTTCCTGGAGGACGAGCTACCCTTCGCTCCCCGCGCCGTCGAGCCCCCGCCGCGGCCCACCCCGCCCGGCCAGGACCCCTGGAGCTGGTTCCAGCGCTGGCGGGTGCCGATCACGGCCCTGTTCGTGGTGCTGATCGCCCTGGCAGTGGCCCTGGCGTTCGGGGCCAAGCCCGACGAGCCGCCGGCCCGGGCGCCGCTCGGCTCAGGCCCGATCGGGCCTGTCTCCACCGGGGCCCCGGCCGGCGACGCCACCAGCAGCACGCCCGCCCCGGGGAGCACGCCGGCCACCGCCGTCGCCCCGCCGCTGGCCTCCAACCCCGGCTCTCCCGAGACCGCACCCGCCGGGCCCGACGGGGCGAGCACGGCGTCGACCATCGCCACCGGCCCCGCCACCACCGCCCCCGGGACGCGGCCCATCGCAACCGCCGCGTCGTCGACGTCGACGGCTGCTCCCACCTCGGCCCCCATCGCCGGCCCGAGCAGCTCCCAGCCGGCCACCACCCGGCGCTCCACCTCCCAGCCGGCCACCTCCCAGCCGGCCACCACCCGGGCGACCAGCACCACCCGGCCGACCAGCACCACCCGGCCTCCGGCCACAGCCACCACCGTGCCCGGCTACGCCACCGGCTCCACCCAGGCCCGGGGCCCGAACGACCCGCCGTTCATCGCCAACCCCGGCCGCGTCGTCACCACCGCCGACGAGGCCGTCCAGTACCAGATCGGGGTGTCGGCCCGCCCTGGCGAGGTGCTGGCCTTCCGGGCCACCGGCCTGCCCCGGGGCCTGGCGATCGACTCCGCCACCGGCCTCGTCACCGGCACCTCGCCGGGGCCCGAGACCACCGGGGTGCAGGTCACGGTCACCAGCTCCACCGGTTCGAGCTTCACCCAGGGCTTCACCTGGGTCGTCAACCGCTGAGCCATCCCGCCGATCGCCTTCGACCCCGGACCCGGCGTTGCCGTAGCATGCGGCCATGGCCACCGAGACCCGAGTCCTCGGCTCCCGCCGGATCCCCCTCGACGATCCGGCCGACGCCCAGGAGTACTTCCATGCCCGGGGCTGGACCGACGGCCTCCCCATCGTCCCCCCCACCGCGGCGGCCGTGGAGGCCGCCCTCGACTGGGTGGGCATGCCGCCCGACCAGCTCATCGGGATCGAGCCGGTCCGCCAGCGGGCCATCACGGCCGAGAAGGTGGCGGTCAACGCCATCATGGCCGGCTGCCTGCCCATGCACCTCCCGGTGGTGATCACGGCCGTCACCGGCATGCTCCACCCCGACTTCGAGGTCCACGGCCCCAGCGCCAGCACCGGCGGCTCGGCCATCCTGTGCATCGTCAACGGCCCCATCCGCCGGGAGCTGGGCATGGACGGCACGTTCAACGCCCTCGGACAAAGCGACCGGGCCACGAGCTGCATCGGCCGGGCCCTGCGCCTGATCCTGATCAACCTGCTCGACGTCCGCCCCGGCGGCATCGACCGCTCCACCTTCGGCCACCCCGGCAAGTTCAGCTACTGCCTGGCCGAGGACGAGGAGGGCGGCGCCCCCTGGCTGCCGCTCGGCCTGGAGCGCCTCGGTGGCGACCCCGACATGTCGTCGGTCACGGTGATGGCGGCCATGGGCCCCCGCCAGATCATGAACGAGTGGACCACCGACCCGGCCGAGATCCTCGACACCTTCGTGGCCGAGATCAAGGCCAACATGCTCCACTACTCGATCTGGCACGGCTCCTACGCCATCTGCGTGCCCACCCAGCTCCGGGAGCACTTCCATCGGGCCGGTTGGACCAAGGCCGACGTGCGGCAGTACGTGTACGACCGGGCCTTCGTCCACCGCCGGCAGTGGGCCGACGTGGGCAAGAGCTCGGTGGTGGTCGACCGGGGAGACTGGGAGTACCGGGCCCTGCGGGACCCCGACCACCTGGTGGTGCTGTCGGCCGGCGGCCCCGCCGGCGGGTTCGGCATCGTGATCCCGCCCTGGCTGGGGCACAAGAGCAAGGTCGTCACCACCCCGGTGGGCGCCTGCGTGGACTGTTGAGCGGACTGTCGAGGAGGGCCGACCAGTGACCTACGAGGTGCTCGATCCCACCCACGAGACCGAGGCCGCCGCCCTCACCCGGGCGCCCCGGCTGGCGTCGCTCGAGGGCATGACCGTGGGGTTCATCAGCAACGGCAAGCAGGGGGTGCGGGAGTTCCTCGACGCCCTCGAGAGCGAGCTGAAGGCCCGCTACGGCGTGGCCGAGGTGGTGCGCACGGTCAAGACCAACTACTCGGCCCCGGCCGACCCCGAGATCATCGACCGGGCCCGGGAGTGGAACGCCCTGGTGGCGGCGGTGGGGGATTGAGGCAGCTGCTCGTCGTGCAGTCTGCACGACGCCGTCTCCGGTGAGCGCATCGGCGTGCCCTCGGCCGGCATCATGACCACCCAGTTCATCTCGGCCGCCGAGCTGATGGCCAAGGTGCTGGGCCTTCCCGGCTACCCGTTCGTGGTCATCGACCACCCGATCTCGTCGGCCACCCTCGACGAGCTGGCCGACCGGGCCCGCCGGGCCGCCGACGAGGTCGCCGCCCTTCTCACCGACGCCTGAACCCGGGCGGTCAGGCTGTTACAGATGCAGGCCGCACTCGGTCTTCTCCGAGCCGGCCCAGCGGCCGGCCCGGGGATCGTCGAGGTCGTCGGACGGGCTGGTGCAGGGCCGGCACCCGATCGACGGGTACCCCCGGTCCCGCAGCGGGTTGACGATGATGTCGTTGGCCCGCTCGTAGTCCGCCACCTCGTCGTCGGTCCACGCCACCAGGGGGTTGATCTTCACCAGGCCCCGGCGGTCGACCTCCACCTGACGGGCCCCGGCCCGGCTGTCGCCGTCGGCCCGTCGCACCCCGCTCAGCCACGCCCGCTTGCCGGCCAGCGCCGCCTCCAGCTGCTCGACCTTGTGGTCGCTGCAGCAGAACCCGGGCCGGCCCACACCGGCCAGCTGGCGCCACGGCCCGATCACCCGCAGCCGGGGCCGGTACCGCTCGGCGATCCGCAGCATGGTCTCGATCGTCTCGTTGAAGTGGAAGCCGGTGTCGATGAAGGCCACCTCGATGGTGGGGTCGACCCGCAGAGCCACGTCGATCAGCACCGCGTCCTGGCCCGACGACAGCAGCGTCAGGCCGGAGCCGAAGGTGGCGGCGGCCCAGGCCACGGCCTCGGCGGCCGAGGTCTCGGTCCAGCCGGCCGGGTCGAACCGGGCCGGCGTCGTCAGGTCGATCAGGTCGGCGGTGGACGGCGAGGAGGGCGGGGGCGGGGTCATGACTCGTCTCCGGAGGTGCGGCGGAAGGTGGGCAGGGTGGGGCCGACGGTGTCGATGCCGGTGCGCACGGCCCAGTCGCCGAAGCCCTCGCCCCGCTTGCGGGTGGCGGCGTAGCCGTCGAGCAGGGGAGCGAGCACCGAGTCGAGCTTGGGCAGCGGCACCGACTCCACCAGCGGCACGGCCAGGCGGGTGCCGGCAGGGTCGCCCCCGACGTAGACGTCGTAGTTGCGCTTGGTCCGGGCCACGACGCCCAGCTCGGCCACGTAGGGGCGGGCGCAGCCGTTGGGGCAGCCCGTCACCCGGGTCTCGATCCGGACCTTGCGCAGCCGGCGCTGGCGCAGCAGGCCGTCGAGCAGCTCGGTGAGCTGGGGCAGGATCCGCTCCGCCTCGCCCAGGGCCTGGGCACAGGTGGGCAGGGCGGGGCAGGCCATCGACGACAGCACGGTGAGCGGCAGGTGCTCGGCCCGGGGCACCCGGTGGCGGGCCAGGATCTCCTCCACGGCGGCCTTGTCGGCGGCCCGGATCCCGCACAGCAGCAGATCCTGGTGGGGGGTCACGCGCACATGGTCGGCCAGGCTGGCGACGATCTCCCGCACCGCGGTGCGGCGCTCGGCCTGATCGCCTTCAGCGCTGCCGTCGTTGAGGCGGCCGGTGGGCACGGGCAGGCCGAGGAACCACAGCTCGGAGCCGTCGGGCCCGTCGTCCATGCGGTGCCAGCCCAGGTGGTCGCGGGCGCCGCCCCACGGGGGCAGGGCCACCGGGTCGGCCAGGGGGCGGCCCAGCCTGCTCTCCACCGCCGCCTTGAGCCAGGCGATGCCCCGTTCCTCCACCACGTACTTGAGCCGGGCCTTGCTGCGGTCGTCGCGGTTGCCGAAGTCACGAAAGACGGTGACGATCGCCTCCACCACCTCGGGCAGCTCGGGCTCGGGCACCCAGGCCAGCGGCTCGGCCAGGCGGGGGAAGGTGGTGGGATCGCTGGCGCTGCGGCCCAGGCCGCCGCCGGCCAGCACCACGCCGCCGTCGGCCCCGTCGGGCCCCGGCACGAGCACCACCCCGACGTCCTGGGTGTAGACGTCGATCGAGTTGTCGCCGGGCCAGGTGACCCCGATCTTGAACTTCCGGGGAAGGTAGGTGTCGCCGTAGACCGGCTCGGCCACGGTGGCCGGGGGCCCGGCCGACACCGCTCGCTCGCCGTCGAGCCACAGCTCCCAGTAGGCCTCGGACCGGGGCTTGAACCGGTTGGCCAGCACCCGGCCCAGCGCCTCCACCCGCTCCAGCGGCCGGCCGGCCTCGGGGGTGGAGGAGAACATCACGTTGCGGACCACGTCGCCGCAGGCGGCGTAGGTGGTGACGAGGCGCCGGTTCAGCGCTCCGATCAGGGGTTTCAGCTCGCCCTTGTGGATGAAGTGGTACTGGACGCCCTGGCGGGTGGTGAGGCGCAGCGAGCCGTCGCCCACCTCGTCGGCCAGGCGGTCGATCTCGGCCCACTGCTCCCGGCGCAGGATCCCGCCCGGCACCGAGCACCGGACCATGCAGGAGAACGCCAGCTCCCGGCCGGCGGTGGTGCGGGCCCGCCGCTGATCCCGGTCGTCCTGCTGGTAGATCCCGTGGAACTTGAGCAGGTTGACCGACTCCGGGCTGAAGTGGCTGGTCCCGTCGACCAGCTCGGTGGCCAGGCTGCCCCGGAGATGGGCGCTGCCGGCTTTCACCTGTTCCACGGCCGAGGGTGCCACGGCGGTCTCCTTCACTCGGGGTCGGGGAGCTCGAACCCGGCCGTCGCCTCCGCGGGCGGTAAAGCCGAGTTGATGGGTCGGCTTTCACCCTAGCTCAAAACCGACCAAGCCAATCAACTTTGTCGGTTTCTGTCGCTTTCGTGCCGGGTGGGGCCCGGGCGGGCTACAGTCGGCTCGCCGCCCGCTGGCCGGGCGGCCCCGTCCAACGAGCGAAGCCGGTGAGACTCCGGCGCTGTCCCGCAACTGTGATCCCGGCCCGGATGGGCGGGGTAAGCCAGGTCGCCTCGGGGTTCGGGTGCGTAACCGTCCTCGGAGGAAGGACAGGTCGCAGGCCCCGAAGGGGGGCCTCGACAGAACCTCCGAGCTAGAGGAGGTATCCGTTGAGATCCCGTCACACCCCATCGTCGTCGTCCCGCCGGCCCGGGCGCGCCCTCGGCGCCGCCCTGCTGGGTGCCCTCGGCCTGCTGGCCGCGTGCGGCAGCGGCACCGATTCCGGCACCGGCGACAGCCTCGCCTCGGCCGACAGCATCGCCTCGGTCGCCAGCACCGCCGAAACAGCCGCCGATGCCTTCCCGGTGGAGATCGACACCGCCGCCGGCCCGGTCACGATCGAGGCCCGCCCCGAGGCCATCGTGTCGCTGTCACCCACCGCCACCGAGATGCTGTGGGCGGTCGGCGCCGGCGACCAGGTGAAGGCGGTCGACTCCCTGTCGACCTACCCGGCCGGCACCCCGGTGACCGACCTGTCGGCCTTCGAGCCCAACCTGGAGGCCATCGCCGCCCAGCAGCCCGATCTCGTGGTGCTGGGCTTCGCCAACGACGAGATCCAGGCTGGCCTGGCCGGGCTCGGCATCCCCGTGCTGCTCCAGCCGGCGGCGTCCACCCTCGACGACACCTACAGCCAGCTCGCCGAGCTGGGCCTGGCCACCGGTCACCCCGACGAGGCGGCCGACGCCGTCGCCGACCTGCGGGCCGGGATCGACGAGGTGGTGAAGGGCATGCCGGCCCCGGCCGGCGCCAGGCCGAAGGTGTACCACGAGCTCGACGACACCTTCTACAGCGCCTCGTCGGGCAGCTTCATCGGCCAGCTCTACCAGCTGCTGGGCTACGACAACATCGCCGACGCCGCCGATCCCGACGGCTCGGTCGGGTACCCCCAGCTCAACGCCGAGCAGATCATCCAGGCCAACCCCGACCTGATCGTCATCACCGACGCCTACAGCTACGGCCCGGCCGATATCGCCGCCCGGCCCGGTTGGAACACGATCAAGGCCGTCGCCGACGATCGGGTGGTGGTGGTGAACGACGACGTCGCCTCCCGGTGGGGTCCCCGGGTGGTCGAGTTCCTCCAGGCGGTCGCCGCCGCCACACCCACCCCGGCCGGAGCTGCCCAGCAGTGACGGTGGAGGCGGCGGCGGCGCCCGGCGGTGGTTCCGCTCCCAGCGGCCGGCCCGACGACGGTGTGATCGACGACGGTGTGATCGACGACGGTGTGGCCGCCGCCTTCCGCCTGCGTCCGGGCATCCTCGTCATCGCCGCCGCCGTCATGGTGGCCGTGCTCGGGCTGAGCGTGGCCGTGGGCCCGTTCCGCATTCCGCTGACCCAGATCCTGCCGGCCGTGGCCGATCGGCTCTCGCTTCCCGGCGTCCACACCACCCTCACCCCCCAGGAACAGGTGATCCTGTTCCAGTGGCGCCTCCCCCGGGCCGTGCTGGGCGGGCTGGTGGGTTGCGCCCTCGCTCTCAGCGGCGCCACCTACCAGGGCGTGTTCCGCAACCCGCTGGCCGACCCCTACCTGCTCGGCGTGGCGGCCGGGGCGGGCCTCGGCGCCACCATCGTGATCGGCGGTGACCTGCAGGCGGGCTGGGGTCCACTCGATACCGTGGCGGCCGCGGCGTTCGTCGGTGCCCTGGCCGGGGTTGTCCTGGCCGCTGCCCTTGGCCGGGGCGCCGGCTCATCGCCCGCCGCCCTGCTGCTGGCCGGGGTGGCCGTCGCCTCGTTCCTCACCGCCGTGCAGACCTACCTGGTGCAACGGGACAGCGACGGGTTCCGTGAGGTCTACACCTGGATCCTGGGCCAGCTCGTCACCTCGGGCTGGGGCGACGTGGCCCTGCTCGCCCCCTACGTCGCCGTGTGCGGCGCCGTGATCCTGGCCCTACGGCGCCAGCTCGACGTGCTGCGGGTGGGCGACGCCGAGGCGGCCAGCCTCGGGCTCGACCCCGGCCGCATCCGCCTGGTGCTGATCGTGGCCGCCTCCCTTCTGGCCGCCGCCGCGGTGGCCGTGAGCGGCCTGATCTCGTTCGTCGGCATCGTGGTGCCCCACCTGGTTCGGCTCCTGGTGGGGTCGAGCAACCGGGTGGTGCTACCTCTGTCGGCCCTCGGCGGGGCCGCCTTCCTGATGCTGGCCGACCTGGGCGCCCGCACCCTGGCCAGCCCGGCCGAGGTCCCGATCGGGGTCATCACCGCATTCGTGGGCGCCCCGTTCTTCGCCTTCGTGCTCTGGACCGGACGGCGGGCCATCGCATGAGCGCCGTCGTCCGCTCCGTCACCGAGCCCGATGCCGGCCGCACCCGCCCGCGTCCCGCCGATGGCCCGGCCGGCTCGGTGGATCCGGTCGAGGCCCGGCCCGCTGTCGTCGCGCCGCCGGTCGTCGCCCTGTCGCTCGACCGGATCGACGTCCGCTACGCACGGAACGGCCCGCCCGTGGTCCACGACGTCTCGCTCGACGTGGCCGCCGGCGAGTGGCTGGCCCTCATCGGCCCCAACGGGGCGGGCAAGTCGAGCCTGCTGCGGGCGATCGCCGGCCTGGTGGCCCACACCGGGACGGTCTCGCTGGCCGACGCTTCCCCCACCCCCCGGGTCCGGGCCCGCATGGTGGCCTATGTGGCCCAGCAACCGGTGCTGCCGCCGGGGATGACGGTGGCCGAGTACGTGCTGCTGGGCCGCACCGCCCACCTCGGCTGGCTCCGGGCCGAGGGCCGGGCCGACCGGCGGGCCGCCGCCGAGGTGCTGGACCGGCTCCACCTGGCCCGGTTCGGCTCCCGCGACCTGGCGGCCATGTCGGGCGGGGAGCTCCAGCGGGTGGTGCTGGCCCGGGCCCTGGTGCAGGAGGCCGAGGTGCTGCTGCTCGACGAGCCCACCAGCGCGTTGGATCTGGGCCATGGCATCGGCGTGCTGGAGCTGGTCGACGAGCTGCGTCGGGACCGGGGCCTCACGGTGATCTCGGCCATGCACGACCTGGGCTCGGCCGGCCGCTTCGCCGACCGCCTGGCCCTCCTCCACCATGGGGAGCTGGTGGCCCACGGCCCCCCCGGCGAGGTCTTGACCGAGCCCATCCTGTCCCGGTACTACCAGACCCCGGTGGAGGTGCTGCGCAGCGCCGACGGCACCGCCGTGGTCGTTCCCCTCCGCACCGCCCGTCCCCGACAACCCGAATCGAGCTGAGCCGTGAGCAACCCCGACCAAACCCTGGAGCCGGCCGACACCCAGGCCCCGCCCACCGAGACGCCCGACAAGGGCGGTATGAAGACGCCACCTTCCCTGGTGCTGGTCAACACCGGCCACGGTAAGGGCAAGTCCACCGCCGCCTTCGGCACCGTGCTGCGGGCCGTGGCCCTGGGGTGGCCGGTGGCCGTGGTCCAGTTCCTCAAGAGCGGCGAGTGGCGGGTGGGGGAGGAGAAGATCTGCCGGGATCTGGGGGTCGACTGGTACACCGCCGGCGACGGCTTCACCTGGGATTCCGAGGATCTCGACGAGTCCCGGGCCACGGCCCGGGCCGCCTGGGAGCTGGCGTCGGGCCTGATCGCAGCGGGCGACCACCGCCTCGTGGTGCTCGACGAGATCAGCTACGCCATGACCTGGGGATGGATCGACACCGGAGCCGTGGCCGCCGCCATCTCGGGCCGTCCGGAGCGGGTCAACGTCATCCTCACCGGGCGCGACATGCCCCCCGAGATCATCGACGTGGCCGACACCGTGACCGAGATGGTGAAGATCAAGCACGCTTTCGACGCCGGACTCGTGGCCAAGAAGGGGATCGACTACTAGTTCGCCGAGGCGGACTTGAAGGAACCCGCAGGGTTCCCGCGAGTTCGCCGTAGGCGAAGTTGAAGGAACCCGCAGGGTTCCCGCGAGTTCGCTGTAGGCGAAGTTGAAGGAACCCGCAGGGTTCCCGCTAGCTTCCAGGCGGTGAGTGCAATCGACATCGACGCCGTTCGGGCCGAGACGCCCGGGGCCGCCGAGGTCGTACACCTCAACAATGCGGGGGCGGCTCTGCCCCCGAACCCCGTGCTCTCGGCCGAGATCGATTTCCTCGAGGCCGAGTCACGGAAGGGCGGCTATGAGGTGGCGGCCTCCCGGGCGGAGGATCTGAATCGGGTGTACGACGCGGGTGCCCTGCTGTTGGGGTGCAAGCCGAGTGAGCTCGCGTTCACGCAGAGTGCCACCCAGGCCTGGCACACCGCGCTCAGCGTGGTGCCCCTGAAGGCGGGCGACCGGGTGCTCGCCACCACGGCGGAGTATGTGGCCAACGTCTACGGCCTCATCCAGCTCCAGCGCCGAGGGGTGGAGGTGGAGCTGATCCCCGACGACGAGGACGGTCGGGCCTCGGTCGACGCCCTGACCTCGATGCTCGACGACCGGGTGAAGCTGGTCTGCGCCACCCACATCCCCACCGGGGGCGGCCTGGTGAACCCGGTGGCCGAGATCGGCCGCCTGGTCGATGAGACCGGCGCCCTCTACCTGGTCGACGCCACCCAGTCGGTGGGCCAGATGCCGTTGGCGGTAGACGAGGTGGCCTGCGATCTCCTCGTGCTCACCGGCCGCAAGTTCCTGCGGGGCCCCCGGGGCACCGGCCTGCTCTACGTGCGCTCGGGCCTCGACCTGCTCGATCCGCCGATCATGGACGGCCGCTCGGCGGCCTGGATGGGAGACTGGGACTACGAGCTGAGCGCCGGGGCCCAGCGCTACGAGACGTTCGAGACCAACCTGGCGGCCAAGGTGGGCCTGGGCGTGGCCATCGAGTACGCCCTGCGGATCGGCCTCGACTCGATCGCCAAGCGGATCGACGAGCTGGCCGAGGCGCTACGGGCCCGGCTGGCGTCCCAGCCCCTGGTGAAGCTGGCCGAGCTGGGCGGCGAGCAGAGCGCCATCGTCACCTTCTACGTGGAGGGCCGCAGCACCGAGGTGGTGGCCGCCGCCCTGCGGGCCTGGGGCATCAACACCTCGGTGGTGCAGCCTCAGCCCCCGGCGTTCGACCCCACCGGCCGCACCAGGCACGGCCTGATCCGGGCCTCGGTGCACTACTACAACACCTCCGAAGAGATCGACGACCTGATCGCCGCCCTCTACTGAGGCCGTTCCCGGATCTGGTGTCCGGGGCCGTCACGGGTGACGGCCGGGGACACCAGAAGACGGGTGGCGGCGCTGGCCGATGAGGGTGGCGAAGAACCAGATCCCGCCGAACACGGCGATCGGGCCCCAGAACACCGGCTGCCACCGGTCCAGCAGCTCGTAGCCCAGGGCCCGGCCGAAGGCCAGGGCGGCGATGAGGGTGGTCGCCACCTGGACCCAGGGTCGGTAGCGGAACCAGCCCACGGCCTCGCCCACGTAGGCCACCGTGGCCGGCAGCGACAGCAGCCACACGATCGCCGGGTCCCAGCTGCCGGGCCAGGGTGGATGGCCGGCGGCCGAGGCGAACGCCACCAGGAACGACAGGGGATAGAGGGCCAGGCACCGCCGGCACACGTGGTGCCGGCCGATGCGGACGCAGCGGTCGCCGTAGTGCCCGGGCCAGTGGTGGGACAGCCAGATGGGGCTGACGGAGCCGACGTCGAGGTCGTCCGCCGGTGGGGCGGCGGCCAGGCTCCTGCGCTGGGGGGCGGCGTCGGCGGGGGGCGTCACCCGCCTCCATCGGCCTCCCGGGCCGGTCCTGGAGGAACCGTTACGGGCCACCGGGGGGATCCGGGCGGCCCGGATGGTCGCCGCCCCGGCGGCGGAGGCGGCCGCCGAGCCCTGCGAGCACGGCCAGCAGCCCGGCTCCGGCCCCGCCCACCAGCAGGATGGTCGACGTGTCGTCGTCGCCCGCCCTGGCGGCGGGGGCGGCCGTCTCGGTGCCGGCACCGGGAGCGAGCGTGTCGGCCCCCAGGGTGGCCGGCGTGGCCGGGGCGGCGGTGGCCGGTGACGCCGTCGCCGGCGGGGCGGTGGTGGGCGGCGCGGTGGTCCCGACGGCGGCGGCCGCCTCGGCCCGCAGCAGGGTGGCACCGGCCGGCAGGGTCTCGGCCACCAGGGCGTAGGCCTGGTCGCCGGGGCAGCTGGTGAGCGACATGTCACGGTGTCCGGCGATGGTGTGGGCCGTCACCTCCTGGCCCGCCGGCCACTTGTTCGACCCCCGGGAGATGAACGTGACGGTGGCCCCCGGGGCGGTGTCGATCCCGTGCCGTTCGGCCAGCCAGGCCAGGAGCTGGGTGAGGCTCGCCTGCTGCTCGGCCGTGACCGGACCCTCCTGGTGGTTCCCGATCAGGCTGCACAGCTGGGAGAACCCCTGCGAGCCGCCGGTGGCGTCGCCCCGCACCGCCCCCGACAGGCTGCCCTGCCGGCCCTCCCAGATGCCGCCGTAGCGGTCCACGAAGAAGTTGTAGGCCACATCGGGCCACCCCTTGTCGGGGCCGGTGTGGAACTCGTAGAACCCCTGGATCTGGGCCGCCACCTCGTCGGGCCCGTAGTCGTTGGTGGACGCTGTGTGGTGCACGAGCAGGAAGCGCACATCGTCCTCGGGCACGAGCTCGCCCCGCACCGGCCGGTCCCCCGCCCAGTCGGCCCGGGGCCGGATCGGGGGCCGCAGGGCGTCGACCGGCACGGCGGGGGCGTCGCCGCCCGCCGGGACGGGACCCGCCGACGTGGGGGCAGGGGAGGGTGGCGTCTGGTGGGGCCACCGTCCCGCCGCCCCGGGGGCCCGCAGCAGACCGGGGGCCGCCGCGGCCACCCCGAGGCCCAGCACCCGGGCCAGGGCCTGGCGGCGGCTGAGCACGGATCGCAGCAGGGGCGGGCGGCGGGGCGGGGTCACAGTGGGTCCAGGCTACAACCGGGCCTGAACGGGGAATGGACCGTCCAGGGCCCGCTTTGGCACGATGGATCCCCACCATTCAGACCCCCCCCGTACACCCCGCCGGCCCACCCGGAGGCACCGACACCAATGCCCGAAGCCGTCATCGTTTCCACCGCCCGCAGCCCCATCGGCCGGGCCTTCAAGGGGTCTCTGGTCAACGAACGGCCCGACGACATCACGGCCCAGATGGTCAGCGCCGCCCTGGCCAGGGTGCCGGCCCTCGATCCGGCCGAGGTCGAGGACCTCATGCTGGGCACCGGATCGCCCGCCGGCGAGCAGGGCTTCAACGCCGCCCGGGTGGTGGCCGTGCTGGCCGGGTTGAGCGACGTTCCGGGCGTGACCGTGAACCGCTACTGCTCGTCGTCGCTGCAGACCATCCGCATGGCGGCCCACGCCATCCGGGCCGGCGAAGGGCACGTGTTCGTGGCGGCCGGGGTGGAGTTCGTGAGCCGCTACGGCAACGGGGCGTCCGACAACGCCGACGCCGTGAACCCCGTCTTCACCGACGCCCAGGCCCGCACGGCCGAGCGCACGGCCCCGGGGGCGCCCGTGTGGACCCCGCCCCACGGCCTGCCCGACATCTACATCGCCATGGGCCAGACGGCGGAGAACGTGGCCCAGCTGGAGAACGTGAGCCGCCAGGAGCAGGACGAATGGGGCGTCCGCAGTCAGAACCGGGCCGAAGACGCCATCAAACGGGGGTTCTACGAGCGCGACATCACCCCCGTGACCCTGGCCGACGGCACCGTGCTGGCCCACGACGACGGCCCTCGCCCCGGCACCACCATCGAGGCCGTGGCCGGCCTCAAGCCGGTGTTCCGGCCCGACGGCACGGTGACCGCCGGCAACTCCTGTCCCCTCAACGACGGGGCGGCGGCCGTGGTGGTGATGAGCGACGTGCGGGCCCGGGAGCTGGGCATCACCCCGCTGGCCCGGATCGTGTCGAGCGGGGTCACCGGCCTCAACCCCGAGATCATGGGCCTGGGCCCGATCGAGGCGGTTCGCATGGCGCTCCAGCGGGCGGGGATGACGATCGACGACGTGGACCTGGTGGAGATCAACGAGGCGTTCGCCGCCCAGGTGCTGCCCTCGGCCCGCCACCTGGGGATCGACCACGACAAG
>Ga0268299_1001895_pt1 | contig 30033 bp, 32 predicted proteins | sample NOBtaG_FD_193484 | JGI IMG/M metagenome (GOLD analysis project Ga0268299, IMG submission 193484) | Activated sludge microbial communities from bioreactor in Nijmegen, Gelderland, Netherland - NOB reactor | ecosystem: Engineered > Bioreactor > Aerobic > Activated sludge | place: Netherlands...
AAGAAGCTCGCCGACGAGACGCCGCTGTGGTTCTACGTGCTGCGCGAGGCCGAGATCAACGACGGCTTCATGGGCGAGGTCGGCGCGACCATCATCGCGGAAACCTTCCACCGCGCGATGGAGGCCTCGGAATTCTCTTTGCTCGCGGTGCCCGGCTGGCAACCGACACTGGGCAGCGATGGCCAGTTCACCTTCGCCGACCTGCTGCACTATGCCTTCGAGGGCAAGGTCGAGAACCTGAACCCGGTCGGCGACTGAAGGCGCGCGCTGGCGCGGGCGCCTCGTTCAGCGCGCCCGCGCCAGCAGCCAGATGCCGACCAGCACCAGCAGCGTCCCGGCGGCGATCCACGGCGTGAAGGGCTCGCCGAGGATCGCCACGCCCATCAGCAGCGTGCTCATCGGGCCGACCATGCCGGTCTGCGCGGCCAGGGTCGGGCCGATGCGCTCGATCGCCATCATCACCATCAGCACCGGCGCCACGGTGCACGCCGTCGCGTTCAGCACCGACAGCCAGATCACCGGCGGCGGCACCGCGAGCGCGACATCGACCGAGCGCAGCACGAAGAACTGGCCGATGCACAGGGCGCAGGCCACCGTGCTGGCCAGGCCGACCAGGCGCAGCGAACCCAGGCGCCGGACCACCGCGCCGCTGTAGGCCAGGTAGACCGCGTAGCTGACCGCACTGCCGAACACCAGCAGCGTGCCCAGCACCGCGTGCGGACCCTGCGAGCCGACCTCGTGGCCGAAGACCAGCAGCACGCCGGTGTAGCTGACGCCGATCGCCGCGAGCTGCCGGGCACCGACACGCTGGCCGAACATCACGACGCTGATCGCCAGCACCAGCGTCGGGTTCAGGTAGAGGATCAGCCGCTCGAGGCTGGCGCTGATGTACTGCAGGCCCAGGAAGTCGAGGAAGCTCGCCAGGTAGTAGCCGGTCACGCCCAGCAACAGGACCATGCGCTTGTCCTGCGACGTCAACGGCGCCTTGCCGCGGCTGGCCCACCAGGCCATGGCCAGGAAGAAGGGCAGCGCGAACAGCATGCGGAAGAACAGCACCGTCACCGCGTCGACGCCATGGCGGTACAGCAGCTTGGCGACGATCGCCTTGCCGGAGAACGCGACCGCGCCGGCGACGGCGAGCGACAGGCCCACCCAGGGCAAGCCGCTGCGGGGCGACGGGACGTTCACGCGCCCTCCTTCAGTGACCGAGGCTCGGCGCGTCGGACTGCGTCAGAACCCCGCCGCCTGCCCGTCGCGCCGCGGATCGCTGGCGGCGACATAGCCCTCGCTGCCCGGGTCCCCGAGACGCCAGATGAACTGACCGGCCCCGAAGTCCTGGTAGCTGTCCTGGATCACTTCCATCCGGTGGCCCAGCGCGGCCAGGCCCTGCACCGTCGCCGGATCCATGCCCGCCTCGACGTTGATCTCCAGGCCCGCGTTGTAGCGCCAGCGCGGCGCGTCGCAGGCCGCCTGGGGCTGCTGGCCGTAGTCGACCATGCGCACGAGGGCCTGCAGGTGACCCTGCGGCTGCATGTTCGCGCCCATCACGCCGAAGCTCATGCGCGGCGCGCCGTCGGCATCGCTCAGGAAGGCCGGGATGATGGTGTGGAAGGGCCGCTTGCCGGGCGCGACGAGGTTGGCGCTGCCGGCGCGCAGGCTGAAGCCGTGGCCGCGGTTCTGCAGCGACAGGCCGAACTCCGGCACCACCACGCCCGAGCCGAAGCCCATGTAGTTGCTCTGGATGAAGCTCACCATCATCCCGGACTCGTCGGCCGTGCTGAGGTAGATGGTGCCGCCCTTCACGGGGTTGCCGGCGCCGAAGTCCTGCGCCCGCTTCGGGTCGATCAGCCGCGCGCGGCCGGCGAGGTAGGCGTCGTCCAGCAGCTGCTCGACCGTCACCTGCATGCTGGCCGGCTCGGCCACGTAGCGGTAGGTGTCGGCGAAGGCGAGCTTCATCGCCTCGATCTGCAGGTGCTGCGAGGCCACGCCGTCGACCGGCAGTGCCGCGACGTCGAAGTTCGCCAGGATGCCGGCCGCGATCAGCGCCGCGATGCCCTGCCCGTTGGGCGGGATCTCGTGCAGCACGTGGCCGCGGTAGCGGCGCGCGATGGGCTCGACCCACTCGGGCCGGTAGGCCGCGAAGTCGGCGGCCGTGATGGCGCCGCCCTCATCGCGCGCCTGGCGCGCCACCGCCGCGGCGATCTCGCCCTGGTAGTACGCCTCGCCCCGCGTCGCCGCGATCGCGCGCAAGCTGCGCGCAGCGCCGGGCATGCGGAACAGCTCGCCGACCGCGGGCGCGCGGCCGCGCGGCAGGAAGGTCGGCGCGAAGCCCGGCTGCGCGGCGATCGCCTCGACCTGGGCCGCCGCGGCCCACTTCTGCTGCACGACGATCGGCACCGCATAGCCGCGCTCGGCGATGTCGATGGCCGGCGCCAGCAGGTCGCCGAAGGGCAGCTTGCCGTAGCGTTCGCTCAGCGCCGCCCAGCCGGCGACGGCCCCCGGCACGGTGACGCTGTCCCAGCCGCGCTGCGGCGGCCGCGTCGCGTCGGCACCCTGCTTGCGGCGGAAGTAGTCCGGCGTCCACGCTGCGGGCGCGCGCCCGGACGCATTGAGCCCCTGCAAGCGCCGGCCGTCCCACAGGATGCAGAAGGCATCCGAGCCCAGGCCGTTGCTGCAGGGTTCGACGATGGTCATCGCCGCCGCAGCAGCGATCGCGGCGTCGACCGCGTTGCCGCCCGCCTGCAGCATCTTCAGCCCGGCCTGCACGGCCAGCGGGTGGGAGGTGGCGACGAGGTTGCGGGCGAAGACCGGCAGCCGGATGCTCGGGTAGCCCGAGCGGTAGTCGAAGGCACTCATGGCGCGGATGATGACCGATCGGCGCACGCGGCGCGCCGATCGTGGACGTCAATCGGGGACGTCAATCGTCCGCTTCGTGGAAGGCTTCCTCGCGCTTGTTCCTGATCGACGGCAGCATCACGATCACGATCAGCGCCACGGCGGCCAGCAACAGCCCGGCCGACAGCGGCCGCGTGACGAAGGTGCTCCAGTCGCCGCGGCTCAGCAGCAGCGAGCGGCGCAGGTTCTCTTCCATCATCGGCCCGAGGATGAAGCCCAGCAGCAGCGGCGCCGGCTCGCAGTGCAGCTTGTAGAAGAGGTAGCCGACGATGCCGAAACCGGCCGCCATGAACACGTCGAAGTTGTTGTTGTTCAGCGTGTACAGGCCGATGCAGCAGAAGGTCAGGATGGCCGGGAACAGGTAGCGGTAGGGCACCGTCAGCAGCTTGATCCAGATGCCGATCAGCGGCAGGTTCAGGATCACCAGCATCAGGTTGCCGATCCACATGCTGGCGATCAGGCCCCAGAACAGGTCCGGGTTGCTGGTCATCACCTGCGGGCCGGGCTGGATACCCTTGATCGTCATCGCGCCCACCATCAGCGCCATCACCGCGTTGGGCGGGATGCCGAGCGTCAGCATCGGGATGAAGCTCGTCTGCGCGCCGGCGTTGTTGGCCGACTCGGGGCCGGCCACGCCCTGGATCGCGCCCTTGCCGAACTTGCTGGGATCCTTGGCGACCTTCTTCTCGAGCGTGTAGGCCGCGAACGAGGCCAGCAGCGCACCGCCGCCCGGCAGCACGCCGAGGATGGAGCCCAGCGCCGTGCCGCGCAGCACCGCCGGCGCGGCGAGCTTGAAGTCTTCCTTGGTCGGCATCAGCCCGCCGACGGACTTGGTGAACACCTCGCGGTGCTCGGGGGGACGCCCGAGGTTGGCGATGATCTCGCCGAAGCCGAACACGCCCATCGCGATCGCGACGAAGCCGATGCCGTCGGTCAGCTCGGGGATGTCGAAGCTGTAGCGTGGCGTGCCCGAGATCACGTCGGTGTTGATCTGCCCCAGCAGCAGGCCGAGGATGATCATCGCGATCGCCTTGACCAGCGAACCCGAGGCCAGCACCACCGCGCCGATCAGGCCCAGCACCATCAGCGAGAAGTACTCGGCCGGGCCGAACTTGAAGGCCAGCTCGGTCAGCGGCGGCGCGAAGGCCGCGAGGATCATCGTGCCGACCGTGCCGGCGAAGAAGCTGCCGAGGCCGGCGGTCGCGAGCGCCGCGCCGGCGCGCCCCTGGCGGGCCATCTGGTAGCCGTCGATCGCGGTGACGACCGAGCTCGACTCGCCCGGCACGTTGATCAGGATGGCGGTGGTGGACCCGCCGTACTGCGCGCCGTAGTAGATGCCGGCCAGCATGATCAGCGCCGGCGTCGCGTCCAGCGCGTAGATCGACGGCAGCAGCATCGCGATCGTCGCGACCGGGCCCAGGCCGGGCAGCACGCCGATCAAGGTGCCCAGCACGCAGCCGAAGAAGCCGTAGAGCAGGTTCTGGAACGAGAGTGCGACGCCGAAGCCGGTCGCGAGGTTGTTGAGCAGGTCCATGTCGTGCCCCTCGTCTCAACCCGCGAGGAAGGTCGGCCACACCGGGATCGTCAGGTTCAGGCCCTTGACGAAGATGACCCAGCTGCCGAAGGTCAAGATGACCGCCGTGGCCACCACGCCCTTCCAGTGGAACTCGTCGCCGCCCAGGCTCGCGATCAGGATCAGGATCGGCGCCGTGCCGACCAGGCCGAGCCGCGGCAGCAACAGGCCGAAGGTCACCACGCCGCCCAGGATCAGCAGCAGCGGCTTCCAGGCGATGTCGCCGATCGGATCGCCGCCGTCGCTCTCGATGGTGATGGCCTTGAACAGCACCACCGCGCCCAGGATCGCGAGGATGACGCCGAGCAGCAAGGGGAAGTAGCCCGGGCCGGGCTTGGCCGAGGTGCCGAAGCTGTAGCTGGTGGCGCCGATCGCGAAGCCCACGCCGATGGCGAGGAACATCACCCCCGACGCGAAGTCGCGTTGACTCTTGATCTTCACGCGCGGTCTCCTTGTTGTATCGCCGGGCGGGCCCTTGGCGTGCAGCCGCATTCTAGGAAGGGGGGGCACGCGCGCCCTGTGTGGTTTACACGTAGCGCTGCAGCGCAGCAGCCCGCGTGTCAGGAACCCGGGACCCCGGGAAGCCGGCCGGGCCGCACGCGGCCTCAGTGCTCCCAGCGCGGCGTGGAGCGCAGGACCTCGTCGAGCGTCGTCACGCCCTGGGCGACCTTCATCGCCCCGGCCAGCCGCAGGGGCTGCAGGCCCTGCTTGAGGGCCTGGCGGCGCAGGCCCGCGGCGTCGTACTGCGGGTGGATGCAGGTCTGCAGCGCATCGCCGACCTCGAGCAGCTCGTAGAGCCCGGCGCGGCCGCGGTAGCCGGTGTGCCGGCATTCGAGGCAGCCGACCGCCTTGTACGGCCGGTACTCGCCGCCGAGCTTCCAGGGCTTGATCGCCTCGTCCAGCACCTCGCGCGTCGTGCTGGCGTCGTCGGGCTGCTTGCAGGCAACGCACAGGGTGCGCACCAGGCGCTGCGCCAGCACGCCGATCACGGTGGCACCGATCAGGTAGGGCGGTACGCCCAGGTCGGTGAGTCGCGTGACGGCCGCGGCCGCATCGTTGGTGTGCAGGGTGCTGAACACCAGGTGACCGGTCAGCGCGGCCTGGATCGCCATCTCGGCGGTCTCGAGGTCGCGGATCTCGCCGACCATGATGATGTCGGGGTCCTGGCGCATCAGCGCGCGCAGGCCCTCGGCGAAGCCGAGGTCGATCGAGGCCTGCACCTGGGTCTGGTTGAAGGCCGGCTCGATCATCTCGATCGGGTCTTCCACGGTGCAGACGTTGACCTCGTCGGTCGCCAGGCGCTTGAGCGTGGAATACAGCGTGGTCGTCTTGCCCGAGCCGGTCGGGCCGGTGACCAGCACGATGCCGTGCGAGCGCGTGACCAGCTGCTCCCAGATCTTCGCCTCGTGCGGCGCGAAGCCCAGCCCCGACAGCGGCTTGACCGCGTTGTCGGGGTCGAAGATGCGCATCACCATCTTCTCGCCGAAGGCCGTGGGCAGCGTCGACAGCCGCATCTCGACGTCGCGCGTCGCGCCGCCGCTGCTGCCGTCGGCGGCGGGCCGGCGCGTCTTGATGCGGCCGTCGAGCGGGCGCCGCTTCTCGACGATGTCCATGCGGCCCAGCAGCTTGACGCGGCTGGTCATCGCGCTCATCACCGACAGCGGCACCTGGTAGACGGTGTGCAGCACGCCGTCGATGCGGAAGCGGATCGCGCCCATCTCGCGGCGCGGCTCGAGGTGGATGTCGGAGGCGCGCTGGTCGAAGGCGTACTGCCACAGCCAGTCGACGACCTGCACCACGCCCTGGTCGTTGGCATCGAGCTGCTTGTTGCTCTTGCCCATCTCGACCAGCTGCTCGAAGCTGGCCGGGCCGGAGAGCTCGCCGCTCTTCTGCGCCGCGCGCACCGACTTCGACAGCGAATAGAACTCGGTCGTGTAGCGCTGGATCTCCGGCGGGCTGGCCAGCACCAGCTTGATGGTCTTGCGGGTGTGCGCCTCGATCTCGGGCACCCAGTCGGCGTCGAAGGGCTCGCAGGTCGCGACCAGCGCCTCGGTCGCGCCGACCTGCACCGGCAGCGCACGGCGCCGCTCGGCGTAGGTCACGCTCATCACGTCGGCCACGCGCGCCACGTCGACCTTCAGCGGATCGATGCGCAGGTAGGGCAGCTTGCAGTGCGCGGCCAGCCACTCGGTGAGCGCCTCGACGTCGAGCGGCACCGCGGTCCTGGCGTGCACCAGCCCGGCGCTGGCCAGCCGCACCAGCGGGTGCTGGGCGCTGTCGCCGGCCCCGAAGCGCTGCGCGACGCGCTTGCCTTCCTCGAGCGTGATCACGCCGTCGGCCAGCAGCCAGGTCACCAGCTGGCGCCAGTGCAGCGGGCCGCGCGGCGCGTCGGCCGCCGGCTTGTCGGCCTTGTCGCCGCGGCGGGGGGCGGTGGGGGTGCGGGTGTTCATGCGGCGGTCGCCTCGCGATCCGGCAGATTCTGCAAGAGCTTGAGCCACTTGCGGGCCGGCAGCTGGAAAGAAGTCTCGATGCGCTCGGCGCGTTCGGACAGGACGCTGCGCGGCGGCAACGCCCCGCCCCTCCATGCCAGCACGATGGTGTTGCCCTCGCGCGTCGGCTTGAGCATCGCGACACGCGCGTCGCCGAAGGCCGCGGCGATGCGCTCGGCGATGCGGCCGAAGCTCACGTCGCGGCCGAACAGGTTGACGCTCATGACCCCGCCGTCGGCCAGCAACGCGTGGCAGCCGCGGTAGAAGGCCAGGTCGTCGAGCACCGGGGCCGCGGCTTCATGGTCGTAGAGGTCGACGCACAGCGCGTCGGCCGAGCCGTGGTGCCGCGCATCGGCCACGTAGGCGCCGGCATCGGCCTCGACGACCTGCAGCCGCGCATCGTCGGCCGGCAGCTTGAACCACAGGCGGCACACGCCGATCACGCTGGGGTTGATCTCGACCGCCGTCGTGCGCCAGCGCAGCGGCTTGTGGCAGAAGCGCGTGATCGAGCCCGCGCCCAGCCCCAGCTGCACGGCGTGGCCGGTCGTCGCGAGATCGGGGCTCAGCAGCATCCAGGCCATCATGCGCTGCACGTATTCGAGCTCGATCTTCTGCGGCCTGGCGATCCGCATCGCGCCCTGCACCCAGGGCGTGCCGAGGTGCAGGTAGCGCACGCCGTCGGACTCGGAGACGGTCGCCGGCGCGAGGATGACGGCCCCCCGGCCGCGGCGTACCGCAGCCGACCCCCCGCTGGGGGTCTCGCCCGGCTTGGGGCGGCCCGGCGCCGGGCTCCTTCGCACTACCGCACCAGCCCGTGCTGGGCGAACACCGCCCGCCACGCCGCCAGCTTGCGCTCGAAGGACCAGCTGGCATTGGCGGGGCTGCTGGACGGCAGGCGGTGGACGGTCCAGCCCAGCGCTGCCGTCAGCGCCGCCGCGCGCGCCGATTCGCCGCCGTTGTGCGCCACCGCCTCGAGGCCGGGCGCACGGCGGCGCAGGCTGGCCAGGTCGTTGGGGACGGCATCGCGGATCGCCGTGTCGAGGCTGCCCTGGCGCCGGCAGGCCGCGTGCACGTCCCACAGGCCCAGGCCGCGCGACTTGATCTCGGCCAGGCGGCGCGCATACGGCAGCGCGACCAGGTCCTGGCCCCAGATCGCCGACAGCAGCGGCCAGAACTGGTTGCGCGGATGGGCGTAGTAGCGCCCCACCTGCAGGGACGCGGCCCCCGGGAAGCTGCCCAGCATCACGAGGCGCGTCGCCCGCCCGACCACCGGCGGCAGGCCCTGGAGCAGGTCGTCGCCCGTCGGCGGCGTCGGCTTCACGCCGCCACCTCGGCCGCCTCCAGCGCGGCCAGCCGCGGCAGGGCCGCATGCGCGTTGTCGCGGCTCGCCGCCGCCAGCGCGGCCGGCTCGATGCCGCGCAGCCGGGCCAGCTCGGCCGCGATGCGCGGCAGCTCGGCCGGCTCGTTGCGACTGGTCTCGCCGGCCGCGCGCTGCGCGGCCGTGCGGTACAGCCACTGCGGCGGGATGTCGGGCGCGTCGGTCTCCAGCACCAGGGCCGAGAGCGGCAGCCCTGTGGCGAGCCGCCGCAGCTGCAGCGCCCGGTCGAAGGTCATCGCGCCGCCGAAGCCGAGCTTGAAGCCCAGGTCGATGAAGGCACGGGCCTGTTCGGCGCTGCCGTTGTAGGCGTGGGCGATGCCGCCGCGCACGCGAAAGCGCCGCAGCTGCTTGAGCAGCGCATCGCCCGAGCGCCGCACGTGCAGCAGCACGGGCAGGCCCAGGTCGCGCGCCAGGGCCAGCTGGCGCGTGTAGAAGTAGTCCTGCTTGTCGTGGTCCAGGCCCGGCACGAAGTGGTCCAGGCCGATCTCGCCGACCGCCACCAGGCGCGGGTCGTCGCGGTGCGCCGCCAGCGCGTCGCGCAGGGCCACCAGCGCGCTGTCGTCCAGCGGTCCGGTGTACATCGGGTGGATGCCCAGCGCGTAGGCCAGGCCGTGGGCATGGGCCAGTTCGCGAACGGTGTCGAAGTCGAACGGCGCGACCGCCGGCAGCACGATCTGGGAGACGCCGCCGGCGCGCGCCCGGGCCACGATGGCGTCGCGGTCGGCCTCGAACTCCGGCGCGTCGAGATGGCAATGGGTGTCGATCCACATGACGGCAGCCCGCTAGGAGGCGCCGCCCGCGGGCGGATCCATGGCTACGTAGCTGCCCCGTGTCCCGGATGCACCTAGAAACCCGCTTCCGGTTCTGGCTGGTCGGCCTAGCATGCTGCGATCGTTCTTCACCACCCCGAGGATGCCACGATGAAGTACCGCCCCTCCCTCCTTGTGCTTTCCCTCGCCGCCGCCGCGGCGCTCGTCGCCGGCTGCGCCGGCATGACCGGAGAGCGGCCCACCGTCCTGCCGGTCCTGAAGGACGGCGAACTCGCCCTGCCGGCCGACTACAAGACCTGGCCCAAGTTCCTGTCCGCCGTGCAGCGTCCCGACGCCAAGCAGGTGCGGGAGATCTACATGAACCCGGTGGCGGCCCAGGCCACGGCGGCCAGCGGCTTTGCGAACGGCAGCATGTTCGTGATGGAGAACTACGCCGCCAAGGCCAAGGCCGACGGCACGCTCGAGACCGGCCCCGACGGCAAGCTCGTCAAGGGCGAACTACTGCGTGCCTTCGTCATGGGCAAGAACAAGGGCTGGGGCGAGGACGTGCCCGAGGCGCTGCGCAACGGCAACTGGATCTATGCGTCCTACCTCGGCAACGGCCAGAAGGGTCCCGAGCCCGGCGCGGCCTGCCGCGGCTGCCACACGCCGCTGAAGGACAAGGACTTCGTGTTCCGCTACGACGAGCACTTCGCGCAGAAGGGCAAGGCCGGCGGCTACTGAGCGGCGCACCGCCTGCGCGGCGAAGCCGACACACCCGGTGTCGAGCGCGGCTCGCACCGGGTGTCTGGCTTGTGAGCGGCGAATGTGGACAGCACCGCCGCGGCTGCCTATGCTGGGGTTCACTCCGCAGCCAGCCAGGAAGGCCAGCCATGACCCTTTGCCCCGTTGCCGTCGCCGTCGGCTGCCAGAAGTGCCCCGCCTTCTCGATCTGCCCGCTCAAGGGCGTGATCGGCGACCAGCAGAAGCCGGCCGCGCCGCCGGCCGCGTCCGCCGACAAGCCGAAGAAGTAGCGCCTCAGGACAGGAAGCGCTTGCGTGCGCGGTGGATGCGCACGAACAAGGTGCCCTTGGTGATGGCCAGGCGTCGGCACACTTCGTCGGTCGACTGGCCGTGCACGAAGCTCAGTTCGACCGCCTCGCGCTCGCCCTTGGGCATGGCCGCGATGCGCTCCAGCGTGGCCAGCAGCCGTTCACGCTGTTCGGCCAGCTCGTCGGGGCGCGGACCGGGGCAGGCCAGCGACTGCAGGGCCTCGTCGGCGTCCTCGTCGTCGAGGCTCAGGTCGCCGCGCTGCTGGCGCAGCAGGTCGACGATCTTGTGCTTCAGGATGGCGGCCAGCCAGGAACGCAGCGTCGAACGACCGCCGAAGGACGCGCGGCCGCCGAGCACGGCCTCGAAGACGTCGTGGACCGCGTCCTCGGCGAGCGCCGCGTCCCGCAGCTTGCGGCGCGCAAAGCGCACCAGGTAGCCGCGGTGCGAGGCGATCTCGCGCCACGACACGGCGGGCGCGGGCGGCGGCCAGACGGGATCGGCGAGGGCGGCGACGTGCATGCGAGGCTCCATGAGGGGATCGATGGCAGACACTTTGGTCGCGCCGCATCACGCCGTCGTCATGCGCCGATCACCTTTTGTGCACGCCGCCGGCCGCCTCAGTTCGTCGCGCGGCGGTAGGGGCCCGGACGGAAGGGGTCGTAGTCGGTCGGCAGCTGCATGAAGTACATGCGGCCGTCGACCATGCCGTTGGGCATCTTGGCCATGCGGTCGAACGACGCGGCCGCCGACTTCATCATCTCGTCCTTGTTCATGCGGGCGATGTAGGCCGCCGCCATCTTCATGTGCTCGTCGCGCGAGATCATGCCGTCGCGGTCGAGGTCGGCCATCTTCATGAACTCCTCGAAGCTGCCGAGGCCGACCTCCATGGCGGCGTTGACGCCGGGTGCGTTGCCGGCGCGGGTCACCGGCTGGGCCATCACGAGGCCGCAGGCCGACACCAGGGCGATGCTCAGGGCGGTGTTTCTCAGGGTGTTCATCGTCGTTCCTTTCGGGGCAAGGGTGGGTGCGGCGTGCGGGGCCGCACACCGTCGAACCCCTCGGGGTCCGCCCCCATTGGTCGCCGCCGGCCCGGCCGGTTTACGGCCCGCTGATCACGTTGCGATGATCAAGTGATCACGCCGCGGTCACGCCGCGCCCGATGGCAGCCTGGCCAGCGCCTGCAGGCGCTCGATCTCGGCCGCGGCGCGCGCGACGAAAATCCGGTACACGGGCTCGACCAGCATCTCGTCGCCCAGCCGCGTCGGATGGCGGAAGGCCAGGTGGCCCAGCACGTTGCCGTCGCTGCCGATGATGGGCACGCCGAGGAAGGCCTCGAAGCCGGCTTCGCGCGGGAACATCGCGGCGACACCCTCGCGGTGGAAGCACATGCGGCCGCCGTCGTCCACCACGGCCGCGCAAGGCGTGCCGTCCAGCGTGTATTCGAAGTTCTCGCGCAGACCGTCGCGTGCCGACCAGTAGGCCAGCGTGCGCAAGCGCGTCACCGGCCGATCCGCGCACTCCGTGATGAAGGCGTTGTCGACCTCGAGGGCGCGCGCGAAGTGCTCGACCAGGCGCGCGAAGAAGCGCCCGCCGAACGCGCCCGAGGTGCCCTCGGCGACGCTGTCCAGCACCCGCAGCACGCGCTTCACGCGGGTCACGTCGGTGTCGAGCCCGACCATGCGGTAGGCCGTGCCGTCCTCGCGGCGGATCGCCACGCCGCGCGACACGACGTCGACGACGCGGCCACTGCGGTGCAGCAACCTCAGCTCGTGATCGAAACGCGAGCCCGGGTCGGCCAGGTGGCGCCGCAGGGCCTGCTCGAACGCGTCGCGATCGTCCGCGTGCACGCGACCCCACCAGCCCTCGCGGCCGTCCGGCAGCTCGTCGTCGTCGAAGCCCAGCATGCCCTTCCAGCGCGGCGACAGGCGCACCACCCCCGAGGCCAGCTCCCACTCCCACAGGCCGTCCTGGCTGCCGCGCAGTGCGAGCAGGTAGCGCGTCTCGGCCGCACGCAGCTCGGCCTCGACGCCGGCGCGGGCCGCCTCGCTGGCCAGGGCGGCGTTGCGCAGCTCGGTGCAGCGCCGTTCGAGCTCGGCGATGCGCGACGCCGAGGGATCGGCGCGCAGTCGGGTGATCAGGCCTTGAAGCATGGTGGACCTCACGCGTCGAGCCGCGGCCTGTCGGCCAGCGGCAGATCGAAGTAGACCCGGGTGCCGGCGCCGGGCGTGCTGGTCACGCCGAGCTCGCCGCCATGCAGCCGCACGATGCGCTGCGCGATCGCGAGCCCCAGGCCCGCCTGGCCGCTGCTGCGCGGGCCGGCCACGCGCTCGGCGGTGTAGTAGCGCTCGAACAGGCGCGGCAGCTCGTCGGCGCCGATGCCTTCGCCGGTGTCGCAGACCGCGAGGCGGGCGCGACTCGCGTCGCAGCCGACCTCGATGGTCACCGCGCCGCCGGCCGGCGTGTGGCGCAGCGCGTTGTCGAGCAGGTTCGCCAGCACGCGCTCGGTCAGCGCGATGTCGGCACACACCCGCAGCGGCGCGCTCGCCGGCGCCGCGGCCAGCCGGACGTGGCGACGTTCGGCGTCGACGCCGAAGCGATGCAGCACGTCCTGCGCCAGCTCGGCCAGCTCGAAATCCTCGCAGCGCGCGCGCATCGTGCCGGCGTCGAGCTCGGTCAGGTCGAACAGCTCGCCGACCAGCCGGCCGAGCCGCTCGCTCTGGCGTGCCGCCGTCTGCAGGTAGTTGCGCTGCTCGGCCTCCTCGAGATGGCCCTGGCGCAGCAGCAGCAGCTCGAGGTAGCCCTGCATCGACGCGAGCGGCGTGCGCAGGTCGTGCGACACGTTGGCCAGCAGCTCGCGCCGCTCGCGGCGCAGCTGCTCGATGCGCAGGGCCTGCTCCTCGAGCTGTTCGTGCAGCTCGCGCTCGCGGCCGCCCTTGCGGTGCAGCGCCGCCAGCGCCACCAGCAGCGCGCACGTCAGGGCGACGATCAGGACTCCGGACGCCCCCATGGTCGCGGCCGGGCCGTCAGGCGCGCCGGTCGGCGAACTTGTAGCCCACCCCCCAGACGGTCTGGATGTAGTCGGGGTTGGCGGGGTCGCGTTCGATCTTGTTGCGCAGGCGGTTGATGTGCGAGTTGACGGTGTGCTCGTAGCCGCTGTGGCTGTAGCCCCAGACCTGGTCGAGCAGCTGGGCGCGCGTGAAGACCCGCCCCGGGCTGCGCGCGAAGTAGGCCAGCAGCTCGAACTCCTTGGCCGTCAGCTCGACCGCCCGGCCGCCGACCGTCGCCTCGTGGCGCGCCAGGTCGATGCGCAGGTCGTCGGCCTCGATCAGCGGCGGCGCCGGCTCCGCGGCCTGCGAACGCGCGGCCGCCAGCTGCTCGGCGCGGCGGAAGATGCCCTTCACGCGCGCCGCCAGCTCCAGCATCGAGAACGGCTTGGTCAGGTAGTCGTCCGCGCCCAGCTCCAGGCCCAGCACGCGGTCCAGCTCGGCCGACTTGGCGGTCAGCATCAGGATCGGCACGTGGTGGTCGGACGCGCGCAGCCGGCGGCAGATCTGCAGCCCGTCCAGGCGGGGCAGCATCAGGTCCAGGATCACCAGGTCGTAGCGCCCGGCCTGGGCCTCGGCCAGCGCGGTGATGCCGTCGTCGATCAACTGCGTCTCGCAGTCCAGCTCGGCGAGCTGCAGGCTGACGAGCCGGCCGATGTCCGGGTCGTCCTCGACGACCAGCACGCGGCGCTGCGTCATGGCCGCGCCCTCGCGCGCACGGCGCCGGAACCGATCCGGGACCTCTGGCTCATCGCCCGCTTCCTTGCGACCCGAAGGCCGGGTCTCGCTGGAAATTCTAGGCAGCACGCGGTGCCGGCCGGCGGCCGTGACGGAAATGTGAAGACTCGCGGACACGCCCACCCCCGGCTTACATTCGCCCATGGCCGCCGCCACGACCGACCACCCCCGCCACGCCCTGCTGGCCGGAGGCACCGGCCTCGTCGGCCGCGCCCTGCTGCCGCTGCTGCTCGATGCACCGGCCTATGCCAGCGTGCATGCGCTGCTGCGACGGCCGGCCCCCGAGTTGCCGGTCCACCCGAAGCTGCAGCGGCACCGGGTCGACTTCGAGCGCCTGCCGACGCTGCCGCCGGTCGACGACGTGTTCATCGCGCTCGGCACCACGATCAAGCTCGCCGGCTCGCGCGCGGCGTTCCGGCACGTGGACTTCGACGCGGTGCTGGCCACCGCGCGCGCCGGGCAGGCGGCGGGCGCCCGGCGCGTGCTCGTCGTGTCGGCGCTCGGGGCCGACGCCGACTCGCGCGTCTTCTACAACCGCGTCAAGGGCCAGATGCAGCGCGAGGTCGCCGCGCTGGGCTATGAGACCGTGGTGTTCGCCCAGCCCTCGCTGCTGGCCGGCGACCGCACCGCACTCGGCCAGCCGGCGCGCGCCGGCGAAGCGTGGGCGATGCGCCTGCTGCGCCCGGTACTGTGCTGGGTGCCGGCCGGCGTGCGACCGATCCAGGCCGGCGACGTGGCGCGCGCGATGCTGCAGGCCGCGCTGGCGGCCGGGCCGGGGCTGCAGGTGCTGAGTTCGGCGCGGATGCAGGGGCGGGGTGGGTGAGGGGCTGGCGTCGTGGTCGCAGCTCCGAGTGGGGGACCTGCGACCCTGGCAGGTCAATGGCCGAGCGCACCTCGCGAGCGGATCAACGAACGAGAAAGCCTCGAACGAGCTTGATCGTGGCCTGCGGGTTCTCTTCCATGATCCAGTGTCCCGAGTCCGGGACGATGCCTTCCGTCACATCGTCGCCGGCAGCGCGCATCACGGTGGCCATCATCGGACCGAACGATTTCTCGCCACCGACCGCGAGGATCGGCAGCGTGAGCCGCCTGCGGGCCAGAAAGGCACGGTTGTCGATGGCGTCCTGATCGAAGGCGGCGAACTGCGCAAATCCGGAACGCATCGCCCCAGGCAGTGCGTACAGCGCGGCGTAGTGCCGCCGGGCGGCTTCGCCGAACCGGTCGGGCGAGGCCGAGAACTCGTTCCAGAAGCGATCAAGATAGATCCGCTCGCGACCGGCGACCAGGCGCTCCATGTCCGGCCCGCCGAACCGAAAGTGCCAGAGCAACGGGTTCTTCAAGACTTCCTCCCACGGCCCGACTCCTGGCACAGGCGCATCGATCAGGACCAGCCTGGAAATCCGCTCGGGGTACAACGCCGCGAACTGGAAGGCCACCATGTTGCCGATGTCGTGGGCCACGACATCGGCCTGCCGCACCTTGAGTGCGTCGAGCACGCCCGCGACGTCGGCCGCCTGGGTCTTCTTGTCGAAGCCTCCGGCCGGCTTGGACGACCGGCCCAGACCCCGCAGATCGGGAACGATCACCGTCCGGTCCCGGGCCAGATCCGCGGCCAGCGGAGACCACATGTCACCGGACTCTCCGTAGCCGTGCAGCAGCACCACCGCCGGACCCGAGCCACCCGAGCGCACGTGGATCGTCACGCCGTTCACCGCGATGTCGCGCACGGTGAAGCCAGGAAAGTCGAGGGCCTGCGCGGACGAAGACGCAGGAACGGCAAGCCACATCGTCGATGCAACGACCGCTGCTAGGAAAGTGCGCATGAGAATCCTCCTGTGAAGCGCTGCAGACGTACAGCGCGACGCCAGTGTGCGCAGGCGTTGCCGATCTGCACAGACTGCAAAGAGGCAATCATCTTCAACCAGAAGTCTAAGATCGCGCGATGGCGAACATGCAGCACTTGCTCTCCTTCGTGCGCACCGCCGAGCACGGCAGCTTCTCGGCCGCAGCGCGGGTTCTCGGCCTCACCCCTGCGGGCGTCAGCAAGAACGTCGCGCGTCTCGAGGCCGATCTCGGCATCCGGCTGTTCCACCGTACGACCCGGCGTCTGGCGCTGACCGAGGGGGGCGAGCGCTTCTTGCAGCAGGTCGACGGCCCACTGACGTCGCTCCAGGCTGCCGTGGAGTCCGTGGCCGGGCTGGGCGCCGATCCGGCGGGAACCTTGAAGCTCAGCATGGGCCAGGCCTTCGGGCGCGCGTTCATCGCGCCGCTGCTGGGCGACTTCATGCGGCGGTATCCACGCGTGGTGCCCGATCTCTACTTCGACAACAACCAGGTCGATATCGTCGCGGAAGGATTCGATGCCGCCATCGGTGGCGGCTTCGCGCTCGCCGACGGCATCGTGGCCCGCGAGCTGGCGCCGATTCACATCGTTGCCGTCGCGTCGCCGGGCTACATGGCCGGGCGGGCGTCGCCGCGCACGCCCGATGATCTCGCCGGCTTCGACGGCATCATGCGCCGCTCGACGCCGACGGGGCGCGTGAGGCCGTGGGTCCTGCGATCACGGCGCGTGGCGGAGCAGGCGGTATCGTGCAAGCCGCGGCTCATCTTGAGCGACCCCGAGGCGGTGGCACAGGCCGCACGAATGGGCATCGGCGTGGCGCTCTTGCCGATGCCATTCGCGTTCGCTTCCATCAAGTCCGGCGAGCTGGTCCGGCTGCTGCCAGGCTGGTACTGCGACGCAGGATCCGTCTCGATCTACTACTCGAGCAAACGGATGCTGCCGGCCAAGACAAGGGCTTTCGTCGACTTCGTCTTGGAGCGGTTCCGATCGGCCGATTTCGCGAGCCTGGTGGACGGTCGATCGTTGCCACCTGCGATTCGATGAACCGTCGCTTGTGCAACTTGCCAGGGGCAGCTTCGGCTCGACTCGAGCCACCCACGGCAGGCGGCTCGACGTCGACCCGCCAGCGCTCGATCACGCCATCGATCCTCGTCGCGATCAACCTCGCAAGGCGCCCCGCCCCGCCGCCCCCGGCGCCCGCATCCGCTGCAGCCCCTGCGCCGCGCCGATCGCCGCGCACATGCTGGCGAAGGCCAGCCACGCATACGGCCACAGCAGCGGCATGCCGATCAGGATCAGGCCGTCGTTGCTGCCCGGGATCAGCAGGCTGCCCCAGCCCATCAGCGCGCCACCGGCCAGGCAGCGGGCCGCGGTGGCGGCATCGACGCGGCGGCTCTTCAGCCGGCCGGCGGTCCAGCCGCCGAGCACGGCGCCGCCCAGCAGCGCCGCCAGCAGGCCGATGCGCGCCGGCAGGCTGTGCGCCATGCCGCGCGCCAGCTCGGCCAGCGCGTCCGTGTAGGCCCAGTGGCCGACCAGCAGCAGCGTGGCGAGGAAGGTGACGCCGATGACCGCCGTCGCGCCGTGCGGCGACCACTGGCCTGCGGCCCACGCACGCCACGCGCCGCCGCGCAGCGCCGGCCGCACGCGCCACAGCACGAACAACAGGAACACGCCGCCGGCCCAGGCCGGCAGCTGCAGCACCGGCGATGCCTCGGGCAGGCGCGGGTGGACCTGCGCGCCAAACACCCAGGGCAGGCTGGCGCAGCCGATGAAGAAGCCGAGCGGCGTCAGCGCATAGGCCCACTCGCCCGAACCCAGCCGCGCGATCGCGCCGAACACGCAGGCGCGGTTGACCCAGGCCCCCAGGCCCAGCATCAGGCCGCCCGCCACGGTGTGCCAGGCCACCGCGTAGCCGGCCGGCATGGTCGGCAGCCAGCCGGCCGTCTGCGCCAGCAGCAGGCCGCCGGCGACCCACAGCGAGGCCTCGACCATCGCCAGCAGGCGCCTGGCGCTGCGCCTGCTCATCAGCTCGTCGACGGCCGCCACGGTGCAGGTCGCGCCGCGCTGGATCGCGTAGCCCATCGCGGCCACGCAGGCGAAGGCCAGCATAAAGGCGAGGCTGGCCACGGCGATCTCCATGCCGCCCTCAGGCGCCGATGCCGACGCCGACGCCGGCCTGCTGGAACTTGCAGACCTCGGCCATCTTCTCGTCGCTGTCGATCAGGCTCGTCTGCGCGTGGATCAGGCCGGTCGCCAGCTCGTAGACCCAGCCGTGGATGGCCGGCCGGCCGTGGCGCGCCCAGGCGTCCTGCACGATGTGGGTCTTGCCCAGGTTGTAGACCTGCTCGATCACGTTCAGCTCCACCATCCGGTCGAAGCGCGCCGCCTCGTCCAGCGGCTCGAGCTGGCGCCAGTAGTACTGCTGCGTGTCCTTCACGCTGCGCAGCCAGTTGTCGATCAGGCCGTGCCGGCCGTGGCCCATCGCGGCCTGCACACCACCGCAGCCGTAGTGGCCGCAGACGATGACGTGCTTGACCTCCAGCACCTCGACCGCGTACTGCAGCACCGACAGCAGGTTCATGTCGGTCTGCACCACCAGGTTGGCGATGTTGCGGTGGACGAACAGGTCGCCGGCGTCGCTGCCGGTGATGCGGTTGGGCGGCACGCGGCTGTCGCTGCAGCCGATCCACAGGAACTCGGGGTGCTGGCCCTCGGCCAGGCGCTCGAAGTAGTGCGGGTCGAGCTGTAGCTGCTGCTGCACGAAGGCGCGGTTGTTGCGCAGCAGCTCGTCGACGAAGCCGATCATCGCGCGCTCCTAGAGGTGCTCGATGACGCCCTCGATGGGGTCGGTCGTGCCGTGGCGCCAGGGCGCACGCTCCAGCATGCGCAGCGTGTCGGCGTGGCCCGCCTCGCGGCGCGCGCGGATGCCGGCCGCGGTGAAGTCGATGTCCTTGGTGTGGTCCTCGCCTTCGAGTCGCGGCGCCAGCAGGTGGGCCACGTGCATCGTCGTGCCGCAGCCCCACGAGGCCAGCTCCTTCACCGCCGGGTCGTTCTGCCGGGCGGCGGGGATCTGCTTCTGCAGCTCGCGGATCACGTGGCGCAGCTTGTGGATCTGCTTCTGGCGCGCGATGTGGTTGTCGGCGCGGCTCGCGTACTGGATGTCCTTCTGCCTGCCCATCACCTGCCAGATCGACTCGGGCTCGGGCCCGGCCTGGTGCCACACGTTGACGGCGAAGATCAGCGAGTCGCGGCGCGGCTTGTCGTCCAGCACGGCCTCGATCGGCGTGTTGGAGTAGATGCCGCCGTCCCAGTAGGGCTGGCCCTCGATGCGCACCGCCGGGAAGGCCGGTGGCAGCGCGCCCGAGGCCATCACGTGCTCCACCGCGAGCGTCTCCTTGCGGCTGTCGAAGTAGCGCATCGTGCCGGTGCAGGCGTTCACGGCGCCCACCGTCAGCCGCATCTTGCAGTCGCACAGGTAGTCCCAGTCGACCAGCGTGCTCAGCGTGTCGCGCAGCGGCGCGGTGTCGTACCAGGCCGCCTGCTCCACGCCGACCTGCGCCTGCGTGCCGCGCAGCGCCAGCGGATTGGGCGAGAAGAAGCCCGGGATGCCGCGCGCCACGATGCCCAGGTTGGTCTGCACGTTGCCCAGGCCCAGCCAGTCCAGCGCCACCGGCCAGGGCGGCGTGCCCTGCTGCATGTGGTCCCAGAACGCGAGCAGGCGCTCGAGCCGCTGCGGCGGCTCGTTGCCGGCGATCAGCGCGGCATTGATCGCGCCGATCGAGGTGCCGATGACCCAGTCGGGCTCGATGCCGGCCTCGTGCAGCGCCTGGTACACGCCCAGCTGGTAGGCCCCGAGGGCGCCGCCGCCCTGCAGCACCAGCACGACCTGGCCAGGCAGGTTCGGGTTCGCGGCGGCGGCGCGGCGGGCCGGCGCGGTGCGCGGCGTACGGGGCTTGGCGGTGGGCATCGCGTTCTCCTGGTTGATCAATGCTGGGTCCAGCCGCCGTCCATCGCCAGCGCGGTGGCGGTCATCGACGCGGCGGCGTCCGAGGCCAGGAACACCGCCAGCGCGGCCAGCTCCTCGACCTTGACGAACTCCTTGCGCGCCTGGTGCACCAGCATCACGTCGCGCACCACGGCGTCTTCGGAGATGCCGTGCGCCTTGGCCTGGTCGGCGATCTGCCGGTCCACCAGCGGCGTCTTCACGTAGCCGGGGCACAGGGTGTTGGCGGTGATGCCGAACTCGGCCAGCTCGACCGCCAGCGTCCGGGCCAGGCCGATGATGCCGTGCTTGGCCGCCACGTAGGCCGCCTTGTACGGCGAGGCGGTCAAGCCGTGCGCCGAGGCGACGTTGATGATGCGCCCGAAGCGCCGCGCCTTCATGCCCGGCACCACGGCCTTGCACAGGTGGAAGGCCGACGACAGGTTGATGGCCAGGATCGCGTCCCACTTCGCCTCGGGGAACTCCTCGATCGGCGCCACGTGCTGGATGCCGGCGTTGTTGACGACGATGTCGACCTTGCCGAACTCGGCGCGCGCCAGCTCGGCCATCGCGCGGATCTGCTCGGGCTGGCTCATGTCGGCCGCCGAGTAGCGCACCTTCACGCCGTGCTGGCGCTGCAGCTCGGCGCGCAGGTGCTCGATCTCGGCGGCATCGCCGAAGCCGTTGAGCAGGATGTCGGCGCCCTGCTCGGCGAAGGCGCGGGCGATGCCCAGGCCGATGCCGCTGGTGGAACCGGTGACGATGGCGGACTTCTCTCTGAGCATCATGGCGAGCACTCCCGGGACGGTGGTGAAACAGCGGAAACAGCGCGCGGCGACGCCTCGGCGTCGGCCTGGCCGGTGCGCGTGAAGCGCAGGTGGGTGATGTCGGCCGCAAAGAACATGCCCCAGCTCCACTCGAGCCAGATGCGGACCTTGCGACCCAGCGTGGGCATGCGCAGCAGGTAATAGGCGCGCCACAGCAGCCAGGCCGGCAGGCCCGACAGCCGCAGGCCGAAGACCTCGGCGACGCCCTTCAGGTGACCGGTCGTGGCCATCATGCCGCGCGAGCGATGGGCGAAGGGGCGCGTCGGGCGCCCGCCCAGCCGGGCCGCGAGGTTGTGCGCCAGCTGCTCGCCCTGGGCCACCGCGAACTGCGCGGTCGGCGGTGCGTACGCGGCCGGCGCATCGGCCGAGCCGGACGCCGCCGCCGCGTTGCGGACCAGCGCGCAGTCGCCGATCGCCCACACGCCGGGCGGGCCGGGCACCGACAGGTCGGGCGCGGTCTCGATGCGACCGCGCACCAGCTTCAGGCCCAGGCGCTCGACCAGCGGGTTGGGCCGCGTGCCGATGGTGCAGATCACGGTGGCCGAGTCGACGAACTCGCCGCTGTCCAGGTTGACGCCGTCGGCGCCCACCAGCACGGCGCGCGACTGCAGTCGCACGTCGACGCCGCGCGCGCGCAGCGAACGCGCCGCGGCCTCGCCCAGCGAGGCCGGCAGCTCCGGCAGCAGGCGGCTCGCGTCCTGCAGCAGCGTGACCTGCAGCTCGTCGGCGCGCACGCGCGGGTAGTAGCGCAGGGCGCCGCGCAGGAAGTCCGCCAGTTCGCCGGCTACCTCCACGCCCGAGAAGCCGCCGCCGATGACGACCAGGCGGCCCAGCCGGCGCCGCAGCGCCCGGTCGCACTCCAGCTCGATGCGCGCCAGGCGCTGCAGCACGCGGTTGCGGATGTGCATCGCATCGCCCACCAGCTTGAGCGGCAGCGCGTGGCGCGCCAGGCCGGGCACCAGCTCGAGGTTGGCGCGCGTGCCGAAGGCGAACACGATCTGCCCGTAGTCGATGCTCTGGCGGCCGGCCAGGGTGACGGCGACCAGGCGGCGCCGCGCGAAGTCGACCTCGTCGACGCGTCCCATCACGAAGCGCGCGCCCGGACCCAGCATCGGGCGGATCGGCGCGACCACGTGCTCGGGGAAGACCGAGGCGCCCACCACCTCGGCCAGCATCGGGTTGAACGTGGTGTAGCTCTCCTCGCTGAGCAGCAGCACCTCGCGCGCCGTCGGCCAGGACTGGCGCGCCAGCGCCGCCGCGAGCGTGGTGCCGGCGAAGCCGCCGCCGACGATGACGATGGGTCGCGGCGCCGCGGCAGCGGGATCGGGAAAGCTGACGGTGGACACGGTGCGCTCCTCGGCGTGGCGGGTCGGACCGCAGGGACGGCACGGGGCCGGCTGCGTCGCGATCGATGCAGCCAGTGTGGGCAGGACCGCTCACGCCGCACTCACGCACGGGTCGAGGAAGGATCACGTTTCGGTCACGCAGGCCGCGCCGCGCGGCGGACGCAATCGTGACGGATCGGTGAGCCGCGCGTGCCGGCGGCCACCTAGCTTGTCGTCATGGGCCCGGGCCCGTCGCCGGGCCGGCCCCACGCGCCGAGGAGCACGCCATGCACACGATCACCGCCCTGCCCGCCTGCGCCGGCTTCGAGCTGCGCTTCCAGTCGCTGTTCAACGAAGGCCGCGGGCTGGCCTTCCCCTGCGACGATGCCGGCCGCGTCGACATCGACCGGCTCAGCGAACGCGCACGCCACAACTACCTGTGCGCGCGGGCGCTGATCGGCCGCGAGTTCGCGATGCCGGCCCTGCGCCGCTCGGCGGCGCGTGCCGCGCCGTGCTGAGCGAGGCCCTGCCGCCCTCAGTCGAGCCGCAGGCGCTCGGCGAGGCTCGCCGCGACCACGGCGATGTGCCGCAGGTGGCGCGACTCCGGATGCGTCAGCAGCCACAGCTCGCGCTCGCACTCGGGCAGCGGGTCGGTGAGCGCGACGACATCGGGATGGACGTCGACGAGGAACTGCGGCAGCACCCCGATCGCCACGCCGGCGACGATCGCATGCATCGTCGCCACCGTGCTGTGCAGCTGCAGCCGCGGCGCGACCTTCGGCAGGTGCTCGAGCCGCCACAGCGTCGCCGGATGGTCCGGCAAGGATTCGTCGGCGACGGCCCAGGGCAGGTCGGCCAGGTCCTGCAGGCTCGACACGCGGCCGGCGAGCCGGCGATGCCCGAACACCGCGGCCCGCACGACGCCGAGTTGCCGCCCGATCAGGTGCTCCGGCGGCCGGCGCGTCGCGCGCAGCGCCATGTCGGCATCGCGGCGCGCCAGGTTCGCGAAGCCGTAGCCGGTGTCGATGTCGAAGCGCAGCGCCGGATGGCGCGCCATCAGCTCGTCCAGCACCGGCATCATCAGGCCGTACAGCAGGGCATCGGTGGTCGTCACGCGCACCAGGCCGGACACGCCGTCGTCGGCGCTCGACAGGTGCGCCGCGGCGGCCTCGAGCTCGCACTCGATGCGCTCGGCGTGCGCGGCCAGCTGCAGCGCCAGCTCGCCGGCCCGGTAGCCGCGGCGGTCGCGCTCGAACAGACGCCGTCCGAGCCGCTTCTCGACCTTGTGCAGCGAGCGGAACACCGTCGACGCGTCGACGCCGAGCCGCAGCGCCGCGTCGGCCAGCGTCGGCGCGCGCGTCAGCACCAGCACCAGCCGCAGCTCGTCGGCCTCCAGGGATCTTGCTTGCACTGCTGCATTCATCGATTGCCTCCTTGCGCATTTCCGCGGCGCCGGTGCCTGCCTAGAGTGTCTGCACCGCGAACTTCACCCAAGGCCACGCCGATGCGAACCGATCCTGACGCCGCCCCGCACGCGGGCGGAGCCCTTGCCGCCGGCCTGCTGGCCGTCGCTCTGCAAGGCAGCGCCCTGGCCGCCACGCCCGAGCCGCCCACCGGCGCGGCCGACGCGCTGCGGGCCTCGTCCGCGTCGGTCGGTCCGAAGGTGCGGCATCTTGCGGTCGACGTCGACGGCGTGCGTGTCTTCTACCGCGAGGCCGGTCCGAAGTCGGCGCCGACCCTGCTGCTGCTGCACGGCTTTCCGTCGTCGTCGCACATGTTCCGCCACCTGATCCCGGCGCTGGCCGACCGCTGGCACGTGGTGGCGCCCGACTACCCGGGCTTCGGCGCCAGCGGCTTTCCCGACCCGCAGCGCTTTCGCTACGGCTTCGCGGCCTACGCCGAGCTGGTCGACCGCTTCACGCAGGCCCTCGGGCTGGACCGCTACGCGCTCTACATCCAGGACTACGGCGCGCCGGTCGGCCTGCGGCTGGCGCTGCGGGCGCCCGAACGCGTCAGCGCGCTGATCGTGCAGAACGGCAACGCCTACGAGGAGGGCCTGAGCCGCGAATGGGACCCGCTGCGGGCCTACTGGCGCGAGCCGACGCACGAGCGCCGCGAGCAGCTGCGCGGCTGGCTCAGCGCCGAGGGCACGCGCCTGCAGTACGCCGCCGGGCTCGCGGACTCGCAGCTCGAGCTGCTCAGCCCCGACACCTGGACGCTCGACTGGTCGCTGCTCAGCCGTCCCGGCAACCTCGAGCTGCAGCTCGACCTGTTCGGCGACTACCAGTCGAACCTGGCGCTGTACCCGAGCTTCCAGGCCTACTTCCGCGAGCGGCAGCCGCCCACGCTGATCGTCTGGGGCCGGCGCGATCCCTTCTTCACCGTCGCCGGTGCGCAGGCCTACCGCCGCGACCTGCCCGGCGCCGAACTGCACCTGCTGGACGCGAGCCACTTCGCGCTCGAGACCCACGGACCGGAGATAGCGGCGCTGATGCGCGACTTCCTGGCCCGCCACCTGAGCCCACCCGCCACGAGGAGCCTGCCATGACCCGGATCGCCATCGTCTATCACTCCAGCGGCCAGCACACGGCCCTGCTGGCCGAAGCGGTTCACCGCGGCGCCGCGGCGGTGCCGGGCGCGAGCGCCGAGCTGCTGCGCATCACGCCGGCGCAGGTCGACGCCCGCGGCCGCTGGCACGACCCGGCCCTCAGCGCCAGCCTGCAGGATGCCGACGGCATCGTGTTCGGCTGCCCGACGCTGATGGGGATGGTCAGCGCGCCCTTCAAGGCCTTCATGGAGGGCGCCTTCCAGCCCTGGGCCGTGCAGGCCTGGAAGGACAAGTTCGCCGGCGGCTTCACCAACTCGGCCTCGCTCAACGGCGACAAGACCAACACGCAGATCCAGCTGCTGGTCTTCGCGGCCCAGATGGGCATGCTGTGGGTGCCGATGGGCGACCACCCCGGCGCCAACTGGAGCGGCGGCAGCAGCGAGGACATCAACCGCCTGGGCTCCTTCCTGGGACCGATGAGCCAGGCGCTGACCGACGTCGAGCTGGCCCGCTCGATCCCGCCCAGCGACCTGCTGACCGGCGAGCGCTACGGCGAACGCTTCGCCCGCATCGTGCGCCACTGGAAGCGCGAGGGCGACTACACCACCGAGCGCGTGGCCGACGTCGCCACCGCGGCGGCCCTGCGCGCCGCTCGCGGCCCGCGCGCCGCCGCCTGAACCGGGAGACCCTCATGACGCTCCACCGTCGCAGCCTGCTCCGCCTGGCCACGGCCGCCCCCGTCGCGGCCACCCTGCTCGCGTCCACCCCCGTCGTGCACGCGGCCCCACCGCGCCGCATCCGTGCGATCGCCTTCGATGCCTTCCCGGTCTTCGATCCGCGGCCGATCACCGCCGTGGCCGAGCGGCTGTTCCCGGGCCGGGGCGCGGAGCTCGGCCAGGCCTGGCGCACGCGGCAGTTCGAGTACGCCTGGCTGCGCACGCTGATGAACCGCTACCAGGACTTCTGGCGCGTCACCGAGGAGGCCCTCGTGCACGCCGCCCGCTCGCTGAAGCTCGAGCTGTCGCCCGGCGGCCGCGCGCAGTTGATGCAGGCCTATCTGGACATCAAGGCCTGGCCCGACGCCCTGCCCACGCTGCGGATCCTGAAGGAAGCCGGCCTGCGCATGGCCTTCCTGTCCAACTTCACGGCCGCGATGCTCGACGCCGGCGTCAGGAACTCGGGCCTCGAGGGCCTCTTCGAGCCGCACCTCAGCACCGACCGGATCGGGGCCTACAAGCCGGACCCGCGCGCCTACCGCATGGCAGTCGATGCCTTCGGGCTGGACCGCGAGCAGATCGCCTTCGCCGCCTTCGGCGGCTGGGACGCGGTCGGCGCCCGGTCCTTCGGCTTCCCGACCTTCTGGGTCAATCGCCTGCAAGTGCCGCTGGACGAACTGGGGCTGGCGCCGGACGCCACCGGAAGCGGCCTGGCCGAACTGCCGCGCTTCGTGCTGGGGCCTGCCGCCTGAGCCGGGCCGCGGCATCACGGCCGGCATCAGGGCCGACGCGTGGCGGGCCGCTTGAGCGCGGTGACCTCGATCTCGATCTTCATGCGCGGGTCGGCCAGGCCCGCCGAGATCATCATCGCCGCGGGCCGCACCTCGCCGAAGCAGCGGCGCAGCACCGGCCAGCAGGGCTCGAAATCCTCGACGCGCGGCAGCACGTAGGTGACGCGCACGACATCCTGCAGGCCCGCGCCGGCCTGCTGCAGCGCGGCCTCGATGTTCCTCAGGCACTGCTCGGCCTGGCGCACGACGTCGTCGTCGATCGTCATCGCGGCGTAGTCGAAGCCGGTCGTGCCCGAGACGAACACCCAGTCGCCGGCGACGACGGCCCGCGAATAGCCGATCTGCGCCTCGAAGGGGGAACCGGAGCTGACGAGTCTTCTGTCCATGGGCCTGGCCTGGCGACGGAGTCGGTGGGAGCGCGATGCTAAGTCCTGGCACATCGTGTTGCACCGACCGGCCCCGCAGGCGTTACCCTTCCCGCCGACCGCCCTGCCGCCCCGTCCCGTCCGATGCCTCTCGCCAAACCCGTTGCCTTCGACCCCTATGGCAGCCGCCGCCGTCGCCGCGGCGTGCCGCGCTGGCTGCTGCTGCTGTTGCTCGGCGCGGCGATCGGCGTGGCCGGCGTGCTGTACGTGCAGCGCAAGCACCTGCCGCCGCGGCTGTCGGCGCAGGAGTCGGTGCAGCTGCGCGCGGCCTACGACCAGGCCGAGTCCGAGCGCCAGCGGCTCGACGGCGCGCTGGCGACCACGACGCGCCAGCTCGAGGCGGCGCTGGCCGAGAAGAAGTCGCTCGGCGACGAGCTGGCCGCCAGCCGCAGCGGCGCCGAGAAGCTGCGCAACGACAACCTGGCCCTGCTGGCCGCGCTGCCGCCCGATCCGCGCGGCGGCGGCGTCTCGGTGCGGGCCGCCAGCTTCACGCAGCAGGACGGCAAGCTGGTCTACGACGTGGTGCTGTCGCGGCCGCGAGCGGCCAGGCCCTTCACCGGCGTCGTGCAGTTCACCGTCGCCGGGTCGCCGGCCGGCGGTGGCGCCGAGGCGGCCCATGCGCTGCCGCCGATCGCCGTGTCGGTCGGCGCCTACGAGACGCTGCGCGGCACGCTCGCCCTGCCCGAGGGCTTCAAGCCGCGGCAGGCCACCATCCGCGTGATGGAGCGGGCCGGCGCCGATCCGGTCGGCATGCGCGTGATGTACGTGCAGTAGATCGCGACGGCCTGAGCCGCCGCCGGCTCAGGCCGCGGAGCGCTCGAGCACGTGCACCGCGTAGCGCCCGCGGCTGTCCATCCAGAACTGCCGGTGCGCCCAGCCGGCGCGGGCCACCAGGGCGCGGAACTTCAGCAGGCCGTGCTTGTACGAGTTCTCGGTGTGCAGCGTCTCGCCGTCGGCGAAGCCGAAGCGCCGCCCCAGCACCGTCACCTGCTGCGCGCCGCGGCTGACCAGGTGCATCTCGACGCGCTGCTGCTGCGCGTCCCAGCGCGCCTGGTGATCGAAGCGGTCGAGGTCGAAGTCGCCGTCGAGCTCGCGGTTGATGCGCGCCAGCAGGTTCTTGTTGAAGGCGGCGGTCACGCCGCGCCGGTCGTCGTAGGCCGGGATCAGCAGGCGCGGGTCCTGGGTGGCGTCGGCGCCGACGATCAGCAGCGCGTCGTCGCCGGCGGCCTGCGCCAGCCGCGCCAGCAGGCCCACGGCCGCTTCGGGGGTGAAGTTGCCGATGGTCGAGCCGGGAAAGAACAGCACGCGCCGCCCGCGCGGACGCCCCGGCGCCGGCAGCGGCAGCGCCGGCAGGTGGGTGAGGCGGGTGAAGTCGGCCACCAGCGGCTCGATGCGCAGCGCCGGGAAGCGCAGCCTTAGCGACGCCACCGCGCCGGCCAGGGCCTCGGCCGAGATGTCGATCGGCACGTAGGCGGCCGGCGCATCCAGCGCCTCCAGCAGCAGGGGCGTCTTGCGGCTCGAGCCGCTGCCCAGCTCCACCACCGTGGCGCCACGCCCGGCCGCGGCGGCGATCTGCGCGGCGCAGCTCTGCAGGATCCAGACCTCGGTGCGGCTCGGGTAGTACTCGTCGAGCCCGGTGATCGCCTCGAACAGCTCGGAGCCGCGCTGGTCGTACAGCCAGGTCGCCGGGATGCTCTTGCGCATCAGGCCCAGGCCGTCGATCACGTCGCGCGCGAACGGCGAATCGAGCACGCGCGCAGCGGCGTCGGCGCGCAGCGGACCGGGCGGCGCCGGCTCGCTGTCGGCCGCGTCGCGCGGCGCGCGGCGCGCCAGGCTCCAGCCGGGCGCCAGCCAGGGGGCGCGGGCAAACGCAGGCGCTTCGGGCAGCAGGTTCATCGTGTGTCTCCGAGGGGGCCGAGTTCGGCCAGGTTGCCCAGCAGGGTCGGGATCAGCTCGCTGACCGTCGGGTGGATGTGGACCGCGCGCTTCAGCGTCTGCACGCGCGTGCCGGCGTACATCGCGTCGAGCAGCGTGTGCACGATCTCGTCGCCTTCGATGCACAGCAGCGCCGCACCGAGCAGGCGGTCGGACTCGGCGTCGACCAGCACCTTCATGAAGCCGGTGGTCTCGCCGCGCTCCCTGGCGCGGCCGACGCGCGTCATCGGCATCACGCCCACCAGCGCGCGGCGGCCCAGGGCGCGCACCTCCGCCTCGGTCAGCCCGATGCGGCCGAGCGGCGGGTCGGTGAACAGCGCATAGGCCGGGATGCGGTCGGACAGCCGGCGCGACTCGCCGTCGAGCAGGTTGGCCGCGACGATCTCGTGATCGTTGTACGAGGTGTGCGTGAAGGCGCCGCGGCCGTTGCAGTCGCCCAGGGCCCACACGCCGGGCACGCTGGTGCGCAGCTGGTCGTCGACCAGGATGAAGCCGCGCGCGTCGGTGGCGATGCCCGCGACGTCGAGCCCGAGCGCGTCGGTGTTCGGGCGCCGGCCGACGGCGGCCAGCAGGTGGCTGCCCTCGATGACCTGGCGCGTGCCGTCGCTGCTGCAGCTGACGCGCACGCGGCGTCCGTCGTCGAGCGCCGCCAGCCGCGCGTCGCGCACGCCGCAATGGAAGACGATGCCCTCGCGCTCCAGCATGGCCTGCACTTCGCGCGAGACCTCCGGGTCCTCGCGGGCGATCAGCCGGTCGGCGGCCTCGAGCACCGTCACCTGCGCGCCGAAGCGTCGGTAGATCTGCGCGAACTCCAGGCCGATGTAGCTGCCGCCGACCACCACCAGGTGCTCGGGCAGCGCGTCGAGCGCCAGCACGGAGGTGTTGGTCAGCACCGGCACGTCGGCGATGCCGGGCCAGTCGGGCAGCACCGCGCGCCCGCCGACGTTGACGAAGACCTGCTCGGCCTCCAGGCGCTGGCCGGCGACCTCGACCGCGCGCGGGCCGACGAAGCGCGCCTCGCCCCACACGAGGGTGAGCCCGGGCATCTGCGTCAGCCAGCCGGTGAGGCTCTCGACCGATTGGCCGACCACACGGTCCTGGCGCGCCTTGACGGCCTTCATGTCGACGCGCACCGCGCCGTCGACGCGCACGCCCCAGTCGGCCGCATGGCGCGCCACGTGCGCGGCACGGGCGCTGGCGACCAGCGTCTTGGTCGGGATGCAGCCGTCGTTGACGCAGGTGCCGCCGAGGTGTTCGCGCTCGATCAGCGCGACCTTGCGCCCGGCCGCGGCGAGGCGGGCCGCGAGGAAGGGCCCGGCCTGCCCGCTGCCGATCACCAGGGCGTCGTAGATGTTGCCCATGCCATGTCTCCCGTGGGTTCGCGCTGCGTGGCGCCAACCACTATCGTGCCCGGATCGTCGACGTGATCGACTCGACCACCTTCGAGGCCATCGCGAACTGCGGCCCGCGGTCCGTGATGCCGTGGCGGCGTGCGATCCACGCGAAGTCGGTGTAGGCGGCCCAGACCTGGCCGGCCTCGTCCTGCAGCACCAGCACGCGCACCGGCCAGTCGAGGCCCGCGTAGGGGTTCGAGGTCAGGAACTGCGCGCCGAGCGGCGGATTGCCGAACACGAGCAGCGTCGATGGCCGCAGGCTGATGCCCGCCTGCGCGGCGAGCTGGGACTGGTCGACGGCCTGGAAGAACATGATGCCCTTGGCGGC
>Ga0268299_1001896_pt1 | contig 30029 bp, 25 predicted proteins | sample NOBtaG_FD_193484 | JGI IMG/M metagenome (GOLD analysis project Ga0268299, IMG submission 193484) | Activated sludge microbial communities from bioreactor in Nijmegen, Gelderland, Netherland - NOB reactor | ecosystem: Engineered > Bioreactor > Aerobic > Activated sludge | place: Netherlands...
TGGCCTACCAGATCATGGGACGACCGACCAGAGGCGGGCGCCCGAGCGTCCGCGCTTGCGCTCCGGATTTAATGGATCCAGCCGCCGTCGGGGTCGCTGATTTCGTCCGGGTCGCGCGCCGTGTGGGCCGTACCGTTGGTGTGCACGGGCGGAATCGACCGCGGCGGAGGTACGGGCTTCGGCGGCTCGGCCGGCGGCATGAGCTCGACGAGCCGGCCGACGACCGGCACGCTCCGGAGCAGCTCCGCACCCGTCGCCAGGAGCGCGATCGCCGCCGGCGCATTCGCCGTCACCCAGGCCGCCGCGTCACCGATCAGCGCCACCGCTCGCTCGACCACGCTGCCCACGTCCCAGCCGGGAGCCGGCTCGGGCTCGGGTGTGCGACCGAGGCCGGCTTTCTTCTTCGACGCGTCGATGTCGCTCCAGAGTTGGCGCATGCGCGCCGCCTCGAAGCCGCGCGGCCGATCGTCGGCGTCCGTCCCCCGTGAGCGCGCCTCCGTCGCGACGCGACGCGATCGCGCATCGCTGGTGACGCCGTTCGACCGCGCATCATTGAGCTCGCCGCGCAACGGCGCGTCGCTCGCGACGCCCGTCGGCTTGCGGGTTCGCCGCTTGCCACCGCCACCCGACCCCTTCATGCGAGGGAGCCTCTTAGCATCGGTGCGTTCGCGTTTCGATACCGAGACGCGTCAATCGACTCGTTTCGGATCACGCCGCGCGCACGACCCGCCGCCAGACGGGTGGATGGAGCCGCGAGATGCAGAGCGCCGCGGCGAGCGTCATGACCTCGATCACGGCGATCGCGGGTAGGTAGCTGCCGGTACGGTCGCGCAGCCAGCCGACGAGGGGCACCGCCACCGCCTGCGCGAAGACGATGATCGGCCCCATGCGACCCGCGATCGCGCCGTAGTGACGGCGGCCGAAGCACTCGCCGAGCACCGTCGCCTGGAGGGTCGCGTTGCCGCCCATCGAGTAGCCGTAGACGACGACGTACAGCACGAGCAGCGCCGGCACGTGCGCGAAGGGCAGCAACAACAAGCCGGCGGCCTGCGCGAGGAAGCAGCCAACGATCACCCGCCGCTGCTCGACGCGATCGAGGAGCGCGCCGAAGCCGAGCTTGCCGATCACCCCGACGCCCGCCGTCGCGCCGAGCGCGAGGGCCGCATGCGCGGGCGTCACGCCCATGTCGATCAGGAGCGGCACCTGGTGCAGCAGCACCGCGGAGAGGCCCATGACGGTGAGCGAGAAGGCGCTGGCGATCAGCCAGAAGTTCGGGTCGCGGACGGCGTCGCGCGCCGTCACCGAGTGCTCGATCTCGAAGTCGAGCCCGCTCCCGCTCCCCGGAGGCGGCCGCTCCTCGGGCGGCAGCTCGGCCGGCGGCTTCCGCATGACGAAGGCGACCGGCGCGACGCCGGCGGCGATCACGAGCGCTCCGAGCGCCACGAAGGCCTGCCGCCAGCCGAGCGCGTGGATCAGCGTCTGCGCGAGCGGCACGAAGATCACGCCGCCCATCGAGATGCCGGCGGTCGCGAGGCCGAGCGCGCGGCCGCGGCGGCGGAGGAACCAGCCGGCGACGGCGCTGTTGCTCGGGATCGGCCCGAGCGCCGTCGACCCGAGCGACACGAGGAGCGCCATCAGGAGGTAGTACTGGAGGAGCGACTGGACGGTGGAGAGCAGCATGAAGGTGAACCCGAGCACGAGCGCCCCGAAAATCTGGGAGCCGCGCGGCCCGTGCCGGTCGACCACCCGGCCGACGAGCGGCGACCAGAGCGCGCCCACGATCGAGACCGACGAGAAGCCCCACGAGATCTGCGCCCGGGTCCAGCCGAACTCCTCGATGAGCGGGGTGAAGAAGACCCCGAAGCTGTAGAAGACGCAGCCGACGTTCAGGCAGTGGGTGAGGAAGGCAACGGCGACGATGCGCCAGCCGTAGTAGGTGCGGCCCCGGGTCGACACGAACCGCGCATTCTGGAGAGGCCGCACCCCTCCGGCAACCGCCAGCCCCGCGGCGCACCGACGCGGGGCCGGCCGCGGCTGCGGCACGTGCCTTGCTCTTCCATCGGTGCACGACGCTCCGCGCACGTCGAAAATTCGCGTCCATCGGGGTGACGCGAGCGCGACGCCGACGTTCGGTCGTCACGAAAATGCCACGCCCATGAGTCCTCGATGATCCCGCTCCTGCTCGCCGCCTCCGCGTTCGCGGGCGCCGCCGTTCTCGCCGTCCGTCACGTCCGGCAAGGCCGCGAGCGGGATTGCATCGCGGGCGTCCTCCGCGGGCAGACCCGGATTCTCGAGATGATCGCGGTCGGCACCCCGCTGCCGGACGTCCTCGGGGCACTCAGCACGCTCGTCGAGCAGCAGGCCCCCGGCATGCTCTGCTCGGTCCTCCTCCTCGACGGTGATCGGCTCCGACACGGCGCCGCCCCGAGCCTGCCGCCCGCCTACTGCGCCGCGATCGACGGGACGCCGATCGGCCCCGCCGTCGGCTCCTGCGGGACGGCCGCGTTCACGCGTCGCCCCGTGGTCGTGTCGGACATCGCCCGCGACCCGCTGTGGGCCGACTTCCGCGAGCTCGCCCTCGCCCACGAGCTCCGCGCCTGCTGGTCCTTTCCGATCCTCGCGACCGACGCCGGCGGCGACGGCCGGTGCCTCGGCACGTTCGCGATGTACTACCGCGAGCCGCGCACGCCGGAGCCGCGCGACTGGCACCTCGTCGAGGTCGCGACGCACGTCGCGGGGGTCGCGATCGAGCGCCACCGGACCGCGACCGAGCTGGCGCGCTCGACGGCGCGCCTCGCCGACGAGTCGCGTCTCTCGGCCGCGCTGGCCCAGGTCGGCCAGGAGATGATCGCGTCGCTCAGCATGCCCGTCCTCCTGCAGCGGGTGTGCGAGCTCACGACCGAGCTCCTCGACTGCGACGTCAGCGACACCGTTCTCCGCGACCCCTCGCACGACGTGTGGATCCCACGCTCGTCCCACGGCTACACCCCCGAGCAACAGGAGGCGCTCCGCGTGACGCGGCTGTCGGAGCGTTCGCTCGGGCCGCTGCTCCGCGGGCTCGAGCGCGAGGGCCACGTGCAAGTGAAGACCCACCACGTCGACGAGCCGGGGAGCGCCCGACTGCTCGGCGAGTACGGCATCACCCGCAGCCTCTACGTCGCGCTCCGCCGCGGCCCGGAGGTGATCGGGTTCCTCTCCGCCGGCTACGTTGGACGCGAGGACCGCTTCAGCCCGCTCCAGGAGCGGGTCGCGGCCGGGATCGCGCAGCTCGCCTCGATGGCGCTCGAGAACGCGCGCCTCGTCGAGGAGCACCAGCGCGCGAGCCAGCTCAAGTCCGAGTTCGTGTCGACGATGTCCCACGAGCTCCGGACGCCGCTCAGCGTGATCCTCGGCTACACCGACATGCTCGGCGACGACGCCCTTTCGCCGGCCGAACGGACGCGCACCCTCGGCCGCATCCGGCGCGCCGGGCTCGAGCTGCTCGACATGATCGAGGACACCCTGAACCTCGGCCGCCTCGAGAACGGCCGCGATCCGGCGACGATCGAGACGGTCGCGATTCCCGCCCTCTTCGAGGAGCTCGCCGGAGAGTTCGCGGCGCTCGGGACGCCGCCCGCGATCACGCTCCGCTGGGAGCCGAACGGCGCCACGACGCTCGACACCGACCGACGGAAGCTCCGCATGATCCTGAAGAACCTGGTCGGCAACGCGCTCAAGTTCACGGCGCAGGGCGAGGTGGTGGTGCGCGCCGACACGCGCGCCGACCGCTGCGCGTTCGTGGTCCGTGATACCGGCATCGGGATCGCGAGCGAGCGGCTGCCGGTCATCTTCGAGATGTTTCGCCAGGGGGACAGCTCGGACTCGCGTTCCTACGGCGGCGTGGGGCTCGGGCTGTACATCGTGCAGCGGCTGCTCGATCAGCTGCATGGCGACATCGCGGTCGCTAGCGCGCCCGGCAAGGGGACTACCTTCACGGTCACTTTGCCGGTTCGCGCGGCGCTGCCCTTGACCGCTTAGAAGCCCCGTCTGGTCGGTGGTGGGTCAGCGCGATGCGGGGCGACGAGCGGCGAAGCCGATCCGTCTTCGTCGCCGGGCCGGCGCGCCCGAACTCGCTCGCACCCGCCGCCCGCCGCCCATCCCAACTCGCAGACAGCGGGCGCCCTGATCGGCCCGGCTCCTCGTCGGATGCCTCGGCTCTCGCCGCTACGTCGCCCCGCATCGCGCTGACCCACCACCTGTGAGTCCGCATCTGCGTTGGTCCGCGCCGCTCTAGTCGGCGCGGGGGAGCAGGCTCAGGACCAGATGGGCCATCGCGCGGATGCCGGTCGCCAGCGTCGGGGCCGGTGTCGGTGCATAGCGGCTCGAGTGGAGGCCGGGGAGTGCGGTGGCGCCGGGCTTCCGGCTGGCAGCGAGTGCCGTGCGGTCGATGCTGCCGAGGCGGAACATGAATCCGGGTGCGTTCGCGGCGGTGGCGTAGCGGCCGAAGTCTTCGCCGCCCATCTCGGGTCGCCGCTCGACGACGGCGGCGGGGCCGAAGGCTGCCGTGAAGACGGCGCGTGCCGCTGCGGTGAGTGCCGGGTCGTTGTACGCCGCCGGCGTCCCCTCCTCCTTCACCTTCACGAGCGGGGAGCGCGGACAGCGGAACGCGGCGCAGACGTCGGTCGTGATCTCGGCGATGCCGTCGAGGAGGGTTCGCCGCACGTCGTCGCGGAACGAGCGCACCGTGAGCTGCAAAGTCACCTGGTCCGGAATCACGTTGTGCTTGGTGCCGCCGTGGATCGCGCCGACGGTCACGACGGCGGGCTCGACCGGGTCGACCCGCCGGCTCACCAAGGTCTGCAGCGCGGTGACCACGTGGGCGGCCGTCACGATCGGGTCCACGGTTTCGTGCGGCCGGGCGCCGTGCCCGCCGCGTCCGTAGATCGTGACGTCCACCGAGTCGACGTTCGCCATGTGGAACCCGGGCGTGATGCCGACGTCGCCGGCCGCGAGGTCGGCTGCCACGTGCAGCGCGACGACGGCGTCGGGCTTCGGAACGCGCGTGAACAGTCCGTCGCGGATCATCGCGTCGGCGCCACGCCCGAGCTCCTCGGCCGGCTGCGCGACGGCGACGAGCGTTCCCCGCCAGCTCGCGCGCATCTCGGCGAGCAGCGTCGCGACCGCGAGCAGCGCGGTCGTGTGGACGTCGTGACCGCACGCGTGCATCACGCCGGTCGCGTTGCCGTCCGGTAGCGTCGCCGTCACCCGGCTCGCGTACGGGAGGCCCGTCTCCTCCTTCACCGGGAGCGCATCCATGTCGCCGCGCACGAGCACCACGGGACCGGTACCGTTCGCGAGCACGCCGACGACGCCCGTGCCGCCGACACCCGAGGTCACGCGATAGCCCGCGCGCTCCAGCTCGGCCGCCACCGTCGCCGCCGTCGCATGCTCGGCGAGCGAGAGCTCGGGGTGCGCGTGCACCTCCTCGTAGCGCCGCACCCATGACGGCAGCGTGCGATGCAGCCACGCGCGCACGAGCGGATCGAGGTCGGCGCGATATGTCGACGGCACCGCGACGACGCGCGCCGGCTCGCTCGCCTCGGCGGGGGCGACGGTGGTCGCACCGGCCGCAGCCTCGGGCTCGGGGCGCACCACGGCCCGACAACCCGCGGCGACGGTGAGGACGACTGCGACGACTACGACCGAGCGCTGGAGCATTCGTTTCAAGGTTGGTCGAGGTGCTCGCAGTTGATACCGCCGCAGCCGGAGAAATCGAAGCGACAGTCGTTGGTGCAACCGAGGACCGGCTCCTCCACGGTCGTTTCTTCGCAGAGCAGGTCGCAATCCCAGTCGTCGAACTGGGAGATGTCGCACTCCTCGCCCTCCTCGAGGATGTCGTTGCCGCAGAAGGGCTTCGGGGTCGGCCGCGGCGTCGGCGTTCGCGTGGCCGTGGGCGTCGGGGCGCGCGTCGCGGTCGGCGTCTCGCCGGGACGCGGCGTCCGGGTCGGACCCGTGACGGTCGCGGTCGGCGTCGGCGGAGGCGTCGGCGTCGCGGTCGGCTCCGGGATCGGACAGAGCGGGTTCCCGATCGCCTGGCCGGCGAGACCGACCATCTCGTCGACGCGTGGGATCGCGTCGCGCGCGATCGTCGCGACGTCGCAATCGTAGAGCCGCCCGAGGCACGTCGCGTGCGCCGGCAACGCGTCGACCGGATCGACGGCGACCGCCTCGCAGGCGTCCGTGAGGAGCTCGAGGCCGGCACCGCTCGCGGCGGCGAGGTCCGCGAACGGGACCCGTGATTCGCCGCACGCCGTCCGGAGGGCGGCGGCAAAAGCGCGCCGCGCGCCGCCGATCCGCGTGATCGCGCGCTCGCAGGCCGGCGTCGCGGCGGCGAAGCAGGCGGCGTCGCCCGCCGCGTCGTCGAGGCACGGGAACGCGGCCTTCGTGCACGTCGCGATACTCGCGAGCGTCCGCTCCCCGAATCGTGCCGCGGCACGCTGCAACGTACGCCCGCAACGCGCGACCGCGGGACCGCTCTCCCCGGTGCCGGTACCGCTGCCGCCCTCGTCCGGGAGGCACGCGAGGTCGCGCCGCAACCCGGCCGGTACGCCGGCCACGCGCAGCAGCTCGCCGGCGCGCGGCACGGAGGCCGCGAGCAGGCCTTCGGCCCGGCAACGGAGCCGGCGCGCCATGCACACGCCGATCGCCTCGGCGTCGCTCTCGTCGGTCCCGAGCGCCGGACAGTCGGCCGCGAAGGTCCCGAAGCCGAGCCCGCCCGGCTCGCGCAGCACGGCCGGATCGAGATTGGCGCAGCGCTGCGCCAACGTCCGCGCGACGGCGTCCTGCCGCCGGGCAATCTTGCCGAGGATGCGCGTGCAACGCCCACCCGCCGATCCCAGGCAGGTCGCATCGCCGCCGGATCGCTCGACGCAGCCGTGGATCGTCGTGACGCAACGGCCGAGATCCGACAGCGTGCGCAGCGCGAACGCCGCACCCGCCTTCGCGATCGCGAGCTGACACCGCACTGCCACCCGCGGGACGGGATCCGCGGCCGCGGTCCGAACGAGCACGAGTATGAGCAGGACGAAAAGAACCGACGACGCGGCGATGCGCGTCGTCACGCGAACCAAGGAGCGCACGGCACAGCCCTCCCATCGCCGACCTGTCACGCTGCCATCCCGGAGGCAACGAAAATCTGCGCCGAGAACCACCGTCGATCGATTTCCAAGCCACCGAATGCACGCGCGCACGACGCGTTGCCGTGACCGGCATGCGGTCGCGGCCATGCGGTCGCGGGGTCACGTCGAACGCGCCGCCGCCGGCCTCTTCGACGTGACCCACCACGACGCGACCCACCACGACGTGACCCGTAACGACACGACCACGGGCCCGAAAACAATCGTTGGATCGCCCCGCCCGATTCGCTAGGTTCGAGCCCAATGGCGCGCAAGGTCGAGCCCATCGCCGCCCGCCGCGTCTCGACGACCGACTGGGCGACGAGCGAGCACCTGCGCTCGCTCGTCGACAACTCGACCACCCCCGTCTACGTCAAAGACGCCGAATTCCGGTACCTCCTCATCAATCGCCAGTACGAGGAGATCTTCCATGTCTCGCGCGCCGACTTCGTCGGCCGCACCGACTTCGATCTCTTCCCCGCGGACATCGCGCAGGCGCTCCGTTCGAACGACCTCGAGGTCGTGCAGCACAACGAGCCGGTCGAGTTCGAGGAGGTCGTCCCGCACGACGACGGACCGCACACCTACATCTCGATCAAGTTCCCGCTCCGCGACGAGCACGGACGGGCGGAAGGCGTCTGCGGGATCTCGACCGACGTCACGCAGCGCCTCGAAGCGGAGCGCCAGCTCCGCCGCCTCGCCCAGCAGCTCGTGACCGTGCGCGAAGAGGAACGCCAGCGCTTGAGCTTCCGCATCCACGACGAGATCTGTCAGGAGCTGACCGGCATCACGTTCATGCTCGCCGCGACGGCGCGCCGCCTCGGGCCCGAGGGCACCGACCGCGTGCCCGAGCTCGACCGCGCGAGCAAGCAGCTCGCGCACGTGATCGATCATCTGCGCTCGGTCGCCCGCAGCCTCCATCCCGTGGTGCTCCGCGACCTCGGCCTCGCCGAGAGCCTGCGGGCGCTCGCGCAGACGATCTCGACGCCTCGGCTCGCCGTCGACGTCGACGTGCCGGCGACCCTGCCCGTCGTCAACGCCGACGTCGCGCTCGCGGTCTACCGCATCGCGCAGGAAGCCGTGCTCAACTCGGTCCGGCACGCCGAGACGCACGCGGTCCGGGTCGCGCTCTACGCGGAGGTCGCCGACACGATCCGGCTCACCGTCGTCGACGACGGTGTGGGCTTCGATCCGCGGAGCGTCGCCGGCCGCAGCCTGGGTCTGCTCGGGATGGAGCAGCGCGCGATCGCGGTCGGCGGGACCCTGCACGTCGACTCGGCACCGGGCCGCGGCACGCAGGTGACGTTCGTCTGCCGGCGTACCGGCGGCGAGCGCGACGAGGGGTCACGATGATCGCACGCACGTCGGTGTCGATCGCGCTCGCGGCGGTGCTCGCACTGATCGGCGTTCGGCCGGCCGGCGCCGACGTCGCGCTCGCGCCGGAGGTGATCCGGGCGCTCGAGCAGAGCCCCTACGTGTACATCGCGACGCAGCGGCAGGACGGCACGTTCAGCCCACCGGCCGAGATCTGGTTCATGTGGGACCAAGGCGCCGTCTGGATGGCGTCGCCCGCGACGACGTGGCGCGCGAAGCGGATTCGCGCCGGGCGTGGAACCGCCCGCATCTTCGTCGGCAAGAAGGACGGGCCGATGCTGACCGCCACGGGCTCGTTCGTTCGCGACCCCGCCGTCTACGAGCGGCTCTATGCGACGTTCGCGAAGAAGTATCCCGACGGGTGGCCGCGCTACGAGGCGAAGTTCCGCGAGGGCCTGAACGACGGCAGCCGCGTCCTCATGCGCTACCAGCCGGTCGCGAACGCCGCGGCTCCGAGCCCCGCGCCCGGGAAGTGACGGGCGCTCAGCGCGCCGGCATCCCCATGACCGGCATTACCGACGCGTAGAGGCCGCGCTTCAGCGCACGGTACGTGCCGCGATCCTTCACCGCGAGCGCCGACGCGCGCTCGATCGCCTCGGGCAGGACTTCGGGACCCGCGACCGCGGCGTCGACGATGCCGCGGTCGACGCATTGCGGGCCGCCGAGCCGGACGCCGGTGAGGACCGTCTCGACGACCACCTTCGCCGCGAGCTTCGCCTGGATCAGCGCCGTCATCCCCGGCGCGAGCGGGACGTTGATGTCGACCTCGGGGAGACAGAAGAACCCGCGATCCGCGCGCATCACGCGGAAGTCGTGGGCGAGCGCCAGCATGCCGCCCGCCGCGAACGCGTGGCCGTTGATCGCGGCGACGCTCGGCACCGGGAACGTGAGGAAGCGCGCGAAGACGCGGATCAGGTCCTCGACGAACTTCGGTCCCTCGGCGCGGCCCTCGTCCCCGCCCATCCACGCGAGGTCGAGGCCGTTCGAATAGAACTTCTCGGTGCCGCCGGTCGTGACGAGCGCCGCCGGGCCGCTCGATCCCTCGACCTCGTCGAGCGCGGCCGTGAGCGCGTCGAGGAACCCGCGATTGAAGCGGTTCTCGCCGGCGTTCATCGTGAGCACGAAGACGGGGCCTTCGCGGGTGACGTCGATCACGGCCATGGCAGGTCCTTTCGGGTCGGCAGGTCTAGGCGGAGGCGCTGGGTCGTTTTTTGAAACTCTCGTACCAGCGATGGACGTTCTTCAGCCCCGGATCGATCGGGATCTGACCGAACTCGGCGAACCCGATCGCGGCGAACAGCGTGCAATCGGCGATGGTCGGCTTGTCGCCCGCCACGAAGGCGTTCGACCCGATCTTCTCGTCGAGCACTTTCAGGTTCGTCGCGAGCGCGCTCCGCGCCGACTCGGCGGCGTCGGGCGACTGCTTCATGCGGCTCGCGAAGATCGGATGCGTGTTCTGGAAGATGGCCGCGATGCGGCCGAGGATCGAGAGCTCGATCAGACGCTCGAGGGCGCGGACGCGCGCGCGTTCGAGCGGTGTCGTGCCGATCATCGGCGGATTCGGATGGAGCTCCTCGAAGTACTCGATGATCGCGAGCGATTCGGGCAGGAACGAGCCGTCGTCGAGCTCGAGGACCGGCAATCCGCCCATCGGGTTCTTCTTCAGGAACTCGGGCTTCCGGTTCTCGCCCGTGATGATGTCCACGGGTTGCGACGCGACGTCGATGCCCTTCTCGGCGAGGTAGACCCGCACCTTCTTGGGATTCGGGGCACCGGCGAATTCATGGAGCTTCATGGGGTCCTCCTCGTGAGCGGCGAGCGGAATTCACGATCCGTCGTCGTGACTCGCCGTGCAGACGCGCGTTCTCTGCCAGCGGCTCCGAGCTGACACAATCACGTCGTCGGCTGGGGTCAGTGCGAACTGACCGAGTACCTCGGCGGCCGAAGTCCCGCCGCCACGAGGCCGGTTTCGAACTTCGAACGGCGCACGGGGCCGAGACGCCGCCGCCGTCGCAGCATCGCGACGAAACGCGCGACGACGGCCGGCGTGCCGCGCTTCACCTCGATCTCGACGCGCTCGAGGTCGCGCGTCCCGCGGCGCGCGACGATCCGCGTCCGGTCGAGCGCGACCTCCGCGACGACGCGCCCGCGCCGGCGGACGTCCCACACCTCCCGCCGCGTGCGCACCGCGAAGAGGCGCCGGAGCCCCGCGGTGCCGACGATCGCGCGCACGCGCCGACCGACGCGGCCGCGCGCCGCGAGCAGCGTGGCGAGGCGCGCGCCGGCGAGCGGCTCGACGAGCTCGCGCCGGCGCTTCGCGCCGCCGCGCGAGTCGCCGAACGCCTTCAACGCCGCCTCGACGCGTCCGCCGTCGGATCGCACGCGGAGCGCGTGCCGCGTCCGAGCGACGGCCCACTCCGCCGTGTCGAAGTAGACGTCACGCAAGCGACGCGTCGCTCGCCGGGCGACCGACCATTCGACGCCGAGGTCCGCGCGCGCGAGCCAGCGGGCGAGGGCGTCGACGTCGCGCACCTCGAACTGCCACTCGACTTCGAGGCTCCCGCGCGCCGACACCGTCCCGGAGCCCGTTCGCGTCATCGGGAATCGCTCTGGAAGCGCGCCGCATCGTTGCGGATCGGCGCGCCGAACCGGGCTTCCCAGCACCGGCCGGTCGCCGCACGCCGCAACCGCACCACCACGGAAGGACGCAACGGCAGCGGCGGGCCCGCGAAGTGCTCCCCTTGGGCCTTCACCTCGATGCGTCCGTCGCCGCCGGCGCCGGATCGCACGCGCACCGCCGTGACGCCGTCGGGCGTGCCGGCGGCGCTGCGATAGCGGCGGCCGTCTGCCGTCGCGCGCCAACACGCGCGGCGACCACACGTGCCGCCGCCCGGAATCGTCGCCGCGAAGCGCAACGCCGGCCCGGCGGGGCCTTCGTCCACGATGCACAGGGTCAGAGGATCCTCGGTGTCGGCGCCGACGACGTCGGACGCCGCGAACGTCGTCCCACTCCCCCATCGCCATGCCAGCTCGGAGCGACCGGCACGCGTGCCGGTCCGGAGGGCCACCGTCGAGCCTCCCGGCACGTCGGTGTCGCAACCGGCGTCGCGGGGGACCGCGCAGCGCCCCTCGGCGCACGTCTCACACGGACTCTCGCAGGCGAGCGCCGCGCCGCCGACGCATGCGCCGTCGACGCAACGGTCCATCGTCGTACACCCGTCGCCGTCGTCGCACGGCGCGGCGTTCGGCGGGTGCACGCACGTTCCCGCGCCGTCGCATCGGTCGTCCGTGCAGGCGTCGCCGTCGCTCGCGCACGCCGTGTCGACGGCGTCGAAGCGGCACGTCGCGGCGGAGCAGCACGCGGGGTGCGTGCCCGCCGCGCGCTCACAGTCCTCGCCCGGCCCGCGCGCCTCGTCGCCGCAGATCGCGCCGCGGACCATGTGAATGTCGTCGTCCCCCGTTCTGGCGCGCGGCGCGTTCCAGGTGACGATCCACGTTCCGGCACGGTCGGTCGCCGCGGAGGGATTCCATCCCGTCCACGCGCTCACGAGCAGCGGATCGCTCCACGTCACCCCGTCGTCGGTCGACGCCGACGTATACACCTTGAGGCTCGCGCCCTGCATCGCGATCAGACAGGTACCGCGGCCGTCGCACGCGAGCTTCGGCTCGGTCTCGTGGGAGATCCCCCCGACGGTGCGCGACTCGATCGGCTGCGGGAAGGACCACGTGAGTCCGCGGTCCGTCGACCGCGCCACGAAGACGCGATACCCCGTCGCCGGCCCGCCGAACGACTCCGTGGAAACCCAACTCGCGAGCCACGTGCCGTTCGGCGCCGCGATCAGGTGCACCGCGACGTCCATGCCGGAGTCGGTCGCGGCGGTGACGTTCAGCGGAACAGCGGCGCTCCACGAGTACCCGCCGTCCGTCGAGCGCACCATGACGAGGTCGTAGTCCGTGAATTGCCCGCCGCCGAGATGGGAGTACGACGACCAGGCCGCGACCCAGGCGCCGGTTCCGTCGGCCGCGATGCGCGGACGCGACGTGTAGGTCTGCGGCGCGTACTGCGTGAGCGCGAACGGCCCGGACCACGTGAGCCCGCCGTCGGTCGAGCGAGCGGCGGTGATGCCGCCGATCCCGTCCCACGCGGCGATCCAGGTGCCGCGCCCATCCGTCGCGACGTGCACGAACCCGCGGCTCTCGGCCTGGATCGTGAGCGGGGCCGACCAGGTGACGCCGCCGTCGGTCGATCGCGCGCAGCGAATGCCCGAGAACTCGCCGCTCCACACGACCAACCACGTGTGACCGTCGGTCGCGATCTCGGGGAAGCGATCACTGGCGTACGCGCCGTCGGTCGCGGCGTCGGCGTTCAGCACCGCGGACGGGGTCCAGGTGGCGCCCGCGTCGTCGGAACGCGCCACGAGCAGGTCGAGGTCGTACCCGAAGACGCCTCCGGCCGCCCACACCGCCACCAGGCGGCCCGCGCCGTCCGTCGCCACGCGCGCATGGTGGTCGTAGCGCGCGTCGGCTTGCAGGGGGACGTCGGGACCGAAGGTATGGGCACCGAGCGGCGTCGCGACCGCCAGCACCGCGCACACGCCCGCCAACAGTCGACCTCGTACGCCGATGTCCATGCCTCACCCTCCCCGCGGTCCTCTTACCACCAGCCCGACGCCGGGCCACGGAAGATCTACGCCGCGACGCGCGGCAGCTGCACGATGAAGGTCGAGCCGCGGCCGAGCTCGCTCTCGGCACGCACCGAGCCGCCGTGCGCCTCGACGATCGCCTTCGAGAGATAGAGCCCGAGTCCCGTGCCCGGGATCGCCCGATCGCGGTGGAACCGCGCGTACTTCGTGAAGAGACGCTCGACGTCGGCGGGCGGCACGCCGTACCCCGTGTCACACACGCGCAAGAGGACGTCCGCGTCCGTCGCCGTGACGCCGACGTCGATGCGGCCGCCGCCCGGCGTGTACTTGAGCGCGTTCCCGACGAGGTTCGTGACGACGCGTCCGAGCTGGCGGCGGTCGCCGCGCACGAGCCCGGTGCCGTCGGCGTGCACGAGCGTGATGCCCTTCTCGGATGCCGACGGCCGGTGGCGCCCGACGATCTCCGCGGTCAGGCAGCCGAGATCGAGCCGTTCGCGCGCCATGCCGGCGACGCCGCGATCGATCGCGGCCATGTGGAGATGGTTGGTCGCGAGGTCGGCGACCGCCTTCAACGACTCGCTGATGGAGCCGGCGAGCTCCACCATCTCGGGCGAGCCCTCGCGCTTCAGACGATCGCCGAGCATCTCCATGTAGCCGAGCGCCACATGCACCGGATTGTTGATGTCGTGCCGGAGGGTCGCCAGAAACTCCTCGCGCGCCTCGTTGCGGGCGGCATCCAATCCCAGCGCCGCCGACGTCGCGACGAGCGCCAGGATCCGCCGATGATCTTCGAGCGCGTCCGCGTCGCCGTGCGTGTGCACGAAGAGAATGCCGATCGCGGTGCCGCGCACGACGAGCGGGGCCGCGATCAACGCGCCGCCGGCGCGCTCCGCGACGCCCATCCACGGGAGCGACGGGAGGTCGCGCAGCACGACGGGCTCGCCCGCCGCGAGCACGGAGCGGAACGGCTCCGCGTCGATGGTCATTTCCGCGTGCGGCTCGACGTCGAGCCGCGCCGGCAACACGACCTGGAGCGTGCCGATCCTCCGGGGCGCGTCGACGGCCACGAAGGCGACGGCCTCGGCGTAGCGCTCTTCCCAGACGAGATCGACCAGCGCCCGGCACGCGGTCGCGAAGTCCGGCACCTGCGCGAGACGCTCGTTCAGCGCGCCGAGGAACGACATCTCCTCGATGCGCTGGAGCAGCGCCGATTCCGTGGTCGCCGCGGCGCTTCCGCTCATTCGAAGGTCGCGAAGTTGAGGGCGTGGTCGAGATCCGCGTCGAACCGTTCGAGCACGGCGTCCAGCGTGTCGGGCGTGAGCGCGAGCCGGGCCCACGCGGTCGGGTCGATGCCGGCGAGCCGGCGGTCCCCGCCGGAACCGTAGCCGAGCGCCCGCACGAGCGCGTTCGCGACGTGCACGATCGCGGTCTCGTCGCGCGCCACGCGCGCCCGCGACGGGGCATGATGCCACGTGATCGGATCGGCGAGACACGCCGGGAAGCGCCACTTCTCGACGAGCCAGCCTGCGATCTCGCAGTGATCGGTGCCGAGCTCCTCGCGCTCGACCTCGAGGAAGCTCCGACGCGTTTGCGCCGCGACGTCGACCACGTGCACGAACGCGTCCGGCAGCTGCTTGAAGAGCACGACTTTCCCGAGGTCGTGCAGCAACCCGGCGGCCGTGACCTCTTCCGGATTGCCGCGCCCGGTGACTTTCGAGATCGCGCCGGCGGCGACCGCGCAGCCGAGGGAGTGCTCCCAGAATCCCGGGAGCCCGGCGACGCTCTTCATGTCGAGCACCCCGGTCGAGAGGATGACGCTCCGGGTGACCGCGGTGCCGAGCATCACGAGCGCCTGGCTCACCTGACTGACGTTGCCCTGCGAGTTGTAGAACGCCGAGTTCGCGAGCCGCAGCATCTGCGACGTCAGCGACTGGTCGATCTCGATCAGCTCGGCGACGCTCGCGAAGTTCGTGTCGGGGTCCTCGAGCGCGACCACGACCCGTTCCAGCAGCTTCGGCAGGGTCGGCAGGGTGCGGAGGCGGCTCACCTCCCACTTGAACTTCTCCTTGCGAACGGGTGCCAGTCCCGGCCGGCTCGTGGCCTCGGTCGCGTTCACGCGCCCTCCACGGCGTCCGACGGCACCGCCGCCGCCGCGGCACGCCGCTCGATGTGGCGCCCGATCGCCGCCCGGATCTCCGCGAGCGCGGGCGTGACCGCTTCGTCCGCGAACCGCGCCGCGAGTGCGGCGTGCTCGTCGTCGACCGTCCGGACGCGCTCCCACGCGGCGAGACCCGGCGCGTCCTCGACCGTCACGCTCTGCACGGCCATGTGACGGAGGACCCGCACGACGCCCGGCGAGAGCATCGTGCCGATGCCCGCGATCAAGCGCCCGTTCGCGTCGCTGATGGGTCGCGCGAGCCGCATCTGCGGCGTCGCGAATTGCAAATGGATCCGAACCGCCATCGTCGCTCGTCTGCTACGTCGGTTGGCATGACGTAGCGCACCCCTCCCCGGGCAGTTGCCCGGTGGTACGATCGGCCGGATTCGGGACGAACTTGAGGGGAGCCTCGCGAGCGAACGGGCTCAATGTCCGGGCGGCGCGGTCGATCCCGGCTTGAAGCGGTACACGTGGTACGGGGCGTGGGCCGCCTGGTGGCCCGGCGCCACGAACAGCACGTGCTGGAGGGAGCTGCACGTGACGTACAGCCAGCCGTCGGGACCGAAGCTGAGCCCGTCGGGCCAGCGGAGCTTCGCGTCCTTCACCAGCGTCCGCAGCGTCCGATCGGTACCGAGCGCCAGGACCGCCGAGTGCTCGGGATCGGTGATCAGCACGTTGCCCGCGTCGTCGCTGCTGAGGCCGTCGCTCATCGTCTTCGGACCGTAGTCCTCGACGGCCTCGGCGAGCTCGGTCGGCGCGAGGCGCTCGTCGTCGAGCGCCTTCGTCGCGATCCGGAACATGCGGTCGCCGTTCACCGGCGCGTAGTAGAGCCACTCGCCCGTCCGATCGAGCGCGATCGAGTCGACGCCGATCCGGAGCGTGTAGACGCCGAGCACGACCATGTCGCGGCCGGCGGCGTTCAGCACGTAGTCTTTCGGCAGCACCGAGGGATGCGAGTCGAGGAGGCGTCGGCTCGTCTTCTTCACGACGTCGTACACGATCAGCGCCGGCGTCTGCGCGATCGGGCTCGATTCGGCGATGTAGACGCGGGTCCCGTCCGGCGACACCGCGAAGTCGTTCAGCATCGAGAGGAAGCCCGCGACGTCGCTCGGGAAGTCGTACTGGTGGACGAGCGCACGGCTCGCCGGATCGAACGCCGTGATGCGCGGCTGTCCCTGCCCGAAGTCGGCATGGTCGAGCACCCACAACCGATCCTGCCGATCGATCCGCATCGAGAGCGGCGTCTGGAACCCGAGCGTGCCGTCGGCGGGATGCTGAAACGCCTCGTCGGGAAACGGCACCGGCTTCCCGTCCACGAGCTCGGCCACCTTGATCGGCGGCTTCCCGTCCGGGTGCAGCGTCAGGAACACCCGCCCCGAAGCCCCGACCGCGATGTTGCCCGGCGGATAGTCGAGCGCGGCAACCTGCTCGATCGCCGAGGCCGGAATCGACGGCGTGGTCGTCCGATCCTCGAGGCGTTCACCCCCGCCGAAGAAGACGCGGACGACGACCAGGAGCACCGCGACCGCGACCACCAACCCGACGAGTACGCGCACGAGGATTCGCATGCGTCGCGCGTCTAGCGGACACCCGAGAACCGATCAAATGAACCCGTCGCTTGGTGGGTCACTTCGAAACCACCGCCGGTGCGAGCGCGCAGAGTATGGGACGGCTCCCGTCGCCTACGGAGGCGTCGCGCGCGCTCGGCGCGTCGGCCACGTAACGGGCTCATGGTTCGCGACGCGATTGTCGGCGCATGGCTCTCGTGGCGCGCCCAGGCCGCTCCCGTGAATGAACTTGCGATTGCGCTCCTCACCGAGATCGGCTCCGTCCGCCGTCCCATACTCCGCGCGCACGTGAGGTCTCGGTCGAAGTGACCCAGCGCACGATCGTCCATCGTTTAGGGCTGCGGATCGATGCGGAAGACGGTGCCGCCAGCCAGGTCGACGACGTACAGCTCACCGTTTAGGTCTTCACCGAAGGAAGCGATCGCATCGATCGTGCTGTCGGATGCGAGCTCGCCCGTGGCTTCCACCTGGCTGACCGCCGCGCTGCCGTTCCAGACGAACGAGCGCACGCGATTCGAGCACAGGTCGCCGTAGAGGTAGCGCCCCTGGAGCGCGGGGATCGCGCTCCCGCGGTACACGTAGCCGCCGATCACCGAGCAGTCGGGAATCTCGCCGCCGTTCTCGTGGGCGTAGGCGACCGCCGGGAAGGTGATGCCGGTCGTGTCGCAGCCGTCTTGCGGCTCGAAGCACTCGAAGCCCTCGGTCACGTCCCAGCCGTAGTTCTTGTTGCCCTGCCCGCTCGGCTCGACGTCGACCTCCTCGAACCGCCCCTGTCCGACGTCGCCGATGTAGAGGTCGCCGGTCGTGCGGTCGAAGCTGAACCGGAAGGGATTACGGAGGCCGAAGTCCCACACGTCGGGATCGGCGCCGGGCACGTTGCCGGGCGGCGGCGCGTCGCCGTCCACGTTCAGGCGCAGGATCTTGCCGAGCTTCGTCTGGAGGTTCTGTCCGTTCTCGTCGGGATCGCCGCCCCCGCCCCCGTCGCCGCTCGCGGCGTAGAGAAAGCCGTCGGGGCCGAACGCGAGCATGCCGCCGTTGTGGTTCGAGAACGGGTGCTCGAACGCGCGCACCACGCGGACCGCGTCCGGCTCGGCGAGCGTCGCGTCGCCGGCGCTCCGCCGATACTCCGCGATCACCACGTCGCCGCCGGCGTCGGTGTAATAGACGAAGAAGCGGCGGTTGGCCGCGTAGCCGGGATGGAACGCGAGCCCGAGGAGCCCCTGCTCGCCGCCCTTGCTGGTGAGAGCGGTGACGTCGAGGAAGGCGCGCGCCAGCACGGCGCCGTTTTCGTGGATCACGATGCGGCCCCCCTGCTCGACGATGAAGAGGCGTCCGGGTTCACCCGGCGCGCCGGTCAGGAAGAGCGGCGCGGTCAGCTGGCTCGCGATCGGCGTCAGCACGAGCCCGGGCAGGACCGGACAGGCCGTGAACGCGGAGAGGTCGGCGGCGAGCCGGAGCACGTTCACGCCGTCGTTGATGGACGTGCGGCCGTCGCCGTCGAGGTCGCAGCGCGCGTCGCACCGATCCGGAATGCCGGCGACCGCTTGCAGCGCGCGAACGCCGTCGGTGACGGACACGTCGCCGTTCCCGTCCGCATCGCCGCAGAGCTGGGCGGCGGCAGGCGTGACGGCGAGCACGGCCCACGCGCAGGCGAACGACAGGGACGACGCGATACGGCTGCGAAGCACGGACGAGACGGACATGCGATGGGACCCTCCTGCTCGACGAGCGAGCGACGTCGACCCTTACGCGGCCGCCCGGGATTCGGATGCGGCCGATTCATATGAACGGTCGCGGCCCGGCCCCGCAAGTAGCCGTCGGTGCTCGGCGCGATCAGTCGGGCTCGGCGGGACACGCGCCGACCGTCGGCCACGTGGCGACCCACTCGTCCGCACGGGGCGCCTCGAAGCGCACGATCTCGTCGATCGCGCACGCGTGCCGGCCGGCGAGGCAGCGCACGTAGTCGTCGAGCGAGTCCAGCGCCGGCACCCCGTACGCCGCGCATTCGGCCGTCGCCCCGAGGTGCAGGCCGATCTCGGATCGCACCAACGCGAAGTCGAGCGCCCCGCAGCCGCGCGTGATCGTCGCCGCGAGACGCGGGCCGTCGGCGTCGAGCCGCGCGCTGCGCGCGCCGCACGAGGCGGCGGCACGTGCGCGACACGCGCCCTGTGCCGGCGCGCCGAGACACGCGGCCTCCGCCGCGACGCAGCGCTGGAGGCTCGCGAGCCGCCGCCGCGTGAACGTGCGGGCCGCGCGGCGGAGGGTGCGACCGCACGCTTCGAGCGCGCGCGTCTCCGCGAGCTCGGATGCCTCGCGGCCGGCACCGCCGACGTCGGCGATGCAGAGCCCCGTGGCGAGCGCGCCCCCGCGCGCGAGCCTCGCACCGGTCCTCGGATCCTCCGTCGCGACGAGCGCACCGGCGCGACACACGTGCTGGCGGGCGACGCACGTGACGATGCCGGGAAGCGAGTCCGTCGTCGCCCCGTAGCGCGCCGCGCACGCGTCGTCGCGCCGCGCGAACCCGAGACCCGACGCGAGGCGAAGCGCGGCTTCGTCGAGCGCGGCGCACCGGCCCGTGACCCGGCTCGTGAAGGACGACTCCGCGGCCTCGAGTGCCGCGACGGCCGCGGCGCAGACGGTGCGAGCGCGGGCGTCGCAGGCGGCCGTTCGCCGGCGCGGCGATTCGCACGCGGCGACGGCGCCCGTACACGCGTCGAGGAGCGCGACCGTGCGCCCCACGAGCACGCGACCCGCCCCGAGAATCGCGCGCTGGCACGCGGGGACATCGGCGGCGATCGGCATCGGGCTCGGCGTCGGGACGCTGGTCGGAGGCGCGCCGTCGGTCGCGGTCCCGACCGGCGTCGCGGTTCGCGCCGGGGTGGGGGTCCTGCTCGGCGAGCTCGTCGGCGTCCGCGCGGGCGTCGGGGTCCGCGTGCGGCTCGGCATCGGCTCGCCCGGACGCAGGATGGTGACGTTCGTCTGGACGACGTTGTTGCCGTCGCTCTCCTCGACGATCTGACCGAGCGGGTCGAGCGTGACCCGCAGGAGATAGCTCCCGGCCGGGACACCGGTCACGTCCAGATACTGGCAGCCGAGCGACGCGTGGTAGAGATCGGCACAGCCGGCCGAGATGCCCTGATCGGAGCAGTCGTACACCGGCGTGCCGCCGTTCCCGCAGCTCGTGTCGCGAAGGCAGAAGCCCTGCTTGTGGCCGACCACGACGGTCGAGCCCTGCGCGTTCAGCAGCTCGTATCTGGCGTAGCTCGCGTAGTGCGGATGATCGTGACCCGCGGCGGGACTACAGACGAAGTCCGGATTGCCGCACACCTCGAGCGGATGATCCGCGCACGGCGTCGGGCAGCGCGGATCGCCGATCGCGAGATCGGCGCCGCCGACGTTCCGCGACCAGACGGTGAAGCGGAGGAGATCGACGCCGCTCGTCGCCTCCGCGCAGCCCTCGGCGACGTCGCCGGCGGCGGCGCTGGTGTCGAGCTGGAGCGAGAGATCACCGAGCTCCGGCACGAGATCGGGGAGACCGGCGGGGGTCGGGCCCGGCGTCGGCGTCGCCGTCCGCGTTGGAAAGATAGGGAGCAGCGCCTCCGCGGGCGCAGCCCACCCGAGCCCGCACGCGGCGACGATCGTCAGCAGGACGACGCGGATGCTCGACACGATGATTGGATTCGGGCGCAGCCTACCGGGGGAAAGCCCACTAACGCGCGGGGGCCATCGTGGTGTCAACCTTCTCGCGGTCCTCGCGTTACGGGGATCGGCACAGTAGACGAGGCGGATGACAGGCTCCGCGACCCGCATCGGCTGGATCGGCACCGGCATCATGGGCGCCTCGATGTGCGGCCACCTCATGGCGGCCGGCCATCCCGCGACCATCTTCACCCGCACGCGCGCGCGGGCCGAGCCCTTGCTCGCGCGCGGCGCGTCCTGGGCCGACACGCCGCGCGCCGTCGCGGCCGTCTCCGACGTGATCTTCACGATGGTCGGCTATCCGGCCGACGTCCGCGAGGTCGTGCTCCAACCCGACGGTGTCCTCGCCGGCGCCGCGCGCGGGGCGATCCTGGTCGACATGTCGACGAGCGAGCCGGCGCTCGCGCGCGAGATCGACGCCGTCGCACGCGCCCGCGGCGTCGCGACCCTCGACGCGCCCGTCTCGGGCGGCGACATCGGCGCCCGCGAAGCGCGCCTCTCGATCATGGTCGGCGGCGACGCCGACACCTTCGCGCGCGTGCTGCCGCTCTTCGAGCGCATGGGCAAGACCATCGTGCACCAGGGGCCCTCGGGGGCCGGTCAGCACACCAAGATGGTGAACCAGATCCTCGTCGCGACCGGCATCATCGGTGTGTGCGAGGCGCTCGTGTACGCGCGGAAGGCGGGCCTCGACGTGCCGACCGTGCTGCAATCCGTCGCGGGCGGGGCGGCCGGATCGTGGTCGCTCAGCAACTACGTGCCGCGCATCGAGCGCGGGGACCTCGAGCCGGGGTTCATGATCGAGCACTTCGTGAAGGACATGGGCATTGCGCTCGCGGAAACTCGGCGCATGGGGCTCACGCTCCCCGGCCTCGAGCTCGCCGAGCGGCTGTATTCGCGGCTGCTCGCGCAGGGGCACGGGCGCAAAGGCATCCAGGCGCTGGTGCTCGCGCTGGACGCCCACTGAAGGGTCGAAGACGCAGCGTCGTCGCGACCGCATCGGGGTGCGACGTCGACTTTCGTGAAGCGGTGCGGGCGGCGAGGGTCCGTTGGCGGGTCCTGCGAGCCTTGCCGCGCGTAAGCCATATTGGCTCGGTTGGGGGCCGGCGGCGCGCTCCCGGCCGAGATCGGACCCGCCAACGGACCCTCACCGCCCGCGCCGCGTCCTTCGGGGATCGCCCTCGCTTCGCTCGCTCGATGCAACTGCATCGAGGTCGTACGAGCAGCGGTCCGATTGCGCGTGCGTCTTCCGATTCCGGCCGGCGTGACGTGCGGGGTGTGGGTGCGAGTGGCGGGTCCGATCTCGGCCGGGAGCGCGCCGGAGACCCCCAACCGAAGGTAGCGGGGCTTACGCGCGGCAAGGCTCGCAGGACCCGCCACTCGCACCCACACCCCGCACGCCTCACGAGGCGGTCGACGTCACGGGCAGTGGCGAACGAGCGATGAGACGATCCGGGTACGCACGCTTGAATGCCCGCAAGGCGCTGCGGTAGAGGCCGGCTTCCCCCATGCGTTCGCGTCCCGGTGTGCTGATCGTCGTCGCCGTCGTCTTCGTGCTCGGCATCGGGCTGCTCCTCCGCTGGGTCAATACCGAGCGCGCCCGCGGGCGCGTGACGACCGCCGCCGTCGAGCCGTCCGCCGCGGCGAGCCCGCGCGGACCGAAGGCGCGCGCGACGCCCACCTGGCGCGCCGACCTGGACGACGACGAACCGTCGGAGGACCTGGCGTACCGGAAGGACCCGCTGTCACCACTCGTCGACACCGCCGACGAATGGGCGCGCATCGATTTCGACGAGATCAAGAAGGCGCTGCCCGACAGCACGTATTGGAAGATGGCGTTCCCGACGAGCGACCCGGACGTGAAGGCCGAGCGTGAGCGCATCCGCGCCGAGTGGAACACGCAGTTCGGGAAGGTGCAGTCGAACACCGCGACCGACGAGGAGATCGACGCCTTCTACGGCGAGCAGCAGCGGATCTCCGAGGACTACGTCGAGTTCCTCGTCTATCTCGCCGAGCACTACGGCAATCTCGTCCCGCGCTCCGCGATCGGGGGATTGAAGCTCGCCGGCGAGATGCACCTCGCCCGGCTCGAGGAGATTCCCCGGAAGATGGCCGAAGCGAAGGAGCGCCGCGCCGCGCACGAGAAGGCGCGCGAGCAGTGGCTCGCCGAGCAAGCGCAGTTCGCGACCCCGGCTCCCGTCACCCAGTGACGCGTAGCGGCGCGAAATTGTTGAGCTCTTTCTGATTATCTTCTTGCTCCGTGTCGCATCTGCGTGGTAGCCCGCGACCCGAACATCCCTTCGGACGGGGCGCGGGGCCCCGTCGCGTACCTTTGAAAGGAGGCTTCGACGGATGAAAGCTCGTACCCCACTACTGGCATTGGCCGCGTTGGCGGCCCTGATGCTGCCGAGCACGTCGCGCGCGGTCGGCATCGAGGACATCGTCGACGGCGGCAACAACTACCCCTGGGTCCGCGTCGAGCTGCCGGGCACGGTCTGCAGCAACGGCTCGCAGTACCGCTTCTGGTATTACGATTCGCCGACCTCCAACAACATGGTCATCTCCTACGAGGGTGGTGGCGCGTGTTGGGACTACCCGAGCTGTAGCGGCGCGACCGGCATCCTCGGCGCCGCGAATCCGAACGGCATCCCGGTCGACTACATCACCCAGATGAAGGCGAAGTTCGTGTCGCCGATCATCAACGGCAACGACCCGGGCATCCCGCTCTTCCGCTCGAAGACGAACCTCGTCACGAACGGCTGGGACATGGTCTACATGCCGTACTGCACGGGTGACGTGCACGTCGGCAATCGCGTCGCGACCTACACCCAGGCCGGCTCGCCGCCCCTCACCTTCCGCCACAACGGCTACAACAACTCGATCGCGGCGCTGAACTTCCTGCGCACGCGCTTCCCGTCGATCGGCAAGCTGGTCGTCACCGGCTTCAGCGCCGGTGGCGTGGCGACCAACACGATCTTCTACCAAGCGCGCCGCACGCTGCTCCCGACCGTCAAGGCGTACCTCCTGAACGACTCGGGTCCGGTCTTCCCGGCGCCGTCGGCGAGCTACAACTCGCGTCAGCTCCACCAGACGATCACCGTGTCGTGGAACATGGCGTCGCTCTTCAGCCAGCTGCCCGCGCCGTTCAACCCGAACGACTACGGCACGATCAACCAGATGGTCGCGCAGCAGTTCCCGACCGACCTCATGGCGTACACGGCCTACTCGAGCGACTTCAACTTCTCGCGCTTCTCGTACGAGCGCTTCTTCCCCGGCATCGACCAAGCCGGCATCCTGGCGAAGTGGCGCGCGGACCAGACGAACTTGATCAACCAGATCAAGAACTACTCGAACTGGAGCTGGCACGTGCCGTGGCACCGCCCGATCAACGACAGCCACTGCTCGTCGATCATCACTTTCATCGGCAGCCATGCGTGCCCGTCCATCCGCAAGAAGAAGTGGTACGAGATCCTCGAATGGCCGCAGACGCAGTCGTGGAAGTGTCCGAGCGGCTTCCTGCCGTTCGAGACGTTCCTCTCGAACTGGATCGGCAGCAACCTGCAACGGCGGAACCTCGAGCCTTCGAACAACTACAACAACGAGGATCCCGGCATGCAGATCATCGGCCCGCTCATCAACGACGCACTCGCGGGCGCCTGATCCGCGCATTGCGACAACACCGGGCGGGGGCTCTTCGGAGCCCCCGCCTTTTTCTTGTCCTGGCGGGTTTCGCGGCTTGCACCGAGACGACGCCTCCGGCTCCGTCACCGACCGCGACGCCGACGGCGGTCGTGGTCGCCGAGGCCGTAGCGACGCCTCCCCCTGGACCGGTCGTGAACCGGGCGCTCGGTCTCGGGGAAGCGCGCAACCCCGAGCCGTTCACGCTCGAGCAGCGGTTGCTCGACGGCGCGAGCCGGAACGACCGTCCGACCGTCGAGCGCGCGCTCGAGCTCGGCGCCAAGCTCCGAGCCAAGGACGAGCTCGGACGCGACGCCCTCTTTCGCGCCGTCATGGATGCGCAGAACCTCGAGATGACGCGCTGGCTGCACGAGAAGGGCTTGCCCGTCGACGACGCCGACGTCTCCGACCGCACGCCGCTGAGCTTTGCCGCCGATTTCGGCCTGCTCGAGATCGCGAAGTACCTCGTCGCCGAGGGCGCCGTCGTCGACCGGCTCGACAATCAGAAGCGCACGCCGCTCCTGCATGCCGCGGGCGGCAATCATCCGGACGTGATCGCGTTCCTCGTGGAGAAGGGCGCCGACCGGAACGCCCGCGACCACTTCGGCGACACGCCGCTCATCGTCGCGTGCGCCAAGGGGAACGTGGCGGCGGCGGCAAAGCTCCTCCAGCTCGGCGTCGACACGACGATCCGCGATCAAGAGGGCCGGACCGCGAAGGAGCGCAGCGCGCCGGAATCGGCCCCGTGTCTGGCGCTCCCGCAGTAGTCGCGCCCGCCCGGCTGCTCCGACTCGCCGCCGCCGTCGCGGGTGGCGCGCTCTACGCGCTCGGCTACCTCGGCTGGGGCGCGTGGCCGTGTCTCTTCCTCTTTCTCGTTCCGCTCTGGTGGGCCTTGTCCCACGAAGTATCGCCTGCGCTCTTCAGCGAAGCGCAGGCGGCGTGGGAGCTCGAGACGAGCCCGAGTCGGGTCGGAGCGGCCGCCGGGCTCGGGTTCGTCTTCGGGTTCGCGGCGTTCGCGGGCGGGCACCTCTGGTTGCTGGCGCTCGTCGGCCCGTATCTCGACGGACGATGGGCCACCGGTGCCGCGCTCTGGATCGTGTACGGCGCGTGGTTCGCGCTCGCCTTCGCGGTGTACGGCGCGCTCGTCCATGCCGCGCGCGCCCGCGGCTGGCCGTTCGCGCTCGCGGCGATCGCGCCCTTCGTCGTCATCGAGTGGCTCCAGCCGCAGATCTTCCCGCTCTATGCCGGCAACGGGCTCGTCGCGGTGCCGCTGCTCGCGCAGACGGCGGACCTCGGCGGCCCGCTGCTGCTCACGGCGCTCCTCGCCGGCGCGAACGTCCTCGTCTTCGCGATCTGGCGCTGGGCGGACGGACGGCACCCCGCACCGCTCCGGCTCGTGGCGATCGGAGCCCTCGTCGCGGTCGCCGTCGGCGCGTACGGCTGGATGCGCATCGCCGCCGTCGAGGCCGCGAGCGCCCGGGCGCCGGCGATCCGCGTCGGCCTCGTGCAGGCGAACCTCGACGTCCGCGCCACGGATCGGCTCGGCGTGCTGACCCATCGCGCCCACCTCGCCCAGACGCGCGAGCTGCTCGCCGAACGCGACGTCGACCTCGTCGTCTGGCCGGAGAGCGCGTACGTCCGGGGAATCCGCCGGCCGCTCCCGATCGCGAGCCGCCCGATCGTCGCCGACGTCGCCGTCCCGCTCCTCTTCGGAGCGAGCGGCACGATGGAGGTCGACGGCCGCAAGGTGAAGTCGAACTCCGTCTTCCTCGCGCGCGAAGACGGGCAGATCGCCGAGGTGTACGACAAGAACCTCCTGATCCCGCTCGCCGAGTCGCTGCCCTTCCGTGGCGTGCTCCCGTTTCTCGCACGACTCTTTCCGCACGCCGAGGAGTTCGCGGCGGCGGCCACGCAGCCCGCGCTCTCCCTCGGGCCGTGGCGGCTCGCGACGCCGATCTGTTACGAGGCCGTCCGCCCCGAGTTCGTGCGCCGCATGATGGCGGCGGCCGACCCGCACCTGCTCGTGACGCTCGCGAACGACGCGTGGTTCGGCGACTCGCAGGAGCCGTGGCTGCATCTCGGGCTCGCCCAGCTGCGCGCGATCGAGCACCGGCGCTGGCTCGTGCGCGCGACCAACTCGGGGGTGAGCGCGCTCGTCGATCCGGCCGGACGGATCGTCGCGCGGACCGGGCTTCTCACGCGGGAGAACCTGATCGGCACCGTGCACCCACTCGAGGGCACGACGGTCTACGCACGGCTCGGCGACTGGCCGGGGTGGCTGTCGCTCGGGCTCGTCGCGCTGATGCTCGTCCGCCGTCGCGCCCAGCGACCCTAGCAGCCGCGCCGTCCGAGCAGCGCCCGGCCACGCGGCGAGAGTCGGTAACCCACCTCCAGACTCTCCGTGAGCCCGAGGTTCTTGAGCTTCCGCACGTCCGCCTTGAAGGGCAGCGTCTCCCGTCCGAGCGAAGCCGCGAGGTCCGGCGCGCGGACGGCGGGCCGCTTCGCGATCAGCCGCAGCACCGTCCGCGTCCACGGTCCGTGCGCGCTCCGCGCGTCGAGCCGCGCGAGCGCCGCTTCGAGCGCGTCGCGATCGCGTCCCGTGGCGCGCGTCTTCCGGAGCGCGATGCGCGGGTCGGCGCCGAGGTGGCGGAGACGGATGCGGTAGAGCGTGCCGTCGCGACCGGCCAGCGCGGCGAGCAGCGCCTCCTTGCTCGCGGCGCCCGCGGCGCGGGCGTCGCGTTCGGAGATCGCGCGCGGGGCCACCGGCTCGACGGCGTCGATCGCGAGCACGCCGACCGCGGTTCGCAGCGTGCCGCCGGCTTTGACGGTGGGCCGCTGCCAGCGCCGGAACGCGAGCGTGACCTTGCCCGCCACGATCGCGTCCAGCGTCACGCGCGGGATCAGCACGTGCTCCGCTCCGGAGTGTCCATCGGAACGCCTGTATCACGACTCCGTGCGCACGATTGCGATTGAGTCGATGTTCGCGGCGGTCGTATCCGTGAGACATGCGACGGCGCGACTTCTTGAGGATGAGCGTGCTCGGCACGACCATGACGATGCTTCCCTCGTGGGCACGCCCCGGCCTCGCATTCACGCCCGAAGGGTGCATCGAGGATCAGGCCCGGGTCGTACGCAGTGCGCTCGATCGCGCGCGGGTGAACGGCAAGCCGCTCATCGTCCTCGTCGTCCCGGCCGATGACGAGCTCCGCGGTGACCGTGCCTTCTCGTTCGCGACCCTCATCGATCTCGGCCCCGACCGCGCACTCGCCATCCTCGCACTGGGCGAGGTGGTGTGCGCTCCTCTCGCGGCGGTCCGCTGCGTCGTTCCGGACGCGCCCCTCGAAACGGAGGACGCGCCGCCTCTCATGTTGGTGATCGAGGCCCGCCTGCCCCCCACCACCGGCATCCCGCCCGACCTCACCGACATCCCGCCGTGGAAGCGGTGCCTCCGCCCGGTCGCGGCGGAGGAGATCGCGTGCCGGACGCGAGAAACGCGCCTGTACTGCGAGCGGCTGACGGCGCCGCTCCGTCGGACACTCCTCGGAACGGGCCTCCGTCGCCGTGCCCGCTGGAACGCACGCGCGCTCGGCCCCGAGGCCGAGGCGCAGGTACGCGCCGCGATACCGGCGGGCATCGCGACGTTACCCCCGCCGCTCGTGGATGCCGCCGCGCCCTTGCTCTTCGCGACCGCGTTGGAACACGGCGATCGCCGGAGCCGCGACCACGCGATCGCCGCGCTCGCCGCGGCCGCGCGCCGGCGACTTCGCGATCGACCGCCGCCCGGCGCGCGCTGGGTTCGCGACGAAGGGTGCAGCGACTTCGCCTACCGCGGCGCGGACGACGCGGTCGGCATGATGGGATGCGGGCTCGCGTCGGTTCCCTACCTCGCCGCGCGCTTTCTCGTCTTCGCGACCCGGTCATGAGCACGTCCGACGTCGGGATCGGACTCGTCCTGCACGCCGAGTCCGCCTACCTCGATCTCGTCTGCCCGCTACTGTCCGAGCTCGACTACGTGGAGGTGACCCCGGAGACGCTCTGGAGCTGGCGACCGAACGGGGCCCTCGCCCCGAACGGCTTCCACGCCCGCATCCTCCGGATGGGCCGCGACGCGGGCCTCCCGTTCGTCGCGCACGGCATCGGTCTGTCGCTCGCGGCGGTCGGCACCGGAGATGTCGCACGCCAGGCCCGCTGGCTCGATCGCATCCGCGCCGACCACCGCGTCTTCGACTTTCGCTGGTACACCGAGCACGGCGGCGCGACGATGCTCGGCGGCGTGCACGTCGCCCTGCCCTGCCCGGTGCCGATGACGCTTCAGCACGCGCGCGCCGTCCGGCATCGTCTGGCCGACCTCCGTGACGTCGTCGGGCACGCGGGCGTCGAGAACACCGCGCATCACTTCTGTCTCGGCGACCCGCTGGACGAGCCCGCGTTCCTCGCCGCCGCGATCGACGCGCCCGGCCTCCACCTACTACTGGACCTCCACAACCTGCACGCGATGGCGACGAACCTCAGCTTCGATCCGGCCGCCTACCTCGACCGGCTGCCGCTCGAACGGGTGATCGAGATCCACCTCGCGGGCGGCGGAGAAAGCGACCCCGCTTGGCTTCCTTCGCGGCGTCGCTTCGTGCTCGACAGCCACGACCGTCGCATTCCGGAGGCGGTATGGGCGCTGCTCGACCAGGCGCTCGTTCGGTGCCCCGAGCTCCACGGCGTCACGATCGAGCGCCTGGACGGCACCCTCGATCACGACGACGTCGCCGTACTCGCCGACGAGATCGGACGCGCGCGCCGCGCCGTCGGAGGTCCGCGGCGCATCCGCGGCGACCGCATGTCGCCGGCGCCGACCCCGCGCTCTCTCCCGACCCACGCCGACCGCTTCGAGCGCGCGTACGGATCGGCGCTCTGCGAGCGCGACCCGGTCGCCGCGATCGGCCGGATCGCCGTCGGACCCGATTGTCCGAGCGGGCTTCGTCGGTCGCTCGAGACCGTCGACCCCGACGGGATCCGTCTCACCGGGTTGCTGATCACCAAGCTCCGTTTTCAGCGCCTCGTGAACGGGAGCGGCGAGGCCACGCGCTGGTTCCTACGCGACGGCGCCGGGTTCACCGCGGCCTTCCTCGCGTACCATCGCGCGGAGCTCCCGCGGGAGCATGCACCGGCCCGGGAGGCACGCCGTTTCCATGCCTGGTGCAAGCGTTGGTCACTCGGGTAGTGGCCCGGCACGCTCGGACATGCGACAAGGGATGCGGATGTCCGAGCTCACGTCCCAGCTGCTGGTCGCGATGCCCCAGCTCGACGACCCGAACTTCAAGCGTTCGGTCGTGCTGCTCGTGCACCACGGGTCCGGCGGCAGCTTCGGCATCGTCCTCAACCGGGCCCTCGATCTCACGATCGGCGAGCTCATGCAGAACAGCGGCATCGAGTGGCCCGACGGCGTCGGGAGCGTGGGCTGGGGCGGCCCCGTCCAGCCCGAGCGCGGCTGGGTCGTCTTCACCCACGACGGGCCGACGATCGAGAGCGGCGGCGAGCAGGACGACGTCGCGACGCTCCAGCAGGGCGTGCGCGTGACGGGCTCGCTCGACATGCTGCGCTCGGTCGCGAGCCATCCGCCCGCCGAAGTGCGTCTGTTCCTCGGCTACGCCGGATGGGGCGCCGAGCAGCTCGAGGGCGAGCTCGCCGAGGGCGCCTGGCTCCTCGCCCCGCTCCGCCGCGAGGTCGTCTTCGAGACGGCGGCCGACGACATGTGGGAGCGCGT